>ERZ772827.1606-NODE-1606-length-11302-cov-2.595981_pt1 | contig 11302 bp, 9 predicted proteins | sample MGYA00580850_ERZ772827 | MGnify/ENA primary metagenome ERZ772827 (study PRJEB29015, sample SAMEA2737950) | human oral metagenome | biome: human oral; feature: human-associated habitat; material: dental | place: China | collected 2145 ...
GAACCAGAAGCGGTCGGTCGGTGACTGTTGTATTGCGTGGCGATGAGGGCGAGATTTACCACGAGGTGCGTCCGGATGCTAATGGAAAATTCACTACTTCTATCCCGTGGTCGAATAGTTTACAGGCCGGGCAGAGCATTGAGTTTGAGACTTTCGCGTTGACCCGGGGTGGTTTCTACGAGGGCAGCGAGGTTGATGTGCGGGTTGTGGCCGCCCCGGCACGGCAGAACCCTGCCCCGCAGCCGAAGACCACCACCGGTGCAGCCCAGAAACCGGCGGAGAAAGATAAGTCCGGTGAGAATAAGAACGGCGGGGGCTCTGACGGCGGCAGCACTTCTGGGGATAAGAATAATAAGGACGGTAACGGCGGCTCTGGTGACAATAAGAACCAGGGCGGCAGCGGCGGCGACAATAACTCCGGCGGCAATAATAATAATGCTGGCGGTGCCCAAAGCGGCGGCGGCAGCGACCCGTCAGCCTCGGCACAGGGCGGGCAGCAGGATAGTAACGGGGCCTCTGGCAGCGCTATAGATTCCTCCGAACCGGATGGTCCTTCCGATAAGGTTTCGGCCAGTGCCAGTGAGTCCAGCCCCAGTGCGTCAGCCTCAGCCTCTGCCAGCGGGAATAAGCGTTTTCATAACTGTAAAGAGGTGAAGGACGCCGGGCTGGCCCCTATTCATAAGGACCACCCGGATTTTCAGGAGGGTTTTGACGCTGACCATGACGGTGTGGGGTGATAAGCCCGCAGACTTCGGCAACGAGCCTGTGACGATTACCACGGGCGCTGCGGCTGGGGATTCTTCTGCCTCTACGGAGGCCTCGGGTGAGCAGGGTTCTTCCGGGCAGGGGTTTAGCCCGGCAGATCTTGCGGACCCCGGTAAAAACGGGGTTTTGCTGGCTGCCGGTTATGTGCTGATTGTGGGCGGAATTGGTGGAGCAATATTCCTGGCCGTGCGCAAAATGCGTAAAGAGTGATGCCGCTCTCGCGTATAACCCGCTGTGGGTGAATTATTCTCTACATATTCAAGAACGTACCTATAAGAATGCAAGAGTGTATTGCGGATCAATTTAGAGCACTTATGCAATGAAACGCCCGCCACAGAGGCCATGTCTTATACCGTTAATATGTTCCTCAAAACCCGCCAGCTCAGGGATATAGCGCGACTAATTTAAGAGTGGGTCTTACGTCTAAGGAAGGTTAACCATATTGACGAACACCATAGTCTTCTGCGTGCAATAACTGCATTTAATACTGTGCGTACAGATAAAATTAAGTCATGAGTATTCGCACTAAATTTACTACATTCAGCATCGTTGCCGCACTGGGGTGTGGCATGGTTGGTGCAACTGTTCCCGCTGCTTTTGCAGCACCTGGTTCGGTTCCAGCCGCAGCCGCTCACGTTTACGAAGATGGGGCGAGCCTGCAGTTTCCGGACACCTGGACCGTAGGTCAACCCCTGCACTTTACAGGTACCGGTTTCAAAGCAACTGATGGTTCCCCTTCTATTCTGGCGATTAAGATCAACGGCGGCCCTGTCAGCGGCGCCCGCTACCTAGAGGTTAAAGCGGATGCGGACGGCAATATTTCTGGGTCTATCCCTTGGCAGGAGAACCTTAAGGCCGGGGAAAGCGTCGAAATTAATGTGCTCACCGGCTCGTTGAATAAGAAAGATCGGCAGCGCGGCGGCGTGGCGGCTACGGTGACCGTCGTGGACAATTCGGCTGCCCCGTCTGATTCGTCTGTACCGAAGGACACCCCTTCTGAGACACCGTCACCTTCGGAGAAACCCAGCAGCGTGCCTTCGGAGTCTCCTTCAGCTCCTGCTCCCAGCGCGAGCTCACCCGTTGCTGCCCCATCTGAATCACCCTCTGAATCACCGGCTGAATCGCCCTCGGCAACCCCGAGCGAGACCACCCCTTCGCAGCAGCCCTCGGCGACCTCCAGCGAAACCTCATCGGCTTCTGCTGAGGCGTCGGTGAACGCTGGTGCAGATGCAGAAGCATCACCAACCCCGCGTTTTCAGAACTGTAAAGAGGTGCAGGATGCCGGTCTGGCCCCCATCCACAAGGGTCACCCGGACTTCCAGGAGAAGTTTGATGCCGATCATGATGGGAAAGGCTGCGAGGAAGAAGCTGACTATGAGAACAGCGCCTCCCGCGTGGATTCTAATGGCGGGGTAGCCGCTAGCGACAGCAATAATAATAGTGGCGGCAGTATCTCTGGGCGGCTGGCAAGTACGGGTGCGGCCGGTGTTGTTACCATCGCGGGCTTGGGCCTGGCTGCTGTGGGCGCTGGTGTTGCCGCAATTGTGGTGATGCGCCGCCGTAAGCAGAACTCCTAAGCCTTGATTCCCTAGATGTTGGCTGGTGCGCGTTACCTAATGCGCGCTGCCGTGGAGTATTCCAACCGACAACAATAGTGCAGGTCTCTTGCATACCGCAGTATGGCGGGGCAGAGGCCTGCACTTCTGTGTGGGTAGGGGGGGCGATGAAGGCTTGCAGAAGCTCTTCGGCCAAGAGGTGCAGGGTGCTCTGAAATACAAAGGTACGGCGCATTATGTGTGGGTATAGTGCTCATAGGGGAAATACGCCACGCCGAGCGTAAAATTTCTTGACGATGTGCTGAACGTATCATAAACCTGCAATAAAATAACAATGTATGAATAGATAAACACTATACCCTTAGCATTATAGGAGATATGTGCATTTTTATGTTTTATACCTTTTATAGTGTGTAGTTAAGATGTAGCCTTTTAGAGTGTCTTGATTGAAATACTGAGGATCTGAAGGTTGATAGTGCAGGGTGAATTTAGTCAAAAAGTGAATTATTACACGGGGGAGTTTTAATAATACGGTAATACTATCCACACGGTACACATCATTTTCGATAGACTGGTGATATGACATTCCGTAAAAAAATCGCTACTTCCGGCGCTGTGCTCGCTCTCGGGTGCAGTCTACTAAGCAGCTCGGTTTTGGCACCGGCCGCTTATGCAGCGCCAGAACCATCTGCAACGCCTATTGTTAAGGAATACACCGACGGCGCCACCCTTACCTTCCCCTCAACCTGGACTGAGGGTGAACCCCTAGAATTTTCAGGCGTTAACTTCTTTGCCACCGACGGCACCCCCTCAGTACTTGCCGTGCGTCTCAATGGTGGGCCTGTGGGCTCGTCGGACTACTTGCAGTTCGAAGCTGATGCCGATGGTAAGGTAAGTGGCTCTATTCCCTGGCAGGATCGTTATACTGCCGGTTCGACCGCTACCATTAACGTGCTCACTGGGTCTTTGAACCCTAACGATAATAAGCGCGGGGGCATAGCCGCTTCTGTGACCGTGGTAGATAAAAACGGCGGCACCGGCAAGGCTAAGCCGTCGGAGTCAGCCTCAGCCGATGCGAACAAGTCTGAAAGCCCCAAGGAAGATCCTTCTAAAGGCGCTAAGACAGAGACTCCCGCTAAAGAAGAAAGCAGCCCCGCGGCTAAGGAAGAAGAAACTCACACCGCTGCTAGCAGCGCCACCACAGATGCGGATGAAAAGCCGCTAAGCCCGATCAGCAGCAGCGCCAGCCCCACCGCAGTGACCAGCGCATCTTCGAATAACTCGGGCGGAAATATGATGCCGTGGCTTGGCTACGGGCTGATCGGCGGCGGTGTGGTACTCGCTGCGCTCATCATTTTCTTCAATATTCGGCGTAAATCATAAAATATCGCTCGGTCGGTACTTTATACTGCCGCATTGTGTAAATATTCACTTAAATCCCCCTTTGCATGGAATGCAAAGGGGGATTTTGGATTTGTGGGGATATCCCCACAGAAAACCATAAAACAGGTCACACTATAAATGATTTCGTTCGCAAGAGGCGTTATGTGGGTGTGATTTTTATGCACATAAATGTCAAGGCAACTCTATCTGTATAGGTTGAATTTAAGCCATAGAACGTGAAGGTGCGTTAAAACCTAAGCCTTAGATTGATAAAATGAGGGGAAAGGTAACAGATATATTCCACTGAGAGTTACCGCTCAAAAACCCACATGAAATATGTGGGAACACAGCACATCAGCCGCCAACAGAAAAGAGGCGATACAGGATAAGACCAGCGCCGTTGGAAGACATACCTGCGATCTAAGTAGGACACAGCTACAACACAGGATTAAGCGCGAATCTATAAATATCCGAATCACTACACTACAGACGGAGAATCCTATGCACCTAGTGAGTATGGTAATCGCGGACCTTATAGCAATTGCCGCTCTGTGCACCATCTACCTCATCCGCCACAGCCGCCGTGAGCTAGTGGTCTCATACACCATCATTAACTTCGGCGTTTTTGTGGTCACAGAAGCACTCTCATTCGCCTCCGGCACGAGTGCAGGAATGGGGCTTGGGCTATTCGGTGTGCTATCCATCATCCGCCTGCGTTCCACGCCACTGGCACAACGCGAAGTCGCCTACTACTTTGTCTCATTGGCATTGGGCCTCATCGCAGGTGTCAGGCTGGATCCCGAATATATGGCATACGCCCTCATGGCGATGCTCGTTATTATCATGGCCGTCGTCGATCTGCCCTTCTTCGACAATAAACAGAAGACCCAGATCATTACCGTCGATCGTGCCATTAGCGACCCTGAAGAACTCAAAACATACTTGAACCAGAAGCTCTCCTACGAAGTGCTCAGCGTGAAAGTATCGGAGCTCGACATGGTCAACGACACTACCAGGGCAGAGGTTAGCTACAACCCTGAACCACCGGCAGAAGATACCACCGCAGGACAGGGAAACACCCCCGACTATGCGGTAACTGCCACAGCGCAGAACACCCCAACACAGCAGGGTGCAGGTGCCACTCAGGGCTATGGCAACCAAGCCCAAGGGTACGCCTCCTCACAGCAAGGCTACGGCCACCACCTGCATGAGGCGTCCCGCAATATCTAAAGGATTCGCGTATATCCTGCTACTTTCGTAGCTCTAACCGACAATACCGACCCGGCACGGCTTCCGCACAGTCACCGGGCGGTGCCCGAAAGGAACAGCATCATGGAAATTATTCCCAGCTACTGGCAGAGCATTACCCTGAACGATCTTAATAACAAAGCTGCCATGCAGACCCGCATGGACCGTAAATACATCGTAGACGCAGACTACGCGGCATCGGTACTGGCAGAGCTGCCCGCCGAGGCATCCGTACTCGAAATTGAGGGGCAGCGCGAATTTGCCTACGACTCCGTCTACTTCGATACCCCCAACCTGGTCAGCTACTACGCGGCCGCCACCGACCGCCCCGACCGGTTCAAGGTGCGCACCCGCAGCTACCTCGACACCAACACATGCTTCCTGGAGGTCAAGACCGAAGGTGAACGCGCCATGACCGTGAAGGAGCGCATTCCTTACTCCATTGATGACCGTGACAAGCTCACTGAAGAGGGCCGACAGTACGTCAACGAGGCACTCTACGGGATTCTTGACACCCCGGCCATTGAGTTCGAACCGGTTATTAGCACCGGGTATCGACGCACCACCATTTACCTGCCCGCCTCGGAGCAGAACCCGGTGGATTCCCGCCTGACCATTGACCGTAACCTCACGTGGACGCCCCTGTCGGATCATGCGCTCTATGCGGGGGTAACCCGGGAGAACTACCACGGCCATAAGGTGGGGGTTGAGTACACGATTCCCGGCACCGTCATTATTGAAACGAAATCTGGCACGGCCCCCTCAGTCGCAGACAAGCACCTGTGGCGTGCGGGCATCCGGCCCGTCAAGATCTCCAAGTTCGGTACCGGTCTGGCGGCACTCAACCCGCAGCTGCCCTCCAATAAGTGGCACCGCATTATTGAGCGGTGGATGAACCTGGTGCCAGCTAAAGTTGCCGTCTAGGCAACCCGCGTCACCGTATAGAAGGGAGAATAACCAACCACAACCGACACTGAACTAAAACCGGCACAAGAACGAACACATTAAATTGCCGGTACGAGACGGCACCTGCCGCGCAGAACGTGATAAGGCCCAATGCCTCACACAATAAGCGCAGCAGGTGCCGTACCCTTTTTAGACCACAGTGAATGCTATGCCGCAGGGTCAGGCGTCACCCATTTAGTATTTTTAAACCCACCTAATGGTAGGGTAGAGTGCGTGGCTTACCGCCACCTAACTCATGGCGCGTATTCGACGGAGCCCCCTCACCCAGGGGGATTCTAGGGTGCAGCGCGCAGACAACATGCAAATAACCGCCAATAACACCAACCACCGGTAAGGGTACATGGGGAGCCAAGGGTTACCCGTTACCGTTATGACACGCGTATACAGACACCGATATACGCAGGCAGGAAGAAGACGCATAGTGAAGAAATCCCCTTTAAACGTGGCAGCCTCTCTACCCCTTATTGTGGGTTTGGGACTGGCCGGATGCTCAGGTAGTAATAATGAATCTAGTGCCGCCCCGAAAGACTCCCTAGGCCCGACCAATGCCGCACCCGCTCAACAGGCAAAAGCCCCCTCGGGCAAATATAGTTCGAATACGAAAACCGGCGAAAAAATTAATGCTGAAACCCACCACACCCACGGTAGTCTCACCTGGGATACTGGATCTGAAATCCGCCTTGACCTTGCGAATGAACCTTCCGCTGACGGGGTGAGCGTTGAGGATGGTGCCCTAGTCATTACCAAAGCCGGGAACTATCATCTAAGCGGCGACTACACCGGGCAGGTACGCATTAATACCGCCGAGCCTGAGACAGTGCGGCTCATCTTAGATAATGTGAGTATTACTAACTCCACGGGGCCTGCTATTACCGCCAGCGGAGGCGGCACGACAATCGTATATACGATGGCTGGCACCACCAATACTGTCAGTGATGGGGAGCAGTACACGGTAACTGGTAAGAAAAAACCAGACGCAGCGATCTACTCCACCGCGAACCTGACCCTCGCCGGGGAAGGCACGTTGACGGTGAACGGGAACCATGAAGAAGGAGTGCATACCACTGGCGGGCTGGTAATCTCCAACGGAACCCTGAATGTGAACTCCGTAAAAACCGGGATTAAAGGCAAAAACTATGTGGACATTCTGGGCGGTGAGGTATCCGTCAACTCCCAGAAAGATGCTATTAAAGCCACCAACTCTAAAGAGGAAGGGTACGGGTGGGCTCGTATTACCGGCGGCACCGTGAAGGTTATTGCGGGCGATGACGGACTTAAAGCCATCCGCACCGTTGAAATAGCCGACGGCACGCTCAATATTGAAAAGGCCCGAGAAGGTGTGGAGGGCCAGTACATTAATATTTTCGGTGGTGCGGTATCTGTAAACAGCATAGACGACGGTATTAACGCCTCCCTCAAAGACCCCCTGCCTGACGGGCAAGAAGCCGAGGAAGCCACCGACCCCACACCCGATGGTCAGCCCCAGCAGGAACCCAGCGGCAGTGTGGGAGGGGCACGGGATACCACTGAGGTCATTGACGCCGCCATTAATATCAGCGGCGGGCAGGTCACGGTGAATGTTGAGGGGGATGGTATCGACTCGAACGGCTCCCAGACCTACACCGGCGGCACTGTCACCATTAACGGCCCCTCAACCTACCTGAATAACTCGGTGGATGCCAATGGCGAGCTGCTGCTGAACGGGGTGAATATTGCGGCGGCCGGCAGCGGTGCAGAAATGTTTAAGGTTCCCTCCGAGAAGTCAACGAACGGGTACCTGCGAGTGGTTGATCTGGACGTGTTTACTCCCGGACGCACAGTGCAGGTGACGGATACCAAGACCGGCGCGGTGGTGGCGAACTATACGGTGGTTACCTCCGGCGTGCAGCTGTTCTTTCTCTCGAACCCATCCCTCGTAAAGGGCAATAACTATACGGTATATACGGTGTCTGGGCCAGTGCAGGAGGGCAGTACGACTCTCGCTCCGGGAGCGGTTGAAGTGGGCACGTACGCCGCAGAATAGCCCAACAATACCTATAAACCCGTTGTGACAAGGCGGAATAACGGGGAAGGCGTGGAACTGTTGTCTTTCGGCTCGTAGCGGTACGGGGGTGAAGGTACACAATAAGAAGACACGCGATGCTCAAACCGGTGCATCGCGTGTCTTCTTATGTTTATTTATCTATGAATCAGGTTACACAATCCTTCAACTTAAGGTAGACTTTTAAGGTCTTGAGCGATTGCTGAGACTCCAATAATCACCGAAAGATAACAATAAATATGAAGAAAACAACGGTCAAAACCGTAGCCTCCGTAACTCTGATCACCGCGCTGGGGTCTACCGGGTACCTTGCCGCCAATGGTGCGCCTCCCGTCGCAGCTGCACCCAACGCAGCCGCAGTGCAAAAGCTAGATACACAAACCCACTACTCCGATGAAGACCTCAAATGGGATTCCTCCGACGAAGAAGCCATTGACCTGGCGAACCCCACCGCCATCGATGGGGTCAGCGTCGAGAACGGCACCATCACCATTACCTCCGGCGGCACCTACCGGCTCACCGGTGAGTACAGCGGCCAAGTGAAGATCGAAGCAGCCAAGACCGACACGGTGCGGCTGGTGCTCGATAACGCGAAGATTACCAACTCAACCGGGGCGGCCATTAACGTGCTGAGCGCCGCCGAAGCAATTATCTACACTGCTGCGGGTACCACGAACACCGTCGCTGATGAGGCTAACTACACTGCCACCGGTGACGACGACCCAGATGCTGCCATCTATTCCACCGCGAACCTGACCCTCACCGGGGAGGGCAGCCTGTCTGTGAAGGGCGCCTACGAGGAGGGCATCCACACTACTGGTGGGCTGGTTATTGCCAGCGGCACCCTTGAGGTCAACGCCGCGAACACCGGTATTGAGGGTAAGGACTATGTGGTACAGGACGGAGATGTAATACTTTTCAGATTTAATGTATAATACCGCTTTTCATATAAATATCGGGGCTTTTTTACATTAAGAATAAAATACATAAATATAGGCAAGTAACACTATATAAAATAGTATTTTCTTTTAATATAAAAGCCCCTTTTGACCTTTGACCTTAACTCAATTTTTATTTATGCATTACCCCGGTAATTATTCGCCCTGTTTTTAATACACAGCACTAAGGAAATATAGATGCATATACTCAATACCCCGAGTTAAAAGCAAGTTTTCATTCATCATATTGTGCATATATTATTTACTTGTCAAAACTACCACAGTCTGATAAAAAATTTCTGCCTATTTGTCGTATTTTTATGTCAAGCATAAATGATTATGTCTCGAAATAATTAATTTATAAGCCCCAAAACAAGGGGCTTTTTTTATGCACTTTCTAAATCTTCTTCAATTCTGTGTGGCTGTGAGTGTGCAAATTTATTAAATGCCCTTCTCCTCCAAGGGTGATTCATAGCCGGAATGTAAGTCTTTTTTGGTTTTGGTGGTTTATAATCAGCATCCAAGTCCTTAGATTTATGCTCATGAGTCGGTATCTCCTCCAGTGCATAAATATCTTTGTCGTTAACACATGCAAACATAGACCTCTCAAATGCCTTAATAAGAATAACTTTAGTGCCTTTTCGATAATGGATCTGCACTCCTTTATGATCTATCATCTTATAAAACTTTTTCTCGAATTGAATTGCATGTCCGCAGTCAACAGTTCTCTCAGTCAAAACTGCCAGAGTAAGGTTTATTTTTTCTTTAGACGGTTGCATTTCAAAGACAGATTTGATACCATAAAGTGGAAGTGCGAACTTCTCATTGAATTCTTTTATGTAGGAGTGAAGGAATTCATTGGCTTTATTGATATCGGTTACGCCTGCGAGCCTCAGCTCAATAGGCAGGCGTGACTGTAAAGTCTGATTTAATCGTTCTATGCGTCCTTTGGCTTGCGGTATACTGCTTGATTCAAGCTCTATTCCAAGCTGTTTGCAGGCATAAGCGAACTGTGTATAGGTGTCTTTGTCATCAGACAAGACATCTTTTTTCTTGTAAGTAAATACAGATCGTTTATCAGTAAGAAACTTATAAGGTATACCATAATCAGTAAGGATCTGCTCAAGTACATGGTAGTAACCGTTAAGTGTCTCCTGAGTATCGAACCAAGCACCTGTGACAATGCCGGAGGCATCATCAATAGCCAAATGTAGATGCCATACCTGCCCATGTACCCACTCATAAGGTGTCGCATCCATTTGCTGCAATTCGCCAAAATAAGCACACCTGGGACGACGGCTGTGAGCATTATCAACTGACACCAGGTTGGCCTGTATAGATGATAGTTCTTTTTTTGTCTTTGCCGCTTTCTTTTGATCTTTGAGCTTTTGCTTAATTCGTCTACGCTTTGCTTTGGTAGCTTTGGGAGAGAGGATGTATTCAGACTCCAAAATACTCATGACGGAAGAAGCAGAAATGCTTATACCTTCATTCTTTTTGAGAAGCTCTGTATAGTATTCAAAGTTTGCCTCAAAGTATTTATTTCTGTATAGGTCTATGACTTTTTGGCGAATCTCTATAGAGATTGTGGTAGTCGGTTTTTTGCCTCTATTACCATGAATAAAAAAATCCTTGCCACTTCTGCTATATCCCTGTAGCATACGATTTATATGTCTCTTGGTACAACCCAGAATAAGAGCTGCTCTGTCCTTGTTAGCAGTTTCCGGGTGGTCTGCTAGACTTTTGATGACCTCATACTTCTTTTGTTCATTCATTGATAAAACTACCTTTCTGATAAGTCAACTCCTCCTGTCTGATAGAATCTGTAAAACAGTATTCTACCATAAACAGGACATTTTTATTTGTGGTATAGTAGGACTTTATCATATATGGCTTATAATGTAGTAAAAGTCCAATTTTCTCAGCTTGACAGTTATCAGGCGAAATGTTATACTTACGCAGTATGCCGCTCAATTAGGTTTTAAGCATTTATGCACCAAAATTGGCGAGTAATGATAAGAAGGAGGACCCAAGATGTACGCAATTATTGCAAGCGGCGGTAAGCAATATAAGGTAGAAGAGGGCGATATCATTAGAGTAGAGAAGTTAGGACTTGAGGCAGGTACAAGCTATAAGTTTGAGCTTGCACTTAATAATGATAGTCTTGTAATAGGAACACCTACAGTTGCCGGAGCTAATGTAGAAGCTGAAGTCATCAGAGAAGCTAAGGCTAAGAAGGTAGTAGTGTATAAGTATAAGAGAAAAACAGGCTACCACAAGAAAAACGGACATAGACAGCAATTTACAGAGTTAAAGATTACCAAGATCAATGCTTAATTCATGATCAAGGTAGTTTTGACAACAAAAGAAGATGTAGTCTTTTACAAGCTTAAAGCAACAGGTCA
>ERZ772827.1607-NODE-1607-length-11300-cov-5.169764_pt1 | contig 11300 bp, 9 predicted proteins | sample MGYA00580850_ERZ772827 | MGnify/ENA primary metagenome ERZ772827 (study PRJEB29015, sample SAMEA2737950) | human oral metagenome | biome: human oral; feature: human-associated habitat; material: dental | place: China | collected 2145 ...
CCGGCGAGGGCGTCGAAGACCTCCTCGACCGCATCGTCGAGGTCGTCCCTGCCCCCGAGGGAACCCTCGAGGCTCCGACGCGCGCGATGATTTTCGACTCCGTGTACGACACGTACCGCGGCGTCGTGACCTACGTGCGTGTCGTGGACGGCGTGCTGTCGACCCGTCAGCGCGTGCGCATGATGTCGACGGGCGCCACCCACGAGCTCCTGGAGCTGGGTGTTATCTCGCCCGAGCCGAAGCCTGAAGAGGGCATCGGCGCCGGCGAGGTCGGCTATCTGATCACAGGCGTGAAGGATGTGCGCCAGTCCCGCGTAGGCGACACCGTCACCAGCCAGGTGCGCGGCGCGACCGAGCCTCTCGAGGGCTACCGCGACCCGAACCCGATGGTCTTCTCTGGCATCTACCCGGTCGACGGCTCGGACTTCCCGGACCTTCGCGACGCCCTCGAGCGCCTCCAGCTCAACGATGCGGCGCTGACCTTCGAGCCCGAATCCTCCGCAGCCCTCGGCTTCGGCTTCCGCTGCGGCTTCCTCGGACTGCTCCACCTGGAGATCATCCGCGAGCGTTTGGAGCGCGAGTTCAACCTCGACCTCATCGCCACCGCCCCGAACGTCGTCTCCCGCGTCGTCACGGAGGACGGCACCGAGGTGCGCGTCGACAACCCGAGCGAGTTCCCCGAAGGCAAGATTTCCGAAGTGCGTGAGCCCGTCGTCAACGCGACGATCCTGACGCCCACTGAGTTCACGGGCACCATCATGGAGCTGTGCCAGGAGCGCCGCGGCTCCATGCAGGGCATGGACTACCTGAGCGAGGACCGCGTGGAGCTGCACTACCAGCTGCCCCTCGCCGAGATCGTCTTCGACTTCTTCGATCAGCTCAAGTCCCGCACGCGCGGCTACGCCTCGCTGGACTACCAGGAGAGCGGCGAGCAGAGCGCCGACCTCGTCAAGGTCGACATCCTGCTCAACGGCGACCGCGTCGACGCGTTCAGCGCGATCGTTCACCGCGACGGCGCCTACAACTACGGCCAGCGCATGACGAAGCGCCTGAAGGAACTCATTCCTCGCCAGCAGTTCGAGATCCCGGTGCAGGCTGCGGTCGGCGCGCGCGTCATCGCCCGTGAGACCATCAAGGCCCTGCGCAAGGACATGCTCGCCAAGTGCTACGGCGGCGACATCAGCCGTAAGCGCAAGCTGCTCGAGAAGCAGAAGGAAGGCAAGAAGCGCATGAAGTCCATCGGCCGTGTCGACGTGCCGCAGGAAGCCTTCATCACCGCCCTGACCTCCGACGTTCCGACGGGCAAGAAGTGAGCGGGGATCAGATGAACGAGGCCGTGGAGGGTTGCGCTCCCGTCGGCCATCGAGCGGACCGTCGTCCTGGCGAGGCCCCCGAGGGTACGGTCTTCATGAGCCGCACGAAGTCGTTCACGCGGCGCACGCGTGAGCTACCCGCGAACCTCGCGCGCACGTGGGAGGCCCACGCGCATCGCTACGTGGTGGAGCCGCGTCGCGGCGTTGGCTACACGACGGTCGCGCCGGATTTCACGCTCGATCTGGCGGAGCTCTTCGGGCGCAGCGCACCCGTGACGCTCGAGATCGGGTCGGGCACGGGCGAACAGATCGTCGCGGCGGCCGCCGCCCATCCTGAGCGCAACTTCCTCGCCGTCGAGGTGTGGGTGCCCGGCATCGCGAAGCTCGTCTCCAAGGCGGTCGAGGCCGGCGTGGACAACATCCGCGTCATCGAGGCCGACGCTGCCCAGGCGCTCCCGATTATGCTTGAGGACGCGTGCCTGGATGAGGTCTGGACCTTCTTCCCCGACCCGTGGCGTAAGGCCCGGCATCGCAAGCGTCGCCTCGTCTCCGATTCCTTCGCGCTCGAGGTCGCGCGCCTGCTGCGCGACGGGGGAGTGTGGCGCTTGGCCACCGACTGGGACGACTATGCCTGGCAGATGCGCGACGTCATCGAGGCCTGCGAGCTCTTCGAGAACCCGTACGTGGGGCAGCGTCCGGACCCGGAGGATCCGCAGCCGGAGCGCGGCGGATTTGCCCCGCGATTCGAGGAACGCGTCGTCACGCACTTCGAGACCCGCGGTATCGATGCGGGCCGCCGCGCCCACGACATCGTCGGCATTCGTCGCCCCCGTGGCTGACATTGTGACGGCTGGAGCGTACTCGTGAGCCCCGCCCAGCCCGAGGGCGAGCGCTGGTCACCTGACGGCTCACTGGACCCCGGCCTCGTTGAGGCTGATCGCGGCCGCCCTCTGTCTCTGTACGTGCACGTGCCCTTTTGCCGTGTGCGCTGCGGGTACTGCGACTTCAACACCTACACGGTCGGCTTTGGGCCGGGTGCGCAGGTAGGGGACTATGCTCCCTCCGTTCTCGCTGAGGCTTCCCTGGCAGCCCGCGTCATGTCCGAGGCAGGGCTACCTGCTCGCGAGGCTCGTACGGTGTTCTTTGGTGGCGGCACTCCGACGATGCTGGATACCGGTGAGCTAATCGCGATTCTCACGGGTTTGCGCGAACGCATTGGTATCGCACCAGGGGCGGAAGTGACCCTCGAGGCTAATCCCGACACGGTGACGCGCGACGGGCTCGCGCAGCTAGCTGATGCTGGATTGACGCGTGTGTCTTTCGGCATGCAGTCCGCCGTGCCCGCGATCCTCGCGACCCTGGATCGCACCCATACGCCCGAGCGAGTTCCCCTCGTTGTGGAGTGGGCAAAGGAAGCGGGCCTGTCCACCTCGGTGGACCTCATCTATGGGACGCCCGGGGAGAGCCTGGCCGAGTGGGAGACGTCCCTGCGCGCTGCCCTGTCCTACGAGACCGACCACATCAGCGCATACGCTCTCGTCGTCGAGGAGGGGACGAAGATGGGTGCGCAGGTGGCCAGGGGAGAATTGCCGGCCCCGGACCCAGATGATGAAGCTGCCAAGTATGAGCTCGCCGACGCCCTCCTTGGTGCGGCCGGATACGCCTGGTACGAGATCTCAAATTTTGCGCGCGTCACCGAGGCCGATTGTGCCGTGAGGCGCCCGTCGACACACTACGAACACGCTTCCGCCCACAACCTCGCGTACTGGCGAGACTGGGACTGGTGGGGCTTTGGGCCGGGTGCTCACTCCCACATGGGGCGAACGCGCTGGTGGAATGTCAAGAATCCAGGGGCCTATGCTGGGCGCGTCGGGGTTGGACAGTCTCCTGCCTACGCTGGCGAGATCCTTGACGCGGATGCGCGTGAACTGGAGCGCATCATGCTGGGGGTACGCACGTCCGAGGGAGTCGCGATTGAGGGGCTGCCGGGTCTGTCAGCGCGCGACATGGCAGACGTGCCGTCTGGTGGCCGCATCGCTGCGCTCATTGCCGACGGCCTCATCGATGGGCCTGCGGCACTGTCTGGGCGTGTCATCCTCACGCTGCGCGGACGCCTGCTGGCTGACTATGTGACCCGCGAAATCATGGGCTACTGACGCTGAGTTGGCGCCCGCGCAGCGGAATATGCATCTGGTGGTAAACACTTTTCCGTGATCTCCCGGTCCGCGAAATAACTTGTAGTTATGCCAATACAAGTGTAACTGCGGTTATGGTTGTTAGCTGTTTGACAGCTGGTCGGCGTGTGCAATGTGACAAGCTAGCATTACGTCGCAATACTGTTGACATCATGGTTGAAATGTGTTTGCCTTGTTATGTCATGTGAAGCCGGGTAATTTGCAGGGCTCCTCCGTGAGGGAGCTTGTGAAGAGCCGTATACAAGGAAAAGTGTGGTATTGTGACTCTCCGGTACGCTGTCATTGCTGACATCGTGGGCTCTCGCACGCTGACCAATCGTGCAGAGGCCCAGGGAATCTATGAAGCCGCTCTTGGGGATGCGAGCGAGGGGCTCGCGCTGCTGCAGGCTCCGTACCCGACGGTCGGTGACGAATTCCAGGCGGTCGCCTACACGCTTGAGGATGCGCTGCTCCTCACGCTGCGCGCGCAGCTCCTCCTGCCTCCGCAGCTCCAGCTCCGATTTGGAATTGGTGCGGGGCGGATTGAGGAGTTCTCTTCGGGTGTGCATCGTCAGACTCCCGTGCGCTCACGCGGCTCGGAGTCCGCTCAGCTTCAGGATGGGTCCGCTTGGTGGGCGGCTCGTGCCGCGATCAATCGTGCGCATGACGTTCAGGATTCTTCGAACCCCTTCATCCGCACCTGGTTCATGGCGCACGCCTCGGTCGAGTCCGCGTTCCCAGACTACTGCCAGACCTGCATTAATGCCCTGCTGAGCCTGCGTGATCATGCGATCCTCAAGCTCTCCGCGCGTCATCGTCGAATTACGGCTGCGCTGCTGCTCGGTAAGACCCAGGTGGAGATCGCCCGGGCAGAAAAGCTGTCGCAGCAGGCTATTTCTGACTTCGCCCGGGGCACGGGGGCGGGGTTGATCCAGTCCTCACTCATCATCGCGGAGGCTGCACGTGCATGAAGTCCTTCTCCTGGGCATCGCCGCCTCGGAGTTAACCGTTCTTCTCACTTCTGACCCGCGGCGCTGGTCGCGACGTCTGTCGATTTTCCTGACGCTGCTGTTGGCGGTGATCTGCTACTCGTGGTTCATCCTGGGCGTGAGTGCCCTCGCGAACGCGATCGGGGCGACCCTCGCGTTGGTGTGGTTTGCGTGGGACCTCGTCGATCCTTCCGCGCGCGGCGTGCTTGCGCGGTGGGCGTTGGCGTCAGTCGGCTTTGTTGCTCTGCTGAGCCTGGATCCGTTGAATTTCCCGTTGCTGTCGCTGCGTTCTGGGCGCCCCATCGACCTCATCATCGCTGTTCTCTTCCTGGTGACGGGACCGGTCAATCACCTGATCACCTCGATCCTGCAGTGTGCGCGCGGTCGTGCGTCCGGTCCGGTGCCCGGGTGGATTAACGCGCCTGTCCTTCCGGCGATGCCCGACGTGACGCTCGCGGATGATGGCGAAGGTGAGGAAGGTGCGGAGGTTACTGAAGTGCCCGTGACCTCCGGCGCGCTACCTGTCCTGGGCGCGCAGGTGGACGAAGAGGAAGTGACAGCTCTGCGTGGTGGACGTTGGATCGGTCCACTCGAACGTCTGCTCATCATCGTTTTGGCCGGTGCGGGCGCGGAGGTTGCTATCGCTGCCGTCGTTGCTGCCAAGGGCGTCATTCGTTTCCCTGAAATCTCGCAGGATTCGACGGGAGAAAAGGCAGAGGAGTTCCTCATCGGCTCGGTGTCCTCGTGGATTCTGGCCGCCCTCGTGGCGATGCTCATCCGTGTCGTGAGCCTGCACTGATTCTCGTGCCGCTAGAGTATGCCGGGTGAATAGCACAGACCCCTACGGCCGCAACATTTTCGCCCACGACCCGCATCGTGATGGGCCCGGGGCGAGGCGTCCGCGTTCGCAGGCCGTCCATGTTGAGATTGGTATGGTCCTCGAGGACGTCGCCTCCGGATGGGTCGGAGCCGTGACGCGGGTCGAGAAGTCCGGCGGCATTCACCTTGTCGAACTCGAGGATCGGCGTGGCGTTCGTCGGTCTTTCCCTCTGGGCCCCGGTTTCTGGCTCGAGGGTCGCCCCATCGAGGCGCTGCCTCCCCGCCCGGCTCCCGCCCAGGCCTCGTCGAGCGTGCAAGTCAGCGCATCGGGACGACGCATCACGAACTCCGGATCTTTTGCTCCCGCCTCAAGTGGTCCCAAGGTCGCTAAGCGTTCGCGCATATGGGTGGAGGGGCGTCACGATGCAGAGCTCGTGCAGCACGTCTGGGGTGAGGACCTGGCCGAGGCGGGTATCGCCGTCCAGTTGCTCGAAGGCGTCGATAATCTCGAGGCTGTCCTGGAAGTTTTCGGGCCGACCGATACCGCACGTGCGGGGATCCTCGTCGACCACATGGTCCCCGGATCGAAGGAATCTCGAATCGCCGAGGCCGTATCGGCGCGCTGGCCGGGCGCGGTCCTCGTCCTCGGCCACCCGTTCGTCGACATCTGGCAGGCGGTCAAGCCCGCCCGTGTCGGCCTCGAGTGCTGGCCCGACGTGCCGCGCGGCATCGACATTAAGCATGGAACCCTCGAGGCCCTCGGTTGGCCGCACGCCGATCAACGTGACATCGCCATGGGGTGGAAGCGGATCTTGTCCACCGTGCGCACCTACCGCGACCTCGAGCCGGCGTTGCTCGGGAGGGTCGAGGAACTCATCGACTTCGTGACCGTGCCCTGGGCACAGTAGGACGACAGCGCTTCTGTGTGAGGTTCGCGCAGGGCGCACTCCTGGCGAGGTCCTCATGTCGCCCCCGATTGGCTGCGAGGAGTAGCATTGGCACTCAGGAAGTAGGAGTGCCAGAACGGGAGGAGGTGGCATGACGCGCAACAGTGCACAGAACCGCAGGCTCGATGTTCTGCGTGCCATCGTCACCCAGTACGTGGCTACCCGTGAACCCGTCGGCTCCAAGGCCATCGCCGCCGGAGGCCTCGGCGTCTCATCGGCGACGATCCGCAATGACATGGCGGTGCTGGAGGAAGCCGGCCTCATCTACCAGCCCCACACCTCCGCCGGGCGCGTGCCGACCGACCGCGGCTACCGCGTGTTCGTCGATCGCCTCGCAGAACTCAAGCCGATGAGCGGGCCCGAACGCCACGCCCTCGAGACGTTCCTGTCGGAGTCTGTCGACATCGATGACGTCGTGGAGCGTTCCGTGCGCCTGCTCGCCCAGGTCACTCATCAGGTGGCCCTCGTGCAGTACCCGGGGGCGCGCGTGCGCGTTCTCAAGCACCTCGAGGTCATCGGTTTGGCTCCCGGTCGCGTCCTCGTCGTTGTCATCACCACGGATGGCGACGTCGGTGAGCGTAGCCTCACCCTGCACGCGGCCCTGGATGAGGGGCAGCTACGCGAGGCGCGAGAACACCTGCGAGTGCACTGTGATGGTGTGACTTCCGCGACCGCACAGTCCTGCGTCGATGCTGCCACGGCCTCGGCCCGGCCCGAGCTGGTAGGAACGGTCGCCGCGATCGGCGCCGCCCTGAGCGATGTACTGAGCGGCCAAAGTGAGTCAAAGATCGTTGTCGCGGGTGCCGCAAACCTGGCCCGCGGAGCCCTCGACTTCCACGACATTGCCCCGGTCTTGGATGCGCTCGAAGAGCAGGTTGTCCTCATGCGTCTCTTCGCCGAGGCTGACCCGGGCGCTGATGTGCACGTGAGTATTGGAGCGGAAAATCCGCACGACGGCCTGGCGGAAGCCGCCGTCGTTACGGGCACGTACCGCGCCGGCGCCGACGACTCCGTCGGATCAGCGCATCTTGGCATCGTTGGTCCCATGCGCATGGACTACGCGCGAACCATGAGCTCCGTGCGAGCAGTCGCCGCCTACCTGTCGCGATACCTCGCCTCCCAGCACAGCGACTAAACCGCCCCACAGACGTTGATGAATATCCCCCGCGAGAAGAAAGAGCAGCCGTGAGAGACTACTACGAGGTCCTCGGCGTCGCCCGCGACGCCAGCCAGGATGAGATCAAGAAGGCCTACCGCAAGCTCGCGCGTAAGCTGCACCCGGACTACGCTGGCGCAGACTCGGAGGAGGCCTTCAAGGAGCTGTCCGTCGCCTACGAGACCCTGTCGGATCCCGAGAAGCGCCAGATGTATGACATCGGCGGTCCGGATGCGCTGCGCGGCGGTGGAGCTGGTGCGGGCGCCGGATTCGGTGGGTTCTCGGACATTTTTGAAGCAATGTTCAGCGGCGGTTTCGGTGCATCCGCAGCGGGCCCGGCATCCCGAGTACGTCGCGGCAAGGACAAGCAGGTGATCGTCGATATCACCCTGGAGGACGCCGCGTTCGGTGCCGCCAAGGAGGTCTCTTTCGACACCTACGTCCTGTGCGACGCCTGCAACGGCTCAATGTGCCAGCCGGGTACGTCGCCCACGCAGTGCACCACCTGTCACGGCTCGGGCTTCGTCACGCAGATCCAGAACTCGCTCTTCGGTCGTATGCAGACGCAGGCTCCGTGCCCGTCGTGTCAGGGATACGGCAACACGATTGCGACCCCGTGCGCCGAGTGTTCAGGAGCGGCACGCGCCGTACCCTCAACATCAACATCCCGGCGGGTGCCTCCGAGGGCACCCAGATCCGCGTCAGCGGCGAGGCCGAGGTCGGCCAGGGTGGTGGCCCCAATGGCGACCTCTACCTGTCGATCCGCGAGAAGAAGCACCCGGTCTTCGATCGTCGCGGGGACGACCTGCACACGTGGATCACGATCCCGATGACCACGGCGGCGCTCGGCACAGAGTTTGAGCTTGAGACCCTTGACGGCAAGAAGACCGTGACGATCAACCCGGGCACTCAGCCCAACGACGACATCGTCCTGGAGGGCCTGGGCGTCGGTCACCTGCAGCGCTCGGGCCGCGGTTCGATGCACGTGCACGTGGACGTGCAGATTCCCAAGAAGCTCGACGACAAGTCGCGCGAACTGCTCGAGGAGCTGGCGAAGGTCCGCGGCGAGGTGCGCGTGGAGCCCCATCGTCAGCAGTCCTCGTTCTTTGACAAGCTCCGCGACACCTTCATGGGGTGATGCGCCGTGACGTTGCCCGTTTTCCTCTCTGAGGACCTGACCCCGGTCCTTGAGTCGCTGTCCGTGGGGGACAGCGCGACCCTTGGTGGAGCCGAGGGGCGTCACGCAGCCTCGGTGCGCCGCATCGGCGCGGGGGAGTGGGTCGACGTCGTCGACGGGCGCGGCCTGCGCGTGACCTGCGAGGTGAGCGGGAGCGACAAGTCCTCGCTGTCCCTCATCGTGCGTGAGCTCGTGCGCGAGGATGCCCCGAAGCCCGAGGTGATCCTCGTTCAGGCGCTGGCCAAGGGCGGGCGCGACGAGGCCGCCGTCGAAATCTGCACGGAGATCGGCATCGACAGGGTGGTTCCGTGGGCCTCCCAGCGTGCCATCGTCCAGTGGAAGGGCCCGAAGGCCGAGAAGGGGCGCGCGAAGTGGGAGGGCGTGGCCCGCGCGGCCGCCAAGCAGTCCCGCCGCGCCTACGTCCCGGTTGTTGAGGACGTCAAGGACAGCCGCGAGCTCGCCTCCTGGGTCGCATCCCTGACGGACGAGGCCGGGGTGGCCTTCGTCTGCCACGAGGAGGCCACGGATTCGCTCGGGGCTGTGCTCGCGCGGGTCCAGGCAGCCTCCGCGACCGTGTCTCTTCCCGCCCGCATCGCCCTGATCGTTGGGCCCGAGGGCGGTATTGGAGCTGAGGAAACGGCGCAGCTGGTGGACGCGGGTGCGTCCACGATCGGGCTGGGAGACAACGTCCTGCGTTCCTCCACGGCCGGCGCTGTTGCTTTGACGCTAATCCGCGCCGCCGCGGGGAAATACTAGGAATCGTCAGCTCTCGAAGCCGGTGATCCGTGCGCTGAGCGTGTGACTCTCGCCCGCGCCCAGGGGGACCACGTCCGTGCCGGAGTTGAAGGCGTTGGGCGGGCAGCTCATCGGCTCGACGGCCACGCCCACGCGGCCGATGTAATCCGCCGAGTAGACCTGCAGCCAGCGCGCGTCAGACGACAGGGACACGCCCACGCCGGAGGTGGGGTCGCGCAGCGTCACGGTCCAGGTTCCCTCGGGTAGGCCGGCGAAGGCGTGGTCCAGGCGGGAGGCGCCGATGATGGCGGGGGAGTGGAAGTCCAACCCGAAGGAGGCCACGTCGTGGGCCGCGACCGGGATCATGGAGGCGTCGGCCTCGTAGATGATCGACGCGGGGTTCTCGAGCTCCAGTTCGTCTGCCGGTAGCCCGTTGACGGCCAGGTAGGGGTGGAAGCCGACGCCGTAGGGGGCGGTGCCCTCGCCGATGTTCGTCGCCGACAGCTCGATGCTCAGGCCCGCGTCCGCATCCAGGCTGTAGCGCGCGGATGCAAGAAGGGTCCACGGGTAGGAATAGCGCGCGGCGATCAGGGTGTGCAGCAGCACCAAGGAGGCGTCGGCCTCGGCGATCTCCCACTCCTGGAAGGCGACGAAACCGTGAAGCGCAGTCCCGAAGGCGGGTTCATCGACGGGGAGGTTGTAGGACGTGCCCTCCCACGAGTAGGAGCCTCCGGCCACGCGGTTCGGCCACGGCATGAGCACCTTGCCGAGGTAGCCTGGGGGGCACTCATTGACGCCGTGGGGGACGACCAGGTCGTGTCCGCGGTAGCGCAGCCCGGCCAAGCCGGCGCCCACGGTGACGATCCGCGCCTCGTACTCTCCGGCCTGCAGAACGATCTCGCGCCCCGATGCGCCCCGATCCAACATTGATGCTCCTTCGCAATCACTGAACGTGGACAACACTAAGTGTAAACGGACTTGAGTCGTCTAGGTCACTGTGAGCGCGTATCCTTATAGAGAATGACTCTCGATTGAAAGGAACGCCTCGGCCCATGGCACACGAGATCACCGACGAATTCGTCGCCTCCCTGCACGCATCCTCAGACTCCGCCCGTGCGGTCGCACGCAACGCCGTTTCCCACGCTGGCGTCGAGCCGGTCGCCTTCGACCGGGCCAAGGTGGTCGCCACCCCCACGGTCGTCTCCCACAAGGTGGACGACTGGAAGGTGACGTCGCAGAAGAAGTCCGGCCGCTGCTGGCTCTTCTCCTCCCTGAACCTGCTGCGCTCGACCGCGCGCACCCGCCTGGGGCTCAAGGACTTCGAGTTCTCGCAGAACTACGTGCTGTTCTGGGACAAGTTCGAGCGCGCCAACTTCTTCCTCACCGACGTCATCGCCACCGCGAAGACCGAGGAACTCGACGGCCGACTCCTGCAGTTCCTGCTCGGCGACGTCCTCTCCGACGGCGGACAGTGGGACATGGCGGTGTCCCTGTACCTCAAGCACGGCCTCGTCCCCAAGGTTGCGATGCCCGAGACCGAGTCCTCCGGCCACACCGCCCCCATGAACGACCGCCTCAAGGTCGTCCTGCGCCGCACCGCCCTCGAGCTGCGCTCTCTCGTCGAGGCCGGAGCTTCCGAGGAGGAGATCCTCGAGGTCAAGGAGGCAGCGCTTGCCGACGTGTGGCGCATCCTCGTCATCTGCCTGGGCGAACCCCCGGCCTCCTTCGAGTGGGAGTGGCGCGACGATAAGAACGAGTTCCACCGCGACGGCGTCCTCACCCCGCGCGAGTTCTACTCCCGCTACGTGGACGTGGACCTCACGCAGTACGTGTGCCTCGTCGACGACCCGCGCGCCGAGCATCCCAAGGGCCACACCCTCACGGTCGACCACATGGGCAACGTCGTCGGCGGTCGCCCGATCCTCTACGTGAACGCCCCCGTCGAGCAGATCCGCGAGATCACGGCCTCCATCCTGACCTCGGGCCGCGC
>ERZ772827.1608-NODE-1608-length-11299-cov-2.905816_pt1 | contig 11299 bp, 10 predicted proteins | sample MGYA00580850_ERZ772827 | MGnify/ENA primary metagenome ERZ772827 (study PRJEB29015, sample SAMEA2737950) | human oral metagenome | biome: human oral; feature: human-associated habitat; material: dental | place: China | collected 2145 ...
TAGCCGGACTATATTCCAGTATCGCGTTTCTCGGGGCGGCTATTACTTATGCCTTACTCACCGGGGAGGTCGGGCCGGCCAACGAGTCCGCCCTCAACGAGGAAGACCGGAAAAATTTTACCTCTGGGTTTACTCTGGATAAGATCCGTGAGGGTAAATACTGGGAGGCCGAACCCAAAGCTGTCTTTTTCTTAGAGACCTCGGAGCCCACAAAAGAAGGGGATGAGTACATCTGGCCGCATAAGATGGAATCACGGCACGGGGCGTTCCGGGTAGATGTGACAGAGACTTCTACCGAACGCTCCGTGAAGGTGAGCACCATCCCCACGAAACAGCAGGTGCATAAGGGAGGTGGGAAGATTAAAGCAAAACACACCAATGGCCGCTGGGTGATTACCTTTGACATACCCTCATCAAGCTCCAGCGCCTCACCGTCTTCCTAAAAAACTGTTCCCATCCCGAACATCCGGGTGACAGCAAGGGAGGAGTCCTAAGAGGGACTCCTCCCTTACGTATACACCCAGATAGCCCTAGATATTACACTCCGACTACGGAAAATACACGGGTACAGGGAACAAGCAGGAGCCTTCTCTAGCCTCTCTCCCTGCTGTTCAAAGAAAGCACCCCCATCATTATGGTGCTGGGCCATGATTCGTCCCCGTTCACAGAAAGCACACTATAAGAAACGCGCCTTATATGCTTGATGAGCGGGAGGAGGAAGCACTGGGGCTGGCACTCTCATCGGTCTCAAAACTAATGACCCAGTGACCGCCAGTGTGTTTTGCTTTGATCCGCCCCGGTGTTATAGTCTCCTGGCTGCTCTCAGAAATGAAGTTCACGCTGGTCTTTGGGCCGTCAACCTCCACATAGTACGCCCCGTGGCGGGAAATTCCCCGGTACGGCCAGGTGTACTCGTCCCCTTCTTTTGTGGGTTCTGAGGTGTCCAGAGAATAAACGAGCTTAATGTCAGCTTCCCAGTGTTTACCCTCAGCCGTTTTTCGTACGACCCTATTGTTTATTATCTCTTTCTTTGTTGCCTCGTTGAACGCCGAGTCCTGCACATATGTGGTATCCCCCGTAGTAAAGGCATAGGTAATAGCCGCCCCAAGAAATGCAATGCTGGAATACAGCCCGGCTACGGAATCTTCATCAGCGTTTTTAGGCTTAATAGGTTTGGGAACGTTTTTGGGCGGAGTGTCGTGGGTTGCGGGCTCAAAAGTACCGGCGGAAGTATCGTACTCTTCCAGTTTCACCTCGCCTTTGTAGTCCTTTTTAGCGGCCGATGAAGACTCGCTGGAGGAGCCATTAATAGCTGTGCCAGACCCGCAGGCGGCGAGAAGCGTTAGGGATGTTGCGCCCGCAAAGCCCAGGGCCGCGCGGCGGGTTATCTCGGAAGTCATGGTAACCGGTTTCCTCTCAAGTGCGTGATATACCAGCTATCTCTATCCTAGAGAACACGCGGCCCATAAGCACGTACATTTAACTATTACTTTAAATGTAGGCTTCTGTGTGGCGAATGTACTGGGTGCAGCAGCTTCCGTCGCAGTTAAGGTAAGGAGGGAGTTCCGGGCGGAACCCCCTCCTCGCATCACACACAGGAAGAAAAGTCTTCGAAACCGTTTCGCGGAGGAATCCTTCCCACAAGGACTCCCGCTATTTGGTAATAAAAATATAACCTAATTAATGGGGGTGTGCCAACCCGAATATCTCAAGAAATAGTGACAACCTGTCTGCAAAGCAAGGTGTACCTAAGTTAGTTCCGTGTATTTGCGGGCAAAAACCGGGCACGGCTAGGGCACAAAAAATATTTAAACTTTTTCCCCGCCCCTCTTTGCGCACCCTCAGCTGTGGGTAAGGCCGGTAACATGCAGCGGTATGGGTGGGTAAAACGTGAGAGAATGGCAGAGTGAAAGAATGGTTCGATTCCCTACCTGTAGAGGCGGCCGTTGCCTGCCTGTGGGCGATCGGCATTATCCGCACGTCCATTGTGTTTCTGCTCGGCTACCTGGCTGCCGCCGGAGGGGCACGCTTGAGCCGCATCCGGGAAGCAATGGACACCCCCATATACCAGCGGGCCACAGCGTTCGTGAACCGCTGGGGCGTATTAGCCGTGCCGCTGTGCTTCCTCACCGTAGGCTTCCAAACCGCCGTCATTATCACCACCGGGTTCACGAAAATGCCGTTACGCCGCTGGGTCCCGGCCATGCTCGTGGGCACTTTCATCTGGGCCGTCATCTACACCACCGTGGGGTTCGCAGTGCTCGCCGCCCTGGGGCTGCAGCCGTGGATGCTGCCGGTTGCCCTAGCGGTCATCGTGCTCCTCAGCCTGGGAATCTCTAAAGTGCGTGAACTCATCACCGACCGCAAACCCCGCCCGTAACCGGGGCCGCCGCCGTCCACTGTGCTAGCGTAAAGGCATGAACGAAACCCCCGAAGCTGTTACACCCGCAAAACCGGTACCGCCAAGCACCCAGCAGGAGTCCAGCATTGAGCTTGCCGCCCCCGCCGCCGGGCTTATCTACTCGGCGGAGGCAGCCCCCGCACCGGTGCTGAACCGTGCCAGCTTACGCATCGGCTACGAGCCGGGGGTAATGCCCGGAAAATGGTTCACCCGCTGGCACGAACGCTACGGCAGAACCGCCCCGCTGGCCGAAATACCGCTTCGCGAAGGGGCCGGTCTTGAGGCACTCACTACCGCGCTCAGCACCCCGAACAGCACCAGCGGCGAAGCCCGTTTCGAGCCGTTAGCGCACATGGCCATAATGCGTGCCGCCGCACAGGGCGCCCCCGACAAAGACCGGTACCACAGCATCCGCCTGTACGAGGAAGTACCCGTGGTGGTGGTGCCCAAAGACCATGTGCTCACCGTGCTCGACGAGGTTCCCCTAGGTGAGATGGCTGAGGAGTTCCTGCTGCATGAGCCCGAGGAGTTCCCCGCCTGGGGTGAAGCCTCACAGCAGTGGCGCCAACAGAACCCCCGGTTTTTGCCGCAGATTCCCACCCATTCGGACGCTATCGAACTGGTAGTTGCCGGGGTGGGCCTGTACATCACCCCCATGTCGGTGGCCCGCCTGCACCACCGCAAAGACCTCACCTACCGTCCGGTACCCGACGCCGAGCCGTACCCCGTGCACCTGGTGTGGCCCCGTACCCCGGCAGCCCCCACCCCCGATACGGTCCAGGGCGAGAAAGACGACGAGTTTGAGGTGCTCATCCAGGACTTTATCGGCATCGTGCGCGGGCGCACCGCATCCAGTAACCGGGGCAGCGAAACCGCCCAGGCCCGCCGCACCCGCATAGCCGGTGAACGCGCCAAGGCCACAGCGAAATCCCGTGCGGCTAATGCCCGCCGAGAAGCACGCCACCAGAAAACAGCCGCCTCCCGCACCGGCGGCACCTCCCGGCGCAAAGCCGCCGCAGGCAGCAAACCGGGACGAAACGGCAGGCGAGCCGGTAAACGCCGGTAGCCCGCCCGCACCCGCCACCACGGGTGAATAGCGCCACCAGTAAACAGGCCGAACGCCCAAGAAGACGCGGTAGAATCGAATCTATGGCATTAGCAATGGAGACCCGACCCGCCGCCTACGCGGTTGTTATTGAGCAGGGCAAACTGCTCATGACCCGCTGGGCGCCCGAAGACCGCTCGCACGAGCCCCTGTGGACGTTACCCGGCGGCGGCATGGAACCGGGGGAGCAGGCCGACGAAACAGCCCTGCGGGAAACCCTCGAAGAAACCGGGTACAGCGTTGCCATTGAAGACGTCCTGGGCGTGCACGCCGGGCATTTCCCCGCACGCAACGGCATGTACGGCAACTCCCTGCCGTTCTGCGCCTTACGCATTATCTACCGGGCGCACATCGTCACCGGCCAGCTGCGGGCCGAAGAAAACGGCTCCTCAGACATTGCCCGCTGGGTTCCCATTAGCGAAATCGATACGCTGCGCTACGGCACCATTATTGATGAAGTGGCCTCCATGATGGGATACACCAACGCCGCCGCCTGGGCCTTGGAATACCGCGAATTCCTCGCCGACGAGAACGCCAGGAAACTATCATGAACACACCCTGCCCCCGCCCGCTGATGAGCCGCCCTTCAGCGCATACCGCCGCCGTGCTCGCCCCCATCCTGGCTGCCTGCTCCGCCGGGGACAATAAACCCAAGGTGGACCCCTCCGCATCAGCCTACGGCACCCTCTACGTCACCACCGGGGTGCTGGGGGCTAAAACCATTGTTGCCCACGCGTACGCCCAGGCGCTGCGGAACGTGGGGTACACGGTGGAGGTTATTGGGCACAATAATAACCGCGACGAGTACCTAGCGGCCCTGGGCGCCACCGAAAACACGCGCCTTGATGTTGCCGTTGACTTCACCGGCGACTTGCTGCTGCACCTGACGAAGAACGGCACGCTCAGCCCCGCCCAGCTGCAGGCGGAGCATCAGACAGCCTCCGCCAGTGCCTCCGCCGCCAGTGCCCCCCCCCCCCCCCCCCCCTCACCCCCCCCCACCCCCCCCGCCGATATTAGCCCCAGCCCCAGCCCGACCCCCACCGGCGACCCCATTAAACCGCGGGCCTTATCGCTCAGTGACACGCTCTCAGCCATCGGTAAAATCATCCCGGGGCACCTGAAACTGATGGATACCGTCAGCGCCCAAAACCGCAACGTTCTGGTGACCACCAACGCCACCGGGGCCCGGTATAAGTTCAATAGCCTGAACCAGTTGCCCGAAGTGAAAGCGCCCCTCACCTTTGCCGTGCCCGAGGCGTATAACACCGGAAACTACGGGATTGCCCTGCTCAAGAACGTGTACAAGTACCAGGTTCCCGCCACGAAGGTGGCTAATGAGAGCACCGAACGGGAACAGCTGCTGGCTAAAGACGCGGTGCAGGTGGCGCTTCTGCACAGTATCGACCCGAGCATTGAGGATAACCGGTTCACCATGCTCGAAGACCCCCAGTCCACCCAGCTGAACCAACAGCTGGTGCCTCTTGTGCGGCAAAGCCTGCCATCTAGTGCACAGGAGGCCATTAACCGCGTATCATCTACATTAGATACCGGTAATCTGACCTTTCTACTTCGCCTCACGAGTGGAACAAACCCCGTCGCCGAAGACGAAGCAGCAAAATTCTGGCTCGACCACCCAAGGAAGTGAATATGACTAAGTACCGTCAGTCGTCGAAGCTCAATAACGTCCTCTACGATATCCGCGGACCTATTCTCGAAGAAGCGAACCGTATGGAGGCGATGGGGCACCGCATCCTCAAACTCAATATTGGTAATACCGCGCCTTTCGGGTTCGAAGCGCCGGACGCGATCATGATGGATATTATCCGCCACCTGCCCGTCACGCAGGGGTACTCCGATTCGCGCGGGCTGTACTCGGCGCGAACCGCCATTGTGCAGCACTACCAGAACCGGGGCATCCTCGACCTGGAACCTAACGATGTGTACCTGGGCAACGGGGTGTCCGAGCTGATTCCCATGACCTTGCAGGCGCTGTGCGAAACTGACGACGAGATCCTCGTGCCCATGCCCGACTACCCGCTGTGGACCGCCTCGGTGGCGCTATCGGGCGGTAAGCCTGTGCACTACCTGTGCGATGAGGAAAACAACTGGTACCCGGACCTTGAAGACATTAAATCGAAGATCACCTCACGCACCAAAGGGATTGTGGTTATTAACCCGAATAACCCCACAGGTTCCGTGTACCCGCGCCACATCCTGCAGCAGATAGTGGATGTGGCCCGCGAACATGAGCTGGTGGTGTTCACCGACGAAATCTACGAGAAAATTATTTACGACGGCGCCGAAGCCATTAACCTGGCCACCCTCACCGGTGACGACGTGCTGTGCCTGACCTTCTCGGGCCTGTCGAAGGCGTACCGGGTGTGCGGTTACCGTGCCGGCTGGGTTGCGATTACCGGCCCTAAACATGAGGCCGCCAACTATATTGAGGGCATCACCCTGCTCGCCTCCATGCGCCTATGTTCGAACGTGCCCGCCCAGCACGCTATCCAGACCGCCTTGGGCGGGTACCAGTCCATTGATGCGCTGGTGGCGCCCGGCGGGCGGCTGCATGAGCAGCGTGACGTGGCGTACCGCATGCTGAACGAGATTGACGGCATTAGCTGCAACCAGTCGGACGGGGCGCTGTACCTATTCCCCAAGGTCGATACTGAGAAGTTCAACATTGTGGACGATGAGAAGTTCATGCTTGACCTTCTGAAGGAGCAGAAGATCCTGTTCAGCCACGGCGGCGCGTTTAACTGGCATAAGCCCGACCACTTCCGCCTGGTGTTTTTGCCGGATGTACAGACCCTCACCGATGCGCTGAACCGGCTGGGGGAGTTCCTCTCCGACTACAAGCAGCGTGCCTAACCGGCAGGTGTGAGAACAAGAAGCGAACGTCCGGGCGCCCGCGAAATGACCGCAGGTGCCCGGACGTTTAGCGTGCCACGTGAGTTAGCCGGAGGGGCTAGCCGTGTGTTTCCTCCCCGTCTTCGACGTCTTCACGCTGTTCGGCGCGCGCCTCATTAAGTTTTTCGCGGGCGCCCTCAAGCCACGCCTCGCACCGTTTCGCCAGGGACTCACCGCGTTCCCACAGGGCGATGGAAGTCTCCAAATCGGATGCACCCGATTCCAGCTGCCGCACCACGTTCTCAAGTTCGGCGCGCGCCTGCTCGTAGCTGAGCGTATCAACCGGCGCACCCAGCGACTCGGTATTAAAACTAATGTTTTCGGCCATGTTCTGTCCCTTTCTGGTGGGGTTCTCATAAAATCTGGCAGGGTCTAAAAACTTCTAGTGCCGCCCCTGCAGCCGGTGCGGCACCGGCCCGGTGCGTCACACAGGGGCGCTGACGGGACCGGGCTCAGGCGTCCACATTCGATGCGTGCACCCCGGTGACGGACGCATCCGCGCTGCCAACCCCGGCGCGTACCGTCAGTGTCTCACCCACGGTCAGCGCGGAGGCATCCCGCACCAGCGCCCCGTCAGCCCGCTGCACAATCGCGTACCCGCGCCGCAGCGTCAGCTCAGGGGAGAGGGACCGCACCCGCGCCAGGGTGTGCGCCACCGCATCCTGCTCGCGCGCCAGCCGGTGCTGCACCGACACCAGCGCCCGCTCCCGTAAACGGTGCACATCATCGGCACGCCAGCCCAGGTCATTCTCGGGGCTGGTAAACACCGGGCGCTGCCGTAACTGCTGCACATACTGCCACTGGTTACTCAAATACCCGGCGATGGCCCTGTCAATACGCCCGCGCGCCTCACTAATCCGGGCGAACTCCTCCGCCACATCCGGCACGATGCGCTTGCCGGCATCCGTGGGGGTGGAGGCGCGCACATCAGCCACCGCGTCAACGATGGGGGAGTCGGCCTCATGCCCGATCGCCGACACCACCGGGGTGTGGGCCGCCGCGACCGCACGCACCAGCGACTCGTCCGAGAACGGCAGCAGGTCCTCAAATGAGCCGCCGCCGCGGGCCAGCACAATCACATCCACCAGCGGGTTGGCATCCAGCTCCGAGAGCGCCGCACACACCTCACGCACCGCGTTCGCGCCCTGCACCGCCACCTGCCGCACCTCAAAAACAACCCCCGGCCACCGGAGCGAGGCGTTGCGGATCACGTCTTTCATGGCGTCGGAATCACGCCCGGTCACCAGCCCCACCTTCTGCGGCAGCAGCGGCAGCGGCTTCTTGCGGGAATCCGCGAACAGCCCCTCAGCGGCCAGCGCCTCACGCAGCTGCTGCAGCCGCTCGTGCAGGTTGCCGGTGCCCACCGCGTGGATGCGCTCACCCACCAGCGACAGGCGCCCGCTAGGAACCCAGAAACTTGGTTTCGCCAGCACCACCACACGCGCCCCCGGCACCACGTCTTTGCCGATGCTGTAGGCGGCGCGGCCAAAAAGCGCCAGAGAGAACGTGGCGTCAGCCTCAAGGTCTTTCAGGTCAATGAACACGCTGCCGCGCCGGTTATTGAGCGAAACCACCTGCGCCTCAACCCACAGCTGCGGCACCTTCTCAATATGCGCCTTGAGGTTGCGCGCCAAAAGCGCCAGCGGCCAGGGGTTCACGGCGCTCGTCTCGCTGGAGGTGGCGGGAATCTGCCGCTCATGCGCGGGCGGCACCGTGAGCACCTGCGGGTGGGCATCAAAATTACTCATACATCTATTTCTACCACCGATACGCCGCCGGACGCGCCGGAACCTCACCAATGTGTTTAGCTGAGGGCACACTCGCTAAACCCCGCAGGCGGCACAGGGTACTCTAATCAGTATGGGCGCACCCTCAACCGGCGGAACCGCCAAGAACCCTAAGACCCCCGAAACGCTAGAGAACCCCGAAACGCTAGAGAACTCTGAACACCCCGAACGCACCAAACCTTTACCCGGTGCGGGCGAGGTGGCGCCATCTGGCACGGACACCTCCGCCACCGAACCCGATGGGAACACACCAGAAACTGGCACCTCCCCAGACACCGGTGGCACCGAAACCCCCGATAATACGCCGAAATCCGCAGACCCCCAGCCCACAGACCCGCAACCGGACACAGACCAGGCTATGGCAGAAACAACCCGGCCCCTGCCGGATACGGCAGCACCGGAACCTGACTCGTCCGACACCACCGCAGCCCTCGACACCCCCAACGAGGAAGAACCCACCATAGCCCTTGACGAAGAGGCCGCTTTTAGCCACACCAAAACACTCGGCCACGCCGTGGCTGGGCGGTACGTGAGCGAAGACGACCTCGACGGCATGGGCATCCCCGCAGAGCACCCGATGCGCGCGCCCTCGGTGCTGCTGGCCCCGCCCGCCCAGCCGTTCGCGGCCGGGCTGCGCCGCGCCCTCGCCATTCTGCTGGCTGCGCTCGCGCTTATCACCGCCGTCCTCGGGGCGGGCGGCAAATGGGCCGGGACCCACCTGATTAGTACCCGCGGCTTTAACGACCTCAGCTCCCGGCTGGCCGACGACCAAGACCTGCAAAAACGCGTCGCGCAGGCCGCTGTCACCGACCTGATGAACTCTGAGGGGCTCAAAAAATATTTAGACCCTAACGGCAGCAGCTGGGTGAACCGGCTGCTGGTGCACAACCGCGACAGTGTACAAAAAACCCTCACCGAAGCCGCCGAAAAAATCTCCACCACCGGCGAGTACAAGAAACTGTGGCGGCAGGTCACCACCGACACGCACGCGCACCTGATCAGTGACGAAAACACCCCCGCCGCGCTCGACATCAGCGCGTTTTACCGTGAACTTGACACCGCCGTGGGAACCTTCGGTATTTATGACCCGGACATCCCCTCCTGGGGTAACCGGTACATTACCTTAGAGGATGGCAGCAGCACAGCCGTTCACGGTAAAATCATGCAGTTGAAATCGTTCGCCGACTCGGCAGATACATTCCTGACGGTCTCCCTCATGAGCATGCTCATTGCGCTGCTGCTGTGGCCGCGCGGGAGGCCGCTGTTCCTGGCGTGCGTGCTCATTGCCGCGACCCTCGCCGCCTGGGGTGCATCCTTCTACCTGGAGGGGGTAACCCCGGCCAGCCTCGGCATGAACCCGGGCAGCGAACTCGGCAAAGTATTCCTTGACGGCCTGTTTAACGGGGCACGCCCCGACGCGGTCGCAAGTGCCCGTGCCACCGCCAGCTACAGCCTGATCGCAACGCTCATTACTCTGCTGCTGGGTATTTTGGTGAAACTCACCAGGCTCACTGCGAGCACCACCACAGTGCCCACACACTAGAAGAACAAACCACGTAGGATAGTAACCATGTCCGTTGAAACCATCTCCCTTGGCCTGCCCCCCGTCCCCAAGGTACGCCGCACCCGCGAAGACGTAGAAGCCGCCGCACCCGTCACCGGCCAAAAACGTGTGCTGCTGGCCACCCCGCGCGGCTACTGTGCTGGCGTGGACCGGGCCGTGATCGCGGTTGAGAAGGCCCTTGAACACTATGGCGCGCCCGTGTATGTGCGTAAACAGATTGTGCACAACCGCCACGTGGTTGAAACCCTTGAGAAGCAGGGCGCTATTTTCGTGGATGAGGTGGATGAGGTGCCCGAGGGGTCCGTGACCGTGTTCTCGGCGCACGGGGTGTCCCCGGCCGTGGTGTCCGCTGCGGGGCAGCGCCAGCTGAACACGATTGATGCGACCTGCCCGCTGGTGAACAAGGTGCACCGTGAGGCTGTGCGCTTCGCAAAACAGGACTACGATATTCTGCTCATTGGGCATACCGGGCACGAAGAAGTAGAAGGTACCGCCGGTGAAGCACCCGAACATATTCAGATTGTGAATTCGCCTGACGAAGTGGATTCGGTTACCGTGCGCGACCCAGAGAAGGTCGTGTGGATTTCACAGACTACCCTCTCCGTGGACGAAACCCTAGAAACCGTGGCGCGGCTGCGCGAACGGTTCCCGTCCCTGCAAGACCCGCCCTCAGACGATATCTGCTACGCCACCTCAAACCGTCAGGGCGCTATTAAGGAGATCGCCCCGCAGTCTGATCTGGTGATTGTGGTGGGGTCCGCGAACTCTTCAAACTCTGTGCGGCTTAAAGAGGTGGCGCTTGAGTACGGTGCCAAGCGCGCCGAACGGGTGGATTTCGCGCACCAGGTGGATGAATCCTGGTTTGAGGGTGTGGCGACCGTGGGGCTGACCTCCGGCGCGTCGGTACCTGAGGTGCTGGTGCAGGAGGTGCTGGCGCTGCTGGCTGACTACGGGTACGAGAGCATCGAAGAGGTAGAAACCGCTAAGGAAGATATTCTCTTCTCCCTGCCCAAGGAGCTGCGTGCCGCCCTGAAAAATGATGAGAACACTGGGCGTCAGCTCGGCGGCCGCGGGGCAAAACCGACCCGCTAGAGTACATCAGCCCACCCGCGCACCCGGTGCCCCTTTCCTCATGGTGCGTCTTAGCCCGCAACAATGCTTGTGAGGGTGGGGCCGTCGCCGTCTATCCCTTCGGGCCCGGAAACCACAGGACTATGGGGGAGGGGCGGATAACCAGGGGAGTACCACACGGTGCGCACCCCACCTATGACATTTAACACGGATGGCCTCACGCATCCGGTGTAGCCTAAAAACACCCCGCCTATAATGGTGGTACACCTTCAGGCGATGATGCACGGCAAGCACACGGAGCGAGTATGACAATCACGCGTACACCGGACCATGACAGCAAACCGGCCGCATCCAACCCGCACCGCACCGCACCCACCACCCGTGGTAAAGCCTCTTTCTTCGATAAAACGGGTATTGTGCGGACCCTCGTTTGGGGAAACTGTCTCAACATTTCCTCCAGC
>ERZ772827.1613-NODE-1613-length-11280-cov-3.445880_pt1 | contig 11280 bp, 10 predicted proteins | sample MGYA00580850_ERZ772827 | MGnify/ENA primary metagenome ERZ772827 (study PRJEB29015, sample SAMEA2737950) | human oral metagenome | biome: human oral; feature: human-associated habitat; material: dental | place: China | collected 2145 ...
TCAGCAGGTGAGCGTCGTTGCAAAAGAAAAACAGCGCCTTCGAGCCTGACCTCTTCAAATATTCGGGAGGCATCTTTGAACTGCTCTTTGAGCTCGGAAGCACTTATCTCGGAGATATAATCTCGGTTGGTTTTCTCAGGATTCCAGTCTATGAGATTTTTATCTGTAAGGGTTTTTAGCATCCGTAAGAAATGATAGCGAATTGCCAAGCGATAATCCTGCTGATTCTCGGCTTTGGAAATCATCTCTCGGAAGTTGATTTCGTGAATATTCTCTACGATATCATTACTTGGGATATTAATCTTTTGATTTTTCTTTCCGAAGAACCAGTTGCCGTCTTTCCTCATCAGATATTTAATAACGAAATAGAGCAGAATCCCCAAAACGATAATCCCTATAAGGCGAATAATATTATGCTCGTATTTGGAGATTTTATTAAAGTCGGTATCACTAAAAAGACGATCTAATAAACGCCTTAATTTCTTCTTTAATTTTTCTAAGAAAGAAGTTTTGGGTTTATTGGCAGAGTAATCAAAATCTTCTCCTTTATATTTATCTTTTATATCGGTGGAGAGATTTCTTTCTTTAAGAGGGATATCTGTTATTATTCCCTTTTGAAGGAGAGAATCCGCAGAATAAACAGGCACTCCGCCAATAGAATCATTTTTTGGAAGAACTTCTGTATAGCCATCAAAAGGGATTTCACCATCTTCCTCCTCCTGCTGTGCAAATACGGGAGATGAGAGAAATATCAAAAAGAATATAAGGAGGTTAATCTTCATTTTTTCCTATGCTTTCTATTTCGGAAAGGTCTATTTTCTTGTGCAGATCCGTCCTGCTATCGTAATAAATAAAACCTGTGGCGATATATATAATATTATTAATGATAAAAGATATGATTAAAGCAATTGAATATAAGATTAACACCATTAATCCAAACATTGATTCTTCACCTTCTATGGAATCATAAGTAGGAAAAATGATTTTATATCCAAAAATAAATATCATAGGAATAGTAGTGAATATTGAGGCAACAATCTGCACTATTATATAGATAACCAAAGTAGAACCGATATACTTCCAGAAAGGAGAGCCATCACGATGATGCTGGTACGAGAACTGAGAGCGCAAGCCATAGCTCAAACTACTGAAAAAGCCCTTTTGGGTATTGAGATAATCAAAGAGCGTAAGGTTGATAACATTCATAATAAACGGCATTACAATCATCATAAGAAATAGCCCTATCAGAATAAGTATCAGTATATAACTAATTGCCATTACAAGAAACGCAAAGGGCAACACAATAAAGGTAATACCTAAAAAGTAGATAAAAATACGCACTGTATTCTTCTTAATATCCGATAAAATATCCTGAAGCTGTATCTGTCCTCCTGTTTCAGAAAGCCTCTTGATATAGAGCACGGGATAAGAGTAATTAATAACCATCGCTACCATAAAAATGAGAAACATAAGTACTACGACGGCTACTATAAGCTCTGGATTTTGTGTGATATACTCCTCAATATAATTTCCTTCTGGCCCTTCTCCAAACATAAAACTTCCGATAATATCCCTTAAACCTACAACGAAGAGAACCATCATCAGAATAAGGAGTAATCCGTTAATGACTAAATAGTTTTTAAAGAAATTCTTGCCATAGATTTTCAGGAAGTTGAAGGTATCGGAGACAATCTCTCCCAATGTCCTTTTCTTATAGAATTGTATCATCTTTTTTTAGTGTTTTATAGACAAAATGTGGGTATATGCAATAATAAAAAATCACAATAGCCAAAGAACCAAATATAATCAGCATATCCAGCCATAATGGCATTACGAGAGCGTGTCTTGTAACGAAGCTCTCAAAGATTCCTGCTACAATAGTGAATGGTACAGTACTCAGAAAGATTTTTATAGCATCTTTAGCTCCAAGTTTAAAGGCATTAAAACGAGAATAAGTCTTTGGGAAGAGCACCGAAGCCCCGAGGATAAGCCCTGCTGCAGCTTCTATAATCATTGCAAAGATTTCAAAGACGCCGTGTATCCAGATTCCTTTTGCACTATTCGCCAAAGTACTTAGATCACCATACTGGAAGAATAAATACTGAAACGCACCGAGCATTATCGCATTATGCATTAGAACTACAGCCGTTCCCAAGCCGATAAATACTCCTGATACAAAGTGATAAGCACCCACTTTTAAATTGTTTATGATAATCATAAAAGTCATTATGAGTGCATTTTCATCTTGATAAACGCCGACTTCATTTCCCTTTTTTATATTCTCAATCGTCATATACACATATTCATCACCGAGGATAAGATTGGTAAATTCTTCGTCATAATGAGCTGAAAAAGCACCGATAATCGTAAATAAAAGGAAGAGAGAAAAAGAATACACGAGATAGTTTCTGTATCGGTACATCAGCAAAGGGGTTTCAGTCTTAAAGAAAGAGATGATTCTGCTTTTTTCCGTCCTTCGCGTCTTATAAATCATCTGGAAGACTTCCGATGCTAAGAAATTAAGGTAAGCCGTAGTTTTGCTCTTTGGGTAATAAGTCTGGGAGAAGGATAAATCATTGATTAGATTGATGTAGATAGAGGACAAGTCATCTGGGTTTTTCTTCACCCGTTTATATACTACATTTTCTACCTCTTTCCATTTCTCAAGATTTTGTTTTATAAAGGCGACCTCTCTCATTGGCTTATTCTTGCCCGCTAAATTAATGCTTTTTCGGAAATATTCTTTATTTCATCTATTTTTTTTAATATTTCATCAAACAAATACTTTAATGCATTATATTTGTGCTCTATTATAAGCAGATAATTGAGTATTCTATGAATGAGATAGAAATAAATACCTCACAGAATGTTAATATTAAGTTTAAGACAGCAAGCATCGGTGAGCGGATACTCGCTTTCATCATAGATATACTGATTAAAGGGCTCTACGCCACCGTATTCCTCTATTTCTTTGGCGAAATGATGTATGAATTTTCAAGAATCGTAGAAGAATGGGCCTATATCACAGTTATTTTGCTTCTGTTTAGCCCCATTTGGTTCTACTCTCTCATTTGCGAAATGATGTTTGAGGGGCAAACATTCGGGAAGATGCTGCTCGGATTAAAAGTTGTGAAGATAGATGGCTATCAGGCGAGTTTTGGGGACTATCTCACGCGTTGGATTTTCTGTATCATTGATATTTATACTAATGCGGGGATTGTGGGGGTCTTGTCTATCATCATTTCCAAGAATAACCAACGATTGGGAGGGATGATCAGCGGTACGGCGGTTATCTCCACAAAAAATAATATCAATATCTCTCATACAATCTTTCAAAATATCAGCACAGACTATACTCCAGCCTTTCCACAGGTTATTACACTCTCAGATAATGATATTCGCATCATCAAAGAGAACTTCCAGAAAGCAATCAAGGTTTACGACCCTGCCGTTATCCGCAAACTCTCCGAAAAGATTGAAAGCGTAACCTCCATCAAGCGAAATACACAGGAATACACCGAGCAGCAGTTCATCAGAAAAGTACTTCAAGACTATAATTACTTTACTGGTAAAGACAATTGAGAATTTATTCCCTCCGAATTTAGATATAAAAAATCCCCTACACATGCAGGGGATTTTTAAGTATTGCTTGTTATTTATTACTTTTTAATAACTTCTAAGAACTCGTCGTGAGAAATCTTGGTTTCCTTTTTAGTAGCTTTTTCTAAGATGATGTCTTTAAGTTTAGTCATCGCCACTTCGGAAGAAACCTGTCTTACTTGCTCTTGGTCTTTTAGCATTTCCACAGCATACTTCTGAATTTCTTCATCGGAAAGGTGGTGTATGCCATAAATCGCAAGCTGATTTCTTACCAACTGCTCTGCTTGAGCCAATACCTCTGCATAATCAATCTTAATATCATTATCGTTCATCAATTTACCTTCGATGATTTGATATTTTATTTGCTTTTTCTCTGCTTCTAAGATTTCTTTTGCCTGCTCTTCGGAGGTGATATTTTGATTAGAGAATACCAACCACTTCACTAAGAAAGTTTCTGGAAGCTGCACTTCTTCTTTCTCATTAATCTGCTCTAATACTTTATTTACGAAGTATACATCAGCATTTTGTTGGAAGTATTCGTCTAATTCAGATTTTACTTTTTCTTTAAGTTCTTCTTCTGATTTAATTTTCCCTTCTCCATAAACCTTGTCAAACAATTCTTGATTAAGCTCGTGAAGATTGAGTTTGTAAATATCCGTTACTTTTACTTCAAGCTCATTATGATGAAGATGCTCTACCTCTTCTTTTGAGAAACCGAGCTGTTTTGCAAGCTCTTCATTTTCTACTAACTGCTCTTTAGTAATTTTTAGGCTTTCATCTTTCTTTAATTTCTTTACTAAATCATAAGCCGCTTTCTGGTCTTTGGATACTGTAGCAAATTTCGGATGATGATGGTGCTCTCCCTCTGCATCTTCTTCTACGATTTGAGTAATGGATAAACCAGCAAAAGTATCTTTGCCTAATTTTTCCTGTTCTTCTCTTGTGGAGAATCTCTTTTGCATATTTTCTATGCTTTGACCGATTTCTTTTTCAGATGCTTCTACTTTATAGAGAGGAGCTTCGTATTTAGAAAGATCTACAGTAAAGGCAGGCTCATAACCCACTTCAAAAGCTACGGTGATTTGCTCTGCATTATGGTCAAAATTATCTACTGGCTGTGGTACGGGCTGCCCTACTAATCGCAGTTTATTTTCGTTTACATAATTATTCAAAGCCTCTGATACAAGTTTGTTAATTTCTTCAAAAGCAACAGGCGCTTCATACTGCCTTCTCACCATACTCAAAGGAACTTTTCCTTTTCTAAAGCCTGGTACTTGTGCCGTCTTTGCATAGTTGTGAAGTTGTTTTTCTACTTTGTCTTTATAGTCAGACTTGTTTAGTGTTACTGTAAGTAATGCACTTACTTCGTCGTGGTTTTGAGCTGTAACGTTCATTAATCGAAATTTTAGGTGTGCAAAAATAACAAAATTTATCAATTATACTAATTTAATACGCTATAAAAGTAAAGCCTCCATCTTTTATATGGAGTTATAATATTTTTCTAGCATTTAGTATAAAAAAGAAGGGCAAATAAAAACCTCCAATCCTGTTTTAGAATCGGAGGCTTTTTCTGTTTAGGAGATTATTTTCTTAATCCTAATTTAGCAATAATTGCTCTGTATCTTTCGATATCTTTATTTTTAAGATAATCTAATAATCTTTTTCTCTTACCTACTAACTTCACCAAAGATCTTTCAGTATTGAAATCTTTGTGATTGTTTTTCAAGTGCCCTGAAAGGTGGTTAATTCTGTAAGTAAACAGTGCGATTTGTCCTTCAGCACTTCCTGTGTCCTGTGCAGATTTCCCGTGTTCTGCGAAAATTTCTGCTTTTTTCTCTGATGTTAAGTACATTCGAATATTTTTTAAATGATTTTTATGTAACGGCGGCAAATGTACGCCTATTTTTCATATCTGGCAAATCACTTCTATTCTAATGATGAAGGATTTTCTTGATATAAGTCTGAAACCGACCAGTACCTCTCCCCAGTATCATAATTAAAGGTCAATATCCTTGCTCCTTTGGGTAGCTCTTCTAATTTCTGAGCAATTGCTGCCAAAGAAGCACCAGTGGAGATGCCTGCGAGTATCCCCTCTTCTCTTGCTAATCGTCTTGCATATTCAAATGCTTGCTCCTTAGTTACCGCAATCGTCCCATCAAGAATGGAAGTATTCAGCACATTCGGAACAAAGCCCGCTCCTATCCCTTGCAAAGGATGTGGTCCTGGCGGATTTCCTGCAATAACTTGCGACTCCACTGGCTCTACTGCATACGATTTCAAATGAGGGAAAGACTGTTTTAGAACTTCTGTAACGGCAGTAATATGCCCACCAGTGCCCACGCCTGTAATCAGATAATCCAAACCCTCTGGGAAATCAGAGAGAATTTCCTGTGCAGTCGTAAGCCTGTGTATCTCTGGGTTTGCTTCGTTATCAAACTGGTGAGCTACCCACGAGTTTGGTGTTTTTTCTGCGAGCTCCAATGCTTTCTTCACCGCTCCAGAAGTCCCTAATTCTCTTGGTGTGAGGACAAATTCCGCTCCGTATGCAGACATCAGCTTCCTACGCTCCACACTCATACTCTCTGGAAGTACAAGAACCAATCTATATCCCTTAACAGCACAAACCATCGCTAAGCCTACGCCTGTATTCCCTGAGGTAGGCTCAAAAATCACAGTATCTTTATTAATTTTTCCTTCCTTCTCTGCTCTTTCAATCATCGCAAGTGCTATTCGGTCTTTAAGGCTCCCGCCAGGGTTTTGTTTTTCAAGTTTTATATAAACCTCTGCCTCACTACCGAAGATTTTATTAATCTTCACCACTGGAGTATTTCCAATAGCTTCTAATACATTATTCAATCTCATAATATTCCTTTGTTTTTTGTTCTAACTTAATAATTTCTTTACTATTTCTGCTTCGTTTTTTCTTGATTAAATCACGAAAATAATCGGTTCATCACCTGATTTTTTATTTTTAATGGTAACCTGACCTTTGTGGAAGACGATAGAATCGCGAGCGATGGATTGAGTAATCCACACATTTCCTCCAATAACACTCCCCTCACCTATAACCGTTTCACCACCCAAGATAGTAGCATTAGCATAAATCACTACTCCATTTTCTATGGTTGGATGCCTTTTAACATTGGCAATCTCTTTTGATACGGACAATGCTCCAAGTGTAACGCCTTGATAAATCTTTACATTATCACCGATGACAGCCGTCTCACCGATTACGATTCCCGTACCGTGGTCTATAAAAAAATGCTCACCGATCTCTGCTCCTGGGTGTATGTCTATCCCCGTTTTGCTGTGGGCAAGCTCCGTCCAGATTCGGGGGATAAGCGGAACATTTTCCTTATACAATTCGTGCGCAAATCTATAAATCGCAATAGCATAGAAACCAGGATAGGAATAGCTCACTTCCTCTCTGTTTTTTGCGGCAGGGTCATTGGCATAAATCGCTTCCAAATCCTTTGTAAGCAAGTGATAAATCTTTGAAAAATACTCAAAAAAGTAGGTGCTTTTCTCTCGGCAGAGCATTTTATCTCCCAGCACTGAAAAGAGAATGCTCGCAAATTCTTTTCTAAACCCCTCCAGTCGTTTATTTATTTCAGATTTTGAAGTACATCTCTGGCTTTCCAAAAAGAAAACAAAATGGAAGAATTTATCGATAAACTCCTCTATTTTCTTTTTATCGAGGTCGTATGTTCTATTGCAATAGCCTAAGTATAGCTCTTCTAAAAATTGATTTTCCATAAAATATGTGCAAATATAAAGATTTGCGCGCCCAAGAGATTGTGCATCACTATTGATTTAATCAATTACGCTTTTTAGCCTATTGACACCATCATTTTTTCATCATTTACCAAGAAAAAATATGCCGCTCTAATGGTATTTAATCGCTTTTATTGGTGAGATTTTACTAATCAGATAGCTTGGGAGGATGAGCACCACTGCCGAAATTGCCAGCATACCGAAAGAAATCATAAAGATGTAAAGCGGATTGAGCTCCACAGGTACTTGGCTTACATAGTAGTTCTCGGGGTTAAGTTCTATCACGCCTGTAAATTTCTGCACCAGCAAAAGACCAAGCCCAATAAGATTACCGATAAGCAAGCCAGGAATCATAATATAAAGGGTGTAATTGATGAATATCATCCGAATCTGTACATTATTCGCACCCATTGTTTTTAGAATTCCGATTGAGTTCGTGCGCTCGATAATCAGAATGAGAAGAACCATTATAATATTAATAATGACAACAATGAGCATTATACTAATGATAAGCGCAACATTGATGTTAAAGATATTAATCCAATCTACGATGACGGGGAATTGTTCGGTGATGGGGAGGAGGAAATTCTTGTACCCAATAAAATTCTGAATCTCATTCGTAGCAGTATCTACGGCATCAAAATCGTGTAGAAACACCTCTATACCTCCTATTTCGTCTTTACCGATGCCTTGTACCTTCCTCGCATTACTTATACTCCCGATGATGTAGAGCTCATCCAGCATCTTAATATCAGTTTTGTAGATGCCTGCAATCCTAAACTTGCGGTAGAGCGGTTTCTGGTCTTCCTTAGAGAACACCGCCACGATGCTGTCGTTTAGCTTTTTATTGAGGCCATCTGCTATCTCTTTCGAGAGAATGACATCCATACTCAGCTGATGATTATCATAATGAGGAATGCTGCCTTCCACCAAAAATTTACTGAATCGCTTTGCATTAAAATCTTCTCCTACCCCTTTAAATACGATTCCTGCAAAGCTGTTTTCGGTTCGCAGGATACCATTTATGGTTACGAATTGCTGCACATCGGCTACGGAAGGCAGGGCTTTTATCCGCTCCAAATCTAATCCCTCGCGGCTGAGAACAGAAGAATTATACGACGCATTAGATCGGGTAGATTTAATGCTCACCTCCCCCCCAAAGTCTCCAAGGCTTTGCTTAATCGCTTTTTTAGAACCAAGCCCCGTAGAAATAGTGATGAGCGAAACGATAATCCCAAGCGCTACCGACAGCCTTCCGATGAAGATAATCACTCGCGAGAGATTATTTTTATTATCTTTGGAATTCGCAATTTTTCTCGAAAAATAAAATGGAAATTTCAAACCTTATGAATTTAGCTGCCAAAATTAAAAATTTAGTCTCTTTGAGCCTAATTTTTTGTTTCTCCACCTGCCTTTTTGCTCAGTCTAATGAATTTAAAACCGGAGCCGACCAGCCAGAAATCTACCTCCCCCTCCTCAAAGGAAAAGCAGTAGGGGTTGTTACAAACCAAACGGGGCTCGTCTTGGTCAAAACGAAATACAATGCCGCTCCCGGTGGGCTTGGTTGCAGATTAGCGATGAGAACAGACTCCCTCAGCATCGTGGACTTTCTCCTGAAAAATGCAATTAATGTAAAGAAAGTCTTTGCCCCAGAACACGGTTTCCGAGGTGATGCAGACGCAGGAGAATCCGTCCGAAACGGAATCGATACACAGACGCAGCTGCCCATTATCTCCCTCTATGGGAAGAATAAAAAGCCGACCGCCGACCAGCTGAAAGACCTCGATATTATCCTGTTTGATATACAAGATGTGGGCATCCGCTTCTACACCTATATATCTACCCTCGCACTCGTAATGGAAGCAGCTGCCGAGAACCAAAAGGAGGTCATTATCCTTGACCGACCCAACCCGCACGATGGATACATCGACGGGCCGGTACTAAAACCCCAATGGACGAGCTTCGTGGGGATGCACCCCGTGCCCGTAGTCTATGGGCTTACCATCGGCGAGTATGGATTGATGGCCAACGGCGAGGGCTGGCTCAAAAACAAAGCGAAAGCAAAATACACCGTCATAAAACTAAAAAATTACCACAAAAAACAGAGGTACTCCCTCCCGAAACCTCCCTCTCCCAACCTCCCGAATGCTCTTGCCATCAGCCTCTATCCATCGCTCTGCTTCTTCGAGGGCACGGCAATCTCCGTCGGAAGAGGCACGCCCACACCTTTTCAGATTTATGGCAGCCCGCACCTGAAACCGTCCGCATTTAGTTTCACTCCACAGCCCAGCTATGGTGCCAAAAGCCCATTCCTGAACGGCGAACACTGCTACGGAGAAAATCTGCAAAACGAAGCACTCCACCCTACCCGATTAGAACTAAAATGGCTCATCAGCGCTTATAAAAACTTTGATGACAAACGAAAAGCGGACTTCTTCCTGAGCAATCTCTTTTTCGACAAACTCGCGGGGAGCGATGAGCTGCGAAAACAGATACAAAACCATACCCCAGAGGAAGAAATCCGACAGTCTTGGGCTACCGACCTGCAAAAATTCCAAAAAATTCGTCAGAAATACCTCCTCTACCCCGATTAATCAGTAGGCTTCATGCCACTAGAATCTGGCTATTAGCTATTCACCAAAGACTATAAGCTATGAGCAGTGCTAAGGAGGGTTTTTAGTTGGTTCCGGTCTACTTTTCCATTGGGTGTGCGTGGGATGGCTCGTACGAAGCGTATTTCCTTTGGTTTGTGGAAAGATTTTGTGTATTCTACCCTTGCAAGGCTGCTGATGAGGCGCTCGCTACGCTCGCCCTCTATGATAAGAACCAGTTTCTGCCCCAAGACTTCATCTTCCAAGCCTAAGAAAACCGCTTCGTTATCGATTTGTTTCTTTACGAGGCGCTCTAATTCTTCTGGGAATATTTTTGCTCCGCCCGAATTAATAATATGATCTGCGCGACCGAGAAATCTGAATTTTTTATCGGTTTTGAGCGCTACTAAATCATTGGTTTGTAAGATTTCGCTATTGAGCAAAGGGGCATTAATCCTAAGGCAACCCCTCGTATCTTGGGAGATTTGGATGGAGCCGAGCACAGAGAAATACGCCTCTTCTTGGGGATAAATCTCCTTCAAAGCGATATGTGAAAGGGTTTCGGACATTCCATAGGTCTCGAAAACTCTGCTCTCCGCTTTTGTGAGGGATAGCTGCTCTCGTAATCTCTTTTTAAGGTTTTCGGAGACGGCTGCACCGCCTATGATGAGGTTTCTTATGAGATGTATTTTGTGGAGTGAATGCTCTACTTGTAGGGGCGTCATTGCGCAGAAATCGATGGTTTCTTCAAGCCTTTCGAGGGGTTTTGTGGAGGGTTCGGTGGCCATTAGTTTCATTTCTTTTATAAGGGCTCGGACGAACATCATCTTCCCAGAAATATACTCAATCGGGAGGCAAAGGAGTGCGGTATCATTCTTTTTTAATCGTAAGAAATCGGTAGTCATCACCGCTGAATTGATCATTTTTTGCTTTTCTACATCAAATATTTTAGGCGCCCCAGTTGACCCCGAAGTCTGCACCTTTACCGTATCCTGCAAAGAAAACCAATCATCTATAAAAGAAAAGAGTTTTTTTTCGAATTCTTTACTAACGCCTAAAAAACTAATTTTTAGATTACTGACTCTATTTATAAGCATAACCCCTGATTTATTTTGCGTAAAAATATAACTTTTTTCATCATCGGGGCTTGTATATTCCGAAAAAGCTATTATATTTGCACCACGAAAAACGAAACAGACTCATGGTGTAACGGTAGCACAAGTGATTTTGGTTCATTTAGTTGGGGTTCGAATCCCTGTGAGTCTACAATAACATCTGTAAATCAGTATATTACAGATATAAGGGACTAAATTAG
>ERZ772827.1616-NODE-1616-length-11267-cov-4.609793_pt1 | contig 11267 bp, 9 predicted proteins | sample MGYA00580850_ERZ772827 | MGnify/ENA primary metagenome ERZ772827 (study PRJEB29015, sample SAMEA2737950) | human oral metagenome | biome: human oral; feature: human-associated habitat; material: dental | place: China | collected 2145 ...
CGATGGTGAGAACGGGGTGGATGGCGAGGATGAGTCGAGCCCACCATGAGCGCCACACGTATCTGCCAAGCATGAAAGCCACCCATACGGACCAACCCGTGTGCATGGATGGCATGGCACCGTAGGGGTTCGCAAGCGTGCCGAACAGTTGGGAATATGCGGACGTGTGCTGGGCAACGGCATCGACGAAGCCGAGCTCGGGAACGAGGCGTGGGGGAGCCAGGGGATAGGTCCAGTAGGTGACGAGTGCTCCAATCGTCATGATGACGAGCGTCCATCGCGCAGCCCGATAGTGAGTGGGAGCTTTCAGCCATAGGATGACCATGGCGAAACCTGTCATTGCGAAAAAAGAAACGGCGTATTGGGCCGAAGCAAGCGATGCGACGAATGGGTGGGCTGTCAGCCATGCGTTTGCCGGGCCTTCGATAAATAGGCCAAAGCGTGCCTCGAAGGCGGCGACGTCGTGGGCATGTTCGACGGCCACGGATTCTGGGGACTTTGCGAGGAAAGACAAAATCGAATACGACAGGCATGCCAACGTGAGCACGATGGTCTCGCGGATAGCAGGCGGGCGCTGTGTGTGCGCATCAAGGTCTGTCGTCATGGGTGTAACTGTACCGCGTGGTCGGAGAGAGGTAAGAATGCAAAAACGGACATAATGTACATTATCGGATTGGAGGGGTGGGCTGCGGCCGGGCCTCAGTATCGTTCCGCTTGACGTGTCAGATAGAATGGTTCCGTTTCTTATCTACGTCCAGGAGGCTGTTATGGCTGACCGCGCACTGCGTGGCATGCAGATCGGTGCGAAGTCCCTCGAGTCCGAGGACGGCGTCGTTTTCGCCGACCGTTTCATCGTCCGTTACGCCTGCCCGAACGGACACGAGTTCGAGGTGACGCTGTCGAGCGAGGCGACTGCTCCGGCGACCTGGGAATGTAAGTGCGGCCAGACCGCTGAGCTTATCGGCGAGACCGTCGAAGACGAGGACAACAAGCCCGTCAAGCCTCAGCGCACGCACTGGGACATGCTGCTCGAGCGTCGTTCTATCGAAGAGCTCGAGGTTGTCCTCACTGAGCAGCTCACTGCGTACCGCGAGGGCCGCCTGCGTCCCGAGGGTTCCTACCGCAAGGGCTGATTACTTCGCGAATGCTCGACGGGCGGCTTGGGTCAGGCGACCCAGGCCGCCTTTCGTTACCATGACGAGTTCTTCGACGAAGATTGATGAGTCGAGTTTCGACTCTCCAGCAATGCGTTCGTCGAAGGTGATCGGTACTTCGGCGATGACGGCACCCAGGGAGCGCTCTAGCTCGGTCATTTCGACCTGGAATCCGAATCCCGTGGTCGCTACCCGACCGAGAACACCGTGTTGCGCCAAAAAGGCAGCACGGTGCAGGCGCAGCCCTGCTGTTGCGTCCTTGACCGGGGTACCCAGGCAGAATCGGACATAATAATTGCCTGCTTTCGACAGTGCGACGCGCTTGGCCGACCAGCCGTTGATGGCACCGCCGGGCACCCAGCGCGAGCCGATCACGAGATCGGGCTTATCGGGCCCGGCCATGCGTGCTAGCAGCTTCGGCAGATCCACCGGGCGGTGTGATCCATCCGCATCCATCTGGAGAATGAAGGGATATCCCTGCTCGATGCCCCATCCCATACCGTCGACGTACGCGGTGGCCAGCCCGGACTTTGCGGCGCGGTGCAGGACGTGCAGCCGTTCCTCGTCCTCGCGACGAGAATCGACCCACTCCCCTGTTCCATCCGGCGACGAGTCGTCCACGATCAGGATATGGGCGTGGGGCACGTGGGCCCACACCCGCGTGAGGATATCCGGGAGCGTCTCCATCTCGTTGTAGGTTGGAATAATGATCAGGGTATGGTCTCCCTGCGGAGACGGAACAAGGCGCTCAGAAACGGTCATGAGTCACATCTTGCCGAATTTAGTGTCTCGATGCACGCCTGGCGCGCGCTGAAGTCCTTATTCCTTGCCCGATAACCGTCAGGAAAGCGAGCACGGTAATCACGAAGGTTGCAGCCATGATGGCGCCTGGAATCCTCTCCCCTGCCCGCGCTGTGACCGTCAGCGACGAACGCAGCGGAATATCGGCGGCAAGCGTGGCTGCCTGCTCGGTACCGGTGCTCTCCAAGATCGAACCGTCGGGCCGAATCACGTAGGAATGACCGGTTGTCGAAGCCTGAACGGCGCTGCGCGAATACTCCATCGCGCGCATACGCAACAGCTGTCCCTGCTGGGCAGACTCGCCCGAGGAACGGAAGTGGTAGTTGTTTGACGGAACGATAATCGCCTGTCCGCCTCGAGCCACGCCGTCGCCGATCACCATCGGGTAGGCGGCCTCGAAACAGATACCGACCGCGAGAGGAACGCGTCGCCCATCGCGTGCCTCAATCGTCATGAGCGGGGGCTCATCCCCCGCCTCCATGTCCCGGCTCGACTGCGCTACCTCAGTGGCAAAGGACGCGATGAAGTCGCGGAATGGGATGAACTCACCAAAGGGAACGGGAACGTGTTTGGAATAGCGAGCCGACTCGTCCACCCCCTGCCCCTTCTCCCAGACCGCGAGCCAGTTCTTCACGCGATCACGTTCATTGACGTTTGTGTAACCGATGATAATCGGTGCATCCAGGGCTACGGAGGCGCGGTCGACAGCTGTGCCGATCGCAGGGAAAACAACGGGATCACGATCAACGGATCCTTCGCCCCAGATGGCGACATCGATCGGGTTCTGCGCGAGTTCCGGCGAAGAGGCGAGCTCCAGGGACGCCCGCATGTTGTTGTCGGTCACCTCGCCCTCACGACTGTAGGCCTGCGCGCCTGGCAACGCGATATCGCCCTGGACGACACCGACACGCAGCATCCCGTTCTCAGCCTGATTCGGCAGCGTCACGGCAAGCGGAGCGATGAATACGGCCGCCACGACCAGGGCAAGGGCTGGGCGCGAAAACCAGTGCTCGCGCACGACGGCAGCATCGCGAGCCGCACAAGCGCGGCGCACCAGAACCGCCAGGAAAACGACGACGGCGGTGATGAGCGTGGTTCCCCCGTAGGGAGCCAGGCGGCCGAGAGACGAATCGACCTGCGGCAACGCAACCGACCCCCACGGGAATCCCGACCATGGCCAGCGCGACCGCGCTGCGTCAACCCCTGCCCAGGTGAGTGCGTAGAACAGGGCGTGCATAACGGGTCCCCGTGCCCAGGGCCACAGCTGCGTCCACCGAACGAACAACGCCCAGCCCATGAGAAAGAGAGTCTGGACGAACGCAAGAACGAACCACGGAGGCGTTGTCCCCACCGCCAACGGAATCCAGTCGATCAGCGGAATCCAGAAGCTCATGCCGAACACGAAGGTCACCGTCAGCGCACGCGGGGCCCTGGCCTCGTCGATACGTGAGATATACAGAGCGAGGGCGGGTACCGACAGCCACCACCAGCCCAGCGGCGGGAACGACGCATACAGCGCGAGTCCGGCAACAGCGGCGACAATTGAATCACCGCAGACGTGCCCAAACGACACCCGCCGTAAAATGTCCTGATGCCCCACGAGCCCTCCGCTCTCCTAAATCGTCGACCAGGCCACGATACCGCGACCGATCCGGTCCTTCGCGGCCTCAGCCTTTCGCTTCAGTTCACTGCTGGTCGCAGCCGATGCGATCTGCCCCAGGCAATCCATGACCTGACGCATCCAGCGCACAAAGTCGCCAGCTTGGATGGGCGTCGCATCGATGGCGGTGGCCAGCGTCGACCCGTGCGCCCACGCGAGCGTTGGCGCCATGAGCCCCGCGTCCAGGCCCGGAGTGAGATCACAGCCGCAGGCCTTTTCGACGCGATGCACACGCTCCACAGTTGCCAGGCTCTCGTGCCAAGCCTCTTGCACACGCATACCCACACCGGCGGGAGCCAGCTGCTGGGCGTCGTCGTCGGAACGCGAGTCGTACACGAGCGCCGAGACCATCGATGCAAGCTCCGCCTCGTCGAGCTCGTTCCAGGTTCCTTCGTTCATCGACATGGCGACGACCAGGTCGCGTTCGCCGAAGAGACGCCGCAAACGCTGACCCGCATCGGTGACTTCGTCCCCGGCCAAAAAGCCGAGACGTTCGAGCACCGCGCAGACACGGTCGAACTGGGCAGCGACGGAACCCGTTTGGGAATCGATGGATGAACGCAGACGATCGATCTCGCGCGCCACGCGTGCCCACTGGGAGCCAGCCCGCGCGTGTTCTTCGCGGTGCGGGCAGCGGTGGACAGGGTGCTTGCGCATCGCAACGCGAAGCGCCGATATCGGATCTGAGGACTCGAGGGACTCCGTCGGAATCTCATAGGCACCACGCGCGGCCTGAGAACGCAGCTCTGCGGCGATACGAGTGCGCTCCTTCGTACGTCGGAGCGCGGAGCCGCCGGGGATGCTCATGTGACCGACGACCGCGATCCCACCGCGCACGTCCTCGGGCGCCAATGCGCGCCACATGGAATCCTCACCGATAACGGATACCTCCACACGGCCCGAGGCGCTGGTGGCCTTCGCGCCGACGACGCACAGACGCGACTTGCGTCCGCGCGTGAGAGCGAGAACGTCACCGGGGCGAACGCCCGACAGCACACGACGAGACTCATCGCGCACCTCGCGCTTGCGTGCACGCGCACCGGATTTCTCCGCTTGCCCCAACTGGTCGCGCAGAGTCAGGTATTCGCGAACATCGCCGTGCGAGCACGACAGGTCAGCGGCCGTCGCATCGCGCTGCGCTTCCAGTTCCGTCAGACGCGAGGCAAGCGTAACGACGGCGGAATCGGCCTGATACTGGGCGAACGACGATTCCAGGACCTTGCGCGTCTGGGCGCGCGATGAACGCGCGAGCAGGTTCACCACCATGTTGTAGGTCGGCGTGAACGCAGAAATTAATGGATAGGTGCGCTTGGAGGCGAGGGCCGCGACCTCTTCGGGTGCCACTCCCCCACGATGCGAGACGACCGCGTGCCCTTCGGTGTCGATGCCGCGGCGCCCCGCCCGTCCCGAGAGCTGCGTGTACTCACCGGCGGACAGGGAGACGTGTGCCGAGCCGTTCCATTTCGTCAGAGACTCGATGACGACCGTGCGCGCGGGCATATTGATGCCGAGTGCCAGCGTCTCGGTCGCGTACACCATTTTGACGAGGCCACGCGAAAACAGGTGTTCAACGCTTTCCTTCATGAGAGGCAGCAGCCCGGCGTGGTGAGCGGCGATGCCCCGCATCAGTCCGCGCTTCCAGGCCTCGGCGCCCAGGACGATGGCGTCCTCGGGGGGAAGCAAAGCGATGACCTCGTCGATGTAGCTCTCGATCTCGGATGCTTCCGAGCGTGTTGTCAGCGTGATGCGTGTCGACAGGATCTGGCGAACCGCATCCTCACACCCCGCGCGGGAAAAAATGAAGGTGATAGCGGGCAGCAGACGGGCGCGATCAAGAGAAATCAGCGTCGATGGGCGCGATTCGCGGCGCACGCGGACCTCGCGGTTCCACGAGCGTGAACCGCGACCGCCGCGCATGGCGGAGTCGCGCGTCGCCGCCACGAGCTCGGGGTTCAGCTTTCCCTTGCCCGTGGGCGCGTACAGGTCGAAGATGTCCTCGCCGACGATCATGTGTTGGTAGAGCGGGACGGGGCGCTTCTCGGAGACGATGATCTCGCAGGTGGAACGCACCTCTCGGATCCAGGCCCCAAACTCCTCGGCGTTGGACACCGTCGCGGAAAGCGCGATGATCGCAACATGTGCGGGCAGGTGAATGATCACTTCCTCCCACACCGGGCCGCGCATCTTATCCGCCAGGTAGTGCACCTCGTCGAGGATCACGACGCCCAGGTCATCGAGGGGAGAACCCGCGTAGATCATGTTGCGCAGCACCTCTGTCGTCATCACGACGACTGGAGCGCTGGAGTTCACCGAGGTGTCTCCGGTCGCTAGGCCGACGTTGTCGGCACCGTAGAGGTCGCACAGCTCCAGGTACTTCTGGTTAGACAGTGCTTTGATGGGTGTCGTGTAGAACGCGCGCATCTCCTGCTCGAGCGCGACGTATGCGCCGAACTGGCCGACGATGGTCTTACCGGCGCCCGTGGGCGCGGCCACGAGGACAGAGCTGCCCGCCTCGACGGCATCGAGCGCCTGGATCTGGAACGGATCCGGGGTGAAGCTCAGCGTGGAGACCCAACGGGCGCGCAGCGACGAGGCGGCCTGCGCCTGCGCCTTGTACGCGGCGTAGCGTTGGGCTGCGCTCCCCACACCCAGGCCAATCTCTTCCTCGCGGGCGATGGCCTGAGTGTCCCGGGCGCGATGTCGACGTCGTTTCGGGCTCACGATGCATCCTCTCCGGTCCAGTTCGACAAGGCGGTTTGCGCGTACTGAGCGGCAGACTCGCGCATGTCGGGCGTTACTGCGCGTAGGTGCGGGGCAACGTCGATAAGAAGACTGAGGCCCCACTGTTCGTTCCAGACGGGCAAGGTGATGCGCGCTCCCCCGCCGTCCAGCTCGGTGGCAATGTGGCCATCGTATTCATCGGCGATCCACCGGGCGTCGCGATCGACGTCGAGCGTCCAGTTGGGTGCATCGTGGCGCACGCGGCGCGGCTCCTCGACGCGTGGGCCTTCGCCGCGCACGTCGCTGATCGACGCGACCGCGAAGCTGCGTGCTTCCCCCGCACGAGTGCACCAGCCGCGCAGGAGCCACCCGGTGGCCGTTGCTTCGAGCGACCACGGGTCAACGACACGGCGTGAGCGAATGCCCGACGTGGACACGTAGGTGAACGACACTCGTTCTTCTCGCACGAGCGCATCCCGCAACGTCTCGAGGATCGCGCTGGACGAGGCCGGGGACGCGATCGCCTTCACGTGCTGATCCGCGTCGGTCTCTGTCAGGCCGCCGAGCGCGCACACGACGAGGGCTGTGTGGGGAACGTGGGCGGAAAGGTCGGGTCCCAGTAGTGGAGTGATCGCGGACAGGCCTATGAGAAGAGCCTGTGCTTCGAGCGAAGAGAAGCGCAGCGGCGCCGAGGCACCCAGCGTCGAACGCAGCGATACGCGCTGCTCTTGTTCGTAGAGCTCCCAATCGACCTCGAAAGAAGCGCCGGGCAGTGAATCTCCGACGGAGGCAAGATACTCCACGTCGCGCCGCACCTGACGGCGAGTGCGATGGAAGTGCGCGGCAATCTCATCGACGCTCGCACCCGGATGTTCGCTCATCCAGGCCACCATCGAAGCGAGACGGACAACGGCCAGCTGAACGTTCTCAGGCATTGCGTTCACCCCATGTGGCGGCCGCGCGCAGGCGCGTCAGCATCGCATCTCGTAGCGGCTCGGGTTCGACGACAACCACATCCGCAGCCAAAGGAAGAAGGCGGCCGATCCACGTTCCCATCTCTGCACCTTCGAGCGCGACGCGCTCCCAGCCGTGCCGAGGCGAACCGTGCTCCTCAGACGAAGCCCCGGCCTCGTAACCGTGGAGAAGCGTGCGTGCAGTGGAGTCGATGCGCACGTGGACGACGGGAGAGACGAACGACGATACCCGAGGAAAGACCGCGCCCTCGGGCGCAAGCGAAGCGTCGCCAGGCTCTCCGATGAAGGAAATCCGCGACCGTATACGCGACACACGGAACGTGCGTTCGCCTCCTCGGTCGAGATCCCAACCCCACAAGTACAGGGCGCGCCCCTGCACCGACAGCGCCCATGGCTCGATGGAACGCTCGGTTAGTTCTCGCGAGCCCGGGTATTCGAAACACACGACCCGGCGCTCTCGAATGGCTTGCGACAACACGGTGGCTGCCCCGATGCCGGTGAGACCGAGACGGATTGTGGGTGCAGAAACATCGTCGGAGGAAGCCGCAGCGGCCTTCGCGTCAATGGCGTCCGCAAAAAACTCGCTGCTATCCCACGCCCGAGCGGCCAACGACATCAGGGCACGGTCAGAGCTCGTTACCTCGATGCCGGGGGCAAAAGAATCCCACGCGATGCTGTAGCGCTCCCCCGAATGAATCGTCATGTGGGCGCCCGCGTCACGTAATGCATCCTTATCGCGCTGAAACTGCGTCTCAAACGCGTCGTCCGCGAGCCCCTGATATCCGGGAAGCGCGCGCAACTGCGCCTTCGTGCGCCCCGGACGCGCGCCCAAGAGCTCCACGAAAAGCTCGAGGACGCGCACGTTAGCGTTGACGGCGGTACTCACCCGCCTACCCTATGCGAAACGTGCGCGTCCCGAGCATACGGCGCACCGTTCAGGACTGAGAAGATGCGGTATCAGCGGTGTTCGCGTATTCGTTGCTCACGATGACGGTCGGGTCAACGTCCCCGTCGAGCACCCCGATCGACTTCAGGAACGACACCATCGACGACCACGTGGCGAGATCCTGCACGCCGTCAGCGTGCGCGTCATCCCCGAGCCACAGCGGAACAGTCGCAGCAAGCACGGCGTTGGTTGCGGCCAGCGAGGTCTCGTCACTGAGCGTCGTGTCCCACTTGGCCGTCGCCTCAATAGCGACCTGAGGATCGGCAGCGATCGCGTTCATCGCCTCGGTGGTTGCAGATACGACCGCGTGTGCGGCCTCCGGGTGGGCCTGCGCCCACTCGCGTGTCGTAATAATTGAGGCCGCCACCAGCGGAGTCGAGGCACCATCCAACGGGATCTCCCGGATGTCGATGCCCGCCAGTCTCATCTGCACCGCGTCATTGTTGGTAAAGCCAACGACTGCGTCCACCTTGCCAGCAACGAGGGCCGCCTGCTGCGTGTAGCCGATCGACGAAATAGTCACGTCGGAGGTCTGCAGGCCGCCGGCCTTAATGGCAGCGAGAGTGGCGTAGTAGCTCGAACCATACTCGCCGGGGATGCCAATGTTCTGTCCGGCGAGGTCAGCCAGGCTCGTGATTGACGACGAGGCCGGGACGATGACGCTGCCCGGGTAGGTCGCGTAATACTGGCCGATCGACACGAGGTCCAGGCCCTGCGAGGCTGCCACCGCGGCCTCGTCACCCGAGGCGATGACGACGTCCTCCTGGCCAGCCAGAAGCGCCGTGAACAGGCCCTCGTCCGAGCCGTGGTGGCGAACGGTGGGCGTGATACCGGCGTCGTTATACAGCCCCTGAGAATCAGCGACGTAGACGGGGGCAAACTGTACGTTCGGGATGTAGGTCAGGCCGATCGTCACGTCCGAGGCGCCCCGCGAGGACGTGCCTGACTGCGCGGCACCGGGACCGGCTGTGCAAGCGCCCAGTGCCAACGAAACGCTGGCACAGATGACGGTCGCGCGAACGATAGTGGAAAGCTTCAAGGGATGTCTCCTTCACTGCGTGATGGCGTAGTGCTTCGACCGCTCGATCCGGTACACGATGACGTACAGGATCGTTGCCATCACACACAGGATCGCGATGATGACGAACATGCCGGCGGTGTCCACGTTGCTTCTCATTTGAGTGAGTACCTGCCCGAGCCCGGACCCTCCCATGACCATCTCCCCCACGACTGCGCCCGTGACCGACAGGGCGAAACCGTTGCGCAGACCACCGAGAATTGCGGGGGCCGCAAGCGGAATCTCCATGTGCAGGGCCATCGTCCACCCCGTCGCTCCGTCGAGCGCGGCCGCCTCAAGCAGCTCGCGATCGATGTGCCGTAAACCGACGACCGTGGACACAAGGATCGGGAAGAACACCATCAGCGCACACAGCACGATGACTGGCGTGATGCCGTATCCGACCCACAGAACGAGAATGGGGGCGATTGCGATGGCGGGCAACGCCTGGGTTGCCCCAAGGAAGGGTTCCACCGCCGCGGCCAGCAGCCGCCAGCGGTAGATCGCGTACGCTAACGGCAGCGCAACGACCGTTCCGAGCGCGCACCCCGCGATAGCTTCGCCTCCGGTCACCGCAATCTGGCGCCAGGTGGTGAGGCGCGACAGCAGCGCCACGCCTTTTCGGGCAACAGCAAGCGGATCGGGTAGACGCCACGCTTCGATGCCGGTCAGCGACGTCGTCAGCCACCATCCCGCCAGCACAAGGGCGAGGAAGATGATCGGTGCCGCGACGGTGAGCGCACCGTGGGGCTTGTTCCGAATTGCCACGACTTACTTTCCGACACCGGGGGTACGCGCAGCACAGTAGACGCACGGATGCGCCACATGCACTCCTCCCATCCGGACTTTAACCGTCGGTGCCGGAATCTCACCGGCTCAACCGCCCTCGTTCTGTGAGAGCGGGTCGCGGACTATCACCGCCGGTTCGGACTTTCACCGACCCCGGAGTACTCGTCTGCCATTGTGCCACCGACGGGCGCGCGATGCGAGGCGTATCCGCTATGAAAGAAAGTCGCGGCCGAGCGAGCCCTTGTCCCGCTCGGCCGCACAGTGACGTGATGTGATCAGTGGGTGTGAGCGTTGGCGAGTTCGCGTAGCGCCTCAACCTCACGGTGCGCATCTTCGGCGCGGAATACCGCGGAACCGGCGACGAAGTTGTCGGCGCCGGCCTCGGCCGCACGCTCGATGGTCGCGCGCGAGATCCCGCCGTCGACCTGGATCGAGACTTGCAGCCCAGCGGCGTTGATCGCGGCACGCGTGCGCTCGATCTTCGGGATCATCTGCTCGATGAAGGACTGGCCGCCAAAACCGGGCTCGACCGTCATGATGAGGATCATGTCGAACTCGTTGAGGATGTCCACGAATGGCGCGATGTCTGTCGCTGGCTTCAGAGCCAGGCCAGCGCGCGCACCGATGCGGTGCAACTCGCGCGCCAGGCGCAGCGGAGCCGCCGCAGCCTCCGCGTGGAAGGTGACGGACTCGCAGCCGACCTCCGCATACTGGGGTGCCCAGCGATCCGGGTCCTCGATCATGAGGTGCGCGTCGACCGGGAGAATGCCGGACTTGACGACAGCCTCCGCGACGGGCAGGCCCCACGACAGGTTGGGAACGAAATGGTTGTCCATGACGTCGACATGAGCGATGTCCGCTCCTGCGATCTTGGTGAGCTCACCCCGCAGGTTGGCGATGTCGCAGTTGAGGATCGACGGGCTAATTGTGGCGTTCATAACGCATATGCTAGCGCTTGCGCAGGCAGGCCACAAACATAAGATCCGTGCCGAAACGGTGGTCCCACAGCTGGAGTGTCCGACCGCTGAAGCCCTTAATAACTCCGGCAGATACGGGCACGTCCAGGGCTTCGGGGGCGCACTCGTTTGCGAGCGCCACGGTGTCAAGCAGCTCGACCTCGCCAGCCTTGAGAAGACGCTCGACCTGTTCACGCGTCTCGGCCGCG
>ERZ772827.1617-NODE-1617-length-11264-cov-4.095370_pt1 | contig 11264 bp, 6 predicted proteins | sample MGYA00580850_ERZ772827 | MGnify/ENA primary metagenome ERZ772827 (study PRJEB29015, sample SAMEA2737950) | human oral metagenome | biome: human oral; feature: human-associated habitat; material: dental | place: China | collected 2145 ...
GCGATGTGGGCGCGGGCAAGACGGTGGTGGCGGCGCTGGCGGCCTGCGTGGCGGTGCAGGCCGGCTGGCAGTGCGCGCTGATGGCGCCCACGGAAATCCTGGCGCGCCAGCACTTTGCGCGGCTGGCCGATTGGCTGACGCCGCTGCTGGCCGCGCGCGGGCAGTGCGTGGCTTGGCTCACGGGCAGTCAAAAGAAAAAAGAGCGCGCGCAGGCGCTGGCGCAAATCGAAAGCGGGCAGGCCGCGCTGGTGGTGGGCACGCATGCGGTGATTGAAGAGAGCGTGCGCTTTGCGCGCCTGGGGCTGGCCGTGATTGACGAGCAGCACCGCTTTGGCGTGGCCCAGCGCCTGGCGCTGCGGCAAAAGCTGCACGGGCAGGAGCCGCATTTGCTGATGATGAGCGCCACGCCCATCCCGCGCACGCTGGCCATGAGCTGCTATGCCGATCTGGACATCTCCACGCTCGACGAGCTGCCGCCCGGGCGCACGCCGGTGCTCACCCGGCTGATTGCCGCGCCCCGGCGCGCCGAGCTGATGAGCCGCCTGGCCGCGCGCGCCGCGCAGGGCGCGCAGGCGTATTGGGTGTGCCCGCTGATCGAGGAAAGCCAGGCGCTGGACTTGCGCAACGCCACGCAAACGCACGCCGAGCTTGCCGCCTGCCTGGCCGCGGCCGCGCCCGGGCTGCGCGCCGGCTTGCTGCACTCGCGCATGCCGGCGGCTGAAAAACAGGCGGTGATGGACGCCTTCGCCCGCGGCGAGCTGGCCGCGCTGGTGAGCACCACGGTGATCGAAGTGGGCGTGGACGTGCCCAACGCCAGCCTGATGGTGATCGAGCACGCCGAGCGCTTTGGCCTGAGCCAGCTGCACCAGCTGCGCGGGCGCGTGGGCCGGGGCAGCGCCGCCAGCGTGTGCGTGCTGCTGTATGACACGCCCGAAGGCGGCCGCCTGGGCGAAACCGCGCGCGCGCGCCTCATGGCCATGAAGGAAACGAACGACGGCTTTGAAATCGCCCGGCGCGATCTGGCCCTGCGCGGGCCGGGCGAATTTTTGGGCGAGCGCCAAAGCGGCGCGGCCCTGCTGCGCTTTGCCCATCTGGAGCAAGACGCCGCCCTCATCGCCTGGGCGCAGCGCGCCGCGCCGCGCATGCTGCGCGAGCACCGCGCCCTGGCCGAGCGCCACATCAGCCGCTGGCTGGGCGGGCGGCTGGACTTTTTGAAAGCCTGAATTTGAAAGCCTGAAAAACCCGGGCCGCGCCGCATCCCCTGCCCGCACTGATTGCATTGCCCCCGGTGCTATGCTGGCCTGGCGCGGCCCCGCAGCCCATGCGGGCCGCGTCTTTTTTGGGGCCGTGAAAACCGCGCCCCGCCCTCAATAAAAGAAAGCCACATCCCATGACCGCACCTGCCGCCGCCGCCCCGCTGTGGGCCGCCATAGACCTGGGCTCCAACAGCTTTCGCCTGGAGCTGGCCCGCGAAGACGAAATCGGCCGCTTCGAGCGCCAGCAATATCTGAAAGAGCCCGTGCGCCTGGGCGGCGGGCTGGATGAAAAGGGCCTGCTCACGCGCGCGGCCATGCAGCGCGGCTGGAAATGCCTGGCCGCCTTCGGCCAGCGCCTGCGCGAGCTGCACGAAGAAAGCGGGCTGAACCTGGCCACCCACGCGCGCGCCGTGGCCACGCAAACGCTGCGCGAAGCGCGCAACGCGGACGAATTTCTCACCGAAGCGCAGCGCCTGCTGGGCCTGCCCATCGCCGTCATCTCCGGCCACGAGGAAGCCGCGCTGATCTACCGCGGCGTCAGCAGCCTGCTGCCTGCCACCGACGAGCGCCGCGTCGTCGTGGACATCGGCGGGCGATCGACCGAAATCATCACCGGCCAGGGCGTGCGGGCGCTGGATATGGAGTCCTACCCCGTGGGCAGCGTCACCTTGTCGCAGCGGCACTTTGCCGACGGGCTGCTGACGGCCAGCGCCTTCGAGGCCGCCGTGGCCGATACCCGCGCGGCGCTGCACAGCGCCAGCGCCCGCTTTGGCCGCGCGCACTGGCAGCACGCCTACGGCGCATCGGGCACCGTGGGCGCGGTGCTGGCGGCGCTGCGCCGATCGGGCCGCGCCAGCGTGGAAGGCAACATGGCGCTCAGCCACCTCTACTGGCTGCGCCAGCGCCTGATCGAAGCCGGCAGCGTGCAGGCGCTGGACTTGCCCGGCATACGCGAGGAGCGCAAGGCCATCATCGGCGGCGGCCTGAGCCTGCTGATGGCCGTGTTCGAGCAACTGGACATGGACGCCATGCACCGCGGCCACGGCGCGCTGCGCCACGGCCTGTTCAACGCCATGCGCGATGCTGCGCAGGGCGATTGAGGCCAGGTTATCCACAGGTTTCTCCTAAATTGATAGCGTGCTTCGCAGTATTTACGGGCGATGTGGAAGGTTTGCTGATTTGTTAAGCAAAATCTTGTGTGGATTTGTTTCGACCACAGGCGGCGCGTTTTTCACATGCGGCCGAAGGCCCAGCCGGTGGCCGCTTGCGTGCCTTCCACTTCGTCGATCAGGCGCAGCAGCGGGGCCAGTTCGCCGTAGCGGGCGGCGGTGTGGCGGATGTAGGCCAGAAAGCGCGGGGCGTCGGCCAGGTAGCGCGGCTTGCCGTCGCGCAGGGTCAGGCGCGCGAAGATGCCGGCCACTTTCAGGTGGCGTTGCAGGCCCATCCACTCCACGGCGCGCCAGAAGCTGCCGAAGTCGCTGTGCCAGTCTTCAAAGTCCATCAGCCCGGCCTTGCGCGCCTGCTCCCAGTAGCGCACGGTGATGTCGATGACGAATTCCTCATCCCAGCTGATGAAGGCGTCGCGCATGAGGGAGGCGATGTCGTAGCTGGCGGGGCCGTAAACAGCGTCTTGAAAGTCGAGCACGCCCAGCGAGCCGCCGGGCTGCGCGGGCAGCATGAGGTTGCGCGGCATGAAGTCGCGGTGCACGTAGACCTGCGGCGCGGCCAGGTTGCGCTGCACGATGAGGTCAAAGGCCGCTTGCAGGGCCTGCGCCTGCTGCGCGTTCAGCTCCACGCCCCGGTGGCGGGCCAGATACCACTGGGGGAAAAGCGCCAGTTCGCGGTGCAGCAAGGCGCTGTCATAAGGCGGCAGCACGCCGGGGCGGCTGGCCGCCTGCCACTGCACCAGGGCGACGATGGCGCTTTTGAACAGGGGGGCGGCGGCTTCGGGGCGGGCGGCGTCCAGCTCGTGCAGCAGGGTATGCGGACCCAGATCGGTGAGCAGCAAAAAGCCGTGGGCCTCGTCCCAGTTAAGCACTTGCGGCACGCGCAGGCCGGCTTCGCGCATGAGGCGGGCCACTTGCACGAAGGGGGCGCTGTTTTCGTGCTCGGGCGGCGCGTCCATGATGATGAAGCTGGCGCCCTGCTCGCGCCCGTTCACGCGCAAATAGCGGCGAAAGCTGGCATCGGCCGAGGCCGCGCGCACGCTGCCCGTTTGCAGCCCGTGCGCCGGGGCCAGGGCTGCCAGCCAGCTCTCGAAAGCGGCCCGGCGGGCGGCATCGGGCCAGGCGACGGGGGGCAGTTCGGAGGCGGTTTCGGGGGCAGATTCGGGGGCGGCAGGGGCGGTCATGTGTGAAGGTGTCTCATGGATAATCAAATTTTACGAACGCCCCCCGGCCGCAGGCCGCTGCCCCAGCCCCGCCTGCCGCTGCCCGCCCACCGCCTTCACCGCCCGTTTTGAAAGCGCCCGTCTCTCCCCCCGTTTTCCGCCTGCTTGCGCTGGCTGCCGCGCTGCACTGCGCCTGCGGCCAGGTCGCGTGGGCGCAGGCTTTGCGCCTGCAAGCCGAGCCGGCCTTGCGCGAGGCGCTGCCGCCCGAGGGCCAGCGCCTGCCCGTGACGGTGCAGGCCGACACCCTGAGCGGCCGCGACAAGCAGGGCGTCACCCTGCAAGGCAACGCCGAGCTGCGCCGCGCGGGCCTGACGGTCAAGGCCGACTGGCTCAACTACGACCAGATCACCGATACCGCCCACGCGCGCGGCCAGGTGCGCGTGAACCACGCGGGCGACCGCTACAGCGGCGATGAGGGGCGGCTGCAAATCGAATCTTTCGCCGGCGAAGTCACGGCCCCGCGCTACGAGCTGCTGCGCAGCGGCGCGCACGGCCAGGCCCGGCGGCTGGAGCTGCTGGACAAATCGCGCATCCTCATCGAGCAGGGCGACTACACCACCTGCGTGCGCGGCGGCCCGGACTGGGCGCCCGACTGGCTGCTGCGCGCCGACGCGCTGGAAATCGACCAGGAAGACAACAGCGGCCGCGCCGAAGGCGCCGTGCTGGAGTTCAAGGGCATGCCGCTTTTGCCGCTGCCTTCCATGAGCTTTGCCCTGGGCGGGCAGCGCAAATCGGGCTGGCTGCCGCCCACCGTGGGGCTGGACAGCACCTCCGGCCTGAATCTGCTGCTTCCCTACTACTGGAACCTGGCCCCGAACCGCGACGCCACCTTCACCCCCGCGCTGATGGTCAAGCGCGGCATCGACCTGGCCGGCCAGTTCCGCTATCTGGAAACCACCTATCAGGGCGAAATCAACGCCAACGTGCTGCCCGGCGACCGCCTGCGCGACCGCACCCGCTGGGGCCTGTTCACTCGCCACAGCGGCGTCTGGCACACCCCGCTGCAAGCCGTGGGCAACGTCAGCGGCTATCTGAACATCAACCGCGTCAGCGACGACGACTTCTGGCGCGACTTCACCCACCGTGGCGTGGCCCTGACCACCCGCCTGCTGGCCACCGATGGCGGCCTGGGCTGGTCGCGCGGCAATCTGACGCTCTCGGCGCGCGCGCTCAAGTGGCAAACCCTGCAAGACAGCGCCTCGCGCATCGTCCCCCCCTACGACCGCCTGCCCCAGCTCAGCGCCCGCTGGGCGCGCAGCAATGACTGGCAGGGGCTGGATTACTCGATCGAAGGCGACTTCACCCGCTTTCGCGCCGCCAGCGCCCTGACCGGCCAGCCCAACGCCGACCGCGTCTATCTGCACGCCCAGGCAGCCCGCCCCTGGCAAGCCGCCTGGGGCTTTTTCACGCCCCGGCTGCAATGGCACGCCAGCAGCTACCAGTTCGAGCAGCCGCTGGCCAATGGCCGCCGCAGCGCCCGCCGCGCCCTGCCCACCGCCAGCCTGGACGGCGGCCTGATCTTCGAGCGCCCCGCCAGCTACTTCGGCCGCGCCTTCAAGCAAACGCTGGAGCCGCGCCTGATGTATGTCTACACCCCCTGGCGCGATCAAAGCCTGCTGCCCAACTACGACTCGGGCCTGTACGACTTCAACTTCGCCACCATCTGGACGCCCAACGCCTTTGCCGGGCACGACCGCATCGTTGACAACAACCTCGTCACCTTCGGCCTCACCAGCCGCCTGCTGGCGCAAGGCAGCGGAGCCGAAACGCTGCGCCTGGCCATCGCCCAGCGCTACCGCTTTGCACCGCAGCGCGTGACCCTGCCCGGCGGCACGGGCGCGGGCAAGGGCCTGTCGGACATCATGCTGGGCGCCAGCACGCGCTGGAAAACCAACCACGGCGCGCAATGGGTGCTGGACGCCGTGGCGCAATACGACCCCAACACCCGCCACTCCGACCGCAACATCCTCTCCATCCGCCACACCCGCGACGACTACCGCACGCTCAACCTCGCCCTGCGGCGCGAGCGCGACCTCGACACGCGCCAGATCGACCTGGGCTGGCAGTGGCCGCTGGACCGCATCTGGCAAGGCTCCGCGCGCCGCGCCGGCGGCTGCAACGACGGGCGCTGGTTCAGCGTGGGCCGCATGAACTACAGCGTGCCCGAGCGCAAGATGGTCGATGCCGTGCTGGGCGTGGAATACGCCGCCGGCTGCTGGACGGGCCGCATCGTCGTCAGCCGCCTGCAAACCAACACCACCTCGGCCACCAAGAGCCTGATGTTCCAGCTCGAATTCAACGGCCTGGCCCGCCTGGGCAACAGCAACCCGCTGCAAACCCTGCGCAACAACATTCCCGGCTACCAAGCCCTGCGGCACGAAACCGTGCCTTCCAGTCGATTTGCCAACTATGACTAAACCTCTGTTTGCCGGCCTGCCTGGCGCGGCCCTGACTGCCTCTGCCACTGCCTTGCTCATCGCCCTCGGCGCTGCCGCCGCGCAGGCGCAAACCCCTCCGGCCTCCGCGCCCAAAACCACAAAAGCCGCGCCCAAAAAAGCGGCCACCCCAAAAGCTGCCGCCCCCAAGGCCGCAGCCCGAAAAGCAGCCGCTCCCAAAACCCCGAAAAAGGCCAAGGCCCAACCTTCCGCCGCGCCAGCCGCGCCCGCCCAGCCCGCCGCAGCAGCGGCCCGCCCTGCTGCCAGCAGCGCCCAGCGCCAGGCCAACTACATCGTGGCCGTCGTCAACGACGAGCCCATCACCTACACCGAGCTGCAAACGCGCATCGCCCGCGCCGCGCGCCAGCTTCAGTCCCGCAGCAGCGGCAACCCGCCGGGCGAAGCCGAGCTGCGCCGCGAAATGCTCGAACGCCTGATCGCCGAGCGCGCCCAGCTGCAATACGCGCGCGAATCGGGCATCACCGTGGATGACAGCTCGCTGGCGCAGGCCGAGCTGTCCATCGCCCGCCAGAACCAGCTGCCTGACGTGCCCACGCTGCACCGCCAGATCGAAGCCGAAGGCATCTCCGTCAAGGACTTTCAGGCCAGCATCCGCGAGCAAGTGCTGCTGGCACGCCTGCGCGAGCGCGAAATCGAGCCGCGCGTGCACGTCACCGACAAGGAAGTGGACGCCTACATCCAGGAGCAAACCGGCCAGAAGGCCAGCGCCGGACAGGACATCAACCTGGCCATGATCCTCGTGGCCGTGCCCGAAAACGCCAGCGCCGACGAAGTGGCCCGCCTGCAAGCGCGCGCCGACGACGTCGCCCGCCGCGCCCGCGAAGGCGAAGACTTCGCCAGCCTGGCGCGCGCCTACTCCGACGCCAACAACCGCGGCAGCGACGGCGGCGTGCTGGGCCTGCGCAGCGAAGACCGCTACCCGCCCCTGTTCGTCGACAGCGTGCGCCGCAGCGCCGTGGGCAGCATCGCCGGCCCCGTGCGCTCCGATGCGGGCTTTCACATCCTCAAGCTGCTCGAGCGCAAGCGCAGCGCCAGCCTGCCCGATGTGCAAATTCCGCAAACCCACGCCAGCCACATCCTGCTGCACACCGGCCCCTCGCAAAGCGAGCAAGTGGCCAAGGCCCGCCTGGCCGACTTCAAGCGCCGCATCGAAAGCGGCCAGGCCAGCTTCGAGCAACTGGCGCGCGAAAACTCGCAAGACGGCAGCGCCGCCGAAGGGGGCGACCTGGGCTGGGCCATGCCCGGCCAATACGTGCCCGAATTCGAGCAGGCCATGAACAACCTGGACGCCGGCGCCATCAGCGACCCCGTGGTCAGCCGCTTCGGCGTGCACCTCATCAAAGTGCACGAGCGCCGCGCCCGCACCCTCAGCGCCGCCGAGCAGCGCCAGCTGGCCCGCAACGTGCTGCGCGAGCGCAAGGCCGAAGAAGCCTTCGAAACCTGGTCGCGCGAAGTGCGCGGCCGCGCCTATGTCGAATACCGCGAACCGCCCCAGCCCTGATGCGGCGCGCAACCGGCCGCCCCACCCCCAGGCTGCCCGCGCAGCACCCACGGGCCTGAAGGCCCGTTTTCCATTTGCAAGGCCCGCTTTTTTCGTCCTTGCCCGTTGACCTCCTTGCCCGCCATGCCCATGCCCGCCTCGCCCGCCCCATCCGCCTCTTGCGCCCCCGTGCTGCCCGGCCCCGCCCTGCAAGGGCCGCCGCCCGTGCTGGGCGTGCTCGGCGGCGGGCAGCTGGGGCGCATGTTCGTGCACGCCGCGCAGGCGCTGGGCTATGAAACCGTCGTGCTCGACCCCGACGCCAACAGCCCCGCCGGCCGCGTGAGCCAGCGCTTTATCTGCGCCCCCTACGACCGCCCCGAAGCCCTGCGCGAAATGGCCGAACTGGCCTGCGCCATCACCACCGAATTTGAAAACGTGCCCGCCCACGCCCTGGCCGAGCTGGCGCACACCCGCTGCGTCGCCCCTCTGGCCGACGTGGTCGCCATCGCGCAAGACCGCATCCGCGAAAAAGCCCACTTCGCCCGCTGCGCCGCGCAGGCCGACGCCGGCGACTCGCCCATCCCCGGCGTGCCGCCCGCGCCCTACGCCGTCATCGAATTTGAAGGCGACATCGACGCCCTCTCGCCCGAGCTGCTGCCCGGCGTGCTCAAAACCGCCCGCATGGGCTACGACGGCAAGGGCCAGGCGCGCGTGGCCAACCGCGCCGAACTGCTCGCCGCCTGGGACGAAATGGGTCGCCCCGCCTGCGTGCTGGAAAAACTGCTGCCCCTGGCTGCCGAATGCTCCGTCATCGTCGCGCGCGGGCGCGACGGCCACGCCGTCAGCCTGCCCGTGCAGCGCAACTGCCACCGCGGCGGCATCCTGGCCGTCACCGAAGTGCACGCCGACTGCCTTGCCCCCGCCCTGGCCGCCCAGGCGCGCGCGGCCACCTTGCGCATCGCGCACCAGCTCAACTACGTCGGCGTGCTCTGCGTCGAATTCTTCGTGCTCGAAGACGGCCGCCTCATCGTCAACGAAATGGCCCCGCGCCCGCACAACAGCGGCCACTACAGCGTCGATGCCTGCGACCTCTCCCAGTTCGATCTGCAAGTGCGCACCCTGGCCGGCCTGCCCCTGACCGAGCCGCGCCAGCACAGCGCCGCCATCATGCTCAACCTGCTGGGCGAACTCTGGCTGGATGCGGCCGGCCAGCCGCGCCAGCCGCCCTGGCCGCAAGTGCTCGCCCTGCCCGGCGCGCACCTGCACCTGTATGGCAAAACCCAGGCCCGCCCCGGCCGCAAGATGGGCCACCTCACCCTCACCGGCCCGGACGCCGCCACCGTGCGCGAACGCGCCCTGGCCGCCGCCGCCCTGCTCGGCATCGAACCGTTCTAGCCCCGCCGCCATGATCCTCGACCCCACCCGCGAAGGCGCACTCACCCGGGCCGCCGACGCCCTGGCCGCCGGCCAACTCATCGGCCTGCCCACGGAAACCGTTTACGGCCTGGCCGCCGACGCGCAAAACGCCGACGCCGTCGCCCGCATCTTCAGCGCCAAGGGCCGCCCCGCCAACCACCCCCTCATCGTCCACATCGCCAGCGCCGAAGCCGCCGAACGCTTTGCCGCCGCCATGCCGCCCGTCGCCGCGCGCCTGGCCGCCGCCTTCTGGCCCGGTCCCCTCACCCTCATCCTGCCGCGCCACCCGGGCGTGGCCGACACCGCCGCCGGCGGCCACCCCACCATCGGCCTGCGCTGCCCGCAACACCCCGTCGCCCAAAGCCTGCTGGCCGCCTGCGCCACGCGCGGGCTGCACGGGCTGGCCGCCCCCAGCGCCAACCGCTTCGGCCGCATCAGCCCCACCACCGCCGAACACGTCGCCGCCGAATTTGCCGACCTGCTCGTGCTCGACGGCGGCCCCTGCGCCATCGGCATCGAATCGGCCATCGTCGATTGCAGCCGCGCGCAGCCCGCCCTGCTGCGCCCCGGCAGTCTGAACATCGCCGCCTTGCAGCAAGCGGCCGGCCAGCGCCTGAGCGGCGCGCACGAGGCAGCCGGCCCGGCCACCCCCGCCCCCGGCACCTTGAGCGCGCACTACGCCCCGCGCGCCAAGCTGCGCCTGATGGACGCCAAGATGCTGCAAACCGCGCTGGACGTGCTCGGCCCCCAGGCCCGCCACATCGCCATCTGGGCGCGCGCGCGCCTGAAAACCGACGCCCGCCAAATCCTGCTGCGCCCCATGCCCGCGCAGCCCGAGCAGGCCGCGCACGAGCTGTTTGCCACCCTGCGCAGCTTTGACGACGCGCAAGTCAAGCTCATCTGGGTCGAAACGCCCCCGCCCGAGGCCGACTGGGCCGGCGTGGCCGACCGCCTGCACCGCGCCGCCGCCAGCGACTAAACCCAGCCTACTGCCGAAACAAATCCACACAAGATTTCGCTTACTAAATAGGCAAACTACCCGCAGCGCCCGTGGATACTGCGTAGCGCGCTATCAAATCAGGAAAAATCTGTGGATAACCTGCCCTTTTGAGGCCGTTTTCAGGCAGTTCCGGGGCGGATTTCCGGGCGATGGAAAGCAGCAGGAAAGCGCGCGGATTTCCGAATTTCAGGAAGGCAGCCCATGCGGCACGAAATGAAAAACCCCGCCACCCAATTGGGCGCGCGGGGTTTTTCGTTGGGGTGAAGCGGCGGATGGGGCGGGGCGGCGGCGGTTCGGCCATGCAGGCATCCCGCGCCCTTACATCCCATCACAAGATTTTGCTTAACAAATCAGCAAACCTTCCGTAGCGCCCGTAAATGCTGCGAAGTACGCTATCAATTTTGGAATTTTCTGTGGATAACTTACCTTTTGCAGCGGCATAAAAGGGCATGAAACGCCGCAAGGCTGAAGCGGCAACAACGCAGCAAAAGCAGGCTTCCCCCGCCCCGCCCCAACGGCCCGCGCCTTCACCCCGCAAGGCCGACCGGCAACCCCTTCCCGCCAATCAAGCCCCGCCGCTGAATTCAAGGCGCGGGGCCTTTGTGCTGGGAAATGCGGGGCAGACTTTTCCAGCCGCCCGAACTTCACCGCCCAGTTCGCCCGGTTCGACGAATTCGGCGAATTTCCCGAATTTCCTGATTTCACTGATTGCTGGATTTGGAAGGCTTCCCCAATTCACCCATTCACATGATTGGGCCAATTTGGATGATTTGGCGGTTTTCGGACTTCCGATTTTTCAGATTTATGGGTTTATGGGTTTTGCAGTGCGGGCCAGCGCTTTCATTACATCCAATCACAAAATTTTGCTCATTAAACAAGCAAATCGCTCGCAGCGCCCGTAAACACTGCGTAGCGCGCTATCAAAACAGGAATTTTTTTGTGGATAACACGCCTTTTCACTGGCGTAAAAGGGCATGATAAAGCAGCAACAGCGAACTTCCCCCGCCCGCCCAAACAGCCCGCGCCTTCATCCAATCCGGCCAATTGGCAACCCACTTCCCGCCAACACGAAAAAGCCCCGATCCGCCGCTGAATGCAAAACAAGGGGCAGACTTTTTCAACCACCTGAAATTCGCCGCCCAATTCGCCCGGTTCGAAAAATTCAGCGAATTTTCCGATTTCCCGGATTTATTGAAATTGCCTGATTCGGCAGGTTTTCCGGATTTGGCGAATTGGGCGGGTTTTCGGGTTTGTGGATTTGACGGTG
>ERZ772827.1622-NODE-1622-length-11245-cov-5.077659_pt1 | contig 11245 bp, 10 predicted proteins | sample MGYA00580850_ERZ772827 | MGnify/ENA primary metagenome ERZ772827 (study PRJEB29015, sample SAMEA2737950) | human oral metagenome | biome: human oral; feature: human-associated habitat; material: dental | place: China | collected 2145 ...
TGAGGGCCTCGTCGCCCGACAGGTGCGCCATGATGCGCATCTCGATCTGGGAGTAGTCGGCGGTGAGGAGGCACTCGAAGCCCTCCCCCACGGTGAAGGCCTCCCGGATGCGCATGCCCTCCTCGGTGCGGGCGGGGATGTTCTGCAGGTTCGGGTCGGTGGAGGACAGGCGGCCCGTGGCGGCGACGGTCTGCTGGAAGGTCGTGTGGATGCGCCCGTCGGGAAGGACGGCCTTGCGCAGCCCCTCGACGGTCTGGCGCAGTTTGATGGCGTCGCGGTGCTCCAGGAGCTGCTCGAGGAAGGGGTGGCCGGTCTTGGCGTACAGCTCCGCCAGGGCGCCGGCGTCGGTCGTGTAGCCCGTCTTGGTGCGCCGGGTGTGCGGCATCCCGAGCTCGTCGAAGAGGACGATCTGCAGCTGCTTGGGGCTGGAGAGGTTGACCTCGTGCCCGGCGGCCTCGTAGGCGCGCTCGGCGGCGCGGCGCACGCGGGTGTCGAGCTCGTTCTCGCGTTCGGCCAGGACCGTGTCGTCGACGGCGATGCCGTCGTCCTCCATCTGGGCAAGGCGGGCGGCCACCGGCATCTCCAGGTCGGTGAAGAGCCCCGTGGCACCGCGCTGGGCCATCTGTGCGACCAGGACCTCCTGCAGGGGCAGGAGCACGGCGGCGCGGCGGGCGCAGGCGAGCAGCTCGGCCGGGGCGTCCGAGGCCTCGGCGGCCAGGGCGTCAAGGTCGAAGGCGGCCTGCTCCTGCCCGGCGGCCTGCGCGCCCTGCTCGTCGCCGACCTCGTCCAGGTCGACGCCGAGCCAGCGCTGGGCCAGGGAGGCGACGTCGTAGGTGCGCTGCTCGGGACGGCACAGGTACCCGGCGAGCGAGGGGTCGGCCACGACCCCGTCAAGGGTGAGGCCGCGCGCCCGCAGCGCGTGCCACGCGCCCTTGGCGTCGGCGACGACCTTGGGGTGGTCCGGGTCGGCCAGCAGCGCGGCGAGCTCGGCCTCGTCCCCGGCACTGAGGTCGGCCATGTCGACGGCGAGGGCGTGGCGGCCGTCGGTGAGCGCGAGCAGGCGGGCGTCTCCCTGTCCGGCCAGGAGCGTGCCGACGACGTCGAGGCCGAGCAGGACCCCGGCGTCACCGAGGTGGCGGTGGAGCCAGCGCCCGACCGTCCCCGGCTGGAGGTCACGGCCCAGCACGTGCGTGTCAGGGCCGGTCAGGACCTGCTCGGCGGTGTCCGGCTCCTGTGCGACGCCGTCGGAGAAGGTGAGCACGCGCTGGGCGCGCTGGGCGAGGGTGCGGAACTCCAGGGTCTCCATGACGCGCGCCAGCGCGGCGCGGTCGGCGCCGCCCACGGCCAGGTCGGCGGCGGGCTCGATGCCCAGGTCGAGGTCCGTCACAAGGCGGTTGAGCCTGCGGTTGCGCAGGACGTCGTCAAGGTGCTCGCGCAACGACTGGCCGGCCTTGCCCTTGATCTGCTCGGCGTGGGCGATGACGCCGTCGAGGCCGTCATAGAGCGTGATCCACTTCGCGGCGGTCTTGGGGCCGACCCCGGGCACGCCAGGCAGGTTGTCGCTCGTCTCGCCGACGAGGGCCGCCAGGTGGGGGTAGCGCTGCGGGGGCACCCCGTAGCGCTCCTCGACCTCCTGGGGGGTCATGCGGCGCAGGGTGGACACGCCCTTGACCGGGTACAGGACGGTGCAGCGCTCGGTCACGGTCTGGAAGGAGTCGCGGTCGCCGGAGCACACGAGCACCTCCATCCCCTGCTGCTGGGCGCGCGTGGCGAGGGTGGCCAGGACGTCGTCGGCCTCGTAGCCGGGGGCGGTCACGGTGCGCACCCCCATGGCGGCGAGCACGTCCTGGATGAGCTCGACCTGGCCGACGAAGGGCTCCGGGGTGGCGTCGCGGGTGCCCTTGTAGTCGCTGTACTCCTCGGTGCGGAAGGTGCCGCCCGGCAGGTCGAAGGCGACGGCGACGTGGGTGGGCGCCTCGTTCTCGATGAGGGACAGGAACATGGAGGTGAAGCCGTGGACCGCGTTGGTCGCCTGGCCGGTGGAGGTCGTGAAGGAGTCCACCGGAAGCGCGTAGTAGGCGCGGAAGGCCATGGAGTGGCCGTCGACGAGCAGGAGCCTGCCGTCGGTCTCGGGGCTGGGGGCGTCGGCGCTCGGAGTGGTCCTGGTGGTGCTCACCGTGTCAGCCTACGGGTATGAGTGACGAGGCCGCCCTGCCCGTGTCCCCCTCCCCCGACGAGACTCCTGTCCGCGCGGAGGCCCCGCTGGCCTTCCCGGCGCGCGGGACGCGTCCCTTCCCGGACCCGCGTCCGGCCGGGTCCGCGGTGTCCGCGCCCAGTGCCGTGCGTGCAGGCCTGGAGACCTGGGAGCAGGGCACGCTCATGACGACCCTGGGGATGGAGGTCGTTGAGCGCGGGCACGAGCGGGTCGTCGTGCGTATGCCGGTGCGTGGGGCGACGCAGGTCGTCGGTGTCCTGCACGGCGGGGCCAGCGCCGCGCTCATTGAGACGGCGGCCTCTGTAGCGGCCCGCCAGGTGGCGCCACAGGGCGCCGTGGCCGTGGGGGCGGAGCTGCAGGTATCCCACCTGCGTCCGGTGCAGGCGGGCTACGTGACCGCGGTGGCGACGCCGGTGCACCTGGGACGCCGCACGGCCGTGCACGAGGTGACGGTCAGCGACGACGACGGCCGCCTGGTCGCCCGGGGGACGCTGCGCAGCCTCTACACCGAGGTGGAGTCGGGGGACTGACGGGGACGTGCGGGCGTCACCGGGCCGCACGGGGCGGGCGCACCGGGACGAGCGTCCTGGGACAGAGCCGCGCGGGCCGCTACTCCTTGCCTCCGCCGACCTGCTCGATGACGGCGTCGGCGACCTCGCGCATGGTGAGGCGACGGTTCATCGAGGTCTTCTGCAGCCAGCGGAAGGCCTCGGGCTCGGTCTGGCCCATCTTCTCCATGAGCAGGCCCTTGGCGCGGTCGACGCGCTTGCGGGTCTCGAAGCGCTCCTGGAGGTCAGCGATCTCGTTCTCCAGGGACTGCAGCTCCTCGTGGCGCGAGATCGCGATCTCGACGGCGGGGATGAGGTCAGCCGGGGTGAAGGGCTTGACGACGTAGGCCATGGCGCCCGCGGCGCTGGCGCGCTCGACGAGGTCCGTCTGGGAGAAGGCGGTGAGCATGACGACGGCGACAGGGTGCTTGTCGAGGATGCGCTCGGCGGCGGTGATGCCGTCCATGACGGGCATCTTGACGTCCATGACGCACAGGTCCGGCTCGAACTCTCCGACGAGCCGCACCGCTTCCTCCCCGTCACTGGCCTCCCCGACGACGTCGTAGCCGGCCTCGGTGAGGGTCTCGACGATGTCCAGGCGGATGAGGGTCTCGTCCTCAGCGACGACGACTCGACGGCTGGTACTGGACGCGGGGGTGCCCGCGGACTCGTTACTCACACGGCAACCTTAGTATGCTCTGGGCGTCGCGAGTAGATGACCGTCCGCACGGCGGGTCATGCCCGCGGCCGCGCCCCCGTAGCCCAACTGGCAGAGGCATCCGACTCAAAATCGGAGGGTTGTGGGTTCGAATCCCACCGGGGGCACGCCTGTCAGGTGCACGAAGAGGGCCCGTGCCCAAGGACCATCTCCTCAGGCACGGGCCCTCGCTGCGTGCGGGGCTCAGGCCCGGTAGTCGCCGGTCTCGCCGACGGTGTGCACGCGGATGAGGTTCGTGGAGCCGGGGGTGCCCGGCGGCATGCCGGCGACGATGATGATCTGGTCGCCGGGATGCGCGAGCGACTTCTCCTGCAGCACCTCGTCGACCTGCGCGACCATCTCGTCGGTGTGGCGCACCTCAGGGGTCTCGTAGGTGGACACACCCCAGGACACGGACAGCTGGTTGCGGGTCGTGCTCAGCGGGGTGAAGGCCAGCAGGGGGATGGGCGAACGCAGGCGCGAGAGGCGGCGGGCCGTGTCACCGGACTGGGTGAAGGTCACGAGGTAGGTCGCGTCGAGCTGCTCACCCATCTCCGCCGCGGCGCGGGTGAGGGCGCCGCCGCGGGTCTGCGGGTAGGAGCCCAGTCCGGCGATGCGCTCGCCGCCGTTCTCCTCGACGTTCTCGATGATGCGGGCCATGGTGCGCACGGCCTCGATCGGGTAGGCGCCCACGCTCGTCTCACCGGAGAGCATGACGGCGTCGGCGCCGTCGAGGATGGCGTTGGCGCAGTCGGAGGCCTCGGCGCGGGTGGGGCGCGGGTTCTGGATCATCGACTCCAGCACCTGGGTGGCGACGATGACGGGCTTGGCCTGGCGGCGGGCGAGCTCGATGGCGCGCTTCTGCACGAGCGGCACGGCCTCCAGGGGCATCTCGACACCGAGGTCGCCGCGGGCGACCATGATGCCGTCGAAGGCGGAGACGATGTCGAAGAGGTTGTCGACCGCCTGGGGCTTCTCGATCTTGGCGATGACGGGGATGCGCACCCCGACCTCGTCCATGATCTCATGGACGTCCTTGATGTCGTTGGCGTCGCGCACGAAGGACAGGGCGATGAGGTCGGCGCCGATCTTCAGGGCCCAGCGCAGGTCGTCGCGGTCCTTCTCGCTCAGGGCAGGCACGGAGACGGCGACACCGGGCAGGTTGATGCCCTTGTTGTTGGACACGTAGCCGGGCACCTCGACGCGGGTGACGACGTCGGTGTCGGTGACGGCGGTGACGCGCACCGCGACGTTGCCGTCGTCGATGAGCAGGCGGTCGCCGGGGCGGCAGTCGCCCGGCAGGCCCTTGAAGGTCGTGGAGCAGCGCTTGACCGTGCCAAGCACGTCCTCGATCGTGATCGTGAACTCGTCACCCTTGTTGAGCATGACCTTCTGGTCGTTGACGAAGGTGCCGAGCCGGATCTTGGGCCCCTGGAGGTCGACGAGGATCGCGACCGACCGGCCGGAGGCCTCCGCCGCGTCACGCACGCGCTCGATGACGACCTCCTGGTCCTCCGCGCGGCCGTGGGAGCGGTTGATACGGCAGACGTTCATGCCCGCGTCGACCAGCGCCTGAACCTGCTCCGGGGAGTCAGTGGCGGGGCCGAGGGTGCACACGATCTTGGCTCTACGCATGGTCAAAGCGTACGTGACCGGGAAGGCAGATTCGACACTGCGATAGCCACCCGCAATCGTTGGGACCTTCGTCACGCATCCGCCGGCTCGGAGGCCTCCTCGTCCGCCGTCGTTCCTTCCTCAGCGGGCTTGCCTGCCTGCTCGTCCACGCCGTCGCGGGTGATCGCGTCGCTCAGGCTCCTGCGGGAGGCGATGACGTAGCCGACCAGACCGATGAGGCCGACGATGATAGAGGTCCACACGTTGAGGCGCAGCCCCAGGACGTGCTCGGCCTCGTCGATGCGCAGGTACTCGATCCACACCCGACCACAGGCGTAGACCATGACGTAGGCCCAGATGAGCCTGCCGCCGACGGCGCCGTCGCGCCGACGCAGCCGCCGCTCAAGCCACAGGAGGAAGGCCGCGCCCGCGAGGTTCCACAGGGCCTCGTACAGGAAAGTCGGGTGGAACAGGGTGCCGGAGGCGAAGCCGTCGGGCAGGTGGGCGTCGTCGATCTCCAGCCCCCAGGGCAGGGTGGTGGGCTTGCCGAAGAGCTCCTGGTTGAACCAGTTGCCCAGCCGCCCGACGGCCTGGGCGACGAGGAAGGCGGGGGCGACGGCGTCGGCGAAGGGCCCGAGCCTCAGCCCGCGCCGGTGCAGGATCCAGGCGCCCACGGCGATACCGGCGGGCATGGCGCCCCACACGCCCAGGCCGCCCTTCCAGATCTGCGGGATGAGCGCCAGGTCCCCGTTCGGCCCGAAGTACGCGTCCGGGGAGGACAGCACGTGGTAGAGGCGGGCACCGAGGATGCCTGCGGGCACGGCGAGCATGGCGATGTCGTAGGTGCTGTCCGCGTCGCCCCCGCGTGCCCGGTAGCGCCGGTGGGTCCACCAGGCCGCGAGGAAGATGCCCGTGAGCATGCACAGGGCGTAGGCGCGCAGCGGGAAGGGCCCGAGGTGCCACACGCTCTGCGAGGGGCTGGGGATGGACAGCGGCAGGAGCGCAGCGGTGGGCAGCACGTCAGAGGGCCTCTCGGTGAACGGCGTTGAGAAGGGAGGGGTGGGAGCCTGCGGCGACGAGCTCGGCGACGAACTGCTGGGGGTCGGCGGAGCGGATGAGCGCCTCGCCCACGAGCACGACGTCGGCCCCGGTACGCGCGTAGGTCATGACGTCGCGCGCGCCGGCGACCCCGCCGCCCGCGATGCGCATGACGGAGCCGGACAGCACCTCCGCCACCTGCTCGAAGCGTGAGCGGTCCACCTGCAGGCTCAGGGGGTCGCGAGCGTCGACGAAGATGGCGCGGGCCCCGGCCTCGACGGCCGTGAGGGCCTCGCGGCGCGAGTGGGCCTCGACGACGGCGAGCATGCCCAGGGAGTGTGTGCGCTCGATGAGCGACTCCAGGACGATGGTCTGCAACCGTGAGTCCAGCATGAGCAGGTCAGCGCCGTGCGCGCGTGCCTCATGCACCTGGTAGGGCGTGACGACGACGTCGTTGACCATGACGGGCACGTCGACGGCCCGCCGGACGACGTCGAGGTCGGCGATGTCGCCGTGGGCGTGGAGGCGCTCGGTGACGACCGAGACGCAGGCGGCTCCCCCGGCCTCGTAGAAGCGTGCGAGCACAGCGACGTCACCGACGCCGGTGAGGTCCGCGAAGGTGGCGGTGGCGCGCTTGACCTCGGCGATGACGGACACGGCGCGTCCGCGGCAGCACAGGGCGGAGACGGCGTCGATACAGCCCGGTGCCTGGCGCACGGCCTCACGCAGCTCCTCGAGGGGCACGCGCTGCTCACGCTCAGCCACAGCGGCACGGGCCGCAGCAGCGAGCTCGGCGAAGCTGATCACGGTGCACCTCCTCGTCCTGGGCAAACGACGACCTCCGGCGCCTCCATGGTCCTTGGTGTCGGTGCGGCCTGGCAAATCCGCCTGTGCGCCGCCTGCCGCTCAGCTGCGGGAGCCGACGACGGCGTCGAGGTCGCCTCCGGCGAGGAAGCACGTGCGCGCTCCTGTGTGGCAGGCCGCTCCGACCTGGTCGACCTCGATGAGCAGCGCGTCACCGTCGCAGTCGATGCTCACGCTCTTGACGTACTGGTAGTGGCCGGAGGTGTCGCCCTTGCGCCAGTACTCCTGGCGGGAGCGCGACCAGAAGGTGACACGGCCCTGCGTGAGGGTGCGGCGCAGGGCCTCGTCGTCCATCCAGCCCAGCATGAGCACCTCCCGGGTGTCGTGCTGCTGGATGATGGCGGCGACGAGCCCGTTGCAGTCGCGCTTGAGGCGCTGGGCCAGGTCACCCAGGGGGGACGGGACGCCTGACGGGGACGACGTAGTCACGTTCGCTTCCTCTCACGCGTGCTCATCCGGGCGGTCCCAGCAGCGGCCCCAGGTAGGTCCACATGCCGGGCAGGTTGCGCAGGACGCCGAAGGCACCCGCCAGGCACATCCCGGCGGCCATCTCACGTCCGGTCAGCAGGGGCTGCAGGACGCCCGCCCGCCGCCTCAAAAGCCAGCGCAGGGCAACCGCAAGGGCCAGGGCCAGGACCACCGGCGCGAAGGGGTTGTATCCCAGCGAGGTCATGACGTCGCCGTGCAGGAGCGAGCGGAGCGCCCGGGTGCCGCCGCACAGCGGGCACCACAGGCCTGAGACCCGGTGCATGACGCACAGGTCGACACCGGTTCCCGGTCCCCGCAGCAGCGTCGCCACAACAGGCACCGCACCGGGCAGGAAGGAGACGGCGACCACCCCCGGCACCAGCCACGGGCGGCGAGCGCCGGGGCCCGGGTGCACCGAAGCACCGTGGGCCCCGGGCTGAGTGCTAGTACAGGATGGAGTCATAGAGACCGAAGGCGTACCAGACGAAGGTCAGTCCGATCGACGCGATGCCCGTGACCATGCCGATGATGGACAGCACCTTGTTGTTGGCGCGTCCCTCGTTCGCCGCCTGGAGCCCCAGGAAGCCGACGATGGCGGCCGGGATACCGGTGAAGATGCCGCAGCACAGGATGGAGGCGGCTCCCAGGCTCACAGCCCAGACGCCGAGGCTGTTCTTCTCGGTGTTCTGAGCCATCATCGGGTACAGAGGCTGGCCCTGGTACGCCTGTCCCTGCGGATAGGGCTGACCCTGGTAGCCCTGGTCCTGCGGATAGGGCTGACCCTGGTAGCCCTGGTCCTGGGGATAGGGCTGGCCGGGGTAGCCGTCAGAGGGGTACTGGTTAGGGTCGTAGCTGGTCACGTCTATGCCCTTCGTCGGCAGGTGTGGTCACTAACAGGTGGTCGCGCACGAGCACCGCGCCCGGTGGTGACGAGGCTGTACACAGCATCGCACCCCCACGTATCGGGCGCGTGCAAACTAGCCCGCGTCCACGTCAGACGCAAGTCCTCGCACCGGGTGCCCGGCGGCTCGCAGCGCAGCCTTCGCCTGGCCGACGGTCATGGTCCCGTAGTGGAAAACGCTCGCGGCCAGGACGGCGTCCGCGCCGTGGTCCGCCGCTGCGGCGAAGTCCTCAGGGCGTCCCGCGCCACCGGAGGCGATGAGAGGCACGCTCACCCGGGAACGGACGTCGTCGAGCATCTCAAGGTCGAAGCCCTCGGTCACGCCGTCGGCGTCCATGGAGTTGAGGAGGATCTCCCCGGCACCCAGGTCACAGGCACGCACAGCCCACTCGACGGCGTCGATACCGGTGGAGCGCCGCCCGCCGTGGGTGGTCACCTCGTAGCCCGAGGCCGTGCTCACGCCCTCGGGGCAGCGGCGGGCGTCGACGCTCAGGACGATGACCTGGGCCCCGAAGCGTCGCGAGACCTCGGTGAGCAGCTCGGGGCGTGCGATGGCGGCGGTGTTGATGCCGACCTTGTCGGCACCCGCGGCCAGCAGGGTGGCGACGTCCTCGACGCTGCGCACTCCCCCACCGACGGTCAGCGGCACGAAGACCTGCTCGGCCGTGGCGGAGACCACGTCAAGCATCGTGGCCCTGCCCTCCGAGGACGCGGAGACGTCAAGGAAGGTGATCTCGTCGGCACCCTGCTCGTCGTAGCGGCGGGCCAGCTCGACGGGGTCGCCCGCGTCGCGCAGGCCCCGGAAGTTGACGCCCTTGACGACACGACCGTCCTTGACGTCAAGGCAGGGGATGACGCGCACGGCGACACTCATGGGTGCTCCTGTCGGTTGCCGGCGCCCGGGCGCCGGACGCGTGGTCGGCTCGCGGTCAGGGTAGCGCGACGGGAACGATAGCCTGCCGCCGTGTCCAGCAGCCGCTCCCCCGGTACCCGTGCCAGCGGGCCCTGCCCCGTCCTGCCGCTCGATGCGCCCGAGATGCTCGTGCTGGCACCGCAGGAGGCCGCCGAGGCGCTCGCCCTGCGGGCGCGACCGGGGGCCGCGGGTGCCCTCGTCGTCATCGACGGCGCCACGGGCGCGGGCAAGACACAGCTGGCGGGCCGGGTGCGCGCCCGGCTCCGGCGACAGGGCTGCCAGGTAGCGGTGCTGTCAACGGATCTGCTCGTGCCGGGCTGGGCCGGGCTGGCAGAGGGCGTCTCGCGCGCGGCCGCGCTGCTGGCAGCGCTGGCTGACGGCCAGGAGGGGCGCGCTCCCACCTGGGACTGGCAGCAGATGGCTCCCGGTGACGAGCTGTGCCTGCCGCCACTGGCCGGTGGGGTGCTGGTCGTCGAGGGCAGCGGTGCGCTGGCGGCGGCCGCCCAGGACCTCAGGCCGTTGAGGGTCGTGCGCGTGCTCGTCGAGGCACCCCGGGCGCTGCGCCACGCACGTATCGCCGCACGTGACAGCTACACGTGGGACGTCGAGGCCTGGCAGCGGCAGGAGGAGCGCCAGCGCGCCCGCTGGCAGCGGCAGGCCGCGTGGCGGCCCGAGGTGCTCGTACGCCACGCCTGAGCCCGCCGCTGCTCGGGTGCTGCTCCTACTTGCGGGTGCTGGGGTCCTGCGCGGACGGAGTGACCCTGACGACCTCCGGTGTGCCGGAGGCGCCGTCGCTGACGTCAGTGAGCTCGTCGTCGTCGACGACGGCCAGCACGTCGATGACGACGGCGACCGGCTCGTCGCCACGCGCCTGGTCCGCCGGCAGGGAGAGGATGACACGCGAGCCGACGGTGACGTCGACCAGCTGCTCAGCGATACCCCTGAGGGTGTCGTCCATGTGGATGGTGCCCGGCAGGACCGTCCAGCCGTAGCTGTCGGTGCGTACGCTCCCGTCGTTCCAGGAGACCGTCTGGTAGCGGGCGACGACCGTGTCGGTGGAGGACACCTGGGGGCCGTCGCCACTGATGAGGACCGAGGCGCTTGTGCGCGTGGGAACCGGCAGCCCGTTGAGGGAGACGGTCATCGTGCCGTCCTCGGCGAGGACGGCCGTAGGGGCGTTCGCGGGCGCGTCTCTCTGGGTCCCGACGGCGCTGGTGGGCAGGACGTCGACGACGGTGATCTCGGTGAAGAGGCTGCCATCGGCAGCCTCCACCGGCGCGCGCAGGACGAGGCGGGTTCCCTCGGCGGCACCCTCGACCGAGGTCGCCAGGACGTCGCCCACCTGGGAGGGGTCGAGGGCCCCTCGGTAGAGCCGGGCGCCCGTGGCGTTGCCGGTCGTGTTCGTACCGTCCGTCCCGTTGAAGACGGAGACCGACAGCAGGACCGCGTCCCCGGTGCTGACGGTGCGGCCCTCGCCTTCGACGAGGACGTCGGTGAGCACGTCGGCCGGAGGAGCGGCCACCGCGAGCAAGGAGACGACGGGGACCGAGCCGAGCCTGCCAACGACGTCGAGCACCTCATCGATCGGGGCGTTGGCGTTGGCGGTCGGCAGCGTCACCGTGCCGGAGCCGACACTCGCCGCGGCCGGTCCGGAGGAGAAGAGGCCGCGCTGGGCCAGACCCAGCGGGACGAGGACGACGGCGAGGACCGCCAGGAGGGCCAGGCCGACGGCGGCCACGCCCCGGGGGCGAGGCCGTCCGAGGGCGGCGCCAATGGCTCGCTGCGCACCGGTAGCGGTGGACGGCTCGTAGTACGGCGGACTCACCTCGACCGTGGGGGCGGTGAGCCGAGCCAGATCCTCGGCCTCAGCCTGCGCCCGCCGGGCACTCTCGGCCTCAGCCTGCGCCCGCCGGGCACTCTCAGCCTCAGCCTGCGCCCGCCGGGCACTCTCAGCCTCAGCCTGCGCCCGCCGGGCACTCTCAGCCTC
>ERZ772827.1627-NODE-1627-length-11222-cov-6.851079_pt1 | contig 11222 bp, 8 predicted proteins | sample MGYA00580850_ERZ772827 | MGnify/ENA primary metagenome ERZ772827 (study PRJEB29015, sample SAMEA2737950) | human oral metagenome | biome: human oral; feature: human-associated habitat; material: dental | place: China | collected 2145 ...
CGCGGGCCAAGGTCCCGTGCCGGGTTGATGGCGTAACCGGTGGTTGCGCCGAGGCTGAGGCCGATGGCCCACACGGTGATGGCAACCGGCAGGGCACCGATGGAGCCGAGGCCGACCGGGGTGGCAGCGGTTTCGCCGGGCAGGGTGAGGCTCGCGCCCGCAATATAGAAGATAGTGAGCATGAGCACGAAGGTACCCACCAGCTCGTTAATGAAGTTGATCGGGTAGTTGCGCATGGCGGGGTAGGTGCAGAAGCAGGCGCGTTTGGCGTCTTCGTCGAGGGTGACGGCGAAGTGATCAAGGTAGTGTATCCACACGAGCAGCGCACCGATGATGGCACCGAGGAACTGGCCGCCGATGTAGGGGGCGACGAGATCCCAGCCGATGTTGCCGTTCACGGCAAAGGCGAGAGTAACGGCGGGGTTGATGTGCGCGTCACTGCCAAGTGCTTTTGCAGCGATGACACCAACATACACGGCGAATGCCCAAGCGGTGGTGATGACCATCCAGCCTGCCGGACCGGATTTGGTGTTTTTCAGACAGCAGGCAGCGACGACGCCGTTACCGAGCAGGATAAGTAGCGCGGTGCCAATGGTTTCTGCAATAAAGATATTCATATTTAGGTCTCCTATTCTTCAATCCAGTTACGGGCGGCTTTCACCGCTTTGTGCCAATAGTGCAGCTTTTCTTTGACGCGTTCCGGCTCAAGCTGCGGGGTGAACGTTCTATCGATTTTCCATTGTTTGCGGATGTTGTCGATATCCGCCCAGTAGCCGACGGCAAGCCCCGCGAGGTAGGCCGCGCCAAGGGCGGTGGTTTCGACAGTTTTCGGGCGAACGATGTTGAAGCCGAAGATGTCCGCCTGGGTCTGCATGAGGTAGTCGCTCTTGCTCGCGCCGCCGTCCACGCGCAGTTCGCGGGTTTTTTCGCCGGCGTCCGCTTCCATCGCTTTCACGATGTCGTACACCTGGAAGGCAATGCCTTCGAGGGTGGCACGGGCGATGTGGCCGTCGGTGGTGCCCCGCGTGATACCGAAGATGGTGCCGCGCGCGTAGGAATCCCAGTAGGGCGCGCCGAGGCCAGTCAGCGCCGGGACGAAGTAAACGCCACCGTTGTCTTCAACCGTTTCGGCCAGCGTATTGATGTCCGCCGAGGTGCGAATAATGCGCGCGCCGTCACGCAGCCATTGTATCGCTGCGCCACCGACGAAAACGCCGCCTTCGAGGGCGTAGGTGGCTTTGTCACCGATTTTCCAGGCGATGGTGGTGAGCAGGTTATTTTTACTGGTAACCGCCTGTTCGCCGGTATTCATCAAGAGGAAGCAACCAGTGCCGTAGGTGTTTTTCAACATCCCTTTTTCGGTACAGAGCTGGCCGAAGAGCGCCGCCTGCTGGTCACCCGCAATGCCGGCAACGGGTACGGGGTGATCGAGGTAGCGGCTGGACACAGTGCCATAGACTTCGCTGCTGGCGCGCACGGCGGGCAGCATGCTGCGCGGGATATCGAAGAGGGCAAGCAGTTCGTCATCCCAGTCCAGGGTGTGGATGTTGTAGAGCATGGTGCGGCTGGCGTTGCTGGGGTCGGTGACGAAGGTTTCGCCCTTGGTCAGGTTCCAGATGAGCCAGGTATCTACCGTGCCGAAGCAGAGTTCGCCCGCTTCCGCCCGCTTGCGCGCGTTCTCGACGTTATCGAGAATCCATTTGACTTTGGTGGCGGAAAAATAGGCGTCAATGATGAGGCCAGTCTTGCTGCGGATCCAGTCGCTGCGCTCATGCAAGGAGTCGCAGTATTTGGCGGTGCGGCGGTCCTGCCAGACGATGGCGTTATGGACGGGTTCGCCGGTGGCACGGTCCCAGACGATGGTCGTTTCGCGCTGGTTGGTGACGCCGATGGCGGCGAGGTCTTTCGCTTCCAGGCCGGATTTAGCCAATGCTTCGGTCAGCACCGCGATTTGCGAGCCCCAAATTTCCTTGGCGTCGTGCTCAACCCAGCCTGGTTTGGGGAAGTATTGAGTGAACGGCTTTTGTGCGACGCTGATGGTCTCGCCGTGACGGTTAAAGATGATGGCGCGCGACGAGGTGGTACCTTGGTCAAGCGACATGATGAATTTGTTTTGCATACACATTCCTCATCAAGTGAATGGGGGATGCTAAAAAATCCACAAGACGTGCGGTTTTTTAACGTGGAAAATATAGTTTTTTTCACAGAATATACGCAAGAGCAACAGTGTCCGTTTTTGTTATCTATTTGATAGATAATAGGTAATTTCTACATCTTGGAGAACAGGTCACAATTTTTATTGCGGGATTTATACGGAATTTTTATAACGATCGCATATATTCCATGTGGTGCAAGTTTTCTGCATATATAACGAAACACCGCCCAGAAGGACGGTGTTTCGTTGGTAAGACGTCTTAGCCTTTCGGCGCAGCGGCTTTAACTTCCGCGCTTGCGCCATCGGCGAACTGGACGAAGTTGTCGTTAAACATTTTCGCCAGTTTCTTCGCTTGGGCGTCGTAGGCGGCTTTATCTGCCCACGCGTTACGCGGCTTGAGGATTTCAGACGGTACGTTCGGGCATTCGGTGACGACGTCGAAGCCAAAGACCGGATCGGCCTCAGTCGGCATTTTTGCCAATTCGCCACTGTTGATGGCATCGATGATGGCGCGGCTGTATTTCAGCTTGATGCGTTCACCGACGCCGTAGGCACCGCCTGCCCAGCCAGTGTTGATGAGCCAAACGTTGGTGTTGTGTTTTTTCATTTTTTCGGCCAGAAGTTCGGCGTATTTGGCCGGGTGCCAAACCATAAACGGTGCGCCGAAGCAGGCGGAGAAGGTAGCTTCCGGCTCGGTCACGCCAACTTCGGTGCCAGCCACTTTTGCGGTGTAGCCGCTGATGAAGTGGTACATCGCTTGTGCCGGGCTGAGGCGGGACACCGGCGGCAGGACGCCGAAGGCATCGCAGGTGAGGAAGACAATGTCAGTCGGTTGCCCGGCTTTGCAGGGGATGCGCGCATTGCTGATGTATTCGATCGGATAGCTGGCGCGGGTGTTGCTGGTCAGCGGGGTATAGTCGTACTGCACGACGTAGTGTTCGTCGTAAGCGACGTTTTCCAGCACGGTGCCGAATTTGATGGCGCCGAAGATTTCCGGTTCTTTTTCGGCGGAAAGGTCGATGACTTTGGCGTAGCAGCCGCCTTCGATGTTGAAGATGCCGTCTTCGGTCCAGACGTGTTCGTCGTCGCCGATGAGGTTACGGTTCGGGTCGGCAGAGAGGGTGGTTTTGCCGGTGCCGGAGAGGCCAAAAAGTACGGCAGAGCGTTCGCCGCCTTGTTCAGCGGTGGCGGAGCAGTGCATGGAGAGCTCGCCTTGTTTCGGCATGAGGTAGTTCATGATGGTGAACACGCCTTTTTTCATTTCGCCCGCGTATTCGGTGCCAAGGATGACCATGTCGCGTTCCTCAAAGGAGAGGGAGACGGAGGTGGTGCTGGTCACGCCGACCACGGTGCGGTCAGCCGGTTTATGTCCGGCGTTGAAGATGACGTAATCCGGTTCGCCGAAAGCGGCCAGTTCGGCATCGGTCGGGCGGATGAGCATGTTGTGCATGAAGAGCGCGTGATACGGACGGGTAGTGATGACGCGGATTTTCAGGCGGTATTTTTCGTCCCAGCCGGCATAGCCGTCGAGGACGTATACGCTTTCAGCTTCATTGAGGAAACGTACAGCGCGGCTGCGGTTGGCAGCGTGGGATTCCGGCGGGAAAGGAATATTGATTTTGCCCCACCAGATGTCGTTTTCGGAGGCGGGATTTTTCACGATGCGTTTGTCTTTCGGTGAACGGCCGGTTTTCGCACCGGAGAAGGCAATCAGTGCACCAGTGGAAGAAATTACGGATTCGTCGCCCGCTTGCAACGCGGCTTTGTAGAGCGCGGAAGGTGAGAGGTTGCGGTAAGCCTGTTTGTGGATACCGTAGGAGGAAAGGTCAAGAAAATTGGGGGTTTGGATTGCCATGGATGTTCACCTTAGTTGGATGGATGTTTACTTTCAGGCCGAAAACGTGTGTTTTTTCGTTTGTTGGCTGGGGAATTATAGCGGTGTTGCACGGGTAAAAATAGCCGTAACGGGTGATATAGTAAATTTTTGACATTATTTTATCGTAGTCGCCCATGCAGACGGCAGCTTTGCAAAAGCTGCTGCGACCCGCTACATTCTGCTTCCTTCTCCCTGATTGCAAAGAACATGAACCATCTTTTCAAAAAACTGCCGCTTTTGGAGATCCCCGTGAATATCCGCTGCCTGCTTCTCTGCGGCGTTTTCGCCGCCTGCTGCTGGACGCTTGCCGACATGCTGCTTGTCGGCTTCGTGCCGCAAACAGCCGCTTATCCGCTGCTTGCTACGCTGGATAGCGTGATGGCAGGTGACGTTGACTTTGCCGCGCTGATGCTTGGAGGTTCGCCGCAGCGGCTGTTGTGGGGTGTGCTGCCTGCCACGTTCAGTGTCATTTTCTATTTCGCCGCCGCCTGCGGTGTGTACCGCCTGCTGTACCCGTCCCGTCTTGCCCGCATTTGTTTCGCCCTGCTCGCCTGCGGCGTTGCCCTGTCGCCACTTGGCCATGCGGGGTTTTATTTTCTTGGCCGCAGCGTGCAGGCGCTTGTTGCCGACCCGGGCGCAGACAAAAGTCTCTTCATCGCGCTGTATAACGATTTCTACCGTGTCCTTATCATCCACTGGGCGACATCCATCGGCCTCAGCGCCTGCGGTTATCTACTGCTGCTCTTTGCCATCGCACGCGGGCAAAGTACCCTGCCACGCGCGCTCGCCTGCCTGACGCCCGTGCCGGCCGGTATCGTCATTGCCGCCACATGCAGCCTCTTTCCGGCATCAACCGTGGCGGCAATGATCGGTGGCGCAACGTTCAATCTTGCCCAACTGGTCTTTTATCTGGCGGTTTTGTACACGACAGGATTTCGCCAGGCGGCATAGTTGCTGCCCCCGCCAAGCGGCGTAAATACTGGGGCCGCCGTCAAGCGGGATAACCCTGTGTGTTTCTGCCCTGACAGGCACCAGGCAAGGCGCTATCATCCCATCCTCTTTTATATAACCGAGAAATCCCATGCAGCACCTGCACAATCATCTTTATATCAGCGAGCAAATCCAGCCCGGCGATCTTCCCGCCCTGCGCGCACAGGGCATCACGCAGATTATCTGCCACCGTCCCGACGGCGAAGGCACGTTGCAACCCGCGTTTGCCGACATCGCCGCTGCTGCTGCCGCAGAGGGTATCCGCACCCTGCATCTGCCGGTGAAGGGCGGGCTGTTCCCGCCGGAAGTGGTTGAGGCCACCCGCAAGGCGTTAACAAGTGGTGAAACAACGCTGATGTTCTGCAAGAGCGGGATGCGCAGCACGCTCACCTGGGCCTTGGGCGAAGCGGCAGCGGGTACGTCGGTTGATGAACTCGTCGCCCGCGCGGCTGTTTGCGGTTATGACCTGGAACCGCACCGCGCGATGCTGGTCGCAGCGGCAGGCAAGTCTTTATAATGCGCGCTTTTTGCGCGAGGCCCCATGCTCATTCACCGTTGGCAGCGTCATCCGGCGTTGCCGCATCCGGTCGCTCTTGCCATCGGTAATTTCGATGGCGTCCACCGTGGTCATCAGGCCATTTTGCATACGCTCACAGCGGAAGCGGCAGCGGATAATCTCACCACCGCCCTGCTCAGTTTTTTTCCGCATCCGAAGTCGCTGGTCAGCGGTGAACCGCCCGCGCTGCTGACGCCGCTGCGTGACCGTGCCCACTGGCTCGCGCAGTGCGGTTTAGAGCACTGGCTGCTGCTGTCGTTTACACACGCCCTGATGCGCAAGGAGCCGGAAGACTTTATCCGCGAGTATTTGCTACCGCTGCGGCTGCGTTTTTTGCTGGTAGGCGACGATTTCCGCTTCGGCTTTCGCGGGCGCGGTGATTTTGCCCTGCTGACGCGTTTTGCGACCCAAGCGGGTTTCCGTGTGCAGGCTTTGCCGACGGTGCAGGCGAATGGCGCACGCATTTCCAGTTCGCGGATTCGGGCGGCGCTGGCTGCGCATGACATCACCCATGCCCGCGAATTGCTCGGTCACGATGTAACGTTTAGCGGCAAGGTGCGGCACGGCGCGGGGCGCGGTCATGCACTCAACACACCAACGGCCAATGTGCATTTGCCTGCCAACTGGTGCCTGCCGGACGGGGTGTATGTGGTGCAGGTGGCTATCGCCCCGGATGACGCGCTGCATTGGGGCGTCGCCAATATCGGCACGACCCCGACGTTTGGCGGCAGGCAACGCAAGCTGGAAGTGCATTTGCTTGACCATAGCGCCGCCCTCTATGGCACGACGCTGCGCGTCCATATCCGCCATTTTCTGCGCAGCACCCGCTGCTTTGCCGACGCCGCCGCGCTGCAAGCGCAAATCCGGCAGGATATCGCCGATACCCGATTTTTTATTCAACAGGAACAACAACATGGCTGACTATAAAGACTCTCTGAATCTGCCCACCACCGATTTCCCAATGCGCGGCAATCTGCCGCAACGCGAGCCGGAAATCCTCGCTTTCTGGCAGGACAACGATATTTACGGCAAGCAGCGCGCGGCGTTTGCGGGCAGCCCGAAATTTATCCTGCACGACGGCCCGCCCTACGCCAACGGCACGATTCACGTCGGCCATGCCCTCAATAAAATCCTGAAAGACATCATCACCAAATCGCGCCATATGCTCGGTTTTGACTGCCCCTACATTCCCGGCTGGGACTGCCACGGCCTGCCGATTGAGCAGAAGGTCGAGCAGAAAATCGGCAAGCCGGGCGCGAAGGTGAGCGCGACGGAATTTCGCGCTGCCTGCCGCAGCTATGCCGCAAGTCAGGTCGAGTTGCAAAAGGCCGATTTCATCCGCCTCGGCGTCTTCGGCGACTGGGCACACCCCTATCTCACCATGCAGCCGCAGACGGAAGCGGGCATCGTCCGCGCCCTGCGCGAGATTGTGGCTAACGGCCATGTGGTGCGCGGTTTCAAGCCAGTCAACTGGTGTCTGGACTGCCGCTCCTCGCTGGCCGAAGCGGAAGTTGAATACGAAGACAAAACCTCGGAATCCATCGACGTGCGCTTTGCCGTGCGCGACACCGCCGACCTCGCCCGCCGCATGAATCTCGCCACCGCGCCTGATGCCGTGGATGTCATCATCTGGACTACCACACCGTGGACCCTGCCCGCGAACCTTGCCGTCGCCCTGCACCCCGAACTCGAATACGCCCTCATCCACGACGGCAGCCGCCACTTCATCATCGCCCAAGACCTCATCGACAGCGTGCGCGAGCGCTGGGGCGTGGAAACCCCGTGGCAAACGGTCGCCACCGCCAGTGGTAAAGCGCTGGATCGTCTCGTCCTCGCCCACCCCTTTATCAAGCGCGACAGTTTGCTCATCAACGGCGAGCACGTCACCCTCGACGCAGGCACCGGCTGCGTCCACAGCGCCCCCGCGCACGGTATCGAAGACTTCGAAGTCTGCCGCCTCTACGGTATCGGCGTGGATGTGAACCCCGTCCTTGCCGATGGCCGCTTTGCCGACGATACCCCCTATTTCGCCGGCGAAAACGTCTTCAAGGCCAACCCCAAAGTCGTCGAACTGCTCAAAGAAAAAGACCGCCTTGCCCACTATGCCCCCATCCGCCATAGCTATCCGCACTGCTGGCGACACCACAGCCCGACCATCTACCGTGCCACCGCACAATGGTTCATCAGCATGGACAAAAACGGCCTGCGCCAAACCGCGCTGGATGGCCTGCAAAACGTCCGCTTCACCCCCGAATGGGGCCGCAGCCGCCTGACCAACATGATCGCTACCCGCCCGGACTGGGGCATCACCCGCCAGCGCTACTGGGGCGTGCCGCTGTGCTTCGTGCAGCATAAAGACACCGGCGAACTGCATCCGGACATCCTCTCCATCATGGACAAAGCCGCTGCCGTCATCGCCAAAGACGGCATCGAAGCATGGTTCACCCTCGCCCTGGAAGACCTCATTCCTGCCGCTGATTGCGAAAAATACGAAAAACTTAATGACGTGCTGGACGTGTGGTTCGATTCCGGCAGCACTCACTACGCCGTCCTGCGCGGACGTGACGACATCGGCTACCCCGCCGACCTCTACCTCGAAGGCTCGGATCAGCATCGCGGCTGGTTCCATTCCTCGCTGCTCACCGGTTGCGCTATTGACGGCAAACCGCCGTATCGCGGCCTCCTCACCCACGGCTTCACTGTAGATGAAAGCGGGCGGAAAATGAGCAAATCGCAGGGCAACGTCGTCGAGCCGCAAAAAGTCATCAACAGCCTCGGGGCAGACATCCTGCGACTCTGGGTATCTTCCGCCGATTACAGCGCCGAAGTCAGCCTCTCGGACAACATCCTCAAGCAGCGCGCCGATGCCTACCGCCGCATCCGCAACACCTGCCGCTTCCTGCTCGCCAACCTGCACGACTTCGACCCCGCGCGTCACGCCGTGCCGCTCAAACAACTGCTGGCACTTGACCGCTACGCCCTCGCCCGCGCCAACGAACTGCACCACAACATCATCACCGCCTACCAGAACTACGAATTCCACCTTATCTACCAGCAACTCTTCAACTTCTGCGCGGTGGACATGGGCGGTTTCTACCTCGACATCATCAAAGACCGCCAATACACCGTCGCCACCGACAACATCGCCCGCCGCAGCGCGCAAACCGCCATCTGGCACATCCTCGAAGCGATGGTGCGCTGGCTCGCGCCGATACTCAGCTACACCGCCGAAGAAATCTGGCGGCATATGCCGGGCGAACGCGCCGAGTCCGTCTTCCTCACCCGTTTCTACGACGACCTCGCTGATTACGACCCGCAGTATGACGCCGCCTTCTGGGCAGAAATCAACTGCGTGCGTGAAGAAGTGAACACCGCGCTGGAAGCTGCGCGCAAAAACGGCGACATCGGCGGCTCGCTCGAAGCCGAACTCGACATCACCGCACCGGCGGCGACGCTTGCCACCCTCGAACGCCTCGAAGACGAACTGCGCTACGTGTACATCGTCTCCAAAGTCACCCTGCGCGCCGGCGACGCACTCGCAATCACCGTGAAAAAAGCACAGGGCGAAAAATGCGAACGCTGCTGGCACATCCTGCCGACCGTGAACCAGAACGCCGCCTATCCCGGCCTCTGCCCGCGCTGCATCGACAACGTCGCTCACGGCGGAGAACACCGGAAATACGTTTAATACAAAACCTGAAATTACCTGTCATAAGGCGGGCTTCGGCCCGCCATTACCATAAGGTGCGACGGGACAAAACCCGCCTGCAAACCCTCCCATCACCCGCCAAGCGGGACAAACACCGGGCTTACGCCGCTTAATCCATCACCACGAACACACCATGACCGACATCAGCCAACTGCGCGAACAACTCGCCGCCCTTGATAACAACGAACAACGCCAGCAAACCGTCATCGCCGCCTTCAATGAAGCCGAAAAAGCCGGCGACAACGACACCTGCGCCGCCATTGCCGAACACATCATCGGTGAAGAAATCCTGGACGAACGCTTCAGCCCCGGCCTGCAAATGTACTGCCTGCAATGGCTGACCGATTACCACGCCGAACAATTCGTCGCCTGTTACAACGACGAAAACGCGAGCGAAGACGAAAAAAATACCGCCTGGCAGCCGCTGATGCTCAACCTGTGGCAGCACAAATGGGTCATCGCCAAACTGGCGCAAGACCTCGGCGTCGAAAAAGAACGCCTGACCCTAGCCGGTGAAATCATGCGCGACCGCTACGACTGGGCGGGCCTCAGCCAGTCCGCCGTACACAAAACCCAAATGCTCATGAGCATGGATATGGGCGACGTCGATGCTGCGAAAGCGCACTACACCGCCTGGCAGGAGACTGAAGCCGATTACAGCGCCGACTGCCCCGCCTGCGAACAGACCGAACTCGTCAACTACCACCACTTCATCGGCCAATACCAAAAAGCCGTCGAACTCGCCGCACCGATCCTCGCCGGCGAACTCACCTGCGCCGAAGTGCCGCATATCACCTACTATCCCGCCATCAGCAGCATGATCCACATCGGCGACTGGGCACGCGCCGCCGAAACCCTGAACGACGCCGTCAAACTCATCGAAAACGCCGGTGACGAACACATCCACATCATGCCGCGCCTCATCCAGCTAAAAAACCGCTTGGGCGAGCACAGCGACGCCCGCGCGCTCTTTGACAAACACAGCGACACCATCTACGCCTCCTGTGCCAACAACAGCTTCACCTACCTGCAATACCTGACCGCCGCCGCGCCCTACTATCCGGACGCCGCCGAACACGCCCGCACCCTCGCCGAACAGTACGACAACCGCAACGGCAACCACTACTTCCGTAACCAGATAGCGTCGCTGCTCACCCCGCCCACCTTGCAATGACCATCTTTGTCCGCCTCTTCCTCGTCTATGGGCTTGTTCTCACCCTGGGCGGGGCACTGCTCATGCGCGACGTGCAGCAACAACTGCGCCCCGGCATGCGGCAAGTGCTGGAAGACACCCTCGCCGATAACGCACAAATCCTCGCCGCCAGCCTCGCTCCCGCCCTGCAAAACGGCGACATCCGCGACCCCGCCTGGCAGGCCGCCCTGCGCGCCGACCTTGCCCGCCCACGCGACATCCACATCTACCAAAACCACAAAACCGCGAACCACCAACAACTCATCATCACCGATGCACGCGGCATCGTCCTCTACCACAGCAACCCGCTTGAAACCGGCAAAGACTACAGCCGCTGGAACGACATCCTGCGCACCCTGCGCGGCGAATACGGCGCACGCAGCAGCCACGGTGCAGACGGCAGCACCATGTACGTCGCTGCCCCCATCCGTGACAGCGATGGCCGCTTGCTCGGCGTCGTCAGCCTCGGCAAACCCAGCGCCGACATCCAGCCCTACCAGACACAAACCCAACACGAATTGCGCCGCAGCGGTGCGCTCTACCTCACCGCCAGCCTCGCCCTCATCGCCTTGCTTACCCTGTGGATACGGCGCAGCATCAACCTCGTCCGTCGCTACGCCACCGCCCACGCGCCTATCCCGCCTGCACCGCGCTTCCACCTTGCCTCCGAACTGAACCGCCTGACGGACGCCATCGGCAACATGCGGCGCGAACTCGAAGACCGCGACTACGTCACCCGCTACA
>ERZ772827.1629-NODE-1629-length-11221-cov-3.219774_pt1 | contig 11221 bp, 7 predicted proteins | sample MGYA00580850_ERZ772827 | MGnify/ENA primary metagenome ERZ772827 (study PRJEB29015, sample SAMEA2737950) | human oral metagenome | biome: human oral; feature: human-associated habitat; material: dental | place: China | collected 2145 ...
GCTATAATGACGAGATGGAGAGTCACGCATTTAGTCGTGCGCAACTGCTTGAGGTACCGCTGAATAGCTATAAAGGTTATTTTGGGCATACCTTAGGCACCGCGGGACTTTTGGAAACTATCGTCACCATTGAGGCGGCTCGCAGAGGAGTGCTGCTAAAGAGCCTTAATTCTTCAGACAACGGTGTGCCACACCCTTTGCATCTTCTAAAAGAACACCAACATCAACAGCTAACGTATTTCCTTAAAACTGCCTCGGGCTTTGGCGGCAGCAATACTGCTGTAGTGATTGCTGTTGTTCGGTGATCCTTCGGTGATCGTATAGTGTAAGTGTATCTGGGAGGAATGGGAAGAATGGGAAGACTGGGAAGGCTGGGAGTAGCGATTTTTTTAAAAAAAGTCTTTAAATTTTTATCAATAGAGAAAAAATTATTAACTTGCGACCATAATATTTAACCCACTAAAAATATAAAACTATGAGTGCCATTCTGAAAAGAAAAGGCGATTACAACAATCTTATTGCCTATAAGAAATCTGTTGTTATTTATGATATTACTTTCTTCTTTACTCAGCATTTTCTGCAGAAAGGTGACCGTACTATCGACCAAATGCTACAAGCCGCTCGCTCTGGTAAACAAAATATAGCTGAAGGTAACCGAGCTGCCGCTACTTCTACTGAAACTGAAATTAAACTAACTAATGTCGCTAAAGCAAGTCTTGAAGAACTACTAATTGATTATCAGGACTATCTGCGTACTCGTAATAAACTGTTATGGGACGGTTCTAATCCTCATTATGAAAAAATGCGTGCATACGCTGCTAGTGAACTTATCTTTGACCAATATCATTCTCTTCTGCACAAATATAATGACGAAGCCCTTGCTAACCTCTGCATAACTCTCATTCATCAGACTTCTTTTTTACTTTACCGACTGCTAGAAAAACAAGAAAAAAACTTCCTAAAAGAAGGAGGAATAAAAGAACGTATGTATCAGGCAAGACTGAACGTTAAAAATAAATGATTTTCTGGGAGGAATGGGAAGGCTGAGAGGGCTGGGAGGAATGGGAAGGCTGGGAAGAATGGGAAGAATGGGAAGAATGGGAGGAATGGGAAGAATGGGAAGAATGGGAAGAATGGGAAGAATGGGAAGAATGGGAAGAATGGGAGGGCTGGGAAGAATGGGAGGAATGGGAGGAATGAGAAGGCTGGGAAGACTGGGAGGGCTAGGAAGACTGGGAGGGCTAGGAAGAATGGGAGGGCTAGGAAGAATGGGAAGGCTGGGAAGAATGGGAAGGCTGAGAAAAATGAGAAGGCTGAGAGGACTGGGAAGAATGAGAAGGCTGAGAGGACTGGGAAGAATGAGAAGATATTTTTATTTTTCTTATTATCAGTGAGTTATATGTGTTTGCTAAAAAATATTTGTGAAAAAATTGCATAATAGGCTTTTTTGTCGTAATTATGCACCCAAAATAAAGATATATTAAAAGCGTTAGCTTTTGTTCTGTTGTTAGGAGAATCTGGTAAATTCAATGACAAGTAATACAGACACAAAAAGTTGATGCCTACGCTATATGCGTGGGTTACACCTTTTCTGTATTACAAGCATTACCAGAGCTTCCTAACAGCAGAAGAGTTTGTAATTCACGCTTTTTTTATGTCTGTATAACAAAAATATCAAAAAAAGCGTTAGCTTTATTCTGCTGTTAGGAATCTGGTAAATTCAATAGCAAGTAATACAGAATAGGTTAGCCTACGAGAGCAAAGGAAGCGCAATAGTGTCTTCCTTTGCTATGAGCTACTATTTTTAAATTTTGCAAAGAGTAGAGCTACTGTTCCACGCTTTTAAAGCGTTATTTCTTCACTTTGGAACAGGTGAAGGCTCTTTGCTATGATTGAAGAAATCGACAATATAAATAAAATTTTAAAAGAAGACCTTTTGACTACTATACAAAAAGGTAGCAAAATTTCAATCGCTGCTTCTTGCTTTTCTATCTATGCTTACCAAGAACTCAAAAAAGTTTTGGAAGAGATAGATGAACTTCGTTTTATTTTTACTTCGCCTACCTTTATCGTTGAAAAAGCAGATAAAGAAAAACGAGAGTTCTATATTCCCCGTCTTAACAGAGAGCGCAGCCTTATAGGTACAGAGTTTGAAATAAAACTGCGCAACGAGCTAACACAAAAAGCCATAGCCAAAGAATGTGCTGACTGGATACGCCACAAGGTACAGTTTAAATCGAATTGTACCAACCAAAATATGGTAGGTTTTGGCGTTGTAGACAATACTGTTTATACCCCTCTTAATGACTTTACTATAGTAGACCTTGGTATCGAAAAAGGTAATAATGCTTATACTAAAATTTATAAATTAGGCTTACCTTTTTCAACAAGCAACCTTCAGACATTTAACGAATTATGGAATGACCAGAAACGACTACAAAATGTTACTGAAGAGGTTATAGAAAGTATTACAACGGCTTACAAAGAAAATTCGCCTGAGCTTATTTATATTATTACACTCTACAACATATTTCGCGAGTTTCTTGATGATCTTTCAGAAGATGTACTACCTAACGAGGCGACTGGTTTTAAAGAAACGCTTATTTGGAAGAAATTGTACAACTTTCAGAAAGACGCTGCCCTTGCTATTATCAACAAATTGGAGAAATATAACGGGTGCATATTGGCTGATAGTGTGGGATTAGGCAAAACTTTTACAGCACTGAGTGTTATCAAATATTACGAAAACAGAAATAAATCGGTGTTGGTGCTTTGTCCTAAAAAGTTACACGATAACTGGGCAACTTATAAGAGCAATTATAAAAATAACCCTTTGGCGGGAGATCGTTTGCGCTATGATGTATTATTCCATAGTGATTTGGGGCGTGAACGCGGCAATAGTAATGGTATAGATTTATCAAAAATAAATTGGAGCAACTACGATCTTGTAGTGATTGACGAAAGCCATAACTTCCGCAATGGGGGTAGAATAACTACTGATGAGAATGATGAGAACCCACGCGAAAACCGCTACCTCCGACTGCTGAACCAAGTAGTATGCAAAGGGGTAAAAACCAAAGTGCTGATGCTCTCGGCTACCCCCGTAAACAATGGTTTTAATGACCTGAAAAACCAGCTACAACTGGCTTATGAAGGTGAACCTAAGCAATTAGAAAAACTCCTCAAAACAGAAAGTTCTATTGATGATATTTTCCGTAAAGCTCAAGGTGTGTATAACCAATGGTCGAGATTGCCTGAAGAGGAGCGGACTACAGAAAGACTTCTTTCCGAATTGAGTTTTGATTTCTTTGAAGTGCTTGATAGTGTTACCATAGCCCGTTCGCGCAAACATATTCAGCAGTATTACAATACTGCCGATATAGGTTCGTTCCCAGAACGATTGCCCGTTATATCAAGGCGACCACAACTCACTACTCTTAGTGATGCTATTTCGTACAACGATATTTTCAAAGAAATCAACAAGCTAAATTTGGCTATCTATACTCCTTCAGACTTTATATTGCCGAGCAGATTGGGTAAATACCAAACGCTTAATGATGATGGAAGTATTAGTGGACTCAGTATAGCGGGGCGTGAAAAAGGAGTACGTCGCCTAATGTGTATCAACCTGCTAAAACGATTAGAAAGTTCTGTCTATTCTTTTCAGCTTACCTTAGACCGCATTAAACAAGTGATAAATAGCGCTATTGCTAAGATTGAGCAGATGAAGCAAGGGGTTGCTACCGCTGTTGACGATTTTGACCTTTCAAACGACCTCGATTTAGACGATGCTACAGACGACCTTTTTATAGGAGGTGGTAAAAAAACTATTGACCTTGCCGATATGGATTACCTTAAATGGCAACGCTACTTGCAAGCTGATCAAGAGGTATTAGAACTCCTCACACTAATGCTGCAAGATATTACCCCCGAGTATGACAGCAAGCTTCAATTACTCTTAGAAGACCTTCGGCATAAGTGGCAAAATCCTATTAATGAGGGTAATAAAAAAGTAATCATCTTTACAGCCTTTTCGGACACGGCTGAATATATTTATAATAATATTGCTACTCCTATTAAGGAACGACACCAACTCAATACAGTACTTGTTACAGGGGGAATAGAAGCACGCAGTACGCTAAAACTCAAAAAAGGTTTAGACTTCAATAAGGCTCTTACCCTTTTTTCACCCCGTTCTAAAGATAAAGCTGCCCTTTACCCCGATGTACACGAAGAAATAGATGTGCTTATTGCTACTGACTGTATCTCGGAAGGGCAGAACTTGCAAGACTGCGATTATCTTATCAACTATGATATACACTGGAACCCTGTGCGCATCATTCAGCGTTTTGGGCGTATAGATCGTATAGGGTCGCAAAACAGCTACATACAGCTTGTAAACTATTGGCCTGACGTATCATTAGACGATTATATAAACCTCAAAGCCCGTGTAGAGAACCGTATGAAAGCATCGGTATTGACTTCTACAGGCGATGATAACCTACTCTCAAACGAAGAAAAGGGTGATCTTGAGTACCGCCGTAACCAGCTTAAACGCTTACAGAACGAAGTGGTAGATTTGGAAGAAATGGGCTCGGGCATCTCTATTATGGATTTGGGACTTAATGAATTTCGGTTAGACCTGATTGCCTACAATAAGGAACACCCTAATATGGATCTCACTCCTTTTGGAATGAGTGCAGTTGCCGAGGCTACTCCTTTAGCTCCACCAGGGGTTATCTATATACTAAAGAACATAAATGACGGAGTGAATATTGAGCGCACTAACTTATTGCACCCTTTCTATATGGTATATCTGCAGAATGATGGCACGGTACATTGCAATCACCTATCCCCTAAAAAACTATTAGACACCCTACGGACAGTATGCAAGGGTAAAAACCAACCCGAAAAAGCCCTTTGTAGGCAGTTTAACAAAGAAACTAAAGATGGGTATAAAATGCAACACTATAGCCACCTGCTGCAAAAAGCGGTAGAGAGTATTATAAGTGTAAAAGAAGAGCGCGATATAGACAGTCTTTTTTCGGTGGGCGAGACTACTGCTTTAGAAAACAGCATCAAAGGACTTGACGATTTTGAATTGATAACCTTTTTAGTATTGAAGCATAAGGAATGACGAATGTATTAGATTTCCCTGCTACTGCCTTAGTAGCTAAGACAGTACCTAAGAATGCTTTTTACAAGCGCGCTAAACCCCAACGCATAAATGCACTGAAGCAATTTCTGACAGATACGTTTGAAAACATCACTTGGTTGTACAAATTACACCCCCATACGCTAAATATAGCCGCAGGGGCGCAAGTGGAAGAGATAGATGTTTTTCATTGCCTTGTAAAAACAGCTAAGATAGACCCTGTGCTGCTGTTGGAAATAGATGCGCTTATACCTCGTCATACCCTATTTGTGCTACAATACCCTGACCGCACAGAAGTAGTGATGCAGCTAAAAACGGTAACCTCAAGCTCTGTAAGCTGTAGCGCTCATATAGAGACCCTTGCCGCTACCGAGCTAAAAAGTAAGCCTTTATGCATTAGGGGGCAGGATATGGATAGCCTATACGCCTATTTATTAGGACAAGTGTCGGGCTTGCACACTATTACTGAAACGGATTATCAGGCTGCCAGCGCCTTGCAAAAAGAACTCAACAACCTACATAGGCAATTGGCAGCCCTGCAGAACAAAATACGCAACGAAAAGCAGTTTAACCTACAAGTAGCGATGAACACTCAGGCAAAGCAACTGAAAAACCTGATTACTGAACAAGAACAAAAACTCACTAAAATAGTATCCGTATGACGCCTAACAAACTAAACACCGAAGCTACCCCTCAATCTTATATTCTCGAAGCCCTCAAACAGCTTATACCCACCTGTTTTACTGAAGTGAAAAACGAACGAGGCGAACTACAACAAGTAGTAGATTGGGACGCCCTTAAGCAACTTTTAGGCGAAAATATTGCCGACGAAAACAACGAGTATTACCAATTTACGTGGGCAGGCAAACAAGCCGCACGACTTGAGGCTAATAAAGTAACAAGCCAAACCCTCCGCCCTGTACCTGAAGACTCGGTAGATTGGGATACCACCGAAAACCTCTATATAGAAGGCGACAACCTGCAAGTGCTCAAACTCTTACAGCAAGGCTATATGGGTAAGGTAAAAATGATTTATATAGACCCTCCTTACAACACCGGCAACGATTTTGTGTATGAAGACGATTTTGCTCGCACGCAAGCAGCGGAAGACCTCAGTAGCGGTGATATAGACGAAGAAGGCAACCGCTACCGCAAAAACAACCGCACTAACGGGCGTTTTCACTCCGATTGGTGCTCGATGATATACCCCCGCCTACTTATAGCGCGCTCGCTACTGACCGAAGATGGGGTAATTTTTATTTCTATTGACGACAACGAGGTTCATAACCTTAGAAAAATATGCGATGAGGTGTTTGGAGAGGGGAATTTTGTAGCTCAAATGATTAGGCAAGAAAAGGCTGGTTCAGGCCATGACTCAAAAGGGTTAGCAATAGAGTATGATTATGTTATCGTTTATACTAAATCATTAGAGAAAACAAAATTGAACAAAGAAAAAGTTGATATTGAAAATGAAGAAAAGTACAAATTAGAGGATGAATACAAAGAGAGAAGAGGAAAATACTATCTAAGGGATCTAGAATATAATGGGAATTATAGTGAAAGTTTAGATTATCCTATTAAAATGAAAAATGGAATTGAAAAATTTCCTGGAGGATTAAAAGGTAAACCTTATACTTGGAGGTGGAGTAAGGAAAAATTTGTTTGGGGAAAAGAAAATGGTTTTATTGTATTTAAAAATGATAAAATATACATAAAACAATATCAGTTTGTTGATAATAAAGATGAACTTAGAGATAGATATTTGCCATTTAGAGCTTTGACTAAATTTCTAAATTCAGAAGGAACAAATGAATTAACAAACTTAGAAATGAAGTCTATATTTTCCTTCCCTAAATCAACAACTTTGTTAAATTATCTATTACAAATCGCTTCAGATCCAAGCTCTCTAATCCTCGATTTCTTCTCAGGCTCTGCTACTACTGCTCACGCGGTAATGCAACTCAATGCAGAAGATGGGGGCAAGCGTAAATATATTTGTGTGCAGCTTAACGAGGCAACTCCTGAAGACAGTGAGGCACGCAAAGCGGGCTATGTCTCTATACCCAAAATAGCCAAAGAGCGCATACGCCGTGCAGGACAAAAAATAAAAGCCGAAAACCCAACAGCTCAAAATCTTGATACGGGTTTCCGCGTATTGCGCCTTGCCGATAGCAATTTTAACGAGGTAAACCGTCACCCTAATGACTATAACCAAGGACAATTAGACCTTTTTGCTACTAACATCAAAGAAGACCGCAACGACCTCGACCTCCTCTTTGGGGCGATGCTCAGTTGGGGGGTGCCGCTCTCGCTGCCTATCAGTACAGAGGAAATAGACGGCTGCCGCATTTATAACGTAAACGATGGCGACCTTGTAGCCTGCTTTGCTGAGAACGTAAGCGAAGCAGTAGTAAAAGCGATGGCGAGCAAGGTAAGCCTGCGGGTGCTCTTCCGCGACAGTTGTTTTAGTGAAGATAAACACAAAATCAATATCTTTGAGATTTTTAAACAACAGCTCGGTTGGGACGAAAAAGAAGCGATGGACAAAATTAGAGTGATATAAGGCTATGAAGTTACAATTCAAACATCAGCAATTTCAGGAAGAGGCAGCCCAATGTGTGGTAAAAGCCTTTGCAGGGCAACCTTATCGCAATAATGCTGAGTATATTATGGATATGGGCAGTCGTGCTGACGAAGCCTCTTTGAAACAAGTAGGCTTTGGCAATACTCCTTTGGCTATCCAACGCAATGAAATAGCTGCTAATATACGTCCGTTGCAAACAGACCAAAATATAAAAACTATTAGCGAATTGGAGGGCGAAGGGGTGCAGCTCACCATTGAAATGGAAACAGGTACGGGCAAAACCTATACCTATATCAAAACGATGTACGAGCTGAACAAACACTACGGGTGGAGTAAGTTTATCATTGTAGTGCCAAGCATTGCCATACGCGAAGGGGTACATAAAAGCTTTGAGATAATGAGCGACCATTTTTTTAATGAGTACCAAAAACGTATCCAATACTTTATCTACAACTCTAAACAACTACCCAAAATACAAGCCTTTGCCGACGATGATAAGCTGCACGTGATGATTATCAATACGCAAGCGTTCAACACTTCATTCAACGAAGAGAAAAATCAGGAAGGACGCTCAGGTAATGAAGCAGCCCGTATCATCTTCTCTCAGCGCGATGATTTTAGAAGTCGGCGTCCTATAGATGTATTAGCCCAAACCAATCCTATTATTATCATCGATGAGCCTCAACGCGCAGCAGGGGCAGCTACTGCCAAAGCCCTTAAGCAGTTCAACCCACTATTTACTTTGCGCTACTCGGCTACGCACCGCGAAGTGCTCAATATGGTGTACCGCCTCGATGCTATTGATGCCTATAACCAATACTTAGTAAAGAAGATTGAGGTAAAAGGGATTCATCAGTTAGGCAGCACGGCTACTAATAGCTATGTATATCTGGAAGAAATCGTAATTAGTAAAGGCAACCCTCAGGCGCGCCTGCGTTTTGACATAGGTACCGCTTCTAGCACTAAGCAAGTAACCCGTTTAGTTTCGGAAGGTTTTAACCTTTACGAACACAGCAATCAATTAGAAGAGTATAAGGACAATTTTATCGTGCAGAGCATTGATGGGCGTGCTGAGACGGTGCGTTTTCTCAATGGCTTAGTACTGCAAGAAGGCGAAGCGGTAGGTGAGATAACCGAAGCTGTAATGCGTCGCACCCAAATACGCGAGACTATCAAAACCCATTTAGAGCGCGAACGACAGCTTTTTAGCAAGGGTATTAAGGTGCTGAGTCTGTTTTTTATAGACCACGTAGATAGTTACCGCATTTATGAAGGAAGTGGCTCAAGCAAAGGCAGCTATGCCCAAATGTTTGAAGAGGAATACGCAAATGTAATAGAAGAACTACAGCCTACTTTTTTTGATGATAAAGCCTATTTAGATTACTTGAAGAAGTTTGGTGCCGAACAGGTGCACAATGGCTATTTTTCAAAAGATAAGAAGGGTAACTTTGTTGATTCAAAAGAGAAAAAAGGGGAAGGAGGAAGCGATGATGTAAGTGCTTACGACCTGATAATGAAAGATAAAGAACGCCTATTGAGCTTTGAAGAACCTACCCGCTTTATCTTCTCGCACTCAGCTTTGAGAGAAGGGTGGGATAACCCTAATATTTTTCAAATCTGCACCCTCAAAAATGCTAATAGCGAGATAAGCAAACGGCAAGAGATAGGACGCGGAATGCGTCTTTGTGTAGATAAACACGGGGTACGCCAAGATGCCGAACTATTGGGCAAAGAGGGAGTGTTTGATACTAATATCCTGACTGTTATTGCCAGTGAAAGTTATGAGCAGTTCTCTAAACAGCTACAGAAAGAAATTGCTGAAGCAGTAGCCGACCGCCTTGTAAAGGTAACGCCAGCGCTATTTGTAGGGCGTATTTTTACTGATACCGATGGTAGCAAAGTAACCATAAACGAAGACCACGCCCGAAAGATTTACAATCAGCTTGTTAAACGCGATTACATAAATGATGATGGAGCGCTTACTAATGATTACTACACTGCTAAAGCGGATGGGACGCTTGACTTTGGTGAAGTTCTTGCTCCTATCAAAGACGGAATAATAGATACTTTAGATAAAGTATTTAACCCTGATAGTATCAAGCCAGAAGATGCCCGCAAGCCTAAAATAGCTAACTTTGTAGAAGAGCGTTTCAAACGGAAAGAGTTTCAGGAACTATGGAAGCGTATCAATATCAAGACTTTCTATAAAGTAGATTTTAAAACCTCTGATTTGATAGAAAAGGCTATTGAGGCTATTGATAAGAGACTAACCGTTACTAAAATACGTATGGTAGTAGAGCAAGGGGCAATGAATAAAATTGAAAGTAAAGAAGCTTTGCTACAAGGTACTGCTATGGAAGCTGTTACATCTGAAAATCTGAAAGTGAACGAAAGTGTAAGTGGTAATGTAAGATATGATTTGATAGGTAAATTGGTAAATGCAACAGGGCTTACAAGGCGTACTATTGTGGCAATCCTCAAAGGTATTCGTCCTGATACTTTTCATCAATTTAAAGTGAATCCTGAAGAGTTTATTCGCAAAGTAGGCAACATTATCAATGATGAAAAAGCAATGGCAGTGGTGCAGAAAATAGTTTATGAAAAAACAAACAACACTTATAGCACTGCTATTTTTACCGAATCGACCTTGCGAGGCAAACTTGGCATCAATGCTATTGAAAGTAGCAAATCGCTATATGACCTTGTAGTAGTGGATAGTGAGGGAGTAGAAAAGAACTTTGCTGCCGAATTAGAAAAGCAGCAAGAGGTGGTTGTCTATACCAAACTGCCGCGAGGGTTTTATATCAATACCCCTATGGGGCACTACAATCCCGATTGGGCAATAGCTTTCAAAGAAAACAATGTAAAGTATGTTTATTTTATTGCTGAAACCAAAGGTAATGATTGGCAACGCTCACAGCTGCGTGGGACTGAAGATGCTAAACTCGAATGTGCAGCACGCCACTTTGAAGCGATTAGCCAAAGTAAAGATATTGTTTATGGTGTTGTAAAAGATTATAAAACACTATTAGATAAAGTAATGCGAGATTAGCTTTTTCTATTTTGTTGATGCGAATAATAATCAAAATAATTTATATACTATGACTGAATTTTTATCAAAAATCCGAGCTTTTATTTCAGAAGAAGATCGCCCAATGTCAAAGAAAACTTTTAGAATATACCAATGGTTATTAAGGGGGCTTTTGATAGCAGCTATTCTTGTAGTTTTCTTAAAATGGCAAGAAACAGAATTGCTCTTCAATCTCCTTTCTTTAGCAGCAGTTGTTTCGATTTTTGTTTCAGTACGAATGTTAGAGAAACGAATGTTAGAGAAACAAAAGAAGGCATAGCGCTTTTCTAAAGACAAAAGTCAAAACCGAGAGTCGAAAAACAGTGTGTTTTTCGTCTCTCTTTTTTTGTGGTTTTGGGGCTTTAGTTGTAGTATGATGAGACAGGGTTGTAACACGATGTGACAACTATTT
>ERZ772827.1631-NODE-1631-length-11213-cov-3.856157_pt1 | contig 11213 bp, 7 predicted proteins | sample MGYA00580850_ERZ772827 | MGnify/ENA primary metagenome ERZ772827 (study PRJEB29015, sample SAMEA2737950) | human oral metagenome | biome: human oral; feature: human-associated habitat; material: dental | place: China | collected 2145 ...
TCCTTCAAGAAGTAAACAAACCTTGCTCAGCTAAAAGCTAAAAATACAGCAAAGGCAATTTTTAGAACCTGCCTAAATGCTTATTTTAGACTTTCCAAACGCGCCTTGCCCCATTGACCAATCAGCTATTGTGCCACGATGTGTACTTGCCACAAAGTGTTCTTCCACGAAGTTGCGCGCAGATGGGGACAAATTTCGTAAAAAAAGCGTAATCTTCCAAGCGTTTAACAACATTTCTTACCAAATGTGGAGAAAAAGAACAGCCAACTTCGGCATACAGCCAACTTGTCAACTTGTTAACTCGTCTACCTACCACTTTTTGTCCGTTTTTCGGCAAAGATTTTAACATTATGGCGGCCTTTTTATCCACCAAACTCCAACCAGGCCGCAAAAAATCGATTCTCGCGAAGGTTTGTTTTGATGCAAAAAGGGGGTAGCTTGCGATGCTGGCAAAATGAATTTTTATTTAGAACAACCGTCATTTGCACCCATTTTGGTGCTATTTGCTGCTAAATATAGTGCGTTTTGGTGCTAAATGCAATGCAATATGCCGCTAAATGCAGTGCGTTTTGGTGCTAAACGCAAGGTAAAATGGTGCTAAACGCAGTGTAAAATGCCGTTAAATGGCAGACAAAAAGCATAAACATCCACAGCAATTGCATAAACAAAACCTTTTATAACCATGATACACATCACTAAAAAGGGCAAAATAGCTGCTAAAAAGTGGTTTTTTAGGGGTAAAAGTGGGTATTTGGAGTTTAAAAAATACGAGTTGGCAACCAATCTAGAAAGGCAAAATGGTGCTAAATGCAGGTTTTGTTCTTAAAAATAGACAAAACGAAAGGTGTGAAAAGCTAGAAAAAGGGGCTTTTTACCTACTTTGCAGCTTGTTTTTTCGCTAGAATGGAGTAGAAATTTGAGCAATATTGTAAAATAAAAGATAAGAATTTAAACTTTTGAGTTGATGAGCTTATGAGTTTTGGTTTACAGACTAATGAACATAAAATCTCGCGGACACACGCACTTAAATATTCACTCCCTCACACGATTAAGAGACTACGAACTCATAAACTCATAAACTTACGAACTCACGAACTCACGAACTTATGAACTCACGAACTTACAAACTTACAAACCAAAAGCCTATAACCCAGTAAGGCAGTCCTTCATTTCACGTTCAACCAATAAGGAAGGTTCTAAAAATTACCTTTACCGTATTTTTAGGTGTCATCTGTGCAGATTGCACTTACTTTTTATAAGGCATAGTGAGCTATGCGACTGAAATAGTAAGTGAAAGATGCCAGATAAAGGCAAAAAGACAGTGAAGAACGAACTTTAAGAAGGAAAAAAGGGATAAGCGTGGATGTTTTAGGATATGCCTTAACATATTTTCATATTTCATTTGGCACTTCTACGAAAATAAAAATTAACTTCGCAAATACAATCGCTTATTTCCGAATTGCCCAACGGCTCTCCTTATATATTATATGGTGAAAGCGATAAACGGCTGGTATGATTTGGATTCTTGCGACAATGTCACATTATTTAAAACATATAGATTATGAAGAAGTAGTTTGTCTTGTCAGTAATGCCCCTTACTGCGAGTGTTGGTTTCTGTAAAATGTTGTTCTCGTAACCACATCTTGTGGAAAAATTGCATACATTGACACAGACAGAACCACTTTGGAGAATACAATAGAGCAGGTTTTGGCCATTGATGGAGTTCTTTGTGGTGACTAACATCTCTACCGAATAAGAACCCTTCATCGTTGGCAACACCGTTCAATCAAAATTTCAGCGTATGAAAAGAAACATGATGACGACCATGCTGCTTGTTTGCCTCGTTGTTCCATCCCTGGCGCAAACCATCAATTGGGGAAACTCAACGGGGAAGACACGAGTTAAGGGAGACAGCATAGCCAAGACGATACTCGAACCCGCAAAGTACATGGCAACCTATGCCTACACCTTTGTTAGAGACGCTGCTCACCCAGAAGACAAACGCCGGGGGCTTACCGTCTTAGAGATGGGCGACAACTACAACCGTTTCTGCGATTATTACGAGTTGGCCTTCGACTCGATTTGCGATGCGGTTTCCCGAGACAAAATACCCGTGGCAGAAGCATCTGCCCTCATGCTTTCTACCTTAAAGAAAACACAATTCAAGGAAGGGATAGTGTTCGACAAGAACAAAAGCCAGTACATCGTGCAGCGCACAGCTGGACTGCGAAACAAAAAATACCAATATGTAGAGAATTGCCCCCCGATGAAATGGAAGTTGATGGAAGGGGACTCCACAATTGCCGGATACAAATGCAACAAGGCAGAGACAGAGCTGTTCGGCAGAACCTACATCGCTTGGTATTCGCCCGACATAGCCATGCCTTACGGTCCTTACAAATTCAACGGACTGCCGGGGCTTGTGCTGCGCATAACCGACACAAGAGGGCATTTCGACTTCCTGCTTAACGGCTTGGAGAAAGTACATGGCTATAAGCCCATCTATCTCTGGGCCAAGGCAGACATCGTAAAGACAAACCGAGAAACTGTGAGGAAGATATACAAGAACTATTGTGCAGACCCCGTCAGCGCGCTAACAAGCAGCGGCGTAACCATCCCCGATGACGTGAAGGCCACCGTGAGTGCTAAGCCATACAATCCCATGGAAATGGAGTGATATGGCCTACCGCTTGCTTGCACTCATCATCACACTTACCAACATGAACACGATTTGGGGACAGCAGAACCAGATCGAGTTCACGTTGGATTTTGTCGTTTTGGACTCCCTGTCTGGCAAACCTGTGGACAAGGCCGTGTGCCGCGTGTTGTCACTAGAAGGTAAAATAAAAAACTATGCCCTTGCCGACAACAATGGCAAGTTGAGTGTGAGTGCATGCGCTCGAGACCATTTGGTGTTCTCTGCGCTCGGTTATGTCAAATTAACAAAGGATGTCTCCGCCTTTTCTACTGGCACATCCAACAGAGTTTGGCTCACCGAAAATAGCATCGCCCTCAGAGAAGTAACCATTAAGGCACCTCCCATCAGTGCCAAAGGCGACACGCTCGTCTTTAACGTCAAGTCGTTCGCCGCCAGGGGCGACTCTTATTTGGAGGACGTGCTGAAGAAACTACCAGGAATAAAGGTTGCAGACAACGGAATGGTGTCTTATCAGGGAAAGGCCATCAACAAATTCTACATCGAAGGCAGAGACCTGTTGGGCAACAGCTACAACCAGGCCACGCGCAATATGCCGGTCGATGCGGTGAGAGCGGTAGAAGTGATGGAAAACCACCAGCCTGTGAGGATGCTTCAAGGCAAACAAGTTTCTGAAAAAGCAGCCCTTAATATCCGCATGGAACAATCTCACAAAGCCCGCCCATTCGGCGAGGTGAGCGGTGCAATGGGCTATGGGCATTCCACATTGTGGGATGGCAGTGTTTTCCTTACACAAATACTGGGCACAAGCCAGCTAATGCTCACTGGAAAGACGAACAACAGGGGAAAAGACCTGTCTGAAGAAACCCGCGAGCACATAGACCTCACGGACTTAGATGCATACGAGCCCCTGCCCCCTTTGTTGTTGCCCGGTTCAGGCTTTCAAGAGAGCCTGCCCTTGCAACGCTATATCTTCAACAAATCCTATTCGGCAACCCTCAACCACCTTGTCGGTCTTTCGAAGGTGGCCACATTGAGGTTTAACTTGCTTACCTATAACGACCATTCGCACTACGACAGCAGGCACAACTACACTTATGGCGGAACAACGGTTGTAAATCTTGACGAGGAAAAACACCTGGCTCATCGTAGCTGCACGTTGTTACCCATCTTGAAATACGAACTGAACAGTGCCACGGCGTATGTTGCCGACGAATTGCGTTACGCTTACAACAGCTTTTGCAACGTGAACTCGCTCAACAGCAATGGCGAAAACATCCATGAAACCATACGCCAACGCCCCGTTTACGTGCAAAACTACCTCACGTCGTCTTTCTCCTGGGGAGACAGGGTGTTGCAGTTTAAGTCGCTAACAAGGTACCTTGACCGAAGCGAGGGCCTGCAAAGCCTCTCCGATTCATTGCTCGTTTACAACTCGGACAATGCCTACACGCTGAAATCTTGGCACACGAAGAACACCCTTACCACCACTTTCCCCCTCTTTGGCAACTACCTCGAACTGAGAGCTGCATTTCAATATAAGGACAACGCGTACGATGCAGGAAACCTCGTTCATCGCAGAAGCATGCGATATGGGTTAATTCCAAGCTATACCATAACGTGGAACACCAACAGCAGCATCACAATGGAACTGCCTTTTGAATGGCTGCATGCCAGCATTGCGCCTTTCAACTATCGGCGCAGCCTGCTCTTCATCTCGCCATACCTGCATATCAAGTGTCAGCTAAACCATCATTGGAAGGCAAAGCTCACACTATCTTCCAACAAAAGCGACGCTCTTGCCAGCTTTTATTCGCTCCAACCGCTGCGAATATCCCACCGCACAACATTCCACTCTTACCCGATGCCGTGCTTCAGCAGCAGCAACCGAATTTTGAGCAGCCTTTCCTACCAAAACTTGGCCGCAATGTTGTTCTGCAACCTTACCATAGCCTACAACGAAGAACAACGAGAGAGCTACATCGATTATGGATATACCAGCCAACACACCATCTTGACAGAAAAGAACGGGAAGAACCGCAGCCGTTCCTTTATGATAAACTCTGATTGGGGAAAAAGCTTCACAGATGCGGGCCTCTCCTTGAAGTCTTCCTTGGCTTATTCGCTTTCAACATACCTGCTTTCGCAATCCAACTTGCAAACGAGCAACCATGCCAACGTACTCGCCCTGGAGGTGGCGGCCGACTATCTGAAAGTAAAGTGGATGCGGTTGAACATCAAACTTCGGGGCTCGCTCTTCTGGGATCGCAATGCCTACGCCCATTCTGATGCGCTATCATCCGTTGCTTCGGATGTCTCCGCCTATCTCTTCCCCACAAAGAGATGGGACATCCGCATGAAATACCACCATCTGCTCAACGAGGTGGCCCCCTCCAAGTATAAGAACTGCCACATGCTTGATGGCGAAATCCGCTTCAAAATCAGCAGAAAGTTGGAAGTCCATTGCACAATGGACAATCTGCTCAACGCCAAACACTACATCGTGGTGCAAAGCGCAGGGTTAAACATCACCCGTTTCGACCTGCCTTTAAGAGGAAGACAAGCCCTCTTCGGGCTGCTTGTGCACTTTTAAGGAAGGTTCTAAAAATTGCCCTGGCAGTCTTTAAGTTGTTCTGCATAAACCCTTAGACGTCTGTAGTGAAACGCACAAATGCTTTAACTTGAAGGCCTCATCACTTCTAAACCTGCACATTTGCCTCTTTTAATTGACGTGCATATACCTTGGCGACACGATAGTCATGCAATGGCCTTTGGGAAGATATTTCCACATTCCTGGCGAATAAAATCGGCAAAACATTTGGTGCTTATCGAAAAAACAACTACCTTTGCACCGCATTTGAGACAATGCCCCGTTAGCTATAAGCAGGGAAAGGCCGATATGGCTCAGTTGGTAGAGCAATTCATTCGTAATGAATAGGTCCCCGGTTCGAGTCCGGGTATCGGCTCAAATGCGGTAATAGCTCAGTTGGTAGAGCACTAGCTTCCCAAGCTGGGGGTCGCGAGTTCGAGCCTCGTTTACCGCTCTAGGCACACAGCCCAACATATTCAGGATTATTTTGATAGCAACATATATAAGGTGGAAGAAACGTTGAGGCGTTTCTTTTTCTGTTTATAACGTTTCTTGCAGCCGTATTCGGTACGCTTGAAATATTTTCTTACGTGTGGCAACATTTCCTTTACAACGCTTTCTACTTCACGGAAAAAGAATTAATTTTGCATTATAATCCCCCGAGGGGTTATGAAAAAGTTTTCTTATTAATTAATTTTTGTAATCACTATGCAAAAAAGATTGTTTTTTCTGTTCGCCATTGTGATGTTCCTCACATCTCCCCTCATGGCACAGGTTACAACATCGGGTATCAACGGAAAGGTTGTTGCCGGCGGTGAAGAGGTTATTGGGGCCACTGTGGTGGCTGTACACAACCCCTCAGGAACTCGCTACAACGGCATAACCAACGAGAAAGGCCGCTACTCCATTCAGGGTATGCGCGTGGGTGGCCCCTACACCATCACCATCTCGTACGTGGGATACAAAGACGAAGTGGTCGAGAACATTCATTTGGCTCTCGGCGAAGCAAGCGTGTTTAACGCCGACTTGAAAGAAGACGCCAAGTTACTGGGCGAAGTAACTGTTACAGGCAAGGCCGGCGTTGGTACAACGGGTGCTTCGACGCAATTCTCGAAGACACAAATAGACAACACGCCCACCGTTAACCGCAACATTTACGATGTGGCAACGCTGTCGCCACTGGTGAAAGCCAACAAGAAAGGCGGTATCACCATTGCAGGAGCGAACAACCGCTATAACTCGTTCCAAATAGACGGTATGGTGAGCAACGACGTGTTCGGCTTGTCGAGCGGCGGAACAATTGGTAACCAAACCAACGCCAACCCCATTGCCCTAGACGCCGTTGAGCAGATACAGGTGGTGGCCTCGCCCTTCGACATCCGTCAAAGCGGATTTACAGGCGGTGCAATCAACGCCATTACCAAATCGGGAACCAATGAGTTTAAAGCCTCGGCCTACACCTACTACACGGATGAGAACCTCTATGGCCAATGGAACCAAAACACAGGACTTAAAGAGAAATACCAAAACGAGTCTACCAAGACTTTTGGTGCGACCTTTGGCGGCCCTATCGTGAAAGACAAACTTTTCTTCTTTGCAAGTGCCGAGTATAAGAAAAACACTTATCCTGCAACGTACTACGCAGGTGCTCCTGGCTATTTCATGACCTTGGACATGGCCAAGGCCATAGCCGACAGATACGAATTGATAACGGGAATAAGGGAAGATTATAGCCGCCCCGACATCACTTCGGGCGCATTCTCGCTCATGAGCCGCGTCGACTGGAACATCAACAGCAACAACAAGTTCTCGTTGCGCTACCAGTTTAACGACTCGTATAAAGATGAAATCAGCTCGAGCTACAACACTTACAACTTCGTAAACAGCGGTTATAAGCGCATAAACAACATGCACTCGTTCGTGGCCGAACTTAACTCGCACCTTAGTCGATCGCTTTATAACGAGTTACGCATGGGATTGACCATAGTACGCGACCGCCGCGACATACCTTACCGCGCCCCCAGTGTTTATATAAGTAAGGCAGGCGCATACGACCCGGGGACGGGTGTTCAAGCGGCAGGAGACAATAACATCAATATCGGAACAGAATATTCTTCGGGACTGAACGCCCTAGAACAGAATATCTGGGTGTTTGAAGACAACCTTTCTTGGTATCTGGGCAACCACAACATCACCTTTGGTACGCATAACGAACTATACGACATGAAGAACTCGTTTATGCAGGCCTTTACAGGACGATATTCGTACGGCAGCAAAGATATAGGCGGCATCACGGCCTTTATGACCGATAAGGCTAGCGAGTTTACTTGGAACTACGCAGATACGAACATTACAGGCACAAGAGAATGGAAGACACCCTTTAAAAGCGGACAAGTAGGCTTTTATGTTCAAGACAAATGGGACTTGAACACGCTGCTGCAATTTACCTATGGCGTGCGTCTCGACATCCCATACTACGTCAATAGCCCATCTACAAACAAAGAATTTAATGCCAGCGATTTCTCTACGAAGCATGATGCAGTTGTGGGCCGTAAGCCAAATTCGGTGCTGATGTTCTCGCCTCGTTTCGGTTTCCGTTGGTACACAGACGAAACTCATAAGACGATGTTACGTGGTGGACTAGGTGTGTTTAATGGACGTGCACCCTTCGTTTGGATTGAAAACGCTTGGGCCAACACAGGTATTGAACAGAAAGGCGTGTCTATTCGTGCAAATTCAAAAACGGGTGCACTTGCTCCTTCATTCGAAACATTTAAGAATGATGCCGAAGGGGCAGCACATGCACCTGGGCTTAATGCCGTTCCTGTGAAACCTAATATTGCAACGGTGGCTCGCGACTTCAAGTTCCCACAGGTGTTCCGTGCCAACTTGGCTTGGGAACAACAACTGCCTTGGGACATGAAGTTTACCCTGGAAGGACTTTACTCGCGAAACCTCAACAATGTTTGGTTTGAAAACCTTGCCCTTGTAAACGAAGGCAAGCGCGTATATGCGGTGGAAGGTGCAGAAAACTCGTCTACTATTTTCTACACTAGCAAGCCAGGCAGTTATAGCAGCATTGTTAACATGAAGAATACGAACAAGGGATATAGTTATTCGGTAAGTGCCCAGGTGGAGAAATCGTTTAAGTTCGGACTCGACCTCATGGCGAACTATACATTTGGCCGTTCGTATTCGGTAAATGACGGAACGTCGTCTATCGCTCTTTCAAACTGGGGCTTTTATTATAGTGTAGACCCTAACGAACCAGTATTGGCAACTTCGATGTTCGACATTCCCCATCGCCTTGTTGTTACGGCCAATTATAATAGCAAACTTTATGGAAATGGACGTTGGCAAACACATGTTGGGCTTACTTACAACGGGTCGAGCGGACAACGTTATAGCTTGACCATGAGCGACAGCCAAAACGAATCGTTTAATGGCGACTATCGCAAAGGTAACACCTTGTTGTATATCCCAACAAAAGACGAACTGGCTAACATGAAGTTCGTTGACAAAAAAGATAAGAACAAGAATGTTGTGGCAACAGCAGATGAGCAAAAGGCGCAGTTTGAGAAATGGATTGAAAGCGACAGCTATGCAAGCAAACATCGCGGACAATATGCCGAGCGCAACTCGCATCTTACGCCTTGGGAAAACCGCTTCGACCTGCACATCTCGCAAGACTTCTATTATTTGAAGGAACGTGGCAGCAAGATTGAGTTGGTGTTCGACATTCTTAACGTGGCTAACTTGCTTAACAAGAACTGGGGCACAACTTATGGCTCGGTTTACAACATCAACAAGTTGCAGGTTCAGGGCGTTGAAGATGGAGCCGCACCCGACACGAAGGTGGCATCGTTCCAGTACTTCGACAATACGCCATTTGTTAGCGATGTGGCCAGCCGTTGGCACGCACAGATAGGCTTGCGCGTTACGTTCTAAGCTGGTAGCTTTGATGCCAGCTGTGGCATTAAGCCGATAATGCCCGCTTAACAGCGCATGTATTATATAAAAGAGGACACCACCTATAAGGGAGTGTCCTCTTTTTTTGCTATCTTTGCACGATATAAACAATGAAAAGGTTATGCACATCGACTTGAATAAATTGGAAGAAACCAAGATAGTTGGTTTTAAGGGTGGACATGGAGAAACGTTCATGCGTGCCTTTGTAGACGACAAGTGCCGCATTATGCGCAACGTTTTGAAACCGGGAGCAGCAAGCGGACTACACAAGCACGAAGAGAATTGTGAGGTGGTGTTTGCGTTGAGCGGTGAAGGAACGTTTTATTGCGATGGTGAAAAAGAAACGCTCTTGCCCGGACAGGTGCATTATTGCCCTATGGGACACGCCCATTATTTTGAAAACAACGGCACGGAAGACTTTGTTTTCTTCGCCATCGTGCCCGAACACCACTAATAATAACATGGCCGTGGCATGCCAATACCCCTGCATGCCTAACGTCACCCCCCATTTTCGATAACAAAACACGAACGTGAACGTATTTTTTCGCCTATCCCTCATCATGCTGATGGTTGTTGGCCTTGCGGCTTGCAATCAGAAAAAGCAAAATCAGCCCGTGGAAACGCCGTGGGGTACGACGCTTGGTGCCGATAGTGCGACTACGGCCGAAAGCGGATTTTCGCTCAACGACATTATCCATAACGGCGAACTCATCATGCTTACCCTTACTGGACCAGAGAATTACTACGACTATCGCGGTCACGGGATGGGCTTGCAGTACCTGCTTTGCGAGCGTTTTGCCAAGGCCTTAGGTGTTTCGCTTAGGGTGGAAGTGTGCAAAGATACGGCCGATATGGTGGCGCGATTGAAAAATGGAGATGGCGATTTGGTGGCTTTCTTCTTACCCAAGAAGGTTGGGGGTGTGGCCTTTTGCGGGGCATCGTCGGCATCGGGCGATGGGCAATGGGCGGTTCAAGAGGGAAACGAGGCTTTGGCCGACACCCTGAACAGGTGGTTTAAGCCTGCATTGCTAGCAAAGATTAAGGCCGAAGAGCGGTTCGCGCTTTCGCCGCGCAGTATAACACGCCATGTTTATTCGCCCATGTTAGACCGAAAGGCGGGCGTTATTTCGCAATACGACCATCTTTTCCAGAAGTATGCGCCAACCGCCCGTTGGGATTGGCGCCTCTTAGCGGCACAATGTTATCAGGAATCTACGTTCGACCCGCAGGCGCATTCGTGGGCTGGCGCCAGGGGACTGATGCAGATAATGCCCGGCACGGCTGCTCATTTGGGCTTGCCTGCCAGTCAAGTGCACGAACCTGAACCCAATGTTGCGGCGGCTACAAGGCTTATCAGGGAGCTTGATGGGAAGTTCAACGACATTGGCGACCGCATGGAGCGCATACGCTTTGTGTTAGCCAGTTATAATGGTGGTGCGGGGCATGTGCGCGATGCTATGGCTTTGGCGCGCAAGTATGGACGGAACCCACAACGTTGGGAAGAGGTGGCACCTTTCGTCTTACGCCTAAGCACTCCACAATTTTACAACGACCCTATCGTGAAGAATGGTTATATGCGCGGCAGTGAAACGGTAGACTATGTGGAACGCATTGGTAATCGCTGGCAGCAATACATGGGTATGGCACCTGGCGGAATATCGGGCAGCTATGGCTCGATGGTTCCACAGCGCGCCACAAAGAAGTATCGGTTTCATCTATAAACCATCTATAAACCATCTCTAAACCATCTCTAAACCCTCTCTAAGCCATCTCTAAGCCGCTTTAAGCCCTCTCTAACCCGTCCATCTCCCATTAAGTGTTGTCTTCTAAGGCCTGTATTTGAACATTTCTGTAACTTTGTTTATAAAATTTCGAACATCGTTTGCCAAATCAAAAAAAAGTGTTACCTTTGCACCGCCTTACCACTAAGGCCTTCTATAATAAAGGAGAGATGGTAGAGTGGTCGATTACAGCGGTCTTGAAAACCGCCGTACCGAG
>ERZ772827.1632-NODE-1632-length-11212-cov-5.195303_pt1 | contig 11212 bp, 10 predicted proteins | sample MGYA00580850_ERZ772827 | MGnify/ENA primary metagenome ERZ772827 (study PRJEB29015, sample SAMEA2737950) | human oral metagenome | biome: human oral; feature: human-associated habitat; material: dental | place: China | collected 2145 ...
TCGCCCTCGTTGCCGAGTTCGATCCAGCGGTTTAGAGCTGATTCCATTAGGCGTATACGCTCGATGCGTTTTGCTTCCATATTCCTAACTAATCTAACCTTATAGCAAAAGTACATATTTAATATAAAGTATCCACTACCTCAGCTGAAAATTTTCGTCAGATTGTCTCGTGTCGTCTCCGTGGCTTCTACTTTTCTCTCTGTGTATTAGTATTCTATCCTCTTTGGGTGTGCGCCGTTGTGTGCATTAAACGGAACCTTTTCCCTTCGTGTCGGTCGTGGTACTTCCTCTCTAATCACCTATCATAGGTGGTTGGTGTCACCTATGATAGGTGAATGCTACCACCTATGATAGGTGATGGTGGCGATGTTACCGAGACCGTTACGCTCCCCATTCTGTAGCATATATAGCTCTATAATGTAGTATGTATAGCTCTAATATAAGTAGCATGTATAGCTCTATAAAGTGTATCAGTGAAAGTTCGCTACCTTTGTGGAAACGACCTCGTTTATGAACACTAAATAATCTATCAGGAAGCAATGAAGCGACTAAGCCTTGTAAGTATCCTATGCTTTCTCCTAGCCCTTGTGGGGCTCAGCTCTTGTGGCGAATCCACACTTCGCAAGGATATCCTCGGGGAGTGGGTAGGTGATCCTAAGATCTTGAAGAACCTAGAATGGATGGGAGGAGGACAAACGAAGGTTTACTCCTTGGACTGGACATTTGGTGGCGGGAGCCGAGGTTGGATCAAGGTGGGGAAAACGCTCACTTTGCGGGAGGAGGAAGAGGAGGTGTACCTACGTGTAGCTATCGAGGTTCCGATTATCTACAATGTCTATGGTGATGGGCTTTCCTTCAGGTTTGATAAGGATTCTGTCCAAGTCGAGATCCTTGAATGTCTTATCAACGGCAAGAATTATAAAGATGTAGTTGCCCGGGATGTTGAGGGGGAAGGTGAAGCAGCCCTCCAAAGAGCCTACGATACAGTAACGGAGCAGCTAAAAGAGTTAGTTGAGGAAGACGTCCGCAGGCAGATCGGGACTCCTTTGGAGATAACCTATAGTTATGACGCTAGCGTGAAGAACGATATCCTGACGCTCAAGCAAGGGGGGAAGATACCCCTCACCTTCCACCGCAATAAGTCTCAGGGAGCTACGGCACCATAGCGATACATACAGATAGGGGGGCTCTACAGACCTGCCCCTCATCTAGGAGGATCAGTGGAGACGTCTCGGGAGGCTGTGTTGTAGCCTTCCTTACAGGGACTAGGATCTCACCTAGGGGGCACACCTGGCACGCCTCGCACCTTCACAAGAGAAGCTCGATCTCCTCACGGGGCATCACTCTTAGACCCTTCGCTTACTGCTGGGGCTGAGGATTTGTTCCTACTGGAGAACAACTATACTAACTACGAACACTAAACATCTAGAGAACAATGAAACGACTCAGTCTTGCAAGCATCCTATGCTTGCTCCTAGCCCTCGTAGGGCTCAGCTCTTGTAACGACTCCTCTCTCCGCAAGGATATCCTCGGGGAGTGGGAGGGCGATCCAGCCACCATGATAGCCCTAGAGAAGATGACAGATGGGAAGGCTAAGTTCCATTCCTTTGACTTCACATTCAGCGATGAGACACATGGCGTCCTCAACTTTGAGTACACCGTCAGCACCAAGGTGGATGGAGAGGAGATGACCGTGCGCATAGCCTTTGTAGCACCGATCACCTACAAGATACTTGGGGGGAGACTTACCTTCAAGTTCGATCAGGCTGCTACTCGGGCAGAGATTCTCGAATACCTAATCAATGGCAAGGAGTGCCTCGAGGTGCTCCGTGAAGCAGCCGAGGACAAAGAAGAGCAGTTCATCCAAGATACCTACGAGAAAATGAAGAGGAAGATGGAAGAGAGTGTCAAGGAGGTTATGCTCGAAGGCTTTCTGGAAGCTGGAGGTGAAGCCTTCGGTAATGACCTCAAGGTGAAGGATGGCATCATGACGATGAAGGATGAGGATCAAGTACTTCTCTCTTTCCACCGCAAAAAGTCCTAGGATACAATAGAACATGGACTATATTGACCAGCCCCTCATCCGGGGAGACCTAAGGCGACGTCTCGGGCGGGAGTACTATATCCTCCGACGCAAGGTCGAGGATCTCGCCTCGGGGACACACTGGGCACGTCTCTCCCCGCCACAGGAGAAGCTCTACCCCCTCATGGAGCATCATTCGCTGATCCTTCGCCCACTGAAGGACGTGGATATGTACCTGCAGGAGAATAAGCGTACCAACCTTCGTCTAGCGATCGCTCACCTAGACGGGATGCGTATCTGCCCTGGAGAGACTTGCTCGGTATGGCGTAGCGTCGGGCGCACCTCTAAGGCTAAGGGCTATCTGGAGGGCTTGGTGCTGCATCAGGGGCAGATTCGCAAGGGGATCGGAGGGGGGCTTTGTCAGCTAGGTAACTTGCTTTTTTGGCTCGTGGCACATAGCCCGCTGACGATCACGGAGCGTCACCGCCACACCTTCGATGTCTTCCCCGATGTCCACCGCTCGGTACCCTTTGGGGCGGGAGCGACACTCTCCTATAATTATATAGACTTTCGCTTTCGTAACGATACGGATCAGCCCTTCTACCTCGAGCTATGGATGGACGATACCTACCTCTGGGGTCGCCTGAGCACGGAGGGAAGGCACACCTGTAGCTACCATGTCGAGGAGCGAGATCACCGTGTGGTACAACAGATGTGGGGTGGCTACACGCGACACAATAGGATTGTACGCATTACCACTTATCCCGATGGGACGACGAGCGAGCAACTGCTCGTGGAGAACCACGCTATCATGATGTACAGTCCTATCCTTAGCCCACCCTACGGGACGAAGGTGCCCTCGGGGGAGGGAGCGGGATAGCCCTAGGTAGCATGTGAAGAGATCTTAACGACTTTGGCACGAGACCCTATACTTATCTTGTAGGTATGGGGTCTTTTGTGTATCTTTGCGAAGATTTTTACGCTACCAGCTAGAGTATATCCGATGCATACCGACCAGTATAAGCTCAATCTAAGGACACTCGCCGCAGGGGATCACGAGTATTCATGGCTCCTTGAGGATAGGTACTTCCAGAGCATTGACTCCAATGGTATCACGGGTGGAGAGGTAGAGGTACACCTAGACCTTCGCCGTACGGGTGATGTCTTTAGCCTCGCCTTCAGCTACGATGGTGTGGTGGATACGACCTGCGACAGATGCCTTGACCCACTAGAGGTAGTGGTGGAGGCTGATAGGGAGCTGGTCGTAAAGTTTGGACAGGAGTACCTAGAGGAGAGCGACGAGATTCTTGTCGTGGGCGAGCAGGACGGTGTACTGGATTTAGAGTGGCTGATGTACGAGGATATTGTATTATCACTCCCCGTGCAACGCCTTCACGAAGACGGGCAATGCAACGATTCGATGCTCCAGATCATTCATAGCGTAGAGCCCGCAGAGCTCATAGAGGGAAGTGAGGGTGAGGATATCACCCGTGATGAGGATGGTATAGATGAGCGCTGGGCAGCCCTCAAGGCACTAAAGAGAGATTAGTAATTCAAAACAAAAATAGATTTATGGCACATCCTAAAAGAAGACAGTCCAAGACACGTACCGCTAAGCGTCGTACCCACGACAAGGCAGCTATGCCTACGCTTGCTAAGTGCGCTAATTGCGGCGCATGGCACATCTACCACACCGTCTGTGGTGAGTGTGGCTACTACCGTGGCAAGCTAGCTCTGGAGCAGGCACAGTAGTACGTAGTCTGACAGACGAAGAGAGCCCCAAAGAGACCTTTGGGGCTTTTTTCGTATCTTCGTACCCGATATTTTTACAGACGCGAAGATGCTTCGAGCTCTTCGATACAAAAGGAGTATATCAGAAATAAAAACTATGAGTGTCATCAACGCAGCTATTACGGCTGTCGGAGGTTATCTTCCCGAAGATAAGCTGACTAATGCCGACCTCGAGAAGATGGTCGATACGAATGATGAGTGGATCATGACCCGTGTGGGGATACGCGAACGCCGTATCCTCAAGGACCCCTCAAAGGGGGCTTCGTACCTGGGTATCCAGGCGGTCAAGGACCTCTTCCAGCGTAATAACATTGATCCAGAGACGATCGATGGTATTATCCTTGCTACTAATACCCCTGACTATCATTTCCCCACGACCTCCTCGATCGTAGCCCATGAGACTGGCTGTGTGAATGCCTTCACCTTCGACCTTCAGTCTGCCTGCCCTAGCTTCATCTACGCCCTAGAGGCTGGTGCGAACTACATTCGCTCAGGCCGCTACAAGCGTGTGCTCGTCGTATCTGCTGAGAAGATGTCAGCCGTCACGGACTATACCGACCGAGCTACTTGCCCTCTCTTCGGTGATGGCGCAGCCTGTGTCCTGCTTGAGCCCACTGAGGAGCACACAGGAGTGCTGGATGCTTACTTCCGTACCGATGGGGTAGGGAAGAGCAACCTCATCATGAAGGCTGGCGGCTCGGCTTGTCCTCCCTCGCACGAGACCGTAGATGCACGTATGCACTACGTCTACCAGGAGGGTGCAGCTGTCTTCAAGCAGGCCGTCAAGGGGATGTCCTCTAGCTGCCACCTCGTGATGGAGCGCAATGGCCTCAGCTACGACGATATCGCCTGGGTAGTACCTCATCAGGCCAACCTCCGTATCATCGATGCCGTAGCACGTGAGATGCAGGTGCCTATGGATCGTGTGATGATCAACATCGAGTACCGAGGCAACACCAGCTCGGCTACTATTCCTATCTGCCTCTGGGAGTTTGAGAAGCAGCTCCACAAGGGCGATAACCTCATCCTCACTTCCTTCGGGGCAGGCTTCACTTGGGGTGCTGTCTACGTCAAGTGGGCTTACGATCCTAAGAACTAAATTACGCTCTAGGAGACCTTGCCTGTCCCCCACTGTGTGCGGGCAGGCAAGGTCTCTCTTTTCTATCCTACCCCTCACTTAGCACTCGGATGAGCGAAGTAACCCCAAGCCCCCAGCATCGCTCGGGCTTCGTCAATATCGTAGGCAATCCCAACGTCGGGAAGTCTACCCTGATGAACCTCCTCGTGGGAGAGCGTGTCTCCATCATCACCTCCAAGGCTCAGACCACACGCCACCGCATCATGGGGATCGTCAATACCCCTGAGCTACAGATTGTATATAGCGATACGCCCGGTGTGCTACGTCCGAACTACAAGCTACAGGAGAGCATGCTGGAGTTCTCCGAGTCTGCCCTAGGCGACGCTGATGTCCTGCTCTATGTCACCGACACGGTGGAGACAGCGGACAAGAATGAGTTCTTCCTAGAGCGTGTACGAGGGGTGAAGTGCCCTCTGATCCTCATCATCAACAAGGTCGATCTCACGACTCAGGAGGCTCTGGTCTCTCTCGTAGATCGCTGGCATGAGGAGCTACCGAATGCAGAGATCATCCCTCTATCGGCACTCAATAACTTCAATGTAGAGCCTCTGCGCCGGCGCATTGAGTCGCTTATTCCTCCCTCTCCTCCTTACTTTGATAAGGATGCTTTGACCGATCGTCCCGCACGCTTCTTCGTGACAGAGATCATCCGAGAGAAGGTGCTCCTCTACTATCAGAAGGAGATCCCCTATTCGGTGGAGGTCGTAGTAGAGTCCTTCAAGGAAGAGGCCGATCGTATCCACATTCAGGCACTCATCATCGCCGAGCGAGATAGCCAGAAGGGGATCATCATCGGGCATAAGGGTGCTGCTCTGAAGAAGGTCGGGACAATGGCCCGCCGAGATATGGAGCGTTTCTTTGAGAAGAAGATCTTCCTCGAGATCTTTGTCAAGGTCGAGAAGGACTGGCGCAATAGAGACAACCTCCTACGTGCCTATGGCTACCGCCTAGACTAGAAGTGTAGCTACACCCCAATAATACGAACAACAGCATTATGAGTCATCTAGTAGCAATCGTCGGACGTCCCAATGTGGGCAAGTCCACCCTCTTCAATCGCCTGACCCAGACCCGTGGGGCTATCGTCAGTGAGGAGGCAGGCACGACACGTGACAGGCAGTATGGCAAGGTCACCTGGCTCGACCGCGAGTTCTCTGTAGTGGATACAGGGGGCTGGGTCGTCGGTAGTGAGGATGTCTTCGAGGGCGAGATCAATAAGCAGGTCGAGATCGCTATGGAGGAGGCCGATGTCATCCTCTTCGTCGTAGACGTAGAGAATGGTATCACCGACCTCGATGATGAGGTGGCTGCCAAGCTCCGTAGATCCAAGAAGCCCGTCCTACTCGTCGCCAACAAGGCTGACAACTACGCTCAGCACTACGAGGCTGCCGAGTTCTATGCCTTCGGTCTTGGTGATCCTATGCCCATCTCTGCTATCAGTGGTAGTGGTACGGGTGACCTCCTAGATGCCATCATCAAGGAACTCCCCGAGGGTACCTTCGTCGATGAACCACTAGATGCTCCACGTATCGCCATCGTGGGACGCCCCAATGCAGGTAAGTCCTCCCTCGTCAATGCCTTCATCGGGGAGGAACGCAATATCGTGACCAACGTCGCTGGTACGACACGTGACTCCATCTACACGCACTACACGAAGTTCGGTATGAACTTCTACCTCGTCGATACCGCAGGTATCCGCAAGCGTGGTAAGGTGAACGAAGACCTAGAGTACTACTCCGTCATTCGTTCCATCCGAGCTATCGAGAGTGCAGATGTCTGTGTCCTCATGCTCGATGCCACCCGTGGGATAGAGAGCCAGGACCTCAATATATTCTCCATCATTCAGAAGAATAGCAAGGGGCTCATCGTCTGTGTCAATAAGTGGGACCTCGTGGAGGATAAGAGTACACAGGTCATCAAGACCTTTGAGCGTGCCATCCGTGAGCGTCTAGCCCCCTTCACTGATTTCCCTATTATCTTCATCTCGGCACTGACGAAGCAGCGTATCTTCAAGGTACTCGAGGAGGTACAGCAGGTCTACGAGCGTCGTAGCAAGCGTATCCCTACGCACCAGCTCAACGAGGTCATGCTGCCCATCATCGAGGCCACACCGCCTCCTGCCACCAAGGGCAAGTACATCAAGATCAAGTACGTCATGCAGCTCCCCACTGCCGTGCCTAGCTTTGCCTTCTTTGCTAACCTCCCACAGTGGGTCAAGGAACCCTACAAACGTTTCCTCGAGAACCAGATACGAGCGCACTGGGACTTCTCCGGTACGCCCATCAATATCTTCATCAGAGAGAAGTAGCCCTCGTGGCTATTTCTCTCTTTTCGTTTACCTGCTAACCTTACTTACACCGATATGCAAAGCAAGTATACACTTTTAGCCAGTGCCTACAGTCCCCTATCTGTCCATCGCACGCAGGTCTCTAAGGACATCTTACGCTTCTCTCTACTAGAGACCAACCTTTTCTTCTCTGTCAAGAACCGTGAGACCCTAGCCTCCATGCTTAAGGTGAACTACGGCATACGTAATCAGGATACCCTCATGGAGGTGCTGCAGAGTCTCGAGGAGGATAGCTATATCTACTACCCTGCGGCGCAGATCCTCTTTGCCATGTACCTCCAGTATGGGGATAGCCTAACCGATGAGGCTGTCCGGGCTAGGGCCCTAGAGCACTATGGCTCATCAGCGGTCATCCGCCAGGCGATAGAACGCTTCCACGAGGGGGAGGTACCTGTCCTCTCCGATGATCCGCAGTCACTACCTCTCGTAGTGAAGGTGGGGAATAAACTCCGTGAGTTCCTCTCTGAAGATAGCAAACTCGGCAAGCGTTACCTCGGCTTCTTCGCTAAGCATAGGGCACTACTCGAGGCTACGGATGGGCTCTTTGTCCTGGGCTTCGACTACTCTCGTATGATCGAGATCATCACCTCCTCGGGGGACCTAGGCTATATCAATGAGGAGGTGCTCGCGGAGCTCCTAGAGCATGTCGGGGGGCACGCTGAGCGACTCTTTGGCTCTTGGGTGACCTTCTGGGCAAGTGCCACTGCGGGTAAGCTCTGGTCTGTGGAGGAGCAGGCGGTCACGGGGGATACGATCATTTCGGGCAATGAATATATCAGTACTGTCTATGGGCTGGTGACCTCTCCCGCACATCCCCTGACCTCCTTTGGGCTGTGGGAGGATAGTGATATGGAGGCTCTTCGTACTCTGCTCCTACCCTATGTCGATCTACAGGCGGAGGCAAAGCTAGACGAGGAGGCGAGGGCTAATGCGGAGCGTCATAATGACTATCTCCGCAAGAATGGCTTTGACCCAGAGATCGAGGGGCGAGCGTTGCTCCTAGCTACCGAGTTGGTCCTCCATCCGCTCGTGCGTTCAGGGCTCAACTACTACCTCGTCGAGGATCCAGTGATGCTGGAGATCATCTTCCCTTTGGACGATGGAGTTTATCTAGGGATCTTTTGGGCTAGGGTGCATAAGTGGGCTCGCAGGGTTGGGCTTACCTTCGAGGCAGACGAAGTCCCCTTCATGTATGCAGCCCGTCATATCTTCACCAACAAGCGGATCTACCGCATCCGACGTCGTGCACTCTTCTTCTCCCGACTGGAGCAGATCGAGTGGCGGGAGGCAGCCTTTAGCTTCGAGGGTTCAGGGGCGGGACTCATTGAGTGCAAGCTCGGGGGGCGCAACTTTGCAGACCTCACCTTCAAGCCTGAGCGCATCGGCAAGACCAAGTTCGGGGAGCTCCTCGCCATGTCTCGGGAGGAGGTAGAGACTGCGCTGGCAGACGACCTCACGGCACTGCGTGCGCTCTTCGACGGTCTTATTGCTAAGCTCTCCTAGCGACTTTTATAACTAGACAATAAAGAACTAAGCCCCCTGAGCCTCTCGTAGGCTCAGGGGGCTTAGTCTTTTCTGATGCTTGGGGCTGTGCCCCCTTTGGTGTTGGGCGGACTGCCCTTAGCTTACTTCAGCTTCGCCACGTGCGGTACTTCGGCGAAGGTGCCTTCGTAGTCGCAGGTGAGGGTGTAGAGGTTCTTCGTGTGGGGGAAGATGAGCGTCCCGCTGACTCGATACTTGTCACCGCCGAGGGCATCGACACGGAGCTTACTTCCCTCGAGGAGCTTGGGTAGGAGTGGGTTGCCCATGAATTCCCTCTTCTCTCCATCCTTAATGAAGGTGATGGCCCATCCCAGTTCCTTGGCCTGCTCCTTGGTGTTCTCTACGGTGAGGGGGATCTCCGTGCCTAGGAGGTTCTCCGGCAGACGTATGTAGAGAGCTTCGGTGAGCTTCTCGTAGTCGGCATCGTTGGGGGCTGCGGGTAGGAGCAGGAGCTCGGTGAGTTTCTTACCCTTGGCGAGCTTGGAGACGAAGGGGGTCTTGACGTAGGTGGCGTCATAGGTGAGCTTCTGAGGCTCTACCTGCTTGTATTTCCTCAGGTCATCGGTGGGGAGGAAGCCTGTACCCCCGACAGCGCAACTGCCTAGGTAGTTGACATCAATGGTGTGGGTCTTCCCTGCGGCATCGTCATAGATGAGGTGTAGCTTGACCCTGAAGGTATTGATCCACTCGTTCTCGACCGTGAGGGTGAGGGTGCTTCCCTTCTTGGCACGGCTCCCACCGTTCTTCCCGAAGATCTTCTCCTTAGATGAGGCTCCCTCACGTAGTTGTACAGCCCAGAGGCTCGTAGTAGGGTCGGCAGGAGCGAGGTCGATCTCTTGCCCCTTGAGGGTCCGAGGGATAGAGATATAGATGTACTCGGGCTGCTCTTGTAGGTGTCCTGAGCCTGCGGTGGGATCTGCTGGGAGGAAGCCGAGGCTGTAGGGGGGATTGAGTCCAAATTGCAGGTTGAAGAAGGCAGCGAGCTTGATCTTCTTCACGACACCGTCGGTGATGATGCTGTTAGCACGTTGGGCCTCCTCTTCACGCTTCTTCCGTGCTTCTTCTTCCTGTTGCTTGCGTAGCTGCTCCTGACGTACTCGGTCGAGTTCCTCACTATTCTTGCTTCGGCAGGCGGTGAATGTGAGTCCTGCTGTTAGGATGAGTGAGAGGACAAAGAGGCTTGGTACTCGGGGAGACAGATGTGATTTCATTCTGTAATATAGTATTGGGGTAAATGGGGGAGTGTCTCTCCACCTGGGGCGCAAAGGTACGCAATCTCCAGTAAATGCCTTTGTTCGCTCGGTTTGCCGTCCTATCAGTGACCTTTGACGGGGAGGGTGGATCTGCACTCCTAACACTCTCTTTATCAGTTGTTCTGAGAGGGGCAAAACGTTCATACCGAAAGCGCACTCGCGCTCTCGGTATGAACGTCCCAATCACCTATGTAAGGTGACGGAGGCGCTCTTACCGAGAACGCAAGAGCGAACATTATATGTTCGTCCTCGTCACCTTACATAGGTGATTGGGGCGAACGTGATATGCCCTTCCCAAGAGTCCCACAGAGGGCTAGGGTGGGGCATCGGGGTGTGCTCTAGGCTCCTAGTGTCAGAGCCTGTTTAGTTCCTTGATTTTCAGTGGGATTCTCTTTGTGTATCACTTCCCATACTTGTGCGCTTAGGAGAGTGTCCCCCGTGCTTTATTTGCTTGTAGTCTGTCGTACTACTTGGGTCTCCATAGCCTAGTATGGAGAAGTGTCGTGGGGTAGTGTGCTGTGGCGTATGCTGAGTGGTATCTGATGTGAGGGTATATATTATAGGAGTGGAGGGGGAGAGATTGGTAGGATTATAGGGGGCTTCTTGCTTAGATTTCCTTTCCTTTTTTCTCTTTCCTCTGCTTATGAGGGTGCGAGGTCCCTCCTCTGGATAATGGATAGGGGGAGGTGGATAGATAGTGTGTTAGCTAAGTGGCTTAGTACGTGGGTGATGGTGTGGGCTGTGTATATGTCTTTTCTATAGAAAAGGTGTGGGGTGGGATGGTGATTTTGTTTATTCGTTGGGTGTATGTTGGTGACTTTTTGATGAAGAATGCGAAATAAAGCCAACCTTCCTTAAAATGTTTAATAAATCCACTTTATTTCTGGGTGTTTAATTGTTATATTTGCATAGCCTAAAGAGCTCGCAAAGTAATATTTCCTGATAGGTAGAGCTTGGGCGATAAGATAGGTAAAACAATAGTTATCACTAATAATTTAAGAGCAAATGAAGCTAGCAAAGCATTGGATCGCCGCTTGTGCCCTACTCTTGGCCTCGGGCTGGAGTGCACTGGCACAGACGATCAGCTCGCCCAAGGGAGGGCTACAGCTCCACTTCTCGCT
>ERZ772827.1633-NODE-1633-length-11211-cov-3.250627_pt1 | contig 11211 bp, 7 predicted proteins | sample MGYA00580850_ERZ772827 | MGnify/ENA primary metagenome ERZ772827 (study PRJEB29015, sample SAMEA2737950) | human oral metagenome | biome: human oral; feature: human-associated habitat; material: dental | place: China | collected 2145 ...
ACTACTACGCCCAGGGGCGGGAGAGACCATGCTCTCCCGCCCCTGGGCGTGGACTCGGCCGTCGTCGGTGCGCTCAGTGCACGCCGAGGATCGCCTTGATGGGCTCCAGCGTGAAGTACACGACGAACAGGATGGAGGTCAGCCACATGAGCGGGTGGACGTTCTTGACCTTGCCCTGGGCGAGCTGCACGACGAGGAAGGCGATGAAGCCCGCGCCGATGCCGTTCGTGATCGAGTAGGAGAAGGGCATCATAATGATCGTGATGAAGGCCGGAAGCGCGATCTCCGGGCGCTTCCAGTCGATCTCCGTCACCTGCATCATCATGAGGAAGCCGACGATGACCAGCGCCGGGGTGGCCGCCTCGTAGGGCACCATCGTCACCAGCGGGGCCAGGAACATCGAGGCGAGGAAGAGGGCACCCGTCACCACGGAGGCCAGGCCGGTACGGGCTCCCTCGCCGACGCCGGAGGCGGACTCGACGTAGGAGGTGTTGGAGGAGACGCCGCCGACGCCGCCCGCGACCGCCGCCAGGGAGTCGATGACGAGGATCTCGCGCGTGCGCGGCGGGTTGCCCTGCTCGTCCAGGAGCCCGGCCTCGGAACCGACGGCGACCATCGTGCCCATCGTGTCGAAGAAGTCCGCGAGCATGAGGGAGAAGACGAGCAGGACGACCGAGACGATGCCGACCTTCTCGATGGAGCCCAGCAGGTTGAACTCGAAGAAGGTGGACAGGTCCGGCAGGGACACCGGCGAGCCGTTCAGGGCCGGGACCGACAGGGACCATCCCGTCGGGTTGTCCTCGGCGTTGTAGGCCCCCAGGTGCGCGACCGCCTCGATGACGACGGCGACCACCGTTGAGCACAGGATGCCGACGAGGATGGCGCCCTTCACCTGGCGCACGTACAGGATGATGATGAGGAACAGGCCGAAGAGGAAGACGAGCACCGGCCAGCCCTGAAGGCTGCCGCCCAGGCCGAGCTCGAGCGGGGTGCCGCCGGGGCCGACGATCTTGGCGTTGATGAGGCCGATGAGAGCGATGAACAGGCCGATGCCGACACTGATTGCCGTCTTGAGGTAGGCGGGGACGGCCTTGAAGACCGCCTCACGGAAGCCTGTGAGCACGAGGACGAGGATGATGGCGCCCTCGATGATGATGAGGCCCATGGCGTCGGCGTAGGTCATGCCGTCGGAGCCGACGAGTGTGTAGGCGACCATGGCGTTGATGCCCAGGCCGGCGGCCATACCCATGGGGAAGTTGGCGACGACTCCCATGAGGATCGTCATGACGCCAGCGACGGCGGCCGTGCCCGAGGCGATGGCCGCCGGGGCGACGTCGCTCGTGGCTGACAGGATGAGCGGGTTGAGCACGAGGATGTACGCCATCGCGAAGAAGGTGACGACGCCGCCACGGAGCTCGCGGGCGACGGTCGAGCCGCGCTCAGTGATGTGGAAGAAACGGTCGATCGCGCCGGTGGGATTCTGCGCGCTCTGGGAACGGGGAGATGTGACGGTTGTACTCACGTCGGCACATTCTCCCGCAGGAGTCCGCGCCCCGCGTCAGGATGCTCGTCACACCGCGGCCCGGCCAGCCTCGACCGCCCGCTCCGGCCTCAGTCCCCGAAGGGCAGAGCAGCCTCAAGGTCGCTGAGCGTCGCCACGGCCGGACGGTGCTCGGGGACGGTCTGCGTGAGGCTCGCGGCGAGGTCCGCAACGGCGTCCAGCGCGGCGGCATGACGGTCCTGCTCCTGGCTCTCGGCCGGGGTCCGCTCCCCGGACTCGACGGCGGGCTCACCCGTCGTCTCCTGCTCGACGTCCTCACGCGCGCGCGGCTCGTCCTCGCGCAGGGAAGCTCCGTCGGTCCCGATCGGCTCCATGGCGCCCTCATCCAGACGGGAGGGGGCGACCGGCCACTCCGGCCCCTGGTCGGGCAGGTCGGTCTCCGAGTGCGCACCGCACCCGTGGTCGAGGGAGACGACACGGCCGTCGTCGGCCGCCCACTCGTTGGCGCACACACCGAAGACGGAACGCATCGGCCCCGCCATCGGCAGGAAGAACCCGCAGGTCGAGCACGCGGCGTGCGCCTTGCGCACGCCCTCGGCCTGCGGACCGTGATCGCCGTCGTACCAGCGCTGGGCGGCGCGCTGCACGCCCTCGGCGCTGAGCACGCGCGCACGCCCGAAGTCGACGGCGTCGGTGCCTGCGAGCACCAGGCCGTCCGGTGTCGCGTCACCCTCGCCGTCGGCGGTCGCCTCCCATCCGGGCTCGAGGCGCTCGTCCGTCTCGCGTCGCGGAAGACGGTCCGAGCGGCTGACGTCACCGGGACGCAGGCGCTCCGCCCACGGGACCCACGCCTGCGACAGGAGGGCCTCCTCCCCCGGCAGGAGCGACATCTCGCACACGGTCGCTGTGCGCGAGCGCGGCACCCGGCTGAGGGTGACGGCCCAGCGCCAGCCCCGGTACCCGGCGAGGTTGCACTCGAAGAGGTGGGTGATGACCCGCTCCGCCTCGGGCCGGGCGGCCATGTACTCGCCCACGCTCAGTGGCTCGGTGATCTGGGCGAGCGACTCGCGGGCCAGCGCGATGGCGTCGTCGGAGGTCAGGGTCCGGTCCTTGCCCGCAGCGGTCGCCTCCGCGAGCGTAGGCATCGAGCCGGGCCGGGGGAGGTCGCAGGTCGCCGGGTCCGTCAGGGTGCCGGCCGTGCCGGGAGCCAGGGGCTCAACCGCGGGCGCGGCGGTCGGTGTGATCGCCGGCGAGTCAGGGGACTCAAGCTCGGGCGTCGCGGTCGTTACGTCAGTCACCCGCCCAGTGTAGGGGGAGCCACCGGGGCGGTCACCGACGAGTGGCGCACACGGGCGCCCCTCAGGCCTGCTCGACCGAGGCGATGCGGTGCACCGCCACCGTCAGCTCGGTCTCCCGCTCCTGGTCCGCCAGCCGCACCCGCCCCGCCTCGACGGCAAGCACCCGCACCTGCCGCTCCTGCAGGGAGCCGTCGGCGCCCGCCAGGCGCAGACGCAGCCGGGAGCGTGAGGCCTGGGCCTGGCGCAGTACCGCCAGGGCGTGCACCGGGTCGCTCGCCACGCCCGCGGGCAGGCCCGCCTCACGCTGGGCCTGCTCCCCCGCACGCAGGCGCCCCACGAGAACGGCGAGGTCACGGGCAGAAGGGCGACGGCGTCGGGTGACGTGGGTGGCGCGGCCCGGCCGGAGAGGCTCGACGGCGGAGGCGGCGCGTGTGCCGCCGACCGCGTCACCGGCCAGCAGCAGGTGGCCGCTCGCGTCCTCCAGCACCGGGGACAACCCGGCCGCGCGCAGCTCACGCAGCACCCGGCCCGCCGCGGCGGTCGCCACGAGGGCACCCGGCGCGACCTCGTCCAGGCCCAGGCCCGCCAGGCGAGCGTCCGCGAGGAGGCTCGCGGCCACCGCCGGGTCGGGGACCCGCAGCAGGCTGGCGACCTCACGTACCCGCACGGCACCGTGGCGGCGGGCGACATCGTCGATGAGCACGTTCAGGGGCGTCGGCAGCGGAGCCGGGGACCAGCGCCCGAGGGCGTCTCGCAGCTCGTCGGCGGACCATCCGGCGTCCAGGGCGGTGCGCACGGACTCAGCGGTGAAACGCACGGTGAGGGCGCTGCCGCGCGACTCGACGACGCTGGCGCGCTCCAGCAGCGCACCCAGGTCAGGGTCGGGACGGCCCGGGACGATCGCGGTGAGGTCGGACTGGAGGAGCAGGACGTCCACCGGCGTCGCCAGGTCCTCCCCCAGCGTCTGCTCCAGCGCGGCGAGCAGCGCGGCGGGGGCCTCGCCGTCGGGTGCGGGCAGAGTCTGCTCGTGCAGGGCCCCGGCGAGCAGCCGGCCGGCGCGCGACAGGGCCCCTCCGCCGGTGACGCCCAGTGCCTCGGCCTCGGCAAGCACACCGGTGACGGCCCCGGCGGGCACGCTCCGGCGCGGCCGGGCGCTGGTGAGGGCGGCACGCACCCAGGTGGGGTCGACGACGGCGCCCTCCGGCAGGGCGTCCAGCAGCAGAAGGATCCGACGTCGCAGCGCACCCGCCCAGGCGGCCTCGACCCCGTCCCCGAGGACCGGACGCAGGGCTCCGTCGTCGCCACGGGTCCCGACGAGCCAGGGGGTACGGCAGGAGGCCGCCCAGGACACGGCGAGCGGCGCCCAGCGCTCAGGCAGGGCGGCGGCACGCCAGTGCACGGCCTCGCGGGAGGGCACCCAGGCGGCACCGCCCTCGTCGAGCCCCAGCAGGCCGGCGCCCGCAGCCAGCTCGACGACCCGGGCGGCAAGCGGGGCCTCCAGCCCGAGGGCGTCGGCGGTCCTGCTCAGGACCCGCACGCCCACGCCGCCGGTGCGCAGGATCGCCCCTCCCTCGCGGCCCCACTCCTCCAGGAGGTCGGCGACGAGCCTCACGCTCTCCTCAGCGGCGCGCGAGGCCTGGTCCGCGACCGAGGCCGGGTCCTGGAGCGCCAGCTGTGCGGGGTCCGGGCCGGTGGGTGCCTCACGCAGCAGCCGACCACCGCGCAGGGCCAGGGCCACGCGCCGCGGCAGGACAAGGCGGGTGGGGCCGGAGGGCTCACGGGTGCGCCGGAGCCAGTCGCGCTCGATGAGCGGGGCGGCGCCGGGGGCCTGGCCGCCGTCGCGCAGGGTCCCAACCGGTGGGCCCCAGGTGAGGGCGTCAAGCAAGGTGAGGGCCGCCGGGGGCAGGACGGGCACGCCCTCATCCGCACCGTCCGGGGTGCGTCCCCCGCTGGCGGCGTGCAGCGAGTCAAGGGAGGGAGGCAGGTCGGTGTCGGCCCCGAGCTCCTCCTCGGCGCCGTCGGCCAGGGCCAGGCCCAGTGGGTGGGCCCCGAAGGCCTCGACGAGCCCGGGCACGGGCCCCGCGTGAAGAACCAGGGCGAGGTGGTGCAGCCGCCTCAGGTGGGCGGCGACGTCGTCGTCGGGCAGGAGGAGGGCGGGGCCGAGGAGGGCGGGGTCCTGGCTGCCGGTGGCGACGACCGCCTCGGCGACCGCGATCACGGCGGCGTCCAGGTCCGCGAGCGCGGCCTCGACGCTCGGGCGTGCGCCGGCGCGGGCGGCGAGCATCGTGAAGGAGGTGGAGGGCGGGGCCAGCAGGTCCGCGCGGGCGCTGAGGAACGCTGCCACCTGGGCGTCAGGCAGGGCGGTCAGGTGCGCGGCCAGGGTCTCGACGCTGACGGCGACGGCCGGGGCCGAGGACAGGAGCGCGGCGGTCGCAGGAGGCACGTGCTCGGCGGCGGGCGTGGAGCTCCCCCGCCCCAACCTACCGTCGCGCGCACCCGGGCGTGACACGGCTCATCGGAACGCGTGCGCCCGCCGCTGGTACCCGAGAGACCCCACCCGGCGTTCCACGGGAGTCCCGCCACCGTGACGGCAGCTCGCCACGTCACGTATGTACATGTATGTACGCGTATGTCAGCACGGCATATGCGCGCATACTCTCGTATACCCGCAGACCTTGGCCGAAGCGAAGTCGTACTCGGAGCGCTTCCGGTACATCAAGGTCGAGCGCCTCGACCGGGCCGCAGCCGAGGCAGCGTTCACGCAACCCGCTCTCGACGAGAACGTCACGTGGCAGCCGACGGCACTGGATCACGTCATCGACCGTTCGGGCCAGTACCCGTACTTCATCCAGCAGTTCGGCCAGGAGGCCTGGAACGCCGCGTCCGGGGACCAGATCGACATGCGTGCGGCTGAGCTGGGCGTCGTGGCTGGACTTGCCCAGCTCGACACCGGCTTCTTCCGCGCGCGCTGGGACCGGACGACAGGAGCCGAGAAGCACTATCTGCGCGCCATGTGACCCGAAGGCGATGAGGGACATGGCTGGGTTCATCTCACGACAGCACGACGAGGACGACTGACACCCGCCCGGGCGTGACACGGCTCATCTGAGCGCGTGCGCCCGCGGGGCGATACTCCGCCTATGCCCGCCACGCCCGGCCTGCCCGACGGCCCCCTCATCGTCCAGAGCGACAAGACCGTCCTGCTTGAGGTCGCCCACCCCGGCGCTGACGACGCCCGCCGCGCCATCGCCCCCTTCGCGGAGCTCGAGCGCGCCCCCGAGCACGTCCACACCTACCGGATCACCCCGCTGGCCCTGTGGAACGCCCGCGCCGCCGGCCTCGACCCGGAGACCGTCGTCCACGTCCTCATCACCTACTCGCGCTTCCCCGTCCCGCACTCGCTGCTGACGGAGGTCGCCGAGACGATGGGCCGCTACGGCCGCCTCCAGCTGCTGAGCGACCCCGCGCACGGGCTCGTCCTGCACACCACGGACGTGCCGGTGCTGGAGGAGGTCCTGCGCTCGCGGCGCACCGCGGGGATGCTCGGCGAGCGCCTGTCGTCGCAGGACGTCGTCGTCCACCCCTCCGAGCGCGGCAACCTCAAGCAGGCACTCATCACGCTGGGGTGGCCCGCTGAGGACCTGGCCGGATACGTCGACGGCGAGCGCCACCCCATCGCCCTGGCGGACGACCCCGCCGGGGTGCGCGAGCACGTGCCCGGCGCCTTCGCGCTGCGCCCCTACCAGGCGCAGGCGGTCGAGGCCTTCTGGGCGGGCGGCAGCGGCGTCGTCGTCCTGCCCTGCGGGGCCGGCAAGACCCTCGTGGGCGCGGCCTGCATGGCCCGCAGCTCGACGACGACCCTCGTCCTCGTGACCAACGCCGTCTCCGCCCGCCAGTGGAAGGACGAGCTGGTCCGCTTCACCTCCCTGACCGAGGACGAGATCGGTGAGTACTCAGGCTCACGCAAGGAGGTCCGGCCGGTCACCATCGCGACCTACCAGGTGCTGACCACCCGCAGGAAGGGCGTCTACCCGCACCTCGACCTGCTCGACGCCCACGACTGGGGCCTCATCGTCTACGACGAGGTGCACCTGCTTCCGGCCCCGGTCTTCCGCATGACCGCGGACCTCCAGGCCCGCCGCAGGCTGGGGCTGACGGCGACGCTCGTGCGCGAGGACGGGCGCGAGGACGAGGTCTTCTCCCTCATCGGCCCCAAGCGCTATGACGCCCCGTGGAAGGACCTGGAGAACCAGGGCTGGATCGCCCCCGCCGTGTGCACGGAGGTGCGCGTGAGCCTCGACGCCGGCGAGCGCATGACGTACGCGACCGCCACGCCCGAGGACCGTTACCGGCTTGCCGCCACCACCGAGCGCAAGACCGACGTCGTCGACCGGCTGCTGGCCCGCCACCGAGGGCAGAGCGCGCTCGTCATCGGCCAGTACGTCGACCAGCTCGAGGAGCTCGCCGAGCACCTGGGGGCGCCGCTGCTCACCGGGGCGACGACCGTGCGTGAGCGCCAGCGGCTCTACGACGCCTTCCGCAGCGGCGAGGTGGGCACGCTCGTGGTCTCCAAGGTCGCCAACTTCTCCGTCGACCTGCCGGGCGCCTCGGTGGCGGTGCAGGTCAGCGGCTCCTTCGGCTCACGCCAGGAGGAGGCCCAGCGCCTGGGCCGGATCGTGCGGCCCAAGGAGGACGGGCGTCAGGCCCACTTCTACACGGTGGTCGCACGGGACACTGTCGACCAGGAGATGGCGGCGCACCGTCAGCGCTTCCTGGCGGAGCAGGGCTACGCCTACGACGTCGTGGACGCCGAGGACCTGTAGCGCGTGCCCGGGGCCCGCGGGCACGCGTGCGCCCCAGCGCGGGGAGGCGCGGCGGGCTCCCGCCCGGCGGGCACCGGTAGGGCCCCTCAGCGGGCCCGGCCGTCAGGGCCGGGCGCCGCAGCCGCTCAGCGGCGCGAGACCGCGTAGGCCCGGGCGCTGAGGACCAGCTGGCGGGCAAGCTCGCGGCCGAAGGCCTGGATCACCGGGTCGACCTTCTCCGCCTCGGCGCGCGCCCGCCGTCCGACCTGCACGGCCTCGTCGGGCAAGGCCTCGTCACTCAGCGCCTCAGCCGCCTCCTCACCCTCGACGACCCCCATCTGCCGGGCGGCGCTGCGCGCCCTCCAGTACTCGATGCGGGCGGGTGTGGACTCGGGGTGGTGCTGCAGGGCGAGCAGGCGCCCGGCCCGCCACGCCTGGACGGGGGCGCCGACGGAGGAGGCGAGCAGCGTGGCCTGCTCCGGCAGGCGGACGACGCCGTCGTCGTGGGAGACGATGACGGGCAGGCGGGTGCCGTCGTGCGTGCGCACGCCGGTGCGCACGGCGGTGCGCACGGCCGCGGCGATGACCGGTGCGAGGAAGGGGTCCTCGCCGGCGGCCTCCGTGAGCTCCAGCTCGACGATGCCGCCCTCGGGGCCGTGGGGCGAGGGGACGGCCGTGGCCCCGCCGAGCGCCTCGGCGGCGACCTGGGCGCCCAGGCAGATGGTCAGGGCGGGCACCCTCTCCTCGACGACGCGCCGCAGCAGGTGGCGCAGGTCCGCCAGCCACGGGTGGGCGTCGTCGTCGTGGGCGCTCATGGCGCCACCGAGGACGACGAGGCCGTCACCGATCTCCGTCAGGTCCGGCACAGGGTCGCCCTGCCAGGGGCGCACCATGGTGAGCCGGGCGCCGCTGGCGAAGAGCCACTCGCCCAGGCGGCCCAGCGGGGCGAAGGCCTCGGGCTCGATGACCGTCAGGACGGGGGCGACGGCGGCACGAGCGGCGCTCTGACCCGCTCGGAGGGTGCCGAAGGTGTCTGTCATGCGCTCTATTCATGCCGTGACACCGGGGGCACGCAAGCTGGGGACGGACCGTGACGGTCGGCCGCCCGGTGCGCCGCGGCGGCCGGCCGGCCGCTGCGCACCCGATCTGGCGCGCGCTTGCAGTGAAACTGCTTGCGACAGACGGGCGCGGGCACGACGATGACGGGTGATGGACTCAACACGCCTCGCCCGCCCGGGCGCCCTCGTCCGCCTGTCCGCCTGCGGCCTGCTCATCGCGGGAGCTCTTGTGGTGCCGGCGACGGCCTCCGCGGCCCCCGCCGTCGAGGCTCCCGCCCCCGTCTCAGCCCGCACCGTGCCCGCCGCGACGTCGACCGTCCTGACCGAGCAGGTCACCGACGACGCCGACGTGCTCGACGACTCCGCCGCCCGGGACGTGGTCAACCAGCTCGCCGCCGAGGGCATCGGGCTGTGGGTCGTGACGATCGACGACGCCTCGATGACCGCCGAGGAGTACGCGGCGAAGGCGTGGGACGACTCCAGGCTGGGCACGCAGGACCTCCTGCTCGTCATCAACATGACGAGCTCGGGCCGCACCTACGCCTTCTCAGGCTCGGCCAAGAACAGCGTGTGGAGCGACTCCACCACCGACGCGGTGCGCACCAAGATCTACAACGAGCTCAAGGACGGTGACTACGACGGCGCCGTCGCCGCGGTCCTCACGGGGCTCGACTCCTCCGCGGGCACCGGCGACTCCTCCGGCAGCGGCACCGGCGGCGGCACCGGCGTCGCCCTGGTGCTGGGGACGACGGCCCTCGTCGGTGGCGGCGCGGTGCTGTACTCGCGCTCGCGGCGCAAGAAGTCCCTGGAGGGGCCCGCAGGTGCGCGAGCTGCCTCGGTGGTGCCGCTGGAGACCCTCGCGCTCCAGGCCGGCAACGCGCTGGTCACTGCCGACGACGCCGTGCGGGCCGCCGACGAGGAGCTGTCCTACGCCCAGGCCCAGTTCGGCCTGGCGGCCACCGACTCCTTCACCCAGGCGCTCGCCACCGCCCGCGAGCACGTCGCTCGCTCCTTCGAGCTGCGCAAGCTTCTCGACGACGACATCCCCGAGACCGAGGCCCAGCAGCGTCAGATGAACTCGGAGATCCTCGGACGCTGCCAGGACGCGGTGCGCGTCATCCAGGAGCAGGAGGCGGCCTTCAGCGAGCGTCGAGGCCTGGAGGCCAACCTGCCCGCCTCGATCTCGGAGACCGGCCAGCGCGCCGACGAGACCGAGCGGGCCATCACGGCCGCCCAGACGCTGCTGGTGACCCTGCACGCCTCCTACCCCTCCTCCGCGCTCACCAGCGTGTCCGAGGCCCCGACGCAGGCGCAGCGGCTGCTGGCGGCGGGACGCACGGCCCTGGACCAGGCGCGTGACTCCCTGGCGTCCGGCGAGCAGTCCACGGCTGTCGAGCAGGTGCGTATCGCCCAGGGCTCCATCGCCCAGGCGGGTGCGCTGGCCGCCCAGGTCTCCACGGCCCGCGAGCGCCTGGCGACGGCGACCACGGACCTGGGGGCGGCGATCGCCTCGATCTCCTCCGACCTCGTGGACGCCCGGCGCCTGGCGGATCAGGTGCCCTCCGCCGTGCTCGCGCCGCTGGTGGCCGACGCGGAGGCCGCTGTCGCCGAGGGACGTGGCGTGTCCGCGAATAACGGCAACGGTGGCGACCCTCTGGCGGCTCTCGAGCACCTGGCGCGCGCGGAGGGCGCCCTCGACGCCGCCCTGGCCTCGGCGCGGGCCAAGGAGGAGAACGACGCGCGCGCCCGCTCCCAGCTGTCGTTCCGGCTGTCGCACCTGACCTCCCAGGTCGAGGCAGTGACCTCCTACGTCACCACCCACCGCGGCGTCGTCGGAGCCTCCGCCCGCACGGCCCTGAGCGAGGCCTCTCGGCACGCGGCCGCGGCTGCGCGCCTGCAGGTGACGGACGCCGCCGCGGCCCTCGCGGAGGTCGCGGCCGCAGAGCCCCTCGTGGCGCAGGCGCAGGCGCTGGCTGAGGCGGATGTGCGCAACCACCACGACTCGTGGGGCTCGGGCTCGGGCTCGGGTGGCTCCGGCATCGACCTGGGCTCGCTCATCCTGGGCGGCATCCTCCTGGGCGGTGGCGGGCACCGCGGCGGCTACGGCGGCTGGGGAGGCCACAGCGGCGGATTCGGCGGCTTCGGAGGAGGCGGATTCGGCGGAGGCGGCTTCGGCGGCGGGGGCGGCGGCTTCGGAGGAGGCGGCGGTCGTTTCTGAGACCCCGGCACCGCCGTCGGCCCGCACGCGCCCCAGGCCCCGGCACCGCCGTCGGCCGAGCGGCCGCGCCCTCACGCCATGAGCGATACGGGCCGGGCAACCCCTGACGAGCGCCGGACACCACACCCGCATCCGTGGGACGATCCCGGCAGGGCACGCACGCGCCGCACGCCCACCGGCGTCGGACGCACCCCGCCCCTGTGAGAACACGAAAGGTCACCACCATGGCTGAGAAGCAGTCGATCCTGGGTCGTATCGCCCAGCTCACCCGAGCCAACATCAACGCCCTCCTCGACCGCGCCGAGGACCCGGAGAAGATGCTCAACCAGCTGGT
>ERZ772827.1634-NODE-1634-length-11209-cov-7.039806_pt1 | contig 11209 bp, 6 predicted proteins | sample MGYA00580850_ERZ772827 | MGnify/ENA primary metagenome ERZ772827 (study PRJEB29015, sample SAMEA2737950) | human oral metagenome | biome: human oral; feature: human-associated habitat; material: dental | place: China | collected 2145 ...
CTTCCTCGACCACCTCGGCCTCATCCGCAGACGAGGACTCTTCGGACTCGGCGGCAGACTCGCCCTCACCGACCTGAGACTCATCCGCCTCAGCTTCCTCAGTCTCGACTGCCTCAACGTCTGACTCGGTCATCTCCGAATCCTCCGCCGAAGCGCTGTCCTCCTCGGCCTCATCCGACTCGGTCGACTCAGCAGCTTCCTCGACCACCTCGGCCTCATCCGCAGACGAGGACTCTTCGGACTCGGCGGCGGGCTCGCCCTCACCGGCATCGTCCACAGACTCGGAAGCGCCCTCAGCAGCCTCGGACTCGGGATCAGTATCGGAGTCGGACTCAGCACCATCGGCTTCGGGTTGCGCGTCCTCATCGGTGACGGACTCCCCCTCGGAGAGCTCATCCTTCGAGTCGCCCGACCTGACGACAGCATCGCCCTCCTGGGGCGCCTCAGCCTCCGCCTCCTCAACCGGAGCATCGTCCTGGTCCGACTCGGCCTCCGATTCCGCCTTCTCCTCCGCGGAAGGCTCAGGCCCATCCCCTGCGTCCGACTCAGCGTCCGACTCAGTGTCAGTCTCGGTGTCAGCGTCATCGGTATCCGCATCGGCCGATGAGGCCTCGGCTGCAGAGCCCTCAGCAGGCCCCGCACCGTTGGAGTCCGCTTTCTCCGGGTGCGGGTCATCCGCGATATCCGGCGTCTTGGCGCTGAGAACTTGGGCGATATCCTCGAGCGAGGAGGTACGGGGATCGGTCACCTGCGGGATGTTCACGGCTTCCTCGGTGTGACGGGTGCCGTCGGAAGTGGGGACGTCGTCGGTCATAGTCGCATTCTTACTCAAGCATTGGCACGGCGGCGGCGGGCAGCGTCCTTGAAACGCTCCTGGGAGTCGAGGATGACCTTGCGGATGCGCACCGCATCCGGAGTGACCTCAACGCACTCGTCATCGGAGGCGAACTCGAGGGCCTCCTCCAGGGTCAGCTTACGCGGCGGCACCAGGCCCTCAAAAGAATCGGCCGTGGCGGAGCGCATGTTGGTCTGCTGCTTCTCGCGCACGACGTTGACGTCCATGTCCTCATTGCGCGGATTCTCGCCGACGACCTGGCCCTCGTAGGTCTCCTGGCCGGGCTCGACGAAGAACGTGCCGCGGTCCTGCAGGCGGATGAGGGCGTAGGCGGTGACGGCCCCGGCGCGGTCGGAGACCAACGACCCCGTGGTGCGGGCCACGATCTGACCGGCCCAGGGCTCGTAGCCCTCGGCGATGGATGAGGCGATACCGGTACCGCGAGTCTCCGTGAGGAACTGCGTGCGGAATCCGATGAGACCGCGCGCCGGGACGAGGAACTCCATGCGGATCCATCCGGTGCCATGGTTGATCATGGTCTCCATGCGGCCTTTGCGGGCGGCCATGAGCTGGGTGACGGCGCCCAGGTACTCCTCGGGAACGTCGATGGTCGTGCGCTCGACCGGCTCATGCCGCCTGCCATCGATCGTGCGGGTGACGACCTGCGGCTTGCCGACAGTCAGCTCGAAGCCCTCGCGACGCATCTGCTCGACCAGGATCGCCAAGGCCAACTCGCCGCGCCCCTGGACCTCCCATGCGTCAGGGCGTCCGGCGGACAGCACGCGCAAGGAGACATTGCCGACCAGCTCGCGATCCAGGCGGTCCTTGACCTGACGGGCCGTGACCTTGGCCCCCTTGGTACGCCCGGCCATGGGAGAGGTGTTGATGCCGATGGTCATCGAGATGGCCGGGTCATCCACCGTGATCAGCGGCAGCGGACGCGGGTCGTCGGGGTCCACCAGGGACTCTCCGATGGTGATGTTCTCAATACCGGCGATGGCGACGATATCTCCGGCATGGGCCTCCTCGGCGGGCCGGCGGTCCAAACCCTCGGTGATGAGCAGCTCGGAGACTCGCGCTGTGGACAGGGATCCGTCATGGCGGGCCCACGACACGGTCTGCCCCTTGTGCAGAGCGCCATTGTGGATGCGCAGAAGGGCCAGCCTGCCGAGGAAGGGCGAGGCGTCCAGGTTGGTGACGTGCGCCTGAAGAGGAGCTCCCTCATCGTAGGAGGGGCCGGGGATGCGCTCGATGATGGTGCGGAAGAACGGCTCAAGATCCTCACTGGCCGGCAGCTCGCCGTCGGCGGGCTGGGCGGTGTCGGCACGGCGGGCCTTGGCGGAGGCGTAGATGACGGGGAGGTCGAGGACGGCCTCCAAGTCGATGTCGGGCTGCTCGTCGGACAGGTCGGAGGCCAGCGAGAGCAGCAGATCGGTGGACTCGGAGACGACCTCGCTGATGCGCGAGTCGGGGCGATCCACCTTGTTGACCACGAGGATGACCGGCAGATTGGCGGCCAGGGCCTTGCGCAGCACGAAGCGCGTCTGGGGCAGGGGCCCCTCCGAGGCGTCCACGAGCAGGACGACGCCGTCCACCATGGACAGGCCGCGCTCGACCTCACCGCCGAAATCGGCGTGCCCGGGAGTATCGATGACGTTGATGGTGATGCCCTCGGGGAGCCCGGCGGCCACGGCCGCAGGACCGCGGTAGTGGACGGCCGTGTTCTTGGCGAGAATGGTGATGCCCTTCTCGCGCTCGAGCTCGCCGGAGTCCATGACGCGCTCGCCGGTGGTCTCCTCGGTGGCGCGGGCGCCGAAAGCGCCCGCCTCCCAGAGCATCGCGTCGACGAGGGTGGTCTTGCCGTGGTCGACATGGGCGACGATGGCGACGTTGCGCAGATCCTGGCGCACAGTCATGTGAGGCACTTCTTCCGTCCGAGGGGCGCCGGAGCACGGTCGAGACGCGGGCCCACCGCTGGCGCACAGCGGGGCAAGGGTAGAGGCTGCCGTTCAGCAGTCGCCATGACGGGGGTGACACGAACGCTGTGCGCCCGCTCACGCTTCCGCGATCCCCTGCTGAGGCCCAGCCTCAGGTGATCGATTCCGATCTGGAGCCGGTAGGCGAAGCAGGCCGCACCCCGACCATTGGTGACGGTTTACGACGCCGACGGAACTTCGGCAGGTGAACGTACTTTTCTCTCATCCTTCTGAGCTCAACCCGCAGAAGGATGAGAGAAAAGTACGTTCACGCCGGAAAGGTACGTTCATGATCCGCCCCGCCCGTACTCGGGCTCCCCTGGACCGATCTCGATGCGGAACCGGACCGATCTCGATGCGGAACCGGACCGATCTCGACGCGGAAGTGGACCGATCTCGAGCCGAGTTACGACCGATCTCGATGCGGAATGCGACCGATCTCGGCGAAGGGAGCCGCCCGCGACGGCCTCAGCCCTCGCTCATACCCTCACGCCCCGCACAACTCCGCATGCCCCGCACAGCTCATGCTCCGCACGGCTCACGCCCCGTACAGCGCGATTCTGGAGCCGGGAACGGCGTCGATCAGCTCGCGGGTGTAGGTCTCGCGCGGGTGGGCGAACAAGTCATCCGCATGGCCGGACTCGACCACCCGCCCCTTCTCCATGACCACGACGTCGTCCGCGATCTGCCGCACGACCGCCAGGTCGTGGGTGATGAAGAGGTAGGTCAGGTCCAGCTCTCGCTGAAGCTCCGCCAGCAGTCGCAGGATCTGCGCCTGGACGAGCACGTCGAGGGCGGAGACGGCCTCGTCCAGCACCACGATCTCGGGCCTCAGGGCCAGAGCCCGGGCGATGGCCACGCGCTGGCGCTGGCCCCCGGAGAGCTCATTGGGGTAGCGCCGCATGGCCGAGCGGGGCAGGGCGACCATGTCGAGAAGCTCGGCGACGCGCTCGCTGCGCTCCTGACGACCTCCCACATCGTGCACCCGCAACGGCTCCTCGATGATCCGGTAGATGGAGTACATCGGATCCAGGGAGCCATAGGGGTTCTGGAACACCGGCTGCATGATGCGCCGCAGCTCGAACAGCTGCTTGGGTCCCAGAGTCGACAGGTCGACGCCGTTGTGGAAGACCTTGCCCTCGGTGGGATCGATCAGATTGAGGACGATGTTCGCCACCGTGGACTTGCCCGAGCCGGACTCGCCGACGAGCGCCGTCGTCGTGCCTCGGAGCACTCCGAAGGTGACGTCGTCAACGGCCCGGATATGCGCGTCCGCGCCCTTGGCGCCGCGCACGTCGAAAACCTTGGTCAGATGCTCGACCCGCAGGATCTCGGGAGTGTCCTTCGCGATCTCGTGAACGCCCAGTTCGTCCTCCGCGACCTGGATGCCCTCGGCGTGGGCCGCCTCGATGCGCTGAGAGGCCAGCGACGGCGCCGCCTCGACGAGTCGGCGGGTGTAGGGGTGGCGCGGGTTCTGGAGCACGTCCAGACTCGGCCCGGACTCCACGATGCGGCCGCGGTGCATGACGACGACGTGCTCGGCCCGCTCCGCCGCCAGGCCGAGGTCGTGGGTCACGAAGAGCATCGCCGTTCCCAGCTCGTGGATGAGGCGCCCGAGGTGGTCCAGAATGCGACGCTGGACGGTGACGTCCAGGGCGCTGGTCGGCTCATCGGCGATGAGCAGCCGGGGGCGCGCCGCCAGGCCGATGGCGATCAGGGCGCGCTGCCGCATGCCTCCGGAGAACTCGTGCGGATACTGCTTGGCGCGTCGGGCGGCGTCGGGGAGTCCCGCGTCCTCGAGCAGAAGCGCCACCTGCTCGGCGGTGGCGATCCGACTCTGGCCCTGCCCTCTCGATCCCCCCGATCCCTCCGAAGAGGCCCCATCCGAGACGTCGGAGTCATCCGGGGCCTCCTGCCCGGCGGCGAGCCTGGCGAGACGGTCATCCGCCACCCCCGCCAGCCCGTTGGCGCGCAGCGCCTCACGAACCTGGAAGCCGATGGACCACACCGGGTTGAGATTGGTCATGGGGTCCTGGGGGACCAATCCGATCTCGCTGCCGCGCAGACGCTGCATCTGCTTGTCGGAGGCGTGCGCAATGTCCTCGCCGTCGAACAGGATGCGGCCCCCGATTACCCGCCCGGTCCCCGGCAGCAGGCCGATGACGGCATTGGCCAGGGTGGTCTTCCCAGAGCCCGACTCCCCGACGATGGCCACGCTCTGCCCGGGATAGATCGTCAGATTGGCCTGGCGAACAGCCGGAACCATCCCGGTCGAGGAGCGGAAGGCCACCTCGAGATTCTCAATGCGCAGCAGCGGCGCTTCAGCGGGCGCAAAGTCTTCAGCGGCAGAAGCGGAGGCGGCAGAAGCCTCAGAAGCATCAACGGCGGTGTTGTCGGTAGTCACTTGCGAGCCTTCGGATCGAGGGCGTCCCGCACCACATCGCCCATCATGACGAAGCCGAGCACGGTGAGCGCGAGAGCGCCCGCGGGGTACAACAGGACGGAGATGTGGTCGCGCAGCGCCACGTTGGCCGTGGAGATGTCCGCACCCCAGGAGACCACCGAGGCCGGCAGCCCGATCCCGAGGAAGGACAGCGTCGCCTCGGCGACGATGAAGATGCCGAGCTCGACGGTGGCGGTGACGATGATCGGAGCGGCGGCATTCGGCAGGACATGGCGCAGCAGGATGGCGAGCCGTCCGCTGCCGAGCGAGACCGAGGCGGTCACGAAATCCTCGTTCTTGACACTCATGACCGCGCCCCGGGTGATGCGGGCGATCTGCGGCCATCCGAACAGCGCCAGGACGGCGACGACGGTCAGGATGGAGGACCTGCCCTTGAACATCTGCATGACGACGATCGCGGCCAGCACGAAGGGCACGGCGAAGAACACGTCGGTGATGCGCGAGAGCAGCGCGTCGAAGAAGCCCCCGAAGAACCCGGCGAGAGCGCCGATGAGTCCGCCCAGCAGCGTGACCAGGAGCGTCGTGAGCACGCCCACGGTCACCGACGCGCGGGCGCCGTAGATGGTCCGGGCGAAGATGTCGCAGCCCTGCCGGTCGAAGCCGAAGGGGTGCTGGACGGTCGGAGTTCCGTAGGATTTGTTGAGCTGGCAGTAGGTGGGCGTGGCGCGGGCGATCAGTCCGGGGGCCACGGCGAGCAGGACGGCGACGGCGATGAGCAGGGCGGAGACCCAGAAGATAGGGCGACGGCGCAGCTGCTTCCACGCCTCCCCCCACATCGAGGAGGGGGCGGAGTCGTCGGCGACGGCATCGACCGCGCCCAGCCCCTGCTCATCGGTATCGGCGACGAAGTGCTCCTGCCCGATACGGACAGCGGTTGCACTGGCTGCACCGGTGGCACTGGAGGCGCGGGGGCCGTCGGACGGCCGAGGCCACCGAGCCTCGGGCTCGGGCTGCTCGTGGGTCTGAGCCTCGAGCGGCTTCTGGTCCTGTCCCTCAGTGCTCTCGGTGCTCTCAGCGTTGTCGGAGCTGTCGGAGTTTTCAGAGCTGTCGGGAATGTCGAGGTTGTCAGGCATAGCGGATCCTCGGGTCCAGGGCTGCGTACAGAAGGTCAACGATCAGATTGGAGATGATGAACACCAGGATGAGCACCGTCGTGAAGGCGACGACCGTGGGACCCTCCCCATTGATGATGGCCTTGTAGAGGGTGCCGCCCACGCCGTCGATATTGAAGATCCCCTCGGTCACGATGGCTCCGCCCATGAGCGCGCCCAGATCCGCGCCGAGGAAGGTGACGACCGGCACCAGCGAGTTGCGCAGGACGTGAACGACCATGACCCGACGGCTCGACAGGCCCTTGGCACGCGCCATGCGGACATGGTCGGCCGACAGGTTCTCCCCCACCTCCGTGCGCGTCAGGCGCAGGACGTAGGCCAGGGAGACCGCCCCGAGCACGATCGCGGGCATGAGCAGTTCCTTGAACCCCGGAGAGCCCCCGGCCGTCGTCGGCAGCCATCCGAGCTTGACGCCGATGAAGAACTGCAGGAGGAAGCCGATGACGAAGGTCGGGACGGCGATGACCACCAGGGACAGGATCAGCACCGTGGCGTCGAAGATCCCGCCCTTGCGCATGCCGGCGAAGAGCCCGATACCGACGCCCGCCACCGCTTCGAAGACGAGCGCCATGAGGGCGAGCTTGATCGTGACCGGATAGGCGCCGGCGAGCACATCGACGATCGGCCTGGACCCGCGAATGGTGGTGCCCAGGTCGAAGGTCACCAGCCCCTTGAGGAACAGGAAGTACTGGACGAGGAAGGGCTGATCCAGGTTGTACTGGGCGCGTATCTGAGCCTGAAGATCGGGGTTCAGGGCGCGCTCACCGCCCATGGCGGCGACAGGATCGCCCGGCAGGGCGAAGACCATGGCGTAGATGAGCAGCGTGGCCCCGAAGAACACGGGGATCATCTGCAGAAGCCTGCGTCCGGCGTAGCGGAGCATCGGCATCTCCTTAGAGCAGGATGGGAACGGACGAACGTAGAGGGTTCCGGGGGCTCTCGTTCAGGCACGGCGCCCGGTGCGGCGGCGGTTTCCCGGGTTAGCTGGAGCACCGCCGCGCCGGAGCCGGCCTGAGGCCGGCCAAGAGGACGACTGGGCCGAACCGCCCCGCCGGATGACCGGCCGGCGGGCGGCCGGGCGGGCAACCGGACCGAGGTCAGTACGAGGAGATGGCCTCCGCCTGGTCCCACAGGCGCTTGGCCTCGGCCTCATCGAACTGGAGGACCTCGTTGCCCGCCACGGAGTCCTTCCACCCGGGGATGGTGGGACTGGTGAAGTCCGATGCGGGGGTGCGGGTGTCGTAGAACAGGGTGTCGCAGATCTGCTTGCGGTTGATGGCGCGGGACAGCGCCGCCCGACGGGCACGGCCCTCGTCGTCCATCTTCCAGTGCTCGGCATTGACATTGACGATGAAGTTCTGGATGAGGGCGCCGGGCTCATTGACGGCCCGCTCGCCGAGCTCGTCCTGGAAGGAGGCCAGGGCCGAGTCAGGAATGGCATCGATCACGTCAACGGCGTCGGAGAGCAGATCGTTGTAGGCCGCGTCGTAGCTGGTGTAGAAGATGAAGGTGATGCCCTCGTTCTTGGGCAGGCGGACGCCCTGGTAAGAGGGGTTCTTGGCCAGCACGGCCTGGGAGTCGTGCACCCACTCGGTCAGGGCGTAGGGGCCGTTGCCGATGGGCTTCTGGCCGAAGGCGGCCATGTCGGCGTAGGCGGACTCGGGCAGCGGGTAGAAGGCGGAGGTCCCCAGGCGCTTGACGAAGTCGTGGGCCGGGGCGGTGAGCTTGATCGTGAACGTCAGATCATCGACCTTCGCCAGTCCGGTCAGCTCGGAGTCCTCCTCCGCGGAGTAGCCCTCGATGAGCTCGTAGGCGTAGCTGGACAGCTGGGCGTTGGACATCAGCGCGCCGTAGTTCCAGGCCTTGATGAAGGAGTCGGCGGTGACCGGGGTGCCGTCCGAGAAGGTCCAGCCGTCCTTGAGCTTGACCGTGAAGGTCTGATTATCGGAGGTCTCGATGGATTCGGCGACCTCGTTCGTCACGGTGCCGTCCTTCTCGTAGGCGACCAGGCCCGCGAAGATCAGATCGACGATGCGGCCGCCGCCGGTCTCATTCGTGTTGGCGGGCAGCAGAGGGTTCTGGGGCTCGGAGTTGTTGGCGCGCACGAAGCCGTCGGAGTTCGTGGTGGTGATGAACTCGTAGCTGGGCATGGCCTGCCAGTTGAAGGTCACGTCACTGACGTTCTTGGAGTAACCCCCAAAGCCGTTCTGGTACCACAGGGGGATGGCCGGCAGGTCCGCGAAGAGCTGCTCCTGAGCCTTCACGTAGAGAGCGTTCGACTCCGCATCGTCCTTGGCCGCGGCGGCCTGAGCCATCAGGTCGTCGAACGCGGTGCTGGAGTACTGGGCGTCGTTCGCGCCCCCGTTCGTCTGGAAGGGGCCGTCGAGGAAGTCCTCCATGGAGGGGTAGCCCGCCTGCCACCCGGCGCGGAAGGCCCCGACGATCGTGTGGTCGGTGATCTGCTGGCGCAGCTCGGAGAACTGGGCATAGGGCAGCGGCTCCATGGAGATGCCCAGCGTGTTGCTGACGGAGTTGCACACGGCCTCGACCCAGTCCTTGTGGGGCCCATCGGAGTTGTAGGCGAACGTCAGCCTGCCGCCGCTCTCGGCGCCCTGGCCGTCCGAGGCGGCGCTGGGGCCGCCATCGGGGCTGTCGGAGCCGCAGGCACCGGCCAGCAGCACCGCGAATGTTGCGGCTCCCAGGCCGAAGTGACGGCGAGAGATCGTGGGATTGCTCAACGGAATTACCTCCGTTGGACATCGTCGGCATCGACAATCGATTAGCAACTATGCACTCATCCCGACATGGAGAATGTCGACACCGTGGCGATGATAGTAAACACCATCCGGTAATCCCATGGACACATTCAGGCGCATACTTATGTTTTTGGCCTCCGGTTCCCGCCTTCTGTTTTCCGGTTCCCGCCGATCGGGCCGACATCACCAGGCGGCCGCGAGCAATTCGTAGGAGCGCCGACGCGCGACGGCGTCATGAGCATAGGTGACCACCAGGATCTCCTCCAGGCCCCAGCGCGAGGCCAGCTCACGGATGCCCGCGGCCACGACGTCGGGGGTGCCGACGAAGGACAGCCCCATGGACGCCTCGACGACGTCCTCGCGCCCTCCCGCCAGGGCGCGCCAGGCCCGCGGATCGTCGTCGGGCGCGTCCAGCGGCGCCGGCCTGCCGCCGACAATGCGCGCGGCGGCCGCCATGGCCGTGGAGAACAGTCTTTCCGCCTCCTCCTGCTTGGGGGCGACGACGGCGTTGACGCCCGCCGCCACATGAGGCGCGCCGTCCCGGGAGAGCGGGCGGGCGCCGTCGCTCCCCGCGCCCCGACTGGACTGGCCGGATCGGCTGGACTGGCTGAAATGGCTGCGGTACGTCGTAATGGCGGCCTCCGCCTGGGAGGGCGCGAAGTGCGAGGCGACGACGAAGGGGAGCCCGAGCGTGCCGGCGACGCGCGCACCATTGACCGACGAGCCGAGGATCCAGGCGGTCGGGGCGGTGCCCTCGCCCGGGATGGCGCGCACATGCCGCTCCGAGGCGGCGGTCGGGGCGTCCACGGCGCCGTACCCGCCCACACCCTCGCCCGACGGCGGCAGGAGCGACCCGGGCACCGTCCCCAGCACGTCGTCGGGAATGGCGCCGAGGTAGGCCAGGGTCTCCAGAACCTCGTCGGCGAAGCGGGAGGGATCGGCCTTGCGCCGCCGCAGAGCCGCCGCGGTCAAAGGGTCGGTGCCCGGCGCGCGCCCCAGCCCCAGCCCCACGCGGCCGGGATGGAGCGTGGCGAGCGTGCCGATCTGCTCGGCGATCACCAGAGGAGCGTGGTTGGGCAGCATGATGCCGCCGCTGGCGACCCCGATGCGCCTGGTGGCGGCGAGCACCTGCCCCATGAGAACGGTCGTGGCCGAGGAGAGGTAGGTCGTGGAGCCGTGGTGCTCCGCGAGCCAGTAGCGGGCATAGCCGGCCTCGTCGGCGGTGCGGGCCAGCTCCAGCATCTCGCTCAGGGCATCGGCGCGGGTGCGCCCGGCCGAGACCGGCACGAGATCGAGGACGGACAGCACGGGTCGTGCGGCGTTCATGGACTCACCCTACGGCGAGTCCCGCAGCGGGAGTCCGGCTGATCGGCTCAGTCCGCCGGGGATGACGGGGCGGGCGTCCCGCCCTCCTGCGCGTCCACGGGCGATGCCGGAGCGGCCGGAGCAGGAGCGCCATCACGACGGCGGTAGACCGCGGCGAGCACGGCGCCGGACAGATTGTGCCATGTGGAGAAGACGGCACCGGGCAGGGCCGCCTCGGGCGAGAAGTACGTCCCCGCCAAGGTGGCGGCCAGCCCCGAGTTCTGCATGCCGACCTCGATGGAGATGGTCCGGCACACGCGGGCGTCGCGTCCCAGGATCCGTCCGGCACCGTAGCCGAGCAGGTAGCCCAGCACGTTGTGGCAGGCGACCACGAGCAGAACCAGCAGACCGGCGGACAGGATCGTCGTGGCGGACTTGGAGACGACGGCGAGGACCACATAGCAGATGCCGAGCACCGAGACCCATGGCATGGCCGGCAGGATCCTCTCGACGAACCCGCTGAACAGCACCCGGACGATCAGGCCGCCGACAACGGGCACGAGCACCATGCGCACGATGCTCATGGCCATGGACCCGGCGTCCACGGGCATGTACTGGCCGGCGAGCCACTGCGTGAGCAGTGGCGTCATGAGCGGGGCGAGCAGGGTCGAGATGGAGGTCATCGTGACGCTGAGCGCCACATCGCCTCTGGCGAGGTAGGAGATGACGTTGGAGGAGGTGCCGCCCGGCGCGCAGCCGAC
>ERZ772827.1636-NODE-1636-length-11207-cov-5.651632_pt1 | contig 11207 bp, 10 predicted proteins | sample MGYA00580850_ERZ772827 | MGnify/ENA primary metagenome ERZ772827 (study PRJEB29015, sample SAMEA2737950) | human oral metagenome | biome: human oral; feature: human-associated habitat; material: dental | place: China | collected 2145 ...
GGGCAACGGCGTGCGTGCCTGCGGCACGCACCCTACACACCGTGCAAACTTTTCTGCAATAAAGGCTACCTAAAATTTTTCAGGTAGCCTTTCGCCCCTTCCTTGGGCTGTACGCAAGCCTCGGGGCAATACTGCTATAATGCGGCGTTTTGTATCGTTATTCCGGCGGCCTGCCCTATTCGGCTTTATCCCAGCCGAGGTTTTCAGGTAGCCCCATCGTTAATATGAGCAATAAACCTTCCCGCAAAGCAAGCAAATCGAGCAAACCTGCCAAACCGAAGCCAAACCGGCACAATCCGCCTGCCAAGGCTTCGCGCCGGGCAGCCGTGCCTTCTGCCGCTGCTGCAGCTTCGCAATCCATTTCGCTCTTGGCCGATATGCTGTGGCTGTTGGTGCTGCTGTTTGCCGTGTGCCTGGCTTTGGCGCTGGCGAGCTTCACCATGGACGACCCGGCCTGGTCGCGCAGCATCCCCACCGGCAACGAACCGCACAATCTGGCCGGACTCTTAGGCGCATACACGGCGGATGTGGCCTATTACCTGTTCGGGCTGTCGGTGTGGTGGCTGCTGCTGGCGGCAGTGGTGTGGCTCTACCGCAATTTCCGCAGCGTGAAGCAGAGCAGCGAGAAGCCGTATCACTTGGGCATGGGCTTGGGCGGGGCGGCGTTGTTGCTGTTTGGCAGCCCGCTTTTGGAGGCGGCGGCTTGGTCGGCCGAGTTGCACGACAGCCTGCCGATGGGCGCGGGCGGCTTAATCGGCCAATCGCTCGGCAGTGGCTTTACGCGGCTGTTGGGGGTTTCAGGTAGCCTTTTGGTGCAGGTGGTGCTGATTGTGGCGGGACTCTCGCTGCTGTTGCAGGTATCGTGGCTCACGCTGCTGGAAAAGGCGGGGGCACAGCTGGAATGGCTGTGGTATCGGCTGATCCGCCAGCCGCACCAATTTGTGCGCGACATACCGAACGCGAAGTTTGCCCGCCGTATGGTGCGCGCGGCAAAAACCATCACCGCCGAAGAAGTGGCAACGGTGGAAGGCGCCAGCAGCAACCGTAAGCCAGTGGCGGTGCAGATTAACCAGCCCGCCGGCCAAGGGCTACCTGAAAAAGAAAAAACCGCGCCCGAGCGGCAGAAAGATTTGTTCTCCCCCAAACGGCAGGTCGAAGATGGTGAATATCTGCTGCCGGAATTGGATTTGCTCACGCGCCCGCAGGAGCACAAACCGGAAATCAACCCCGAAGCCCTGCAGCGCATGGCCGAGCGCATCGAGGCCAAGCTGGCCGAGTTCGGCATTCAGGTAACCGTGGTGAGCGCCACCGCCGGGCCGGTGATCACGCGTTTTGAAATCGAGCCGGCGCAGGGCGTGAAAGGCAGCCAGATTACCAATCTGGCCAAAGATTTGGCTCGTTCGCTTTCCATGCAGTCGGTGCGCGTGGTGGAAACCATTTCTGGCAAGAGCACCATGGGTATCGAAGTGCCGAACGAGAAGCGGCAGGAAGTGCTGCTGCGCGAAATCCTGTCCTCGCCGGTGTTTGCCACCGCGCCTTCTAAGCTCACCGTGGCCTTGGGCAAAGATATTGCCGGGCAGCCGGTGGTGGCCGATTTGGGCAAAATGCCGCACCTTTTGGTGGGCGGTATGACCGGCTCGGGCAAATCGGTGGGCGTGAACGCCATGATTATGTCGATGCTGTATAAGGCCGCGCCGGATGAAGTGCGCTTTATCATGATCGACCCGAAAATGCTGGAGCTTTCCGTGTATGAAGGCATTCCGCACTTGCTCTGCCCGGTGGTAACCGATATGCGCGAGGCCGGGCAGGCGCTGAATTGGTGCGTGGCCGAAATGGAAAAACGCTACCGCCTGCTCGCCCATGCCGGCGTGCGCAACCTGGCCGGCTTCAACCAAAAAGTGGCCGAAGCTGCTGCTTCCGGCAAGCCCCTGCCCAACCCCTTCAGCCCCAATCCCGACGAGCCTGAGCCGCTGCAAAAGCTGCCTTATATCGTGATCGTGATTGATGAACTGGCCGATTTGATGATGACCGAGAAAAAGGCGGTAGAAACACAAATCGCCCGCCTGGCGCAAAAAGCCCGCGCCGCCGGTATGCACCTGATTGTGGCCACCCAGCGCCCCAGCGTGGATGTGGTAACCGGCCTGATTAAGGCCAACATCCCCACCCGCATGGCCTTCACTGTGCAAAGCCGCATCGACAGCCGCACCATCCTCGACCAAATGGGTGCGGAAGACCTGCTCAAATACGGCGACCTCCTCTTCCTCCAGCCCGGCAGCGCCGAGCCCGTGCGCCTGCAAGGCGCGTTTGTGAGCGACCACGAAGTGCACGAAGTGGCCTCCTTTGCCAAACGCCAGCAGGGCGCCAACTACATCGAAGGCCTGCTCTCCGGCGAAGCCGCGCAGGAAACCGTAAATGCCGTCAACCCCAATGCCGGCAGCGACGAATTGTTCGACCAGGCCGTGGCCTTCATTTTAGAAAGCCGCAAAACCTCCATCTCCTCGCTGCAACGCCAACTGCGCATCGGCTACAACCGCGCCGCCAACCTGATGCAGGCCTTGGAAGACGCAGGCATCGTCTCCCCCGCCGACGTGAGCGGGACGCGCAAGATATTGGCCAGGAAGGATGATTTGTAGACGGTGGTTTTCAGGTAACCTTCTATCAAACAAATATAAAGGCTACCTGAAACCCTATTCAGCCTTTTCAGGTAGCCCCAATAAAAACACACCCAAGGAACCCCCATGCCCCACTTCCAACCCGAGCCGCCGCACGGTGCGCATCAGCAAGCCAGAGTCGGCATCCTGCTCATCAACCTCGGCACACCGGCCGCGCCCACGCCCGAAGCCGTGCGCCCCTATCTGCGCGAATTTTTGTCCGACCAGCGCGTGGTCGAGCTGCCGCGCCTGTTGTGGCAGCCCTTGCTGCGCGGCATCATCCTGCCCTTCCGAGCTAAAAAAAGCGCACACGGCTACCGCCAAATCTGGCAACACGAAGGCTCGCCGCTGGCCGTGATTACCGCCAAACAGGCCGCCGCCCTGCAATCCGAGCTGCCGCAAGTGCTGGTGGGGCACGCCATGTCCTACGGCGCGCCGGCCGTGGCCGACGCCATCGCCGCCATGAAAGCCCAAGGCGTAGACCGCCTGCTCGCCATCCCCCTCTATCCGCAATACGCCGCCAGCAGCAGCGGCGCCGCGCTTGATAAAGTGTTGAACGAACTGCTCAAACAGCGCAACCAAATCAGCCTGCGCACCATCAGCCGTTTCTACAACCATCCCGACTACATCCAAGCCATGGCCGCGCATATCCGCGCCTACTGGCAGCAACATGGCCGCGGCCAGCGCATCCTGTTCAGCTTCCACGGCATCCCTGAAGCCGCCGTGCAGCAGGGCGACCCCTACGAAATCGAATGCCGAGCCAGCGCCCAACTGCTGGCTGAAGCCCTGCAGCTCTCCGCCCAAGAATGGTATATCAGCTTCCAAAGCCGCTTCGGCCGCGCCCGCTGGATAGGCCCGGCCACATCCGAGCTGCTCACCGAACTGCCCGCCAAACACAACATCCGCGAGCTCGACGTATTCTGCCCCGGCTTCGTGAGTGACTGCCTGGAAACCCTGGAAGAGCTCGCCATCCGAGGCCGCGAACAATTCCACGAAGCCGGCGGCCAAACCTTCCGCTTCATCCACTGCCTCAACGACAATCCCGTCTTCATCGCCGCCCTGGCTGATATCGCACAGGAAAACCTGGGCGGTTGGGTGTAGCGTGAGGCTACCTGAAAATATATAGCGGTTTAACAAAGGATGGAGCAAGGCGGTGGGGCGTATCAGTACAGCCGGTAGCGGCAAGGCGAACCAACGCTGTGGCGTTTTTTGTTCATTCGCAATAACGAAGGCTACCTGAAACTTTCAGGTAGCCTCTATTTTTATTCATACATAAAGCGGCGGCATACTTGTTTGCCGTTACGTTCCGCCCTTTCGTCTGTCGGCTCCGCCCTCTCCATCAGGCTACCTGAAAATCAATATATAGTGGATTAAATTTAAATCAGGACAAGGCGGCGAGCCGCAGACAGTACAAATAGTACGGCAAGGCGAGCCAACGCTGTACTGGTTTAAATTTAATTCACTATACTGCTTTCAGGTAGCCTTTCCCCATACTCACTCAAACAACATCCCGGCCAAGCCCAATGCGTTGTTTACCATATGAATCAAAATCGGGTATTTCAAATCTTTGGTGTGCAGATAGGCCGCGCCGAGCACCAGGCCCATGGCGAAATACAGCAGGAAATCGTAGTGCACCGGCAGACTGTGCAGGCTGCCGAAAATAAAGGCAGACAGCACCAGCAGCAGCCAGCGTTTGCCGCGGTTTTCGATGCTGCCGAAGCTTTGGAAAAAAATGCCGCGCAGCAGCAGCTCTTCCAAAACCGGCGCAAACAGCACGATATAGGCCGCCATCGTCAGCGGGGCGCGTTGCAGCATTTCCATAACCATGCGCTGGTTTTGCAGGTTGTCCACGCTGCTTTCTACGCCCAGCGCGGCCATCAGCATTTCGTAGAGCGGGTTGATGGCCAGCATCAGCGCAATATAGCCTACTGCCCACAACAGTTTTTTGCCAGCAAACCGGCTTTTCCAATCATGGAAATAGCCGTCTGCCTGCTTCAGGTAGAGCTTCAGGTATAGCCCGCACATGGCCACGGCGGCAACCGTAAACAGCAGTGCGGCCACAATTTGGGCGGCCATGTTCCTGCCCAGGCCACCGAGCAGCCAGGCCAATGTCGGCAGCACCTGCGTCAGCATCAGCAGGGGGATAAACTGTAAGAGTGAAATGAATTTATCCCGCACCGCAGCCTCCGGCTTTCGGCTTGCTGCCCAAGATATTAATCACTTTGCGTGCAGGTTTTTCAGGTAGCCCTTCGTCTTCGTCGTCGCGCGGGGCGTTGAAGGAAACGGTTTCGCTGTCGAAGGCCAAATCGCCGCCGTGCTTCAGGGTTTGACCGCGTTGCAAACCCGCGAAATCAAACAGTTCGGTATCGGCCAAGTGCGAGGGCACCACGTTTTGCAGCGCGGAAAACATGCTTTCGATGCGGCCGGGGAAGCGTTTGTCCCAATCTTGCAGCATTTCGCCCACCACCTGCCGTTGCAAATTGGGCTGCGAGCCGCACAGGTTGCAGGGGATAATGGGGAATTGCTTGATTTCGGCGTATTTGATCAAGTCTTTTTCTTTCACATAGGCCAGCGGGCGGATCACGATGTGTTCGCCGTTGTCGCTCACCAGCTTGGGCGGCATGGCTTTGAGTTTGCCGCCGTAGAACATGTTTAAAAACAAGGTGGCGAGTATGTCGTCGCGGTGGTGGCCGAGTGCGATTTTGGTGCAGCCCAGCTCTTTTGCGGTGCGGTACAAAATTCCGCGCCGCAGGCGACTGCACAGCGAGCAGGTGGTTTTGCCTTCATCGAGCACACGTTTCACGGTGGAATAGGTGTCTTCTTCCACAATTTTGAACGGCACGCCTATAGAAGTCAGATATTCCGGCAACACATGTTCGGGAAAGCCGGGCTGTTTTTGGTCGAGGTTCACCGCCACCAGCTCGAAATTGATCGGCGCGGAGGCTTGCAGGTGGCGCAGGATGTCTAAGAGGGCATAGCTGTCTTTGCCGCCGGAGAGGCAGACCATGATTTTGTCGCCCTCTTCAATCATATTGAAATCGTTAATCGCTTGGCCCACGGCGTGGCGCAGGCGTTTGTGCAGTTTGTTGGCTTCGTGTTCGTGTTTGGGCTTATTGGACATAATGGTGTGTCGGCAACGTAAAGTGCGGGATTGTAACGCAATGTAGGCAGATTTTATAGCAGGTAAAGTATCGGCCCGGCGGCTGAAAGTATGCAAAGAATACGGTACACTGCGTTTCGTTTTAAACAAAAAGCAGAGAAAGGAAACGAATGTTTGCAAACCGAGTATTGGCACTGCTGGCGGCGGCGTGGTTCGGCGCGTATCTTTTGGCCGGCTACGGCGCGGCGCCGCTATTGTTCCAATCTCTGCCCAAAGAGCAGGCCGGCAGCCTGGCCGGCGCGCTGTTCAGCGCGGTGAACTACATCGGGCTGTTTGTGTGGGCCATCCTTTATTTGGCCGGCCTCTCGGCGCAGCAGCGCAGCTACGGCCAACGCAGCAAACTCAGCTCGCGCACCGTCGCCCTCACCTGGCTGCTGCTGGCCGTCTCGCAATTTGTGCTGGTGCCGCTTATCCGCGCCCTGCGCGGCGGGCAGACGTATTGGCTCTCCAACCTCCTCGGCGGCGAGCTCTCTTTCTGGCACAGCATTTCCAGCAGCCTGTATGTGCTCGTCAGCCTGCTCGGCCTGTTTTTAATCATGCGCCTGCTGCGTTTCGAGTGGCAATAAATCGGGCTGGGAAGGCTACCTGAAATTTTTCAGGTAGCCTTTTACCGCTTGCCGCCCTATTCCCGCACTTATACAATGCGCCCATCCCAACCCTTCAAAAATAAAGGAAACCCCATGTTGGCCAAACAAATCCTCGACGAACTCGCCGGAAAAATCGGTAACGCCATTGCCGAAAGCCCGGTGAAAGACGTGGAAAAAAACGTGAAAACCCTGCTCGGCAGCACATTCGGCAAGCTCGATTTGGTAACACGCGAAGAATTCGATATCCAACAGCAGGTGCTCATCAAAACCCGCGAAAAACTGGCCGCTTTAGAAGCGCGCCTGGCCAAGCTGGAAGCCGCCGCCCCGGCCGCCCTGCCCAACCCTTCCGAGCAGCAATAGGAATCGCGGCATGAGTTTGGCGGTGGTATACAGCCGGGCGCTCAGCGGCATGGCCGCGCCCTTGGTGGAAGTGGAAGCCCACTTGGCCAACGGCCTGCCCGCATTCAATATCGTCGGCCTGCCCGATACCGAAGTGAAAGAAAGCCGCGACCGCGTGCGCGCCGCCATCATCCAAAGCGGCTTCGACTTCCCCGCCAAAAAAATCACCGTCAACCTCGCCCCGGCTGATTTGCCCAAAGAATCCGGCCGTTTCGACCTGCCGATTGCCGTGGGCATCCTCGCCGCCTCCGGCCAAATCGCCATTTCGCCCGAAGAATTGGCCAAATACGAACTGGCCGGCGAACTGGCTTTGTCCGGACTGCTGCGCCCGGTGCGCGGTGCGCTGGCCATGGTGTGGCAGAGCACGCAGGCGCAGCGCCGTTTTATCTTGCCGCAAGAGAGCGCCGAGCAGGCCGCGCTGATTGAGCGAGCCGAGGTATTGGCTGCCGACAGCCTGGTGGCCGTGGCCGCCCACCTCAACGGGATCGCCGTCCTGCCCCGTTGCCAAGCCCGTGCCGAAGCGGCCGAAGAAGCGCCCTATCCCGACCTGCAAGACGTAAAAGGCCAGCACACCGCGCGGCTCGTGCTTGAAATTGCCGCTGCCGGCGGCCACAGTATTCTGATGAGCGGCCCGCCCGGCACCGGCAAATCCATGCTGGCGCAACGCCTGCCCGGCATCCTGCCGCCGCTCTCCGACGACGAAATCACCGAAACCTGGGCGCTGCGTTCGCTGCTGCCCCAGCAACACGGTTTCTCCCGCCGCCGCCCCTTCCGTTCGCCGCACCACAGCGCCAGCGCCGCCGCCATGGTGGGCGGCGGTTCCGATCCCAAGCCCGGCGAAATTTCCCTGGCGCACAACGGCGTATTGTTTCTCGACGAATTGCCCGAATTCGACCGCAAGGTGCTGGAAATGCTGCGCGAGCCGCTGGAAAACGGCCTTATCCACATTTCCCGCGCCAGCCGCCAAGCCACCTATCCCGCCCGCTTCCAGCTGGTCGCCGCCATGAATCCCTGCCCTTGCGGCTACCTCGGTCATCCCGCCAAACCCTGCCGCTGCACGCCCGAAAGTATTGCCCGTTATCGCGGCAAAATTTCCGGCCCGCTCTTGGACAGGATTGATTTGATTATCGAAGTGCCCGCCCTCTCCGCCGCCGAGCTCACCCAGGCCACACCCGGCGAGCCCAGCGCCGCCGTGCGGGAACGCGTACTGGCCGCGCGCGAACGCCAACAACGGCGGCAAGGCAAAAGCAACGCCCTGCTCAACGTAACCGAGCTGGACGAACTGGCCGCCATCGAGCCCGAAGCCAAAGCCGCCCTCTCCGCCGTGCTGGAAAAACTCTCGCTTTCCGCCCGCAGCTACCACCGCATCCTGCGCATCGCCCGTACCCTGGCCGACTTAGCCGGCAGCGACACCGTAAACCAGCGCCACGTCATGCAGGCCGTGAGCTTCCGCCGCACCCCGTCTTGAAAAGACGGCTGGCCGTAAGTACACACAGCCAGGCGAACCAATGCAACAGTATGCCCCATTTAGATTCACTCTTTAAAGAAACGGATTTTCAGGTAGCCTTCCCCCGTGTCCCCCCAGGCTACCTGAAACCGCCCGTCCGCCTGAAAGAACATGTAAAAAGCTTCCGCCGCAGCAAACGGTTTTGATAAAATGCGGCACCTTTTTAGCAATCCATTTCCCCCATGCAAAACAAACCCTACGGTAAAGGTCTTTCCGGCTTTATATTCGGCCTCCTGCTTGCCACCCTCATCATCGGCGTGGTTTTGTATTTTCTCAACAACACGCCCTCCGGCATCAAACAGCCCGAAGCGCCGAAAACCGAAATCCAGCCCGAAATCCTCACGCCGCGCCAAGAGCGTCAGCCCGAACAGCGCCCCAGCGACACCACCACCGCCGGTTCCGACAGCGGCCACTATACCCTGCCGCCCGGCGACATCACCGACAAACCGCCTGTAGCCGCCTCCGTGCCGCAGCAGGCCAGCACCCCTGCGCAGCGCACAGAAGACAAGCCCGCGCAGGAAGACAAGCCCGCCCAAACCAAACCGCGCGAACAGCAGCGCAAGCCCGAACCGGAAGCCAAGCCCACACCTGAGCAGATTTTGGAAAGCGGCAATGTGGAGCGTGCCCGCGAGCAAGCCCGCCGCCAGCGGCGTGAAGCCGAAGCAAAAGCGGCACGCGAAGCCGAGGCTAAAGCTGCCGAACAGCGTGCCCAACGCAATGCCGAAGCGCACAGCGGCGGCAACGGTCGCTACATCGTACAGATGGGTTCCTACAACAACCCGGAAGCGGCCGACACCCAACGTGCCAAACTCGCCATGCTCGGCGTGAACGCCCGCGTGGCCAGCAGCAAACGCAGCGACGGCCAAACCGTTTACCGCATCCAAAGCGGCCGCCTCAGCCGTGCCGAAGCCCAAGCCCTCAGCGAAAAACTGCGCGGCAACGGCATCGACACCCTGACCCGCCAAGCCGATTAACCCGCACGTCATCAAACCTCATATAACGAAAGACCAACATGAAACTGAAAGCCCTACTTCTCTCCGCCCTTACCGTCTTCGCCGTTACCGCCGCCCAAGCCAAAGCTGTGGAAGGCACCGACTACATTGTGCGCAGCAATGTGATTAAACCCGTGCAGCCCAATAAAATTGAAGTAACCGAATTCTTCGGCTATTTCTGCATCCACTGCCAACACCTCGAGCCGACCATCGAACAGCAAAGCAAACGCTTCGCCTCCGACACCGTATTGCGCCAAGAGCACGTGGTGTGGCAGCCTGCCCACCAAACCCTCGCCCGCCTGGCCGCCGCCGTGAAATCCACCGGCCTCTCCCGCCAAGCCAACCAAGCCATCTTCAAAGCCCTGATGGACGGCGTTGTAACCGATGAAACCAGCCTGAAAAACTGGATTCAGCAACAACCCTACGGCAGCCGCCTGCTCGCCGCCTACAACAGCCCGCAGTCCGCCGCCGCCGCCCAAACCATGCAGCAGCAAACCGTTACCTACAACATCACCAAAACCCCGACGGTGGTGGTGGGCGGCAAATACGAGCTCACCAACTCCCAAAACATGGCCGTGCTGCAGGAGCTGATTGAAAAAGTCCGTGCCGAACGCGGCATGCCCGCCCCCGCCCCGCGCGCCGTCGTACGCAGCCGCGGCGCAGCCATCGCCGGCCAGGCCAACCGCTAAGGCGGCGCAAAGATTTTCAGGTAGCCCGTACTCCGATACAGGCTACCTGAAAAATATTTACCCCACGTTTTAAGAGTTTAACCAATGAGCCTGCTCCTCGCCTTCAAAGCCCTCTTCCTTGGCATCATCGAAGGCCTCACCGAATTTCTGCCCATTTCCAGCACCGGCCACCTGATTGTGGCCGGCAGCCTCATCGACTTCGACGCCGAAAGCCATGCCGTATTCAACATCGCCATCCAGCTCGGCGCCATCCTCGCCGTGGTGTACGAATACCGCGCCCGCTTCATCCACGTAGCCACCCATATCGGCAAAGACCGGCTATCCAACCGCTTCGTGCTCAACCTGGCCATCGCCTTCATCCCCGCCGCCGTCATCGGCCTGCTGTTCAACGACTTCATCGAAAAAGTGCTGTTCAACCCCGTGAGCGTGGCTGCGGCGCTGGTGGTGGGCGGCTTTTTGATTTTGTGGATTGAAAAACGGCAAAGCCGCGTACCGCCGAAAGTGCGCAGTGTGGACGATATGCGCCCGCGCGACGCACTGGCCGTGGGCCTGTTTCAAATTTTAGCCCTGATTCCCGGCACTTCCCGCTCCGGCAGCACCATCATGGGCGGCATGGTATGGGGACTCGACCGCAAAACCGCCACCGAATTCTCCTTCTTCCTCGCCGTGCCGATTATGGTGGCTGCCTCCGGCTACAGCATTTTAAAAAACCTCAGCGCCTTCTCCTCGCAGGAGCTCGGCCTCATTGCCATCGGCTTTGCCACCGCTTTTGCTTCCGGCCTCATCGCCGTAAAAGCCCTGCTGCGTTTCGTGTCCAGCAAAAATTTCGTGCCCTTCGCCTACTACCGCATCATCTTCGGCGGCATCATCCTGCTCACTTGGCTGTGCGGCTGGGTAAATTGGTAAAACAGCCAATCAGGCAAGGTTAGCTGAAACAGGTAAATTTATATTTTCGGGTAGCCTCAGCCCGGCAACCATAAAGGCTACCTGAAAAAACAACGCAAGTTAAAGCAACGCTAAAACGGCAACGCTATTTTTCAGGTAGCCCCAATCCCCTAAGGCTGCCTCTCCTCTCTAACCATGAAGCACAAACCCCTCCTCTTCGGTCTGGCCGCCCTCCTCGCCCTCCTGTTCGGCCTGTCCTCCTGCGCCCAACGGGCCTTTTACTATCCCGACCATGCCGACTACGGCTCGCCCGCCCAATCCGGCCTGCCCTACGAAA
>ERZ772827.1637-NODE-1637-length-11204-cov-3.376895_pt1 | contig 11204 bp, 9 predicted proteins | sample MGYA00580850_ERZ772827 | MGnify/ENA primary metagenome ERZ772827 (study PRJEB29015, sample SAMEA2737950) | human oral metagenome | biome: human oral; feature: human-associated habitat; material: dental | place: China | collected 2145 ...
GCCCGCCGATTTGCAGGTTGCCGATGCTTGCCGACAGTTCGCTGATTCTTTGTGCCGTCGCCCCATCGTTGCGGACAACGGTTTCCCGCAGCGTATTGATGCTGCCCTCCGCCAATGCCACTCGTCCGACCAAGGTTTCCCGCGCTTGTGCTTCCGCCCGGTCTCCTTCCGCCCGCGCCCGTTTTTCCGCTTCCAAACCTGCGGCGGTGTTACCCTGCGCGGCGGTTACGGCTTGGATTTGCCGCGCCTGTTCGGCGTTCACGTTTTCAACAACCGTGATTTTCGTGCCGAGTTCATGGGCTTTGGCCGCCAAATCGTCTGCCGCCTTTTTCGCCGCCGCCTGAATGGCCGCCACCCTAGCCTGCGCTTCCGCCGCCACTTTCGAGGCCGCATCCGCATTCAGACTGTCAATCAGGGCTTGGCTCAAGCTGCTTTTTTCAATCGCACCGCGCAACTGCGCCACTATCGGCGCGGGACTGGGGTCGGAACGACCCGCAACCGCCGCTGTCCATTCGCCGCTGTTGCCTGCCGCATCGACCAGCCGCAGCCAAAACCAGTAACGGTCAGACACGGCCACGCCCGACAAGGTATAGCTGTTTTGCGGATACGGCAGCGTCGTCAGCTTTTTCGCCGCATCACGGTTGTTTGATTCCGCATACCAAATTTCCGTCTGTACATCATTCACCACCGTTTGCGGCAGCGTCCAGTCAAGCTGTATTGCCTGCAGGCGCGGCGCGGCTTTCAAGCCCGCGATGGTGTAATCCAAACTCCAAGCCTTAAGCAGCGGCTCCGACAACACCCCGCGTGCATTCCGCCCGCGGATTTCGGCGCGGTAACTGCCGTTCGGCAGGTTTTCCAGCACGATTTCCGCCGTCTGCGCATCGGGAATATGGCGGTACAGCACGTTATTCCGGTAGATCTTAACGTCGTAGGTCAGCACTTGGCCGTCCGCCGTCAGATTGTCCCAAGTCATCGTCAGCCTGCCGCCGCCCGCCGTCAGCGACGGATTCATCAACTGTGGCACCGTGTTGTGCAGCGTGGTGATTTCACGGTCGAATTTCGCCCAACCGTCCACCACGCCGTATTTTTGCGGATCGTGCCGCAGCGCGGACACGGTAAACGTACCGTCCGCCGTGTTTTCCTTGCTCGACACCACGCGGTACAGGCGCGCCTTCACACGCCCCTGCAACACCCAAACATCACCGGCGGCGGCCTGCGGAGCGGCAGACAACTCCAAACGGTCGGCGGCGGGCTTCGCCATCACCTCCAACGTTTGCAGGGCCCCGCCCGCCTCAACCGAAAAACGGCTGCCGATTTCGGCTTCCACCGGCCTGTCGAGTGTAACCGTCAAACCGGATACCGCTTTCAGACGGCCTGAAAAATCCGCGCCCGCATAATCATTGTCCATAATGCGGATAACATCGTAGGGCAGATGGCGCAAACCCTCCCGACCGACGGTAAAGCTGACCGCATCCTGCTGGCGCAGGCCCGTTTGCAGCATCCACGCGCCGAAACGGGCGGCCTGCCCGCGCGAATCGCAGCCGAACGCCGCCACCTGACGGACATTCAGGCCGTAGCGGCGCACCGCCTCGTCATCCTGCACATATTCGGTTTTCGTGCGGTAGCCGTCGTATTTATCGACATACTGCACCATCACCGCCGTCGAAATCGACTTAAAGGCCGCGCCCGAATAAGTAAACAGCCCGTCTTTGACATTACTGTTCGCATACTGCGCCACCGCGTCGGCATCCGCATCCATCACCACCGAAAAACGGCGGCCGTCCCAAACCGGCAAACCGCGGAACACACTGGCCAAATCGGTCAGCAATTCCGCCGCCTGCCGTTTTTCCGACAAATACGCATTGCAGACAAAGCGCGGCTCCTTGCCGCCGAAGCCGTCGTCTACCAACTCGTCGCAGTATTTTGCGATTTGGTACAGCGTCCACTTGTCGATATCCGCCGCCTTCAAACGGCGCGCCAAAGTCGAATAACGCGGCTGCGTCAGCACATCGTAAAACACCCAAGCCGGATTGTTCGTCCACGCCTTTTTGAACGAACCGTCCCACACCGAACCCGCATATTCGCGCGTGTCCGGATTGTAGTTTGACGGCACATTGACCAGCATCCCGTCCAGCAGGTAATTGCGGCGCGGCACACTGTTGCCGAACTGGTCGGAATCCACCGACAGCGCAGACAAAACCGTATGCGGATACGACAACTTCGCGTCTATCATCTCGACAAAACTGGCAAAATACGTCTTATTGCCCGTCTTATCGCTGGCCGCATCGTCCGTCAGCCGGGAAACGCGGATATTAAACGGCGCTTCCGGCAACTGATCGAACAGCACGTCTTGGTAATACACCCCGCCCGCACGCTCCGAAAACGTTACCGATTCCACCGCGCGCACGCCGTCCTTATTGACCAACTCCACCCGCAAAACCGTATGCGCAGCCAACGTATCGCCGTTGCCCTGCACCTGAAAATTCCTGTCCACCCCCAGCGTTACCCGCAGGCGGCCGACCAGCTTGTCCGTTACCGCGCGCACAATCGGCGTACTCTTCTTCACTTCCGCCGACACCGCCACCGTCCGCTCCGACACATCGAAGCCCGGAATATACGGCTGGTCGGGCGTGCCGCGCAGAAAAAAGCCCGCCAAACCCTTGAAATTGAAAGAACCGTCGGCATTCTGCACAGGCGTATCGTTCAAAAACACCGATTTCCACGGCGCATCGTTGCCGTTGGCAAAACCGCGGATTTCGCCCTCGCACACCGCATCGACAATCCGCAGCGACTGCGCCGAATTCAACGTATTCGGCGCCTCATAAGGCGTGGCCGCACCGCCGCTTTTCTTACCGCCCATATCCAAACCCCCAAATAACGGACACAAAAAACCCGACGGGCGAAACCCGACGGGCAAAACAAAGGCCGCCTGAAATTCAGACGGCCTGTTTAACCTTAAATCTTCTTAATACTTTCTTCCCACTGCAAACGCTCTTCCTCTTCAATCGCCCGCTTTTCGGCCTCTTCTTTTTCCTTTTTCTCGTCCTGAAGCCTATTCTCTATTTTCTCCACTTCATCGGATACCTTGCTGTCATAAACCATAACGGATATGTCATTATCAGGGCATCTTCTTAGATCATACAAATATAGTTTTGTCCCACTTAACGGATTTCCTGACAAATCATCTAAAAAGTTTTCGACTATGGACGCATCCACGCCCTCTATGGAGGGTAATACAATGATAAATCTCTTCGCCTCTTTTACATGAATGCAACTTGAGCTGTTTATCGCTTCTTTCTCGGCAGATTCAATACCGTACTTATCCATCAAAGCCTTAGCAATATGGAAAGCCTCATCCCTATCTTCAATAGCCCTTTCAACACTGCCCACATCTCTAAGGTCATACGCATTAAGCGTATAACGTACTGTTATGTGGTACAACCTGCCTTGATGAAACTTCATCAATATTATTGGAGCGGTAAAATCTTCGGTCAAAGCCAAATCTTCATACAACCATCCGTAAGACGACGGATAAAGATCATCTCCTTTCAAAAGCCTCGGCTTCTTACCCTGTTTCTTGGCAATCATTTGTTTGACGTACTGCTCGGAATCACCAATCTTCAGAAACCCGATACCGTCCACCAATGGTTGCGCAACCGCAGCAACAGATACCAAACAACCAACTACCAAAGCTGCAAAGCGTTTCATCTTTACATTTCCTTGCGTGATTTAATCGAATTTCATCATGCCAAATTATATTCCCCTTGACAAGCCTTTTACCTTGCACCGCTTACATTCCGCTTTATGAGGCATTGAAAACAACATTTCAGACGGCCTATTTCAGCGCGTCTAAAATATCCGACAACCTTATCCCTCACCCAACACCACTTCGTAATTGGCCGCGCGGACGGAATCATCGGCAAAGTCGGTATGGTATTTTTGCCCGTTCGGCGCGGTAGCCGCCGCGCCCGTGATGAATTTCTTTGTCAGGCCGACGGTCAAATCCGCCGCCAGCGGTGCGCCCGGTTGGTTTTGGCCGCCGCCCTGCGCCGGATTCCTGCCGCGCGATTTCGCCAGCATCCGCCACAGGCTGCCCGCCGGATGCTCTGCCGCCGCACCGTTCAGGCGGCGCGATTCCACGCCCTGCGATACGACGCGGCTGCCGGCATACACGCGGCCATAGGCAAGCGGCATCGGGCGGCCTTGCGCGGTGGTATTGCTCAAATTGGAAAACGCGCTGTTCCTGCCCGCATCCGTGCCGGAAGACTCCTTCATTTTCGGCGGTTTGGTCAGCATCTGCGCCACCCCGCCGGCCACCATACCGATACCGGCGGCCACCAGCGCGCCGCCGCCCGCCCAGCTGGTCATGACACCGACCACAATCAGCACCGCGCCGACGACGGTCTGTATCAGGCCGCCGTTTTTACCCGCGCCGCGCACGCGCGGAACGATGTGCAGAATCCCCGAAGCGGGACGGCGGAATGCTTCGGCAATCCCCGCTTCCGTCTGGTCTTCGCCGCCAAAGCGCACCTGATACACGCCGTTGCGGATGTGCTCGCGCAGGCCGCCGATTTGGACGAACAGGGCGTGCAACGCTTCGGCAGGCGTTTCGGCCTGCAAATCGAAGCGGCGGCCGAAGCGGGATAAATCGCCGTAAAAACAAACCGTAATCATCATTCCATCCTATGCAGTAAATCGTTTTCCACCGCCCGCATCATGGACGGCTCAAATTCGGGATGCCGCCAAACGCTGTGCGTGCGCTCCTGCCACCATTGGTTGTACGCCTCGCGGCGGCTCAATTGGTTGTAGGCGTGGTGCAGGATTTCGCCGCCGCCCAGATACAGCGCGGCATGGTTGGCATGGCCGCCGTAGGCGGTCAGCACCACGTCGCCGCCATCAAGGCCGTCTGAAACCCGTACGAAGCCGATGCGGGCAAGGTGTTTTTGCCAGTAGTCCGCCGCCGCGTCGGCATCCATATCGCCGCGCGGATGGTCGGGCAAATCCAGCCCCATCAGCATAAAGGCATCACGGACCAGCGTGCCGCAATCGGCGCGGCCGTACTCAAACACGCGCCCGCGCAGGTGTGGGCAGCAGCGGAAGGCTTTCAGACGGCCTTTGGCGGCCAAAACCCACGGCAGGCCGGTTTGCACCTGCATCTGCCGGTCCGCGCCCGATAAAAACGGTTCGCCGTCCGGGTGGGAATGGACGACGGCGGCGATTTCGCCGGCACGTTCCGCCGCCTTCCAGTCATCGGCGGAAATCTCAAAGGTTTCATGCGGGTTTTCCGCACAATTGCGCAAAGGGAAAAATTCATACCCGCCATAATGAAAAACCAACAGCCCGCACATTTCAGACGGCGCGGATTTGTCCGCCTCATCCAATATTTCGCGCCGCACCGCTTCAGGCAAAAAATCAAGGTCTATCATGATTCCACCTTGTCCGCACTCGGAAACCCGCCGAACGGCAAAGCCGCCGTCGCGCCGAAACGGGCGCGGCAGCCCGTCAGCGTGCCGCTGCAAACGTCCTTTTTCGGGTCGCTTGTCGGCATATCGAATTTGTCGGCCACCGCGCGGCCGGTATAGCCGCAGCCTTCGCCGCGATACTGCCAGACGCAGGTATTCGCCAGCATCATGCGCGCGGGCACAATCGCGCCATCCGCTTCGGCAGGCGTTGCCAGTTCCAGCACCGCCCGTTCCGCCGTCATCTCCGACAACCGCTCTATAACGTAGCGGCAAACGATTTCCTGATTTGGGTCAGCGGCAGGATTGCCCGCTACGAAGTTTGCCGCATCAAGAAACTTGGCGTAGGTCAGACGGCGAACGACTTCCACGCCTGCCAGTTGGTTGTACTGCTCTGCCGCGCCGGTTACGAAACCCAGCGCATTTGACACGCGCAAGGTAGGGCGGTTGCCCGCGCCCTGTGCCGTCATCTCAAACCCTTCGGCTTCAATGGGATAAGGCGCATATTCCGCGCCCTTCCAAACAATGCCGCCGTTTTTTTCGTTGATTTGGTTGCAAAACCGCCAAACTTCGCCGCCGAACGGGCGAAAATCAACTTCCCACAATTCAATCAACACATCCTGCTGCGCGGCAGTCAGGGCTTTAAGCATCACGCCCGATAAGGTTTTCATCCGTGCGTTCATGCCAACACCTCCTCAAATTCCGCCGACAGTTCGTACACCTTGCCGCCGCGCGGCGTTTCGCGGTATTCCGCCGCTTTGACCAACAGCCGCGGATGGCCGTCAGGCTGCCAGTAAAACGCCTCCACGCCGCGCCGCGCGTCGAGAAAGGCCTTAACCTGCTCAATCACGGCCTTCCGCCCGACCAGCCGAACCTGCCATTTCTGCATTTTCGGCTGCAGCGACAAAGGCTGCCGTTGCTCGTAACCGTCGCCCAGCTTGACCGTGCGCACGGCAAAGGTATGCGTCGCGCTGCTTTCCGACGTTACCCGCCATCTGAATGTTTCAGTCATAAAAACCTTTCAAAAACAAAAGGCCGCCTGAACATTCAGACGGCCTTCGCCGCAGTGTGGCTAATGTTGCCGATGCGCCAACTGTCGGCAATTTCCGCCTTCGCAATTTGCCGCATCGCTTCGCGCATACCCGCTTCCACGCCCTGCCGCACCTGCTGCTCGGTATCGCCGCTGCCGTTTTCGACATTGACCGTCAGATTGACCGTCAGCCCGCCGGCAGGCTTCGCGCCGAACAGCGCGGGGGACGGCACGCCGACCACGCCGCCGTCGGCATACCCGCGCAGGCGCAGCCGTTCCACCGCCGCCACGCCGCCGTGATTGCGGACGTCGCGCTGTGAAAACACCACTTCGCCTTTATGGACGATGCCCGCAGGCTCATACTTCCCGCCCGCGCCGGTGTAGCCGCCGGAAGCAAAACCGCCGCCCACCACCCCGCCTTCGGCGTAGCCGCCGACGGCTGCTTTCATGGCTTGGACAATAGCCATCTTAATCATCATTTTAGACAAATCCTGCAAGATGGAAACCGTCAAACTGCGGAAATCCAGCTTGCCGGTGGCGACAAATTCGGCCAGCGCATCGCCCATTTTTTCAAAGGTCTGCACGGTGCCGTTTTCCATTTGCTCGCGCATACTGCCGAAGGATTCGATGTATTCGGCTATACCGTCCTTCAAGCCCGCCTGCCAGTCGTTATCGCTCTCGCGCCGTTTCCGCTGCGTTTCGGACAGCAAACCCATGCTGTCGGCCTTGCCTTGATTGAGATTAGCCAGCACATCGGACGGTACGCCTTCTTTCTGCGCCGCCGCAATCTGCTTGTCCCACAGCCGCGCCAAAGTCAGCCGCTCGATTTCCTCCCGCGTTTTGCCGATTAAAGAAATCTCGAACAAGCGCTGGTCGGCCTCCTCCTTCTGCCCGTCCAGCATAGACTTCGCCGTTTCGGCATAGCGTTCCGACACGCGGCGCAAATCCTCCTGCGCATCGGCCTGCTCCGCCAGTGCGCGGGCGGCCGCCTGCTGCTCCAGCGTCCATTCGCCGAAAGTCGGATCGGACAACAACTTCAACTGTTCGCCGATGGCGCGGTTGCCGTTTAAAACTTCCAACGCCCGCTTCGCTTCCGCCTCCGCCGCCCGACGGTTAAAATCCTCATGCCATTTTTCATAACCCGATATCGGGATATCGACAAAATCGCGGCGCGGGTCGTCGCTGATTTCGCCCTTGCCGCCCGCCAGCCAGTTCATCCGCGCCATCACTTCGGGAGCGTATTTCCTGCCGACAGGGCCGATGCGGCCCCTGTCCACATTGCCTTCGCCCGAATGATAGGCCGTCAATGCCTTACCTAAATCGCCTTTATAGCGCTGCAACAAATCGCTCATCTTGCGCGCCGCACCGTCGGCAGACGATGCGATGCTGGCTGTATTGTCCCTGTACTGCCGCGCCGTGGCCGGCATAAATTGGAACGCGCCGTGCGCACCGACCGAAGAACGGGCGTTCAGATTGCCGCGTGATTCCTGCATAGACAAAGCGGCCAGCAGGTGTTTCGGCAGGCCGTACCGTTTTTCCAAACCGGCATAATCAAACTGCGCCGCCTGCGACAGCACGGTCTTATTGACGGTAAATTTTTCTTTTTCGGTTTTGGACTTGCCGCGCTTGCCCTTTTTATCGGCATAACTCTCGTTAATCAGCCGCACGTTCGCAGCATGACGGTCAATAATCGCCTGCCGTTTTTTCGCATCCGTGATGCCCTCCAACGCCTTTTTGCGTGCCTCGTCGTTTTCACGCAACGCACGCTGCCGCTGCTGCTCGCGCGTGGCATACCGCTCCGACACCGCATCAAGACTCCTCAAGCCATCGACCTGATTCTTAACTTCCTGCTGCCGCTTTCCGGCAGCCGCCGCAGCGGCATCTTCCCGTGCTTTGCGCGCCTTCAGTGCCACCACTAAGGATTCCTGCTGCGCCAATTGCGACGATGACGGAGTTTGCGTCCAACCAAACTCACTGTCAGATGCGCCGTAACCCATCCGCATAACTTTCAATTCACGCTGCGCCCGCGCCAATTGTTCTTCCGTGGTATCGGTACGGCCGATGGATTTGATATTGTCCCATGCCCCGGACGCGGTTTCGCCGATCCGTTTCCACGCCGATTCAATCAAGCCCAAATCAGCCACTACTTTTTTGGACATCACCTCCGTTTCGGCTGCATACTTGCGCTGCACCAGCTCGACCGCTTCCTGTTCGCGCCCCTGCTGCTGCAAGGCCTTCACCTGCTCGTACACATCGGCGTTCAGGGTTTTATAGGTGGCGGAAAAACGGGCGACGGCCTTCAGCGGGTCGTCGGCAATGGCGGTATATTCGGCCGCCAGCTGCTCGACGCTTTTCCCCGTCGCCTCCGACTGCAACGCGATGGAGCGGGCGAAGGACTCGAAATTCTCCCCCGCCACGCGGCCGGACGAAGCCAAAGCCAGCACTGCTTCCCGTGCCTCAGTATACCGCCCCGTAATATCGCCCGCATTCTGCGCCGCCGCCTGCATCCGGCCTGCCGACACCCCCGCCGCTTCACCGGAAAGGATGACCGCCCGCCTAAACGCGCGCGATTCTTCCGCGCCCTGATACAAAGCATAAGCCAGCGTACCGGCCGCCGCCGCCGCGCCGCCGAACAACAGGCGGGTAGGCGTAACCACGGACGACAAGCCCTTGTACATATTGCCGAAGCCGCCGTACATATCGCGCAATTGGCCGCCCTGCTGCAGCATAATCAGCATCGGATTCTGCCCGCCGGCAAGCTGGGTGACGATATCGGTCATCTGCGCCGGCGTCTGCCGCAGCGCATTGTTAAACTGCGCAATCGAAATACCGCCCGCCCGAACCTTGCCGTTCACCTTGTCCAACTGCGACAAAAACGGATTCAACGCCGCCGTCGGGATGCCGCGTTGCGCGGCCAAAGCCTCGTAATACCGCCGCGTGCCGCGTTCACCCGCCTCCTTCATCGCAATATCGCGCTGAATAGCCCTCTCCATCGACTTCAGCGACCGCTCCACGCGCTTGTCGGCCGCTTCAAAACCCGCCGCCGCTGCCGCCGCGCCGTCCGCCGCCGGCTTCATGCCCGCAGAAATCCGACGGCCGCCCTGCTCCACCGAAACCGTCAGCGAATGAATCGACTTTTTCGCCTTCGCCACGCCGGTTTCCACGCCGGACACATCCGCACCGATGCGTATCATATTGTCAGCCATCAGCCCGCTCCCTCATTACTTCCAATGCTTCCGCCTCCATCAGGCGGATATCGTCAAACAGCCGCCGCCGTTTTTTTGCCGATATGCCGTGAAAATCCATCACCGCCGCCAACGCGGCATAATCCAAACCCGTCGCCCCCGCCATGCCGACGCGCCACTGCGTGCCCGCCGCAATAAACAGGCACACCGCGCGCCAATTGCACGGCCACACCCCGAAAAGCTGCGCATCGTCAAAATCGGCCTCTTCAAAGCCGAACGCCGACAATTCCGCCGCATCAGGCTGCTTTTCGTAAAGTACCCGTGCGGCGGCCGTCAGTTTCCCTGGCGGGCGTTAAATACTTCGTCGATATAGCCGTCGACAACGGCAAACAACGCCTGCGGATAGTTTTCCAGCAGCAATTCGACGTTTTCGCGGGTAAAGGATTCGGCCAAATCCCAACCTTCGGCGCAATCCAGCACCGTATCCGCCGTCCAGGCTTCCTTATGCTTTTCCGTAAACGCCGCCATCGCCTTGCGGCCGCGCTGCTTAAACACAAATTCCACCGCCGCAGGTTCGCCGCCCGGGACGGGGATGTACACCGTATGGCGGAAGGTTGCATCGGGTTTCAAAGTCAGTTTTGCCATGTTTCAATCTTTCAAAAAAAGAGGCCGTCTGAAACAGACGGCCAAAAGGTTGCAGGGGAATCAGTAACGGGCGGCCGGGCCGGACACCGCATACGCCAAAGTAACCGCCATAATCTGGTTACGGGTCATCTCCGGCGTCTTATTCAGGCTCGGATAACCGTTGTAAACGATTTGGCCGCCGCCCTTGAGTACCAGGCGCAGCGGGGTTTTACCGCCCGCATCGCTCGCCTTCGCCACCGCCTTATAGCCGGACAGAGACGGATCGTCGGCAATCTTGACCGTGATCGACAACGCAGACTGCGTAGACGGAATCTGCTGCTCGTAGTCGTCTTCCAAAAAGCCGAAATCGACAAACTGCTGTTCGCCGCCGCTGGTCGAAAATTCGATGATTTGCGGAATCTGCGTCCAGCCGGTAATCCTCTTCACACTGCCCTTGCCGCCGCCGGCCGGATAAACATCAACGTCGGAGGTATCCACGCCCACCAGCTTAAAGGTATCGTTGGTTTTGCCGCCGATTTGGAACACGCGCTCGTTCAGCTTGCCCCAACCGCTTTCCAACAACACAAAATCGCCATCGTTGAACCCGTGCCCCGTTACAGTCAGCACCGCCTCAACGGCATTGCTCGCAACCGGCTTCGCCGCATCGTAGGTGGTCGCAATATGAACGGTCGCGCCGTTCGGTAGTTTTACTGCCATAAATCAATCCTTTAAAAACAAAGCAAACAAAAAAACCGCCTAAGCGGTTACCACAAAATCCTGCACCATGCCGCGCCGCCCGTCCTCCAATACCACCGATTCAGCAGCAGACAACGCATATCCTTCCATTGAACCAAGTATCGCCCGTTCCACCGCAAGGCTTTTCTCCACGGCGGACAGCCTGTCTCC
>ERZ772827.1641-NODE-1641-length-11198-cov-3.106614_pt1 | contig 11198 bp, 7 predicted proteins | sample MGYA00580850_ERZ772827 | MGnify/ENA primary metagenome ERZ772827 (study PRJEB29015, sample SAMEA2737950) | human oral metagenome | biome: human oral; feature: human-associated habitat; material: dental | place: China | collected 2145 ...
AGCCCCGCATGGTCACGCTGCAGCTCCTCCTCGCTGATGAAGTGCACCGTCGTGTCGTAGTCCGCGAAGTAGTTCGGCATCGTCACGATCGCCTTCTCAACAGCAGCCGCGTCCGCCCCCTCCTCGAGCACAACATAGCACTCACGCGTATGCTTCTCACGCGTCGAGAGCGCCGGATTCGCACCGCTGCGCACGGCCTCAAGCGCCGCAGGAACGGGAACGGTATACTGCTTGGCATCCTTGACGCCCGGCACGCGGCGAATCGCGTCTGAGTGCCCCTGACTGATGCCGCGCCCCCAGAACGTGTAGTCCGCGCCGTTCGTGAGAACCGCATTGCCGTAAACGCGCGCAAGGGAGAAGAGCCCCGGGTCCCAGCCGACCGATATCACGCCGACGTGCCCCGCCGCCTTTGCCGCTGCATCCACCGCTGCAAAATGCGCGGGAATCTTTGCGTGCGTATCGAAGCTGTCCACCACATTGAACAGCTTTGCAAATGCGGGGGTCTGCTCCGGCAGATCGGTCGCGGAACCGCCGCAGAGGATGAGCACATCCACCTTGTCCTTCCACTCCGCCGCCTTATCAGCATGAACAACCGGCACATTCGTGCGCGGATGCACCGACGCGGGATCGCGCCGCGTAAAGACGGCGACGAGCTCCATATCCTCATTTGCCTCCACAGCGTACTCCACACCGCGGCCGAGATTTCCATAGCCAAGAATACCAATACGAATCATAAAAACTCCTCCTGCCATCCCCCCGGACGACGTAAAACCTTTGGAGAAGCCCTGCCGTGCGGGACTTCTCAGTAATGCGGGTGCGCCTTCACATAGTCCACGGGACGCGACCAGTCCACCTGGATTCCCGTCTTATTCCACAGGCGTGTGAGGGCCAGCTCAAAGCTCCCCCGGTCCGCGAGCGGAGTGACGGTCTCCTTCGTGAAGTCCATCAGCGTCTCATGCGGCACCTCAACCTCATGCTCCTGTGCGAGGAAAGCCTCTGCCGCAGCGCGCCCCTTCTCATCCGCGAGATTTACCGTCGCCGAATGCGAAGCCGCATCATAATCAATCCAGCCGAGAACGTCGCCATAGCTGATGGCGACACTGTACGTATCACTCACTCGTATCACCTCTAATGTATAGGATATATCATGCCCTGACGGGCGTTCTTTATTATAGAACGATTCTCCCATGCACGCAACCGCCTGATGAAAATAATTCTGTATACAGAAATCACGAATCCCCGATTGATTTAAGCGCCGCCGGCAGTGCACGTACGCTTTCCCGTTGTATCCACAAGGATTTTCTCTACGTCCGGCACCGCTCTTTCGATGTGAGGAGGCCGATCCCTACGCTCCCCAGAGGGATCGGCACAGCCCCTAATTTTTTACAAAAAACATCTCCCTCCGCGTGCTCTTTTGCATTTCTCTGGACAGCAGTCCGTATGACGCTTATAATAATCCCAGCATCGTTTTGAGCTGCCCATACAAAGGAGTATCATATGGATTTCACAAGCAATATTGCCGTTGGCATGCGCCATGAGGTACACGGAAAAGTGACCGATGAAAATACCGCCGTGACGGTCGGCAGCGGTTCGCTCGCCGTATACGCGACCCCCGCAATGGCGGCGCTGATGGAGCGTGCCGCAGCGGAGCTGTGCCAGCGTGAATGCCCCGACAGCTGGACAACCGTCGGCACGGAGCTGCACATACAGCACCGCGCTGCGACGCCGGTCGGTCTCACCGTACGCGCGGCGGCTGAGGTGACAGCCATTGACGGGCGCGCCATTACACTCAAGGTCATGGCATACGACGAGCGCGAGGAGATCGGCACAGGAACACATACGCGCTTCGCTGTCGTCAGCGGAAAGTTTCTGGCGAAGGCCGAAGCGAAGCGGTAATACTCGCGGCACAAGCAAACGGGAGCGGGCCACACGGTTGTGTGGTCCGCTCCCGTTGTTTCTTTTGTTCTGAGGCTCTAGAATGCCCAGTTGATCTGGAAGCCACCGGCAACGCCTCTGCGCTTGCCCGTCATGCCCATGAGGTTCACTCCGTAGCTGACGTTGGACTTCTTCGGTGTGAAGCGATAGCCCAGCTCGAGAATTCCCGTGCCGCCCTTGAGGCTCGGGCTCGGTGTCGAGTACCCCTGATAGGAGGCCCCTGCATCGCCGCTGAACTCATACTCGTAAGCAAGGCCCGTATAGAACGCGCCGTCCTCATTGAGTTTCTTCGTGTAGCGCGCACCAATGCGGATGCGATGCGAGTCGACCGCGTCAAAGTCGTAGGTATCTCCATTGCTCAGCGTCGTCGTATTACCATCCTGATGCGAGTAGAAATACTTCGCATAGGTCTCGACCTTGCTGCCGCCCTTGAGCTGCTTTTCCTGTCCAAAACCGATGTGCGCAGCATAGTATGTGCTGCTGTTGTCATAGCTGACATCGGTTCCTGCGATATTGCCCGTGTAGTCGTTTTTCACACGGCCTGCACGGATGCTGCCCTCGACATAGCCGCCGGAAGCATTCTTGGACTTTACCATAACGCCTGCACCGACATAACTCATCTTGCCGTCGCCGTGCGTTCCGTCATCGAGATAGGAGTCATAGCTGCTCCGGCCATACTCGAGGAGAGGTCCGTACGTGATCGTATTGCGTCCCGCTGCCCGCTGCTTGGCAAAGCCGAGGCTGAGGTTCCAGCCCTTCGCATCGACATGGGAACCGGAGTGGAGGCGCGTTGAGGACGCTGATTGTGCGGCCCACAGCTGGCCCCCATTGCCGGCATTCGTCAGCGCAGCCGCATTCATCCGCTTCTGCGCATCGGGGTTCTGTGCCGCAGCCAGCCCCGCCGAGATTGCTTCCTCCGCCGCGCGGAATCCGTTCTCCGCAAGGAGGTCGACGCTGCTGTTGAGCATCGCCATGGATGCTGCTCTCGTCTCAACGAGCGACTTGGTCTGCTCGTTGACAGCAACCTCTGTCACCTCTGCAACAAGTTCGTTGCTCAGACGGCCTGCATTCGTGAGGTTTGCATTCGCCTCATTCAGCGCCTCGCGCGTGCGCAGGCCGAACTTGTAGCGGAGGCTGACCCCCTGCATACCCTCTGCCGTGCTGACGCGCGGAACATTCGCGATTTCGACCGCCGTGCTGTTGCCGGATTCCATCTTGTACGCCTTCATCAGGCTGACCGTATCGCCCACATGCAGCGTCGGCTGGCTGCCTGCAAGAGCAACACCGACGTTGATGCCGCTCAGATCCTTCTTGCCGTCCGTCAGATGCGCTGCATCCGTGAGGCGGAGCATCGTCGCTGCGGCAGGATCTTCCGTCGTTCCTGCAGGAAGGTAGAAGTGCAGGTTCTGGATGCCGGCAAAGTCAGCTGCCTTTGCGCCGCGCTCATAGACGGCGAGCGTGTTGCCCACGCCGTTTGCAGCCTTCCCTGCGCCGCTCTTGACTGCACCGCCGAAGATCGTCCCATTGACGGCTGCTCCATAGAGGTTAACCGTGTTGTAATTTGTCACACTGACATTTGGCGACGGAGTCGTATCGCTGTATCCGCCGACGACATCGCCGTTGATTGTGCCGGCGTGCAGCGCCACCGTGTTGTACTCCACGCTGTCCGCGCCCTTGGTGTAGCCGCCATAGACAGCGTTCAGTGTGCCCGGACTTGCATTCTGCACGTTTACGATGACGTGGTTGTTCACCGAGCCGCCCATTGCGCCGCCCGTATAGCCGCCATATGCCGTAAGGCTGTTGCCGGTCGCGATCCCCGTGATGTTGAGCGTGTTGTTTTCGGTCGTGTGGCCGATGGTCTCAAGCTGACCGTTGACTTCCTCCGTATGGTCATACGCAGAATATCCGCCGTAGACCGCAGCAGGAGAAGTAGTCCCGATGTGGGTTGCCGTACCGTCCTTGTAGCGGTTCAGTTCAAGGAGAACCTTATTGGCATCGACATCCGTACTGTTCTGAGCAGGAGAAGCATCCGTATGCAGCTTCTTCTCGTAGACGCGGTCAACATCCGCATAGTCCGTCTCCGTATAGCCGCTGAAGCGAAGGTCATTGGGGTGCAGGGGGTCCGGAGAATCGGGAACAACCGTCTGCAGCAGCGTAAACGTATTCTTGCCCTGAATGCCTGCACCGCGCTCTGCCGACAACTGCGATGTATCCGCTGTGATATTTGACCATGCCGTCCGGACATTGTCGGCAGATCCTGTGACGGTACCGAATCCGCCTCCCTGCGACAGGGTCAGCATGCTGTCCTGGTCCTTAAAGAGGCTGCCGATCTTGAAGTTCAGCTTCTGGAAGTTTCGGATGCTCTTGGCTTTGACCCCGGTCCCCGTAACATTCAGCGTATTGCCTTCAATCCTGTCGCTGTCGTTGGCAAAGACCTGCTCCGCGCTGGTCCCGGCATCATAATAGCTTGTCCCGTAGAGCGAAGCTCCTGCAAGGTTCGCATTCACAGGACCGTTGGAACCGTTCTCTGCACCGAGTGTAACGATGTTGCCCTTCGATGCCAGCGCGGTGTTATAGGTGCGTCCGCCCGCAATCTGACCGGTGACGGTGCCGCCGGAGATGACCACATGGTTGTCCGACGCAGTTCCCTGCGTTCCGGCCGCTGCAGAGCCGCCGTAGACGTTCGTCGTCTCGCCGTAGGCAACAATCGCCCTGTTCTTATTCGCCGCACCGTTGGCTCCGGCCGCCATGCCGCCGTAGAGCGTCCCGACTTTCCCGCCCTGAACAATGGCTTCATTTTCCTCCGCCGCTCCCGAAGCCGATGCGGTGTAGCCGCCATAAACGGCCGTAATCTGCCCCTGCTGGACAGGGCTGGAGGGATTGACGTTCGTGCTGTCGATCAGGACAGTGTTCTTGGTCGAGTTTGCTGCGCCGTTTGTCTTGCCGCCGTAGGCAGCGCTCAGATTCCCCGCAGGAACCCCCGTAACGGTGAGCTTATTATTATAGGTCGTATGGTCATCCTTGTAGGAAATGCCGCCGAACACCTCGGCTGCCCCTGCGGGATTTGTACCGTCATACGTCCATGTATTGTCATGAAACTTCGCATAGGTCAGGTGGACAGCCTGCGCTGTGCCGCTCCCGGTGTCCGTCTCCATGACGTACTCGGTATCATTGGTGCTGCGGTCACGCTTTGCATACCCATCGAAGGTCAGCTGCCCGGGAGCCGAAGCCCTCATAAGAGTAATCTTGCCGAGCGGGTTCCCAATGAGATTTGACGTATCCGCAATATCGAAGTTCTCCCACTTCACCTGCCGGTCAAAGCCGCCGGTATTCACCGTCAGCATGGTCGCGCCGTCGGCAAGCGAGGAGTTCAGATGGAATTGATAGCGGTCAAAATTTTGAATGCTCTTGACGGTGATGTCCTTCGCCCGGACGTTCAGCGTATTGCCGTTGAGCGCCGCCGATGCCGCATTGTCGCCATAGATGTTTGCATGCTCAAGATGTGCACTGTATGTACCGTCCGCACCGCCAAGGGTGACGGTGTTGTTGCTCGTTGTACCGATCGTTGTATGGCCGCCGTAGACGCTGCCATTGTTGAGCGCGTCGCCGAAGGTGCCGCCCGTGATGACAACTTCATTGCCCTGCACGGCACCGCTGCCCGTGCTGAGCCCGCCATAGACGGTCTTAACGGTGCCGCCCGCAATAAGAGCCGAGTTCTTCTGTACAGCGCCGTTTCCTGCCGTGCTGCCGCCATGGACATTGATCACCGTACCGCCCGCAACAACGGCAGAGTTCCCCTGCACGGCGCCGCTGCCTGCCGTACGGCCGCCAAAGACATTGTCAACCGTACCGCCCGTGACAGTGGCCGTGTTCCCTGCACCGTCCTCCAGGCCTCCGACCGTTCCGCCATTCGCCGCATTCGTAATGGCACCGCCGTAGACCGATGCAATGGCGTACGTTCCTAAGATCGCAGACGGATTGGTCGTCCCCGTCACCGTCAGGCGGTTCCTCGTGACATCGCTGACGAGGGCCCCCTCATTCTTGCCGCCGAATGCGGAGGTGAGGCCCGCAGCGAGATGCGTCACCGTCAGCTCATTGTTTGTCGTCGTATTTCCTTTGCGCGACAGGCCGCCGTAAAGTTCGCTGTTTGTCGGGGCGGCTGTCCCGTTATGGGTCACAATGCTTCCGTTAAAGCGGCTGTAGTTAAGATAGAGTTTATTGCCCGTAGTCGTATGACTCGTGCGCAGTTCCAGCTCATGGGTCAGCGTTGCAGCCAGCTCACGCACCGAGATGTCAAACTTCAGATCCGTTGTATCTGCCTGTCCCTTTAAGAGGGTGATCGACCCAAGACCATGCGTATTGATGGAGCCGGAGACCGCGATTTTCTGCAGAGAAACACCGCTTCCTGCCGCATCAAATGCGCCCGGATTGACAACCTGGAGCATTGTATCTCCGCTGCGGAGGGTATCGTCAAGATGAAAACGGTACGTATCAAATTGATCAACGGAGTTTACGGTAATATTTTTTGCCTTGATTTCAAGGGTATTGTCCGATGCCGTGCCGGCCGTTTCGGCTCCGAGAATATTTGCTCCGGAGAGCTGTGCGCCTGACAGGTCATTGTGGCTCTCATCGCCGAGGATGACGGTATTGTTCCGGACCGTACCCGTTGCCGATCCGCCTGCAACGATCTTGCCGTGCACTCTGCCGCCCGTGACCGTGACAATGTTCCCCTCGGTGCTGCCGCTTGTGCTCTGGCCGCCGTAGACATTCGTCACCTCGCCGCCCGTCACGCGAACGATGTTGCTCCGAACGGTCCCTGTGCTGACCGTATGTCCGCCATAGAGATTGGCCGCTGTCCCGCTCTCGATACTGACCGTATTGTCGAGCACCGCACCCGTGCCAATCGTATCTCCGCCATAGACATGCACAGCCGCAGCGCCCGCAATACGAACAGCATTGTGATGAACCGCACCGGCCCCCATGCTGTATCCGCCGTAGGCGTTCGCCGGAGTCCCCGCCTCGAGAACGACGGTGTTGTTGACTGCCGCGCCCGTGTCACTCTTGCCGCCGTAAACGGACTTTGTCGGGTCCAAAGCGATGCTCTTGATCGTGACGGTGTTGTTGGAGGTGTCTCCCGCCGCCGCATAACCGCCGACAACATCCCCGTTGATCGTCGGTCCTGCCGCACCGGTCTCACCGACCGTAACATTGTTGCCGTCCTTATTCCCCGTTGCTTCAGTTCCGTTGATCCCCGATGCGTATCCCGTATCCGTCGATGCAATTGTTATATCGCTGGCATACGCGGTCGAGGCATCCAGGAAAAGCCCGCTCCCTGCGGACAATCCGAGCGCCACATACAAAGCCAACTGGCGGCGTTCCTTCAGTCCAGTCATCCTGTTTCCTCCTCTGTTTTTCAGCTGCCCCCGCAGCCAAAGCAACCCCCTATACATACAACAGGTTACTTTTAACCTATTATAAATAATTATACTATCAAATCAGCCATCTTTCAATCTTATATCTAATATATTTTTATCATCACTCATCCCTTCCTAATTCATTTTCTGCCCCGCAGACAAAACGAGAGGGCACATCATTGTACCCTCTCGTGCTCAAATCGTACCGCCGTAGATGCGGTGAATCTCATCCGTATAATTCCCCTCCGCGTCACGCACAATGAGCGCGGGTTCGTGGCGCATCCCCGCACGTGCCGCCCCCTTGACCGCCTCGAGGAGGAGGAGGTTCGGTGCGCGGTCAGCGCGCGGCTGCACCATCTGCAGACGCTTGACGGCGAGCCCTTCGGCATGGAGGGCGGAGATGATCTCGCTGAGACGTTCGGGAAGATGGACCATCGCGAGCCGTCCGCCGCGGCGGAGTGCATAGGCCGCCGCGTGCACTGTATCGGCAAGAGTTGCCGTGATTTCGTGCCGCGCCGCTGCACGCCCGTCCCCTGTGCTGACTGCGCCGCTTTTCACAGAGCGGTAGGGCGGGTTTGCAAAGACAAGATCGTATGCGCCGCACGCAAAAAGTGCGGAAGGATCGCGATAGTCACCCTCCCGCACCGTAATCTTCTCTGCAAGGTTGTTTCCCCGCACATTCCGCACGGCAAGCGCCGCCTGCACGGGGTTCCGCTCCACCGCTGTGATCTCTGCCGCGCCGTCCGCGATGAGGAGAGGAATGACGCCCGTTCCCGTACCGAGGTCAAGCACGCGTTCACGTCCCGTGAGCCGGGGAAAATGCGCGAGCAATACGCCATCCATGGAGAAGCAGAATTCATCCGTCCGCTGAATGATCCTGCGCCCGCCCGCACACAAATCGTCAATGCGTTCGCAGGGATGCATCAGGATCATCTCACTCATGCATTTCCTCGGCCTGCTGTGCACGCGGCGCACGGCGCGAACGCCTGCTGCCCTGTGCGCGGCGGCCGCCCGATCCGCCTTTGCTGTGGGGACGATCCCCCTGCTCGCTGTGCTGTGCACCCGCACTGCGGTCGCGCCGGTTCTTCTGCCCGTTGCCCCGCTCACGCCGCTCACGCGGTTCTCTCTGCTCGCGCGGCGCTCGTGTCCGTCCCTCCCGCTGCGCATGAGGGCCGTCGCTGCCCTCTCCCTCTGCACGGACAATGTCATCCCATGCCGAGACAACGGTCTTGCCGTCATCCATGAGGATGGTTGCCGTACGGCGCTGCTCGTTCACCGCAACGATCCGCCCCTCGCCGTCCTCGGCAGCAACGCGGTCGTTCTGGGCAGGCGTATACTCCGCCTTTTTCGAACACATGCAGCCGCCGCAGCCGTAGCCGTCGCTCTCGTATTTCAGGCAGCACATGAGGCGCCCGCAGATGCCCGAGATCTTGGTTGGATTGAGCGAGAGGTTCTGCTCCTTTGCCATGCGGATGGAGACCGGAACGAAGTCGCCGAGGAAGGTCGCACAGCAGAGCGGGCGCCCGCAGCAGCCCATGCCGCCCATCATCTTCGCCTCATCGCGCACGCCGATCTGACGCAGCTCGATGCGTGTGCGGAACACACCCGCGAGCTCGCGCACGAGCTGGCGGAAGTCGACACGGCCGTCCGCCGTAAAGTAGAAAAGCATCTTTGAGAGATCAAAGGTCAGCTCGACATCGACGAGCTTCATCTTGAGCCCGAGCTCCCGGATTTTCTCCTCACAGACGCTGCGTGCCTCGCGCTCGCGCGCATGGTTCTCGTCAATGCGGGCGAGATCCGAGGCATCTGCAATGCGGTGTACGATGCGCAAATTCGGCGGAACGGATTCGTCCGGCACCTCGCGCGGGGCGATGACAACCTTGCCGCATTCCATGCCGCGCACCGTCTCAACGATGACGTAATCCCCTTCGGCAATGGCCAGCTGGCCCTGTCCGAAGGAATATATCTTGCCCGCAGCCTTGAAGCGGACACCAACAATCGTTTGCAAAACTTCCTCCTAGGTATCTATCTATATAAAACAATTCATGTGAATTGTTTTCGTGCACGCAGCAGAAATGCCTCTGCCTGCAGAGCAGGGTTCACGTTTGCGCCGAAGCGCCGCTGCAGCTCACGCGTCCCGCGCAGGAGATCAAAGAGCTGCGCACGCGCCATGCACGGCAGGAGAGCAGTCAGGTCGGTGCGGCGATCCTGATGATAAAGCGGCACTGTCCCGCCCTCATGCAGGATGAGGAGATCGCGCAGCGCCATCTGCAGAAAGCCGAGCCACTCCGTGCGCTCCGCATGGGTGCGCGCACCGATCGCCTCTGCCCGCGTCCAGATGTTCTCAACGCTGAGAGAGGGCAGCTCGGCCAGGAGAGCAAGCGCATCATCGCGCAGTGTCAGACCCTCCGCTGCGAGCACACAGGCACGCCCGAGGCTGCCGTCTGCAAGCGCGGCAGCCGCCCCGGCATCCGCGGTGCCTCGTTGTTCCAGTGCCGCCTCAATCTCTGTCCGCGGCAGCGCACCGAATGCAATGCGTACGGCGCGTGAGCGAATGGTCGGCAGAACGGCATCATAGGCGTTTGTCACGAGGATAAAGAGCACATTGCCCTCCGGTTCCTCGAGCGTCTTGAGCAGGCGGTTTGCAGCAGCCTCATTCATACGGTCGGCACCGTCAATGAGGATGATGCGCCGCTCTGCACTGACCGGGGCGCCGGATGCCGCGACGAGAATCTCGCGTACGGCATCGGTGCGGATCATTGCCGCACTCTTGCCGCGCACCTCAGGTGCCGTCTCGAAATAGTCCGGATGTACCCCCGCCGCCATCGTGCGGCAGGCCTCACAGTGCCCGCAGGGAGCATCGCTCTGTGCTCTGCAGAGAAGCGTTCGTGCGAGCACACGTGCCGTGCGCCGCTTGCCGACCCCCTCCGGCCCGCTCAGGAGCAGCGCATGGGGCAGGCGCTCTGCCGCAGCAAGCGAACGCAGGCGCCGAATGATTCCCGCATGCCCGCAGATATCCCCCCAGTCCTGCGGAAATACCTCCCGCTCTGCCGGTGCATCTGCCGGAGATGATGTTTGTTTCGCCTTTGCCATCACATATAGAGATCAACGAGCAGCCCGCGGATGGCGTCATGGCTGGCAATGATGTCAAGCTGATCCGCCTGTCCGAGGCGGATTTTCTCCGTCAGCTCCTCGAGTTTCTTATCGATCTTGCGCACGGAGGTATAGACTTTCTGGCGGCCGAGACGGTCCCAGCCCGCCTGTGTGTGCAGCTCATACATCGTACCGACGGCCTCGCCGATGAAGCTCTGGATGAGCGATCGATAGGAGCGCAGCTCCTCATAGGTCGGCGACTTCGAGAGGCGCGAGCCCTGCTCGTCAATCTGTTCGAGCAGGCGGTCCATTGCCTCACGCGACATGGACGACTCCTGATCTGCCAGTTCCATGCTAAAGTCCGTCGCGGCACCGCGCACCCCCGCATCCGTCTCCGCACGCGGCATTGTGAGCGATGTACTCCGCGAAATGCTGCTGTCTATCTTCATCGCCATGGTGTCCACCCAATCCCTTTTCCTACATTTTTAACATGATGATAGATTTCACCGATTATTATTATAGCCCGAACAAATGCTAAAGTCAAAGAGGTAAATTGACTTTGGCACTGTACTTTGTTATCCTTTTAACTAAGGAACTTTAATTACGGAAGGGATCTGACATCATGATTGAGGGAGATAAACTCTCTGCTCTTCTAAAACACGGAACTTCAATTCACATCATCGAGGCGGAGACCGACATTGACTGCTACGGTACCCTCGAACTCAGCAACGAGGAGCAGGCGGCCGCCGCCCCCTC
>ERZ772827.1642-NODE-1642-length-11197-cov-24.084635_pt1 | contig 11197 bp, 6 predicted proteins | sample MGYA00580850_ERZ772827 | MGnify/ENA primary metagenome ERZ772827 (study PRJEB29015, sample SAMEA2737950) | human oral metagenome | biome: human oral; feature: human-associated habitat; material: dental | place: China | collected 2145 ...
ACTACCTGCTTATATGGATAATCTGGGTTATAAACTTGTTTATTTTTCAAATGATTCGGAACTGCCTTACGTTTAATAGTGATATTATCACGGTTATCAACCTCCACAAAGACTCGGCCGCGATTAGCTTCATTGAATAAATCTACACTGACAAGCCCATCAAACTGCGCTTTGACTGGCTTATCATACGTCCATTTTTCTTTAATAATACCGCAATATACCAATTTGCTGGTGTATTGATCAATCATTTTGGCGGTCATTTTTCGGCCGCCAATCTGTCGTTTAATTTTCGTTCGGTCGTATTTGTCACGTACAATCGTCACGCGAGAACGAAAGCCCATAGAATTAAGCTCATCGGCAATTTGCTGGTTTGTATAAACATGCGCAGCGCGCATCTCAAACAGTCTGATAATAAACTTTGCCTCATTCTTATCAGGTTTAAGAATAGTCCTCTTGCCGTTTTTAGTATCAATCTTAACGCTGTGAAACCCATAGTGCGGCCGTCTCATCCAATAGCCAAGTTGTGTGTAGCGGATCTCCGCGCCAATCATACGGCTCATAATATCGCGCATCTCGTCCTTAGCTCGTTCAGCCTCAAGATACTCAGATTTTTGTGTGGGATTGAATTCGCTCCAATAGTATGTAAAACCGGTGTGTTCCAGCGTGTTAATTTGCTGCTTGCCAATTACGCCGTACATATCCTCAAGGGCGATACCCAGCCTAGTCAACTGCCGCTTCAGCGGTGAATAATAATCACCGCCACCGCGTGTGAAACGGTCAATTGATTTGATCAGCACGACTTGAAATCCTTTGCTCCCATCTTTGCAGACATCAATGACCTTTTGCATTGGTTGTACTTCATGCGAAGCAGACTCAAGCAGAATAATCGTCTCTGTAATGACAATGTTATGCGCCTTGGCATAGGCCTCACCTTGCTCGCGTTGTGCTTCTGGAGAATCGCCATCAAGACCTTGCTTATCCGATGATACGCGTATTGCCAGTAGACCGATTCGCGGTTGGTTTGTTGGCGACATGTTCCTTATCCTCCAAAATAGTGATTAATTTTTGAGCAAAAGCTCCATCTTCCAAAATCTTCTCAACGACAAGATTGGCAACTAGTTTAATCCGTTGCTCAATCGTAAATGAAAATTGCTCCGCTAGCGGCGCTTTTGATTTATTCTTGCTACCTTTTGGCCGTGCCATACACCCTCCATGTCACGACTTGCTAATAACGCTAGTTAGTCATTCTTGGCCGTACGCTGCTGTGGTCGTCCGCGCCCACCACGCTTTTCTAAATCTTTTTCTATCAACACCCTCAGCTCCTTGTCGCCAACGTCTGCCAGAGCTTTTAGTACAAGCTCTGTCAGGCTGATACCCTGGCTGTAAGCTACCGCTTTAGCGCGATTTCGTACGGCCTTTGAGGTGTCTATTTGTAGCTGAATTCGTCCTTGATTCATGTAATATTATTATACTACAAAATTACCGATGCTTCAAAAAAATTGATACCGGTTCATGACTACCTATTTAGTTATTAACGAGCCGGCTTCTATTAATAAAAACCTACTTTAATTGTACTACTTGTACTACAAATTATCAATAGTTTTTGCTAATTTATTTTATAAAAATATACCGAATATCGATATGCGGTATAATTTATCTATTTTTATCTATTATAATTTGTATTTTTTCTTCCTTTTCTATATAAATATAATAGAAATTATGTGAATAAGGCAAAGAGGGCAGTGGTTACATGAAAGTAGATAATAGGTCGGTATTACGTCAAGGACAGATTGAGATACTGGGGCTGTTATATAAATATCGATTCGGTAGTCGTCAGCTCATAGCAGAAAGCTTAAAGGTAAAAGCTGGGTCAAATATCTATGAGAAGCTCAACGTCCTAATAAAGCATGGTTTCATAGCAAAAAGGTATGATAAAAGTCTGAGACTCCAAGGCCTGCCGGCCGCGTACTATCTAACACCAAAAGGTCTCAAGACACTCCAGTCGCTTGATGCCTGGAACTACATTACAGAAGCAACCATACGATCAAGCTATCGTGACAAGAATATTAGTCAATCGTTTATCAACCACACGCTGGATGTGTATAGCTGTACGAACATACTGGTGAAAACATACCCGACGTTAAAGGTATTTATGCGTCGAGATATGTCTCGCTATAGTTATTTTCCAAACAATCCACCAGATGTCTTTTTGTCATTAAAAACAGGTGAGGAAACGACTCCGAAGCGATTTTTCTTTGACTTCATATCAGAAACTACGCCGCGCGCCGCCATCAATCATCGTATTGCCCAGTATATTAAATTTTTTGATGAGGGCGGATGGAATGAAACTAATAGCGAGCTACCAAAGTTATTATTCTTAGTCGAAACAATAGCCATTAAAAAACGTCTATTGAAGGCAGCTCGTGCTATACGAAATCAATTTGACGTGGAAGACGATATTGAAATCTACATCACTACCGCTAATGACATAGAGCATGCCGGTGCTAATAGAATATGGATAAGCATCGACGACCCAGACAGCGTACTCTCCTTAGATGATCTATAAACTTCAGAAACTATCTCTTGCTTTCACCGGTCGCTTGACGATTTCAAGTGAGCAGAGCGAATCTTGGAATGGTCAAGCGATTGCCGCCACAATGTCTTAAAGCGCCACCTTATTTTGTCAAAAACGTAGCAACCGGCGCGCTCTGTCTATAAGACAGGACGCGACGGGTGATGCGATTTTACAAAATAAGACAACAATCATTAACTAATCAGCAAGCTTCTCATTAAGGCTACGGCCATTCTTGCTCCGATAATCTTCACTGCGCTCATAGACGCATGTGAAGTTAGTGGGGTAAGTATGGCCGCTGTTGCGACCGCATAAAACACTTCAAGCTAAGTAAAATTAGTAATGCAAATGATTTACTGTTTCTGTCTACCTAGTTATCTTTACTTTACGCAACAAAGGCTCACACAGGGTAGTTCGTGAATGAAATAAAAATCACTCATTAAGGCTTGTATGGTCTACTGTACGCATCTATAATAAAGGCAGCGTCTAATTTATTAAATGGAGAAGATCATGGGCTTTATCGGCAGACTGATTGACAAAGATAAAGTTAAGGAACTAACTGATAAATATAACCTGACTAGACCAGGATTTGACGACAGCCACTCCCTCGATAGCCATATGATTGCAATGGCATACAGCAAAGAAGACGACGCAATATGCGTTTCAGTACAGTCTCAACAAGGGGTATCTCTTAACGGTCAGCTACTCGCAGGAGGAATTCCTCAAATAAATGTGCTTATATGGAAGGGGTTTAACATACGCATAGACTTGCATGAAAGTTTTATGGGTCTCAATGTGGAAGAGTTTAATAGTGGACATGGACAAATCAAGGAATTCATGCTAGTAGCAAAGCGTATTATAGCTCCGACTAAACTGAAGAGTGAAAAGGAAAAAATTGCACAGCTAGCTGAAGAGAGTTCTCTTGCTCTTCATCAAGCCACACTTCTGCCCAGAGACAGTCAGAAGAAGAGTAGTTTTAGAGGGGTTGACATAACTTTTATGGATAGGGATGAGATATGGAAATATTAAGAATGCAAGCTAAACAAATAATTTGATATTGGGCCTTTAGGATTCAGCTAAATATTGCTTATGATTTGGTGCGGCTTTTGCTATAATTAATGTAGTTGTTAATCTTTGAAGTAAGGTGGTAAATAATATGGGTTTTAGAAACGAGACACTCAGCGAGAAAAAAGTTAAAGAAATAATACAAAAGTATAAACTATCCGCACCCTGGCCTGGTCGTGACGACACCATGGAGCGTAATTTAACAATGTGCGTTCGTGATACGAAAAAGGATGCGCTTTTTGCGTCTATACAGGGTCAGTTTGGTCGGGCACATAATGGTTTTCGTGTAGACAACGCCTTTGATGGCGTTGGTGTATTAATATGGATGGACACTGCTGTAAGGATTGACTACTACGAAGACATAATAGGCCAAAATAAAGAAATCGTTATAATAGCTACTAAGATTGTTGCTCCAGAAAAAATACGTCCTCATAGCGACAAGCTATTATTTATACTTAAAGAAGCATTACTAGCTTATCGTCGTTCAAGTCTACCACCAGCAAATAAAGACTTAAAACTTTCCTTTAAAAATACTGCAATAATAAGCTTCAATAATGGAGATAAGATATGGCAACAACAGTAGATGACCTTATTAGATTTGTATCAGAATGGCGAAGTAAGAATACTTACTCTACAACAAGTGAAGGAGTTCTTACTAGAGAGAGTTTATTTAAACTACTTAGTGATATCAATACCAAGATTGGGGACATGTCTTTTGAGCCTCCTAAAGGTAAAAGTCGTGCATTTTTATACAGCAATATAGTCATAGAAAGCGACGGACATACGTATGCCAGCAAAGACTATATGTCTGATGTCCTCAGGGCAGACAAAAAGGCATACAGTATATATGACATGGAAGCTAGCCGGCTATTTGGCAACAATGTGTTTAGAAAAGCTTTAGTCCATACTATAGGCGATGAATTCTTATTTGATGAAATCACCGGTGATACTATCCAGATTGACCCTGTTTCTGGAAAGCCTTTGCCACGCACTCCTTATGGAGTAGATCTAGGCGACGGACGAAAAGCGCTTACTATTACAGATACAATATCAGGTCTTTACGCTCAGAAAGCTATGCGCGGTGACGTTTTTATAATCATGCCAAATGCCGATACGAATAGTGTATTGTTCCAGACCGAATTACTAAGAGCACTCAATAACGAGAGTGTTACATCTATTAATGGCGAACCAATAGCCAAACTCAGAGCAAGATATTCTTCAGAAGGGCTACTTGGAGTATTTAATTACCTCAAAAGTGAAAATGCCAAGTTGATGGATGGCCTCGTAAAACCCGATGGCAAAGGTGGCTATGACGTTAATGTTGATCCTTTTGTTAAACATCCTTCCGAGGCCTGGCTGAACGGTTATGAAAAGCGTATTCGCGAGAATAAATCCACCCTGGAGTCATTAGTAAAGACTATAGACAAAATGTCAATAGAAAGCAGATCCCTAGAGGCCTATATTGGTAGGCTAAAGCTTAATTATTCTAACACTACTCAGTTGACAAGGTCAGTGAAGATAATGGAGTCTATCGTCAAGGGTAATGGGGCAGTTACTTCTACTGTTAAGCAACTAGGGGCGAATAATATGGCCTTATACATGGCTTCCAGATCGGGAGCCATGAAAGCCCTTGGTGCTGTCGGCTCTATTTTACTTGCTATTGATGCAGCTTCGACTATAAAACAGGCTGTTGAAGCATACGATAGGGGCGACAGCTATACGGGCACCAAAATACTTCATGATTGGGGCTGGAGAACAACTTTCGCATTGGGATCAGCAACAGCAGCTATGCAGCTCGGTTTGCCCCTCGCCCTGCTGGCTATCGCTGGTAGCTCTTTAGTATTGCCCGCCTCTGGGGCTATGCTTGTAGGGGTTCTAGCAGAATTGGGCCTAGGCATATTAGGCTGGAATGCCGGATCATTTATCGGCGGGGGAGTGGGCGACTTGGTATGGTCACTTATGCGTCAGGCTGGATTACTACCTGTCCGCATTGACCCTATAGTCCTCGATATCTCCGGTCAAGGTATTACCACGAAGTCGGTCACTGATGGCGTGTACTATGATTTAGACAATAATGGCTTCGCTGAAAAGACTGGTTGGATTGATGCGAAGTCGGGCATTCTTGTTTTAGATAAGAGTGGCGATGGCAAGATCGAGACCGGTAACGAATTGTTCGGCGATCGGACTATTCTTGACAATGGAAAAACTGCCTCAAATGGTTTCGCGGCATTGGCGGCGCTGGACTCAAATCATGATGGTGTTATTGACGCTAAAGATGCGAAGTTTTCTGAGCTGCGAATTTGGGTTGACAAGGACGGAAATGGTGTTTCGACGCCAGATGAATTGTTGACATTAGAGGAGGCGGGTATTAGGTCGCTCAACCTGAGCAATACATTTATTGGTAAAGTTGACGAGAATGGTAATACGATTGCACGCGTTGGTTCATTCACACGTACAGATGGCACGACTGCTGATATGAAAGAATTCTTCTTGCAGCGGGACACAGCAGATGTTCAGATGACAAACTCCGTGGAAGTTCCGGAAGATATTATGAATCTACCCGAGATCCATCCGATGGGTAATACATACTCTCTGCGCCAAGCGATGGCACGCGATACTACTGGCACGCTGAAACAATTAGTGCAGGATTTTATGAACGCCAAAGACACTTCTTCAAGGCAAGCAAAATTGCAAGACATTTTGTTTGCGTGGGTTGGTGCTTCACAGATCAATCCAACAAGCCGTGGTAGTAGTTTTGATGCGCGCAAGCTGGCTGCACTTGAGGCGGTAACGGGTACAAGCTATCGCAACTCTCCGACGAGTTCACCGACTGCCATTGAGGCACCGATTTTGGAGCGTTCATATACAGTACTTCTTGAGAGTATCTACACGATGCTATCTATGCAGACAAGCCTAGCGGATGTCTTTCGGAAGTTTAATTACTCGTTGGATCTGGAATCAAAAAATCCGATTAAACTTGATGTTTCTAGCGTTCAAGCATATTTAGATAAGCAACTTCAATCTGACGCGGCAACTGGCGAAAAAATGTTAGCAGAGGTGACACGAGCACTACGTAATCGTGGAATTATTTCAGATGTGGAGTTTGCTCATTTACGTGAATATTTTGCTAAAAAATCAATTAAATATCAGAGGATTATTGATACTGCACCGCTTACAACCATGTTGGGCACTGATGTAGGTGATAGCATTAGAGGAGTTGTTGACCAAGATAATACCATAGCCGCCGGTGATGGTAATGACACTCTTATCGGAGCAGCTAAAAATGATCTCCTCTATGGTGATGCTGGTGATGATTATCTCCAAGGTCTCAGTGGCAACGATACTCTTGTTGGTGGTGAGGGTAGGGATAATCTGTACGGTCAAGATGGTAATGACACACTCATTGGTGGCACTGGTAATGACCAACTCCGCGGCGGAGCTGGTGATGATACTTACCGTTTCTCAAGAGGCGATGGCACTGACTATATTGAGGAGACAGACGGTTTTGATACGATTCAACTTGGTGAGGGAATTTTGCCAGAGGATGTTATTTTACAGACTGTCTCAGGCTACGGTAATAAAATATCTTTGGAGATTACCATCAAAAATACAACCGACAAGATTGTAGTAGACGGTCATTTTGGTACGCGTATCTACAATAGTGACCGCTTGCACGCTGATAATCCAGGGAATCAAATTGAACGAATTATTTTCAGTAACGGTGTATCTTGGGGTATCGATGAGATTCATCGTCGTGCGCATGATATAGTTGGTACAGAGAATGCAGATCATCTGGTGTCGTTTGAAGACGGGGCTTATACCTATCATGGTTTGGGCGGCAACGATAGTGTAATCGGCGGTTTTGCTAACGACTCTTTGTATGGGGATGACGGAAACGACACTATATATGGTTATGGTGGAAATGACGTTTTGTCTGGTGGCACTGGTAATGACCAACTCCGCGGCGGAGCTGGTGATGATGTCTATTTATTCTCTCGCGGCGATGGTGTCGACTATATTGAAGAGACAGACGGTTTTGATACGATTCAATTTGGCGAGGGAATATCACCGAATGATGTCGTTGCCCGCGTCGTATCGACTGAAGGAAACAGTATCTCGCTGGAGTTGTCCATTACAGGAACGAAGGATAAGATAACTATTCATCGTCATTTTGGTCAATACAACTACTACCAAGGAGATGTCCCTAGTCCAGGTAATCAAATTGAGAGAGTTGTATTTGCCAACGGAACGGCATGGGATCTTGATGAGATTCACCGCCGTGCACATGATATGGTGGGCACTGATGGTAACGATAATTTTAGTGCAGTTGGTAATGCGCCAGTGGTCTATCATGGGCTAGCCGGCAATGATAATATTAGTGGTCGGAGCGGTAAAGATGTACTTTATGGTGATGCTGGTGATGACTCCATCTCTGGTGGTGGTACGCTCATTGGCGGGCCGGGTAATGATAGAATTTATGGAAGCAAGGGCGATGACGTTTATATATTCAACCGTGGTGATGGGCAGGACCTAATTACCGATACTGGTGGCATGGATACAATTCGTTTTGGTGATGGTATTCGTCCTAATGATATTGTCATCAAGCGCGTTGGCAATGGCTACGGACATAATCTCGAACTATGCATCAAAGGCACTAACGACAAAGTGGCAATATACGAACATTTTGGTACGAATTCACCTTGGGGCTCAGTAGACAACCCGGCGGTGAAAATAGAGCGGGTCGAGTTTGCTGATGGCACAGTGTGGACGAAGGAAGATATTGACGACAAGATGCACAATAGGACTGGTACCGATGGAGCAGATACGATAGAAGCGTACGGTAAGCGCGGCGTGGTGTATCATGGACTGGGCGGCGACGATTATCTAAGGGGTGCCGCTGGCGACGATAAACTCTACGGCGAGGATGGTGATGACAGAATTTTTGGCGGAGAAGGTAATGATTTAATTATTGGCGGTAGGGGCAATGATACAATTGAGAGTTTTCGCGGGGATGACACTTACGTCTTTAATCGTGGTGATGGCAAGGATGTTATTGCAGATTATAACGGGTTTGACACAATACGGTTTGGTGAAGGAATTAAGCCGGAGGATACTGTACTGAAACGAGTTTATGTGAATGGGGACTGGAGTCTTGAAATATCCATCAAAGATACTGAGGATACGGTTACCTTTATTAGCCACTTTGATCCGACAAAGCCGTCTATGAGCTCAAACCATACGCTGGAGCAGATCAAGTTTGCCGACGGTACAGTGTGGACAAAAGATGACATTGACTACAAAATGCATCATTTGACCGGTACGGAAAACAACGATCGGCTGGCAGCGTACGATAAGGCAAAAGTGGTATACCACGGGCGTGGCGGTGATGATACACTCGTTGGCAGTGAGGGCAATGACGAACTTTATGGCGATGCTGGTAATGACACGCTTGATGGCAATAGTGGCAATGACGTATTTGTCGGCGGTAAGGGTAATGACGAAATAATTAGTATTGCAGGTGATGATGTTTATGTCTTTAACCGCGGTGATGGACAAGACACAATTAATGATTACAACGGTATCGACACTATTCGCTTCGGTAAAGGTATAAGGCCAGAAGATATTATAATCTCTCGTGTCCCTTGGTACGGTGATTATAATCTCGTTCTGTCGTTTAAGGATACTGACGACAAGATTACCGTCGTTAGTCATTTTGGTTCATCAAATTACAGTGGTTACTATGCAACGCCACAGCGAAAAATTGAAAAGTTTGAATTTGATGACGGTACTGTCTGGACTGCCGAGACGATTGATGAGAAGATGCATAATCTAGTCGGTACTGATGCAAAAGATATTTTTGTTGCCTACGATGATAAGCCTGTGACGTATTATGGTATGGGTGGTGACGATACACTTCAGGGCCATAAGGGCGATGATGTTTTGGTCGGCGGCACGGGCGATGATTATTTGATCGGTGATGCAGGTAATGATACCTACATCTTTGCTCGAGGTGACGGTAAAGATAGAGTATTTGACACTGGTGGCAACGATACAATACGGCTCGGGCATACTCATGCGGAGGTTGTATTTAAGAAAATATATAGTACTGACTTATTGTTAGAGATGCGTGGTTCAAGCGATTCCGTTCAGATACAAGGATGGTATGGCAATAGCGACCGAAGAATTGAAACAATCCAGGCCGAAGATGGCTATACTATTCAACCTGAAAAAGTTCAACAGTTAATCCAGGCTATGGCCTCGTTTGGCAACTCTCATAGTATGAATTGGCAGCAAGCTCTTGAAGCGCACCCAGTTGAAGCGCAATCTATTATTTCGCAATACTGGACGGCGCCAACCGCTTAAGCTTTGGCGTGCGCCGCTATTTTGTTACACTAGTGAAAAGTGAGGTGGGAGTAAGCAGTGTTTTGTTGTGACTAAAGAGCAGAAAAAACTTGACCCCGGTCTGTATTGTTTCGTGAATATCGCGCAGCTTCATGGTTTGCCGGCTGATCCGGAGCAGATTTCACATGCTTTGGCTATCGACCCGAAGGTTGGCATGAGCGAGGCAGATATGTTGCGCGCGGCGCGATCGCTGAAATTAAAAGCCAAGGCCGCTAATGTTTCGTATAAAACGCTAGCGAAACTGCCGTTGCCCACTGTGGTTGGTTTGAAAAAAGAAAAGTTTGCTTTGCTCGCCCGAGTGGATAACGAAAAATTGCTAATGCTAATGCCCGATGGCACGCCACCAACCGTACTAACCAAAGCACAATTTGAGCGCAAATGGACTGGCCGCGTGGTGTTATTTACACAGCGTTTCTGGAAAGAAGCGGACAGAAAATTTAATTTGAAATGGTTCATTCCGACGATCATCAAATATAAAAAGCCATTGCTGCAAGTCTTGCTGGCGGCACTGGTAGTGCAGATTATTGGTATTTTTACGCCGATTCTCACGCAAGTTGTCATTGATAAGGCTCTCGCGCATCATAGCGTATCGACGCTTGACGTCATCGTTGGCGGGCTGGTAATTATTGCGCTGTTTGAGGGGATGCTCGGTATTGCTCGCAATTATATTTTCACGCACACTACCAGTCGGATTGACGTAATTTTGAGTTCGCGGCTGTTTCGGCACTTATTTGCCTTGCCGCTGCGGTATTTTGAAACTCGTCGAGTTGGCGACACCACGGCGCGGGTATTGGAGCTTGAACGAATTCGGGCTTTTTTGACTGGCACGCCGATGACCGCGCTAATCGACATTAGTTTTATGTTTGTTTATATCGTTGTCATGTTGTTTTATAGTGCGACATTGACGTGGGTGGTACTGGGCAGTCTGCCGGTGTTTGCGATTTTGTCTGGCGTCATCACGCCGCTGCTTCGCCAGCGTTTAGATGAAAAATTTAACACTGGCGCTGAATCTCAATCATATTTGGTTGAGTCCATCACCGGCGCGCAGACTATCAAATCGTTTGCGTTAGAGCCGCAACTTCAGAAAAATTGGGAGGGTCGGCTGAGTAATTATGTTCGCGCTAGTTATAAAACTAATTTACTGTCAGGCAATGCTGG
>ERZ772827.1644-NODE-1644-length-11188-cov-8.011048_pt1 | contig 11188 bp, 8 predicted proteins | sample MGYA00580850_ERZ772827 | MGnify/ENA primary metagenome ERZ772827 (study PRJEB29015, sample SAMEA2737950) | human oral metagenome | biome: human oral; feature: human-associated habitat; material: dental | place: China | collected 2145 ...
TCGGCGGCGGCCCGCTCCTGGGGGCTCGGGGACCGCTGGTCCGGGTCGGAGGAGGCGGGCAGTCCGCAGGGGCCGGGGGCGGACGGACCCGGGGCCGCCGTCGCGGATCCCCGGGCGTCAGCGGGCCGGGCGGCACCACGACGGGCCGCGCCGCCCCGGGCCCCGTCACGCTCCCCCTGGTCCCCGTCACGCCCCCGGGCGTCCCTGAGGGCGGTCTCGGCATCGGCCTGACGCTCCTGGGCCTCCCCCAGAGCCGCCCGGGCCTGGTCCAGGGCCGACCTGGCGGCCTCGTGGCGGCTGCGGGCGGAGGCCACCCGTCCCCCGGCCCGGGCCAGGGTCTCACGGCGCTCAGCCTCACGACGTGTCAGCTCGGACAGGGCCGACTCCGCGCGGGACTCAGCGGCCTCAGCCTCCAGGCGGGCACCGGTGGCCGCGGTCAGCAGCTGGCGCGCCTGGTCGATAGCGGCCCGGGCCTCGTCCTCGGCGGCGGCCGCCTCCTCGGCCCGGCGCTCCAGCTCCTGGGGGTCGGTGCCCTGGGCGGGGCGGGGTGCGGCCGCCAGGCCCCGCAGGCGCTCAGCGGCCACCTGCTCCAGGGCGCGCAGGGACTGCTCGGCCGCGGTGAGCTCCTCCCAGGTACGGCTGGCCTCCCGCAGGCGCTGCCCGGCACCGGCCTCGGCCGCGGTGAGCTCCTTCAGGCGGGCGCGGGCGGCCTGCTCGGCCTCCTCCAGGGCGGTACGACGTCGTTCCAGGGCGGCGGTGTCCGCCTCCCCGGCAGCCAGGAGGGCCTGGGCCTGGACGACGTCGTCGGCCAGGAGGCGGGCGGTGGCGTCACGGACCTCGGCCTGGATGGTGCGGGCCCGCCGGGCGATGGCGGCCTGCCGGGCCAGGGGGCCGAGCTGGCGGTTGAGCTCAGCGGCCAGGTCGGTCAGGCGCGTGAGGTCGGCGGCCATGGAGTCGAGCTTGCGCAGGGCGCGCTCCTTGCGTCGCCGGTGCTTGAGGACGCCCGCGGCCTCCTCGATAAAGCCGCGACGGTCCTCGGGGGTGGCGCTCAGGACGGCGTCGAGCCTGCCCTGGCCCACCACGGAGTGCATCTGGCGGCCCAGGCCCGTGTCGCTCAGCAGCTCGGCGACGTCCAGGAGGCGCACGGCGGTGCCGTTGATCTGGTACTCGCTGCCCCCGCCCCTGAAGAGGGTGCGGGCGATGGTGACCTCGGTGTAGTCAATGGGCAGGGCGCCGTCGGTGTTGTCAATGGTCAGGGCGACCTCGGCGCGCCCCAGCGCCGGGCGGGAGCCGGCCCCGGCGAAGATGACGTCGGCCATGGAGCCGCCGCGCAGGTTCTTGGCCCCCTGCTCCCCCATGACCCAGGTCAGGGCGTCCACCACGTTGGACTTGCCGCTCCCGTTGGGTCCCACCACGGCGGTGATACCGGGCTCCAGGCGCAGGGTGGTTGACGAGGCAAAGGACTTGAATCCCCTGATCGTCAACGTCTTGAGGTACACGCCCTCACCTTACCGGGGCCGGGCGCGCCCAGACGGCTGCCGCGGCCCGGCGCGGTTACGTGACGTCCGGGGCAGGGGCGCAGCCAGCGGCCGCGTAGCCAGCGGCCCCGCGCGTCGTGCACAGCCGGAGCGCACGAGGTGGCGCCACGCGGGCGAGGGCTGGCCCATGCCCGTCCCCGCTCCGGGGGCGGGCGGCTGACCCCGGGAGGGCGAGCACGATCCCCGACCACTTCCAACCGGGTCAGCCGTCCCAGGGCTGACCGACAGGAGGTGGATCTCGCGGTAGCCGTCCCAGGGCCACCCCGCACGGGCGAGGACGACCCCGGACCGGAGGGCGGCTACCAGACCTGGCCCCCGGGTGCGGCCCTCCTCAGCGCGGCCGAGGCGGGCCAGGACAAGCTCCTCCTGCAGGAGGATGTCCTGACGTGGTGACGTCGTTACCATAACGACCGTCCCACGAACCTAATCCCGGAGAGATCATATGATCCGTGTTACCAGTCTTACCAAGGACTATGGCACCCTCAGAGCCCTCGACCACCTTGACCTCCATGTTGACGACGGTGAGATCGTAGGTTTTGTGGGAGCCAATGGTGCGGGCAAGTCCACTACCATGCGTATTATTATGGGCTCTCTGATTAGCGACGAGGGCGAGGTCCTGTGGATTAAGGACGGTCAGCAGGTCCCCATGGACGCCTATCACCGTCGCCTGGTGGGATACATGCCTGAGGAAAGGGGCCTGTACCCCAAGATGAAGGTCGCGGACCAGCTGACCTACCTCGCCCGCCTCCACGGCCTGAGCCGCCACGAGGCCACCAGCGCCGCCAACGGCTGGATGGAGCGCCTGGCGGTGGAGCAGCGGGCAGGGGACGAGGTCCAGAAGCTCTCCCTGGGCAACCAGCAGCGGGTCCAGCTCGCTGCGGCCCTGGTGTCCGACCCCGAGCTCCTGGTCCTGGACGAGCCCTTCTCCGGCCTGGACCCGGTGGCCGTGGACGTCATGAGCGAGGTCCTGCGCGAGCGGGCGCAGGCCGGGGTCGGGACCCTGTTCTCCTCCCACCAGCTCGACGTCGTCGAGCGGCTGTGCGACCGGGTGGTCATTATCCGCTCCGGGAAGCTCGTGGCCGACGGCACCGTGGCCGAGCTCCAGGCCAGCGCCGGGCTGCGCTGGCAGGCCACCATCACGCCGTCCGCCGGGGTGCCCGCCCGGGCCCTGGAGGGCCTAGAGGACGCGCGCACGCAGTCCCACGCGGACGGCAGGGTCACCGTCAGCGCCGGGGGCGCCTCGGAGCAGCCGCTCCTGGAGGCGGTCCGCCCCCTGGGCACCCTCCACCAGCTCGGCCCCGTCCGCCACTCCCTGACCGAGATCTTCCGGGAGGTCCTGGCCGCCCCCGCCGCGGGTACTCCGGCGGACCCCGCCCCCACCGCCCCTGCCACGAAGGAGGACCGCGCATGAGCGCCCAGGCCATGACCCGCAGCCAGGAGATCCGGCTCGTCGCCGGGCGGGAGCTGCGCACCTACCTGTTCAAGAAGGCCGCGGTCATTACCAACCTGGTCCTGCTGCTCCTGACCGTGGGCGGGATCGTGGTGGTGGGGCTGCTCACCGGCGGGGACAAGGAGCCCTACCGCCTGGGGGTCCAGGCCGACGCCGCCACCATCACCGCCCTGGCGCCCGCCCTGGAGAAGGTGACGGCCTCCAACGGCCAGCCCCTGGAGGTCAGGGACCTGGCCGGGGCCGACGCCCGGACCGCCCTGGGCGAGAGCACCCCCGAGGACAGCCGCCCTGACATGGTCCTGGTGACCGGGCAGGCCCCCGCCCTCCTGGTGCAGGAGACGGCCGACGAGCAGGTGGTGGCCGGGGTCACCTCCGTCCTCCAGCAGGCGGTGCTGACCCGCAGCGTCACCGAGCTGGGCGGGGACCCGGGCACCGTGAGCACCGCCCTGGCCTCGGCCGTGCCCAAGGTGACCGTCCTGGAGCCGCCCACCACCGACCAGGCGGGCTTCGGGCAGCGCTACGCCGTCCTCCAGGTGGTCAACATCCTCATGTACATGGTCATCCTCATCGGGGGCCAGGCCATCGCCGGCGGTGTGGTCACCGAGAAGGGCTCGCGGATCGTGGAGATCCTCCTGGCCTGCGTGCGCCCCACCTCCCTCCTGGCCGGCAAGATCCTGGGGATCGGCTGCGCCGCGACCCTGACCACCGGCGCCATCGCCGTTATCGCGGCGGCCACCGCCAAGGTCATGGACGTGCTGCCCGACCTGGACGTCAACCTGGACGCCACGGTGGGCTGGATGCTGGCGTGGATGGTGGTCGGGTTCCTTCTGTACGCGGTCCTGTTCGCGGCGGTAGCCTCCCTGGTCAGCCGCCAGGAGGACCTGACCACGGTCACGATGCCCCTGATCCTGACCATCGTGGTGCCCTACGTCCTGTCCTTCTCCATGGTGAGCGACCCCCAGAACACGCTCTTCCGGGTGCTGGCCTACCTGCCGCCCTTCGCCCCCTTCCTCATGCCCGCGCGCATGACCATCGGGGTCTCCTCGGTGGTCGAGCAGCTCGCGGCCCTGGGCCTGGCGGTGGTCACCCTGCCGCTGCTCATGCGCCTGTCGGCGACCGTCTACACCCGGGCCGTGACCCGTACCGGCAGCCGGGTGCCCCTCAAGGAGGTGCTCGGGCGCAGGGCCCGGTAGGTCCGGCCCGGTAGCGGGGTGCGAGGGGCCGCGTCACACTGGCAGGTGGCGCGGCCCCTCCTCCCCGGTCCGGCTCCGGCCCCGACCCGAGCCCCTGGGTGCACCGTGGCAGCTGCACGCACCGGGCCAGCCACGCCCTGCCCACCGGGTCCTGGGTGCGCCAATGGAGCTGGTGCGTCCGCGCACCCCCAGCCCGGCAGCCTGGGCTGAGCCCCTCTCTCCCCCGGCCCGGCCAGCCCGCCGGGTCCTCTGGACCCGGAGCCCGAGCCCGGCTCTGGCCCGGCAGCCTGGGCCCTCAGCCGGCCACGAACCGCCCCATGAGCCGCGCGACGGTGTAGACCGGGGCCCCGGCCGCCAGGACCGGGACCAGGGCGCTGGCCACCGCCGCACGCCCCCCGGGCACCCAGCGGTAGGCCCACAGCACCCGGTTGGCCACGGCCATCATGACCCCCGCCATGAACCCGACCAGGAGACAGGCCGCCGCCGACTGGAGCGCCTCGGTGAGCCCCGTGTGCCCCGGGCCGAAGAAGCCCACCGCCGCCAGCAGGCCGCCGACCAGGCCCGCCACCAGCGCCGGGAGCGTCATGGTCAGGGTCTCCAGGACCCCGGCACGCACCTCCAGGACGGTCAGCAGTGCCCCGGTGACCAGGGCCAGGGCGCAGGGCACGGTCACCGCCGGGTGGGCGCCGCTGGTCCCCAGGGCGCACCAGGCGGCCCCCGAGACCACCACCAGGTTGCCGGTCACCGTGGCGGAGAGGTCCTCCACCAGGTCGGGACGGCCGTCCTTGCGCAGCATCTGGCCCACAAAGGCCAGCAGCACGCTGAAGGCCATGACCACGGCCGCGGCCCCGTAGTCCTCCCGGAGGGTCACGGCGACGGCGGCGGCCACCCCCGTCAGCCCCACCACCACGGCGGTGCCCCAGTCGTGGCGGGCGCGCACCAGCGCCGACCAGCCCTGGGCCATCAGCGGCACGAGGACCAGCACCAGCACCAGCCGGGCACGCGACGGCAGGGAGGCGCTGGCCGCCAGGAGGACGGGGGCGAGGCTGGCCGCGGCCAGACGTGTCCACGAGGGGTCCACCAGCCCCGGTACCACGGGGTCGGGGGCGTCGTGGCCGGTGGCGTAGGTGCCTTCCTGAGGTGTACTGCTCACGCGTCGTATCGTCCCACACACACAGCCGCGATACGATCTGTCCGGGGCGCACGGGGTCCTCGGCTCACGCCTGCGAGGAGACCGTCCCGCCCTGACAGCACACCCTCCTCGGAAGGAGCGTCATGAGGATCATCATGTTCACGCCTCTGTCCGACGCTGCCAAGGTCCTCCCCGCCACGTCCTTCCTCGACGCCCACATCGAGTGCCTCCCCGCCGTCCCCTCCTCCTACGCCACCGCCGCCGACGCCGACGTGGTCCTCCTGGACGCCCGCGGCGACCTCGTGCGGGCCCGCGCCCTGTGCCAGCTCCTGACCGGCCCCATGAGCTGCGGGCCGGTCATGCTGGTCCTGGAGGAGGGTGGCGCCGCCGTGGTCCAGGCGGACTGGGGGGCGGCGGACTTCGTCCTGGCCGGGGCGACGCCGGCCGAGCTCTCCGCCCGCCTGCGCCTGGTCCGGCGGGTGGCCCAGGCGCCCCTCCCGGTGGACGAGGACCGTATCGAGGTCGGTGACCTGGTCATTGACACCACCGCCTACACGGCCCGCATCCGCGGCTCGATTATCGACCTGACCTACAAGGAGTTCGAGCTCCTCAAGCACCTGGCCCTCAACCAGGGGCGGGTCCTGACCCGCCAGACGCTCCTCCAGGAGGTCTGGGGGGAGGACTACATCGGGGGCTCACGCACGGTAGACGTCCACATCCGTCGTCTGCGCGCCAAGCTGGGCACCGAGCACGACCACCTCATTGGGACGGTGCGCAACGTGGGCTACCGCCTGAACTCCCCCGAGGAGGAGGACTAGGCGCACCGGGCGTCGGCGCAGGAGTCCGCCGGGAGACCACGCACCGAGACGGCCGCGCACCGGCGCCGCGGCACACCGGGGCCGCACCGCACGCCCCGTCCCTCACTGTCCTGAGGCGAGAACGCCGGGCCCGACCGGAGGTAGTCGGGCCCGGCGTCTAGCTGGGGACGTCGGGCCGCAAGAACGCCAGTCGGCGCTTAAAGGCCGCTCGTGGCGGCTGTGTGTGGAGCCCGGGGCCCATAGCGACCCGACGTCGGGGTACACCATACCCGACGTCCGCGCCCTGTAGCCCCGCTGCGGGTCCCGGAACAAGGAGAGCTACCTCTCGCACTGCCCAGGGCCCCGGCGTCCCGGGCCTGCCGGGCCCGGACCGTCGCGCGCCTGCCGGCCAGGCCGGCCAGCGGGTGGCACGGGCCTGCGCTACCGGCCGGACCTGCGGGAACGTGACCAGACCAGCCACTGGGCCACCGCGCCGCCCCCGACAACGCCGCACATGACGTACCAGGACAGGGAGGCGTTAACCGGGGCCGCCACCCAGTTCCAGGCCTCGGCGGACCCGTAGGGGGAGCCGAACCAGACCAGGAGGAAGACGCCCGCCAGGGGCAGCACCCAGCTGAGGGACTCCCGCAGGAGGGCGGAGGAGAGCAGGGCCAGGCCCAGCCAGGTGAGGGTGGAGCGCAGGGAGGTAAGGGCCGTGCGGCCCCCGTCGGCGCTCCCCAGCAGGTCCGCCCCACCCAGCAGGGCCGTGCAGACCAGGGCGGCGGCCGCGAGGTGGAGCCAGCGGGCCCGCGACACCACCCCGGAGGCGCCGTCCAGGAGCGGCAGGGGCGAGGCCAGTGAGCTCACGACGCAGGAGGAGGCGAGGGCCGCCAGGACGAACCGGTAGGGCATGCTCGCCGGGTGCTCCGCCGACCCCAGGGAGAGGACCCGGCCGCCCACGAGCGTGCTGAGGACGGCGAGGAGGACCAGCACGACCGCGAGGACGTGCAGCCTCCGGGAGCGCAGGTAGAGCCGCACCGCACTCACCCGCACCGGGCTGCCATGAGGCCGGTCATGGTGTCCACGCGCTGTCCGGCCCAGGCCAGGCGCACCGCCTGGTCCGCCCGCCACACCTGGGCCACCTCCGCGCCGTCCACCCCGGTGGTGTCGGCCATGCTGCGCGGGACCTCCTGCTGCTGGAGCTCAAGGAGGAGGAGCGCCCGGAGCTGGAAGTAGGCCCCCCAGAACCTCTCCGCGGCCACCGGGTCGGCCTCGTCGGAGGGCACGCAGGCGGGGTCGGTGACGACCGAGAAGACGAGCTCGCCAGCCAGGCTGGAGGCCACGAACCAGGACCCCTCCCCGGCGATGACGGTGCGGACGCCGCCGGGGATCCCCGAGGCGGTGAGGCGGGAGGTGCCGGTGAGCCCGTAGACCTGCCCCACGGCGTCGGCCCGCTGCGCCAGGGCCGTGAGCTCGGGGAGGTAGACGGCCTGCTCCGGCCAGACGCAGACGTCGATCCGGGTCTGCGTGCACACGGTGGTGGTGGGCACCCTGTCGGTAGTCATGACGGTGCCGGGCAGGACGGTGGGCAGGGCCAGGACGAGGGCGGCCGCCGCCGTCAGCACCGCCCCGCGCCTCCCGGCGGGGCTGAGCGGGTAGGTGCTGCCGGAACGGCGGGCGGCCAGCCGGCCGACGAGCCAGGGGACCGCCAGGGCCGCGCCGAGGACCAGCACGGTCTCGCCCAGGGCCCCGAGCACCCCGCTGACCGCGAGACTGATCTCCGGGGGTCCGGAGAGGATGACGCGGGTGAGACGGCCCGCCGGAGGCAGGTCCGAGCCGGGCAGGGTGAGTACGATCCGCAGGAAGACCAGCATGACGGAGGTCACCGGGGCGAACCACAGGGGTCCCGGCACGCGCCCCAGGAGGTGCCCGCAGGCCACGGCCTCGGCCGCCACGCACAGCGCGAGGACGACGTAGCCGGGCCACAGGAGGCCCTGCGGCGCCCCGGCGGCCAGGTTGACCACCACGGCGGCCACGCAGCCGCAGGCCACGACGACGCCGGCCGCGACCACCTGGACGCCCAGGAGGGGCGCGGCCCAGGGCGGGCGGGGCGCCGCCCACCGGGTGCTGCGGCGGCTCACCTCCAGGGCGGTGAGCCCCGCCAGCGCGGGGGCGGTGAAGATGAGGGGGCTGAGGACGGCCGCGCTCGCCTGGGGCCAGACGCCGCGCCAGCTGCTGACCTGGCTGAGCATAATGGCGACGTGGGCCAGGGCGATCAGCGGGCTCAGCCGGAGCAGGAGGCTGCGCCGGGCCTCAATGCGCAGGACGTCACCCATGGCTGTGACCTCCCTGGTCCGGGCCGTCGGCCAGGACGCTCATGTAGGCGCGCTCCAGGACCGAGTCCCCGGGGGCGTCGGGAGCCGCCCGCTCCTTCAGCTCGGCCACGGTGCCCCGGAAGCGCTCCCGGCCGTGGTCCAGGACGAGGACCTGGTCGGCCAGGACCGCGACGTCCTCCACCAGGTGGGTGGACAGGACGACGGCGGCCTCGGCCAGCTCCGAGACGAGCTGGCGGAACTCGATGCGCTGGGCGGGGTCGAGGCCGACGGTGGGCTCGTCGAGGAGGAGGAGCCGGGGCCGGGAGACGATGACGGAGGCGAGCATGGTGCGCTGGACCATGCCCCCTGAGAGGGTCTTCATCCTCCGTGAGGCCACGTCCGCCAGGTGCACCCGCTCCAGGGCCTCCAGGCAGGCGGCCCTCCTGCGGGCCCTGGGGACGCCCTTGGTCCAGGCCGCGTACTCCACGGTCTCCAGGGCGGTGAAGGAGGGGAGCCACTGCGGGTGCTGGGGCAGGTACCCCAGCACCCGCTGGGCCGCCCGGGCGTCTCGCGTGCTCCGCACCTCGGTCCCGGCCAGGGCCACGCTCCCGCTGCTGGGCGCCAGGAGGCCGCTCATGACGGACATGAGCGTGGTCTTCCCCGCCCCGTTGGGCCCCAGCAGGCCCAGGACCGTGCCCGGTGCGATGGTCAGGGAGAGCGGGCACAGCACCTGCCGTGAGCCGAAGGAGCGAGTCACCCGGGTGAGGCCGAGGACGGCGGGGTCGCGAGATGCCATGGCTCAGCCCCAGTAGCTCACCCAGCCGGTCTGGACACCCCGCCAGGCCTGACCGCGCTCAAGGACGCCCCTCGTGCCGACAGGCAGGTAGTGCGTCCTCCGTACGTCTTGTTGAAACTCCATCATCCTCTCCTCGTCCCTGTTTCTTATGTTATAGCTCACGACCAGCCCGACGGGCTGACCACGCCCAGGGGCGACGCCCGCCCCGGCAGGTCCTCGGCCCTACCGTGCCCGGGGCAGGACCGGGCGCTGCTTCTCAATGGCCACGGCACGCACCTTGCCCCGGGGGCGGCGGGCCAGGTGCACCACCAGGATCTCCCCGGTCTTGAGCCAGGGATCCTGGTGGGGCACGGAGCGCAGGAGCTTGCCGGGGGCGACCCGGGCCACCGCGTCCATGACGCTGGGCAGCACCGGGCGGTGGGTGCACAGGGCCACCGGGGCCTGGGCCCGCCCCAGGAGCCGGGAGACCAGGGTGCGTACGGGCTTGGCGCGCGCCGCGTGGGCGTGCTCGGTCAGCTCCGGGCGCTCCTCGAGCTCCAGGCCAGCGGCGGCCGCGTAGGGTGCCACGGTGTCGGCGCACCGGCGCCACGGGCTGGTCAGGACCCTCTCCACCCCGTAGGCCGCCAGGATGGGCACGATCGCCCGGGCCCGGACCTCCCCCTGGTCCTGGGTCAGGGGCCGGGTGGCCTCGTTGTCCTCCGTCGAGCGCTCCTTGCGGTTCCACACCGAGCGCTTGACGGCGCGGGCGTGGCGTACCAGGACCAGGGTCCAGGTGTCCAGCTTGCCGTCCTCCCACAGGTCCACCAGGGCCCCCAGGAGATCCCGGTCGGCGTCCCGCTCCAGGCGCTTGCGGGCCTCCTTGACCCGGACCCACTCGACGCCGTCGATCTCACTGGCCGGGGCGGGGGTGACCGCCTGCTGGGCGCGGCGGGCCGGGGAGGCAGGGTCCAGGGGCCGGGCCGCCCAGTAGACCACCTCCTTGCGCGTGCCCGCGCCCAGCCGGTAGGACACCCGCCCCAGGGGCTGGCCCAGGGCCACGGGCACACCGGTCTCCTCGGTGACCTCGCGCACGGCGCAGGTGCGCAGGGACTCCCCCCTCTCCAGCTTGCCCTTGGGAAAGGACCAGTCGTCGTAGCGGGGGCGGTGGACGAGCAGCACCTCCAGGTGCCTGCCCCGCTCACGCCACACCAGGGCCCCGGCGGCGTGGACCAGGCGCCGGGAGCGTGAGCGGGCGCGGGGGGCCTCCTCCGGGGTGCGGGCGGTGGGCAGCCCGGTGCGGGCGGTGCTGACGGTGGCCACGGCCTCAGCCCCGGCCCTTGACACGGCCGCGGGCCTGGGCCATGAAGGTGGTCTGGATGTCCTCCAGGGGCCTGCCCTCGGCGTCGGTGTGGTGCCGCCTCCAGGAGCCGTCGGGGAGCATGTGCCAGGAGGAGACGGCGTCGGAGGCCTCGTGGGTGACGACCCACTCCAGCTCGGCGAGCATCGCCGGGTCGGTAATACGTACCAGGGCCTCCACCCGACGGTCGAGGTTGCGGTGCATGAGGTCGGCCGAGCCGATGTAGAGCTCGGTGGCGCCCCCGTTGGCGAAGGCGTAGATGCGCGAGTGCTCCAGGTAGCGTCCCAGGATGGAGCGCACCCGGATGTTCTCGCTCAGGCCCTCCACCCCGGCGCGCAGGCCGCAGATGCCGCGCACCACGATGTCCACCTCCACCCCGGCCCGGCTGGCCCGGTAGAGGGCGTCAATGACGGCCTCGTCGATAATGGAGTTGACCTTAATGCGGATCCAGGCGGGAAGGCCCTGACGGTGGTGGACGATCTCGCGCTCGATACGCTCCACCAGGCCGTCGCGCACGGTGCGCGGGGCCACCAGCAGGCGGCGGAAGCGGGCCCGGGGCGCGTAGCCGGAGAGCTGGTTGAACAGGGTGGTCATGTCCTGGGCGACGTCGCGGTCGCAGGTCAGCAGCCCC
>ERZ772827.1645-NODE-1645-length-11184-cov-6.639590_pt1 | contig 11184 bp, 8 predicted proteins | sample MGYA00580850_ERZ772827 | MGnify/ENA primary metagenome ERZ772827 (study PRJEB29015, sample SAMEA2737950) | human oral metagenome | biome: human oral; feature: human-associated habitat; material: dental | place: China | collected 2145 ...
TGAAGGAGGTGTCGGGGTCTCGGCGCACAAGCAGAAAGTGACTGAAGTCACTCTCGAGGACGGCGACAAGGGTTGACCATGCAGAATGCTGAGTAAATGGTAATGACAGTGTAGAGTTAGCTTTAACTATCAAAAACTATTGAAACACCACTACTTATATGTGAGAATGGCGACGACTTGGCTAGAGGATGGTGGGCATGGGTGAAGGCCGTCAATCTCATAGTCATGGGGACCACGGGTGAGGGGGCGAGGGGCCCTACATCGGGGTATCCCCGCTCACGCGGTTCGTAGCCATGGGGACACGGGCGGGGGCCTGGAGGGAGGGCCAGCAGCGGCCCGACCTGCTCGTAGCCATGGGGACACGGGTGCCGACTGCGCCGGGCCGGACCGGGGCCGCTGATCTCATACCCTGGGGACACGGGCCTCACAGGCTCCCCATAGACCTCCTGCGTTGACTTACGGCCAACCCCGACGACGCGACGGCGTCGCCCGCAGACCCGGAGCAGGAGGAGCTCATGACCGTGACGTCACTCACCTACATCCTTGCCGACCTGACCGCCCTGGCCGTCCTGGTCGGCGCCCTCTACGCCCGACGCCATGGACGCAAGGACCTCATAGCCGCCTACCTGGGCATTAACGTGGGCGTCCTGGCCGTCACCCTCCTCATGTCCACCGCCTCCATTGCGGCGGGCCTGGGACTGGGCCTGTTCGGCGTGCTGTCAATCATCCGCCTGCGCTCTGCCGAGATATCCCAGGGCGAGATCGCCTACTTCTTCGCCGCCCTCGCCCTGGGCCTCATGGGCGGCATCCAGACCGCCCCCCTGAGCCTCATCGCCCCGCTCATGGCCCTGGTGGTGGCCGCGCTGTGGGTCGGGGACCACCCCCGGCTGGCCCGGCGCAACCGTCGCCAGGTCATTGTGCTCGACCGCGCCGTCACCGACGAGACCGCGCTGACCGCCCACCTGGAGTCCCTCCTGGGCGGCCGGGTGCGCTCCGTCGAGGTCCAGCGCCTCGACCTGGTCAACGACACCACCCTCGTGGACGTCAGCTACCTGGTGCCGCGTACGCCTGCCGCCCGCACCGCCCGCACCGCCGGGGGACAGCGGCTCGACGGGAGCGGAACGGGCCCCGCCGCCCGTGCCACCGCCCTCACCGGCGCCACCCGCTGACCCAGGTTTTGCTCTGCCGGCCCAGGGCTACCCCACTGGCCCAGGGTCGCCCCGCTAGCCCCGGGCTAGCCCCCTGGCCCAGGGCCGCCCCACCGGCTCCCACCAACCCAGGATCACCCCGCTGGCCAGGGTTTGCTCCACCACCCCAGGGTCACCCCGCAGGCCCCCACCAGCCCCATAGGAGGCAGGACGCACATGACCACCATAAGCACTGACAGCCTGGCCGCCGTCACCCTGGCCGAGCTCAACGCCGCCGCCAGCCTCCTGACCCGGGTGGACCGCAAGTACCTCCTGCCTGTCCACGCGGCCCAGGACCTGGTCCACGCCCTGGGGGACGCCCAGGTCCTCCAGATCGGCCGGCGTCGTTCCTTCGCCTACGCCTCGACCTACTTCGACACCCCCGACCTGGACTCCTACTACCTCGCAGCCCGCGGGCGACGGCGTCGGTTCAAGGTACGCACCCGCTCCTACCCGGACTCCGACCTCACCTTCCTGGAGGTCAAGACCCGGGGCGGGCGACACACCACCTTGAAGTCGCGTACCGAGTACGACCGTACGGACCTCCTCACCGAGCCGGGGCGGCGCTTTGTCGCCGAGTGCCTGGCCACCTCGGGCGCCTGCCCGCAGGCCCGGGCCGACGAGGTCGCCGACACCCTCATGCCCGCGCTGTCCACCACCTACGAGCGCACCACCCTCCACCTGCCCGCCGACGGCGCCCGCGTCACCATTGACACCACCCTGACCTGGTCGCACCCCAGCGCCGCCACCGGTGAGGCGGGGGAGACCTACCAGGCGTGCGGCTACGCCGTCGTCGAGACGAAGAACCCCGCCACGCCCTCCCCCGCCGACCGGCTCCTGTGGGCGGCGGGGTACCGGCCGACCCGGGTCTCCAAGTACGCCACCGGTATGGCCCTGCTCCACCCCGGCCTGCCCGCCAACAAGTGGCACCGGGTCATGCACCGGGAGCTGGCAGGAGGAGGGCACCGGGAGCTGGCCCAGGCCGGGGCCCGCCCGTCTACGTCCGCCCCCGCGGTAGGGCTGCTGGAGCTGGTCGGGGCCCGCCGCCGGGCCGAGGCACCGGGTCGCCCACCGGGGGCACTGACGCGCCCCAGGTTCTCACGTGGACACAGCACCTGCATGAGAGCTGCGCCGGGCGCTCCCACAGACTCACTCCACCCGCATCCAGCCTAGTGCGCACGCAACAGATACCACACAGGTCATGAAGGGACCAGTCATGATCTCACCCACCCCCACGCGCCGCCTGATCAGGGCCGTGACCGCGAGCCTGGCGGCCGCCGCCCTCCTGACAGGCTGCTCCGCGACAGCCAGCAGCACCTCTACCGGCTCCGGCGCGGGCGCCGCATCCAAGGACGCCTGGACCACTATCTCGACCTCGGTGCGCACGGCCTCCACCGGGGCCAGCGTGACTGACGTCCTGGCCGCCAACGACGCCGTCGCCGCCGTCACCACACCGGCTGACGAGGCTGGCACCTACGACTCGGGGGCCACGACCATTGCGCTCTCGGGGGACTCCGCCACGGTCTCCGGCTCCGGCGCCACCGTGGACGGCAGTACCGTCACCATTACCTCCTCGGGCACCTACGTGGTCTCCGGCAGCCTGTCCGACGGCCAGATCGTGGTCAACGCGGACGACGCCGACGTCCGCCTCGTCCTGGACGGGGCCACCATTACCAACGCCGACGGCCCCGCCGTCAACGTGGTGGACGCCGGATCCGTGGTCGTGGTCCTGGCCGCGGGGTCAGCCAACTCCCTGTCCGACGGCGCCAGCTACGCCGACACCTCCGATAACGCCCCTACCGCCACCCTGTACTCCAGTGACGACCTCACCATTACCGGTACCGGCTCCCTGAGCGTGACCGGCCTGGCCAGGGACGGCATCTCCTCCAAGAACGGCGTGGTCATCTCCGGCAGCCCCACCGTCACCGTCAACGCCTTTGACGACGGCATCCGCGGCAAGGACTACGTGGCCGTCACCGGCGGCACCCTGAGCGTGACCGCGGGCGGGGACGGCATTAAGTCCTCCGAGGACTCCGACCAGACCCAGGGCTTTGTGGCCCTGGGCGCGGCGGCGGTCACCGTGACCGCGGGCGACGACGGCGTCTCGGCCACCACCGACGTGACCGTCAGCGGCACCACCCTGAGCGTGACCGCGGGCGGCGGTCAGGCCGCCGCGTCCCCCACCTCCGGCGGTCCCGGCCAGGAGGCCCAGCCTCCCTCCGGTGCCCGGGCCCAGCAGTCCGCTGCCGACCAAGGCACCGAGAAGCCCAAGGGGGTGAACGCCGGGGTGAGCTACACCCAGGACTCCGGCACCGTGGTGCTCGACGCCGCTGACGAGGGCCTTCAGTCCGCCTTTATCAATATCAGCGGCGGCGAGCTGACCGTCACCTCGGGTGACGACGGCGTGAACGCCACCAACGGCGACCACGTGATCGAGGGCTACGAGAACGCCGACTCCGAGTCCGACGACGGCGCGGTTCTGACGATCACCGGTGGCACCACCCAGATCTCCTACGCGGGGTCGGACGGGATCGACTCCAACGGCTCGGCCTTTATTACCGGTGGCACCGTCCTCATCTCCGGGACGGCCGGGTCCATGGACGGCTCCGTGGACGTCAACGGCGAGTCCACGACCGTCGGGGTCACCGACGCCCCGGGTGTGGCCGTCGGGGACACCGTCACCGTGACCGGGGGCTCCGGCTCCCAGACACTGACCAGCACGATCTCCGCCTCCACCACCACCGTCCTGGGACTGGTCGAGGGTGAGAGCTACACCGTGTCCACGAGCTCGGGCGGCTCTCGCACGCTGACCGCTTCGGCGCTGGCCGCGGGTGCCGGTGGGCCTGGTGGACCTGGTGGGCCCGGCCAGGGAGGAGCGGGCCAGGGCGCGCCTGGTGGGCCCGGTCAGGGGCAGGGCCAGCCTCCGGCACCCGGGCAAAACGGGGATGGCGGCCCCGGCGGTGGTCAGTCCAGCCAGGAAGGGACTCAGACCCGGTAGAAGGCGGTAGCAGACGGTGGGGTACCTCGGTGTGGGGTACCCCACCGTTTCCTGTCGACATCATTCCGTGACTCAGGCACAATCGAGGCCATGGTCACATCTGGAGACGCAGACGACGCACAGCCTGCTGGCGACGCCCGGCCTGCCGGTGATGTGCAGCCCGCTGGCGACGCCCGGCCCGGCACCACCTCTGACGTCACCGCCGACCCTGAGACCACCCCCGAGACGGCGTCTCCAGACAGCGCCCGGGGCCCGGACTCAGAGGTCCGGGCGTACCGCCGGGAGCCTCAGGACCGGGAGCCGGAGCGGGTAGGACGTGCTGGCCTGGTCCTGCGCATGCTGCGGCTCGGGGCCGTCCTGACCCTGCCCGTCCTGTGGTGCACCCCCTGGATGTCCATGCTCCCGTTCGGTCAGAAGACCTCTGCGTCGCTGATCGTCTGGCCCCTGCTCTTCCTGGGTGGGGCGTGGCTCCTCTTCCCCCTGTCGCGTGAGGGACCCATATCCCGGGTGCTGTCCGTCGTCGTCCTGGTCATGGCTGACGAGGTCACCCTGCACAGCGTCGTCCGGGCGGTCTGGAACTGGTGGAGCACCTACCGACAATGGGGTGTCACGTCGAACCGTTCCCTGTACATTGCGGCGTCGCTGCTCGCTCTCGGCCTGTTTCTCACCAGCCACTACCTGGTACGAACCCGCTACCCGGCAGCGCCTCTGAACCTTCAGGGGGCAGGACTGCGCTCCGGTACGTACGCGGTGGTCAGGAGGATCACTATCGGGACGGCGCCGCTACCGCCTTGGCACCGTCTCACCATCGTCCCCCTCGTCCTCCTGCCGCCGCTGCTCCTGGTGGGTTCCGTCCTCGTCCTGCCCGGCGTGCCCCAGCCCGTCACCCAGCAGCTCGCCTCTCGTGTGTCTGAGGACGCCCGGCCTGCCATGCCCACGACGGTGGGTAAGGCTGTGGCGTGGACGCGGGAGACCGGGCCCGCGGTGCTCGACGTCGCCGCCGGGGCGCGCGGCCCGCTCGTTCTCACCAAGGACGGCCTGGAGGCCCTGAGGCCTGAGGACGGTACCACCCTGTGGTGCTACCACCGGGACCATGCCAGGTACGTGGGTCTCGGGAGCTCTTACGGGGTCTACCTGGTGGTGAGCCCTGACCGACACTATGTGGCGTTCCGTATCGAGGCGCCTGCCCTGGGAGGTCATGGGCCTGACGCGCTCACTACCGTCCTGGACACGGTGACCGGGGAGACGGTGGGCGAGTGGCCCTCGGACAACTCCGACCGTGTCCAGCTGACCGACTCCGCCATTCTCGTGGGTAACGACGCCATTCTCCTGAGGGACGGCTCCGTGCTGGGGCAGGTACCTGACGGAAACACAGAGAGAGGGTGCAGTGGGACTGCCGGGCACTCCACCTTTATCGTTGACGCGGGAACGACGCCGCTCTCTCGCGGGGGGTATTCTGCCGATCTTCGTCTCTTCCCGCAGGACGGCCTCGGTAGCGCCTCCTCCGGTATGGTTCTCAGTAATGTCGCCTACGACCCTTGGATTGTTAATCACGGTGACGACTATTGTACCATAGTGGACGGGTGGGTGGTCGTGCGCACCGAGTTCGTTGCCCCTGATAGTACTGCCGATAAGGGTGGGAAGCAGCGTGACATCTACCCATGGGAGACCCGGGCCATTGACATTGACGAGGTGGCGGCGTCGGGATCCGTGGAGGGTGCCCGTAGCGTTCCCCTAGGCGCGTCTATTGGGGTGAATCAGTACGCCTCACTGGCCACGGGTACGCTCGTGACCTACCCTCCTTATCTGGAGATAGTGAGCCACTGGGACGTCCAGAGCCAAGGGGGCCCTTGGGTTGGAGCCGTATTCAATCCGGCTACTAGGACGGTCAGCACGGGGGAGTCGGACGCCCTGGCTGCCGCCAGGATGGGGTGCACCCTTAAGCCCAACGAGTCAGGGGAAGGCGTCCTCTCGATTGAGATGACTCCTGGTGACGGCTCCCCGGGGCTGGTCGCCCGCGCGGCGGAGCCGACGTCGGTCTTTAGCAGCCTGACGCATCTTGATAGCGCCTGTGCTCCCCGGAAGCTGCGTCGCAGCGCACTAGAATTCTCTGATATTGTCAAATTCGTCGTTACGCCAGGAGCCACTGTGGTGGTCCTCGACACTGACTACAGTATCAGCAGATACGTGCCGCACACTATTCGAGTCTATGGCGTGAAGTAAGAATAGCATGGATATTAGGAAGAAGGCCTCCTGGGTGGCCAGGACAGTGGTGCTTGTCGTCACCGTCACCCTGGTTCTGGAGGGGGTCCTGGTATGGGACCTCGTGAGTGCCTACGTAAACAGGCCTGCTATTGACCTCGGTACCTCCGGCAACGCCTACGACGCCTACAGCGCGGGCGTAGTAGAGCGGCCTGAGTCCGGGGGGTCAAAGGCAGTGTGGAAGGTTGACACACACGGGGGAGCGTGCGGCCTCGAGCCCCCGCTCCCCACCGCCTCGGGGGCTGTGGTCATTGTCAGTGATAATGACGTGGAGAACGGCCCCCGGGGTCCCTACGTCACCAGTTACGCCACTGCGGTGGTCAGCCTGGACCCGGCAGACGGGTCGGTGCGCTGGTACCACTCAATCAAGGGGGTGGACGTCTGTGGGTTCTACTCGTCCTGGCGTGCTCACGAGGCCAATCTGAGTAGCTTTTATACCACGTACGCTTTGACCAGTCCTGACGGACGCTATCTGGCTATTCGTCTGGTACCGGTCTACACGCAGGGGGAGCCTGATCGCAGACCACTGTGGGACAGGGAGGATGACGCCCCGCCCCAGCAGTCCCAGACTATTGTGGTGCTCTCAGCGGAGAGCGGTGAGGTGGTCCGCAGCATGAGCGCCAGCCAGAATGTGCTGGGGCAGGTGCTCACCAATGAGGAGCTCGTGGTAGAGACCTCGCCGACCTTTCACGCCGACTCCGCCACCATTACCTCCTACCCCCTGTCCGACCCCCAGGCCTCTCCCTCCTCCTGGAAGGCCACCGGCTGGCTCATGGGGGCTATAGCTGACAGTGTCATGATCTCCCCGTACTCGGACACAGATCTTTGCCACAATTATACGACGTGCTTGACGACGACCGTCACCCTCGCTGATCCTGCCAGTGGCGAGACCCGTAGCAGCCTTGACCACGTCTACAGGATCTACCCCAACGGCTGGGTGGAACGGGTCACCGGGGACTGGGCTGCCGACCTGAGACCATACAGCCAGCAGTGGTACGCTTCCTCCCGTGAGCTGGTAGACATGGCCTCAGGGGTGCGTGCTGATATCACGGGTTTCTCGCTCCAGGAGAAGGTAACACCCTCAGGTACTGCCTGGATACTCTGTGACGACACCTGGGTCGAGACCGAGGACCGAGGCGTCAAGAAACTTGACAGAAAACTGACGCGCACGTCCTGGCTGCCCGCATCGTCAGGCTATTTAGCGGGACAGCAAGTCAGCCTCCACAATGAGCCCCTGGATACTCTCTCCGTTGATTTTGACGACTATGTTCTCCGCGAGATCCTGCCGATGGGAGGTACTGCCGATTAGTCCTGCTCCAGTCTTCTCCGGGTGTCGTCCCGGTGACCCTCAACCCATTGCCTCACGTCGGGCGGCACCGGCGCGACCAGGTCGGTGCCCCATACGTCGTAGAACCGTTCCACGGTCTCGTCAACCACGTGGAGGACGTCCTCGGGACCGACCTGTAGAGCCTGCTGGAGGCGGGTAAAGTGAGCACGACCGACCTCGGCCAGGGTCCTGGCCCCGAAGAATGGCAGCCCGAGCTCGGCATGACCCGGGTAGACGGCGGTGCACACGAGGTCGTATGCGGGTGAGAGACGGGCGGTGCGCCGGTCGGGGTAGATGAGGGACCAGTTCTTCAGGTGGGCGTCCCCATTGCCGACCAGGAGGTTGAACACGGTACGCCGCACCATCTCGCGTAGGGAGTCAAGGTCTTGCCCGCGGTATGCGGTGGCAGCCACCTTCTCCACGGAGGAGCAGTACTTTCCGTCCCCAGCACCAAAGCGCCCCAGCGCCTGGGCAAAGTCCTCACTGTGAATACGTCCCCGGTCAGAGCGGTCAAATCGGCGAACGGCGTAGGCCTGGGTCTCCTCCGAGGGCCAGGGCCCGGGGTCGAGATCGTCAATAGAGGCGCGGTCCCACAGAGCCACCTCAGGCACGTCAATGCCGACCTGCCCGGCAAGCCTCATAACAGCGAGCTCATTGACCTGCAGCCCAGGAAAAGCACGGTCCGGCGTCTTGAGGATCCAGTCACCGTCCTCCCCGTGGGCAGGGACGACGAGCCGGTCTCCGTGACGGCTCATAGAGAACTTCAGCGTCATGCCGGCCAGTGACGCGCGCCGGGGTCCGGTGTCAAGCGGGTCTCGGGGGCGTGCACGGGGAGGGGCTCCTGGGGCCGTGTCCCCGGGGCCCTCAGCACCACCCTCCTTCCCTGCCCGGGTGACGGTGACGGCACCGGGTAGGTCGTCGCCAATCCGGGCGAGCAGGTCGATCTCGGCAAAGGTGCTCACGCCCTGCTCGCGGGCGATAAGCTCTCTCAGGCGTCCCTCAGGCAGCAGGTTGGAGAACCAGGCGGGAACGCGGTTGACGGCATGCAGCCGGTCGCGCCTGTGGTTCTCAAACCACAGGCCGAGGACGCTCCGTCTGGGACGCTGCCAGTAGCCGCGGTCCAGGACGAACTTCGTGAAGTCGTCCCTTCTCTGTATGGATCCGACGTGCTCCCCGTGAAGGGCGACGTCGTAAGCCTCCTCTCTCACGGTACGCTCTTCTCTCCGGAGCTGGAGCTAACGGCACGGAGAAGGTCCTCCAGCGGCGGGCTGTCCTCGAACTGGTAGGCGGTACGCACGGTGACGAAGTCGCGCAGGTAGTCGTCCAGGAGCTGCGCCCGGAGCGCAATAGCCCGTTCGTGCTCATTGTCCTGCAGACAGGTGACAATCTCCTCCGTAAGGAGCAGGGACCCTAGGTCCCTGACGCCGTTTGCCAGGTACTCCATCACCGTCCTGCGGTCCAGTCCGGAGACTATACGGTTGGCGGCCGCGGGGGCACCCTCACCCAGTGCCGTGACGGGTACGAGATCAGAGAGGACCGCACTCGGCGTGCTCTCACCTTCAAGAATATCCGCCAGCGTCTCCACGGTCATGGGCTCACCAGTCTGCAGGTCAACAGGCTCTCGGTTCCACATGGCTATGAGCACCACCTTGCTATCCGAGCGGGTCGCCCGGAACGTGCTGAGGTCCGGTGGCGTCGGGTCGCCGCTCAGCCTGGCGGAGGCGAGGAGACGCTGCACGGAGGAGGACTCCTCTCCCACGACGACGCACTTGGCCATATCCCGTAGGTCGGTCTGCGAGCCGCTGATCCCGAGCTCATCGGCCGCCACGCTCGTCCGCCAGAACCATCGGGCCAGCAGGTCGAGATTACGGTCGTAAGGACTGGGGAAGAGCGCGAAGAACCGGGTGAGGACAAGGAGCTGAAAACGGAAAGGGAGAAATGTCCAGTGCGGTACGCCGACCTCTTCCTGAAGGAACCGCACCGCCTCCAGGAGCGCACGCTCCGTGGCCAGGTAGGCCTCCTCCCTGCTCTCGGACGGGAAGTCGCTCACCCGGCGTCGAGAATCCGAGAACTCGCCGTGGATGTCCCGGGTAATATCCGTGTGCCGACGCGCCAGGAGCGCCTGGACGACGACGACGTCGGGCAGCAGGCCGAAGCTCGTCTGAGAGGCGATAGAGGCTCGGATACCCTCGATTGTCAGTCCCTTACCGGGACCACCGTGGAGCGCGTCAAAGACCTCGGCGGCATTGAGTCTCCTGCCGCGGTTGTTAATGCGGTCAAAGATCTCACGCAGCACGGGCTCGTCGGCGTCCTCCATGGTGGTGGCGGGGATCTCCGCATTACTCAGCCGGGCGACGGCCTCCTGAAGCCGTGCCGCCTCCTTTCCCGCCTCCGGGTGCTCGTTCAGCCAGGCGAGCGCCTTCCCGAGGTCGAAGAGGCTCGGCAGCGGGACCACCAGGTCCTCTAGGTCCCGCAGCGGGACCACCGTGCCCTCCGTGAGCGAGTACCCCAGCGCAAAACGCCGGTCCTTCACACCCTTTGGGTCCACGGCGTTCACCAGGCTCGTAATACGTTGCTGGCCGTCCACCACCCACAGGGCGTCGGGAACCTCCGGGGCCTCGACGTTGAGCACCCCGATCCGTAGGCGCCCGGCCGGTGCGGGCCGTTTCCACAGCAGGAGGCTGCCCACGGGGAAGCCCCGCAGGAGGGAGTCAAAGAGAGCGCGGACGTCCTTGGCCTCCCAGCGGAAGGAGCGCTGGAACTCCGGTAGTCGGATGCGCCCGGAGACCACCAGGGCGTGCAGCTCACGGATGGTGTAGTGCTCCGCCTTCGAGATCGCCTGCGCCTTGTCCATAGGCCGATTATGCCAGGCAGACTAGGCCCTTTCGGGCGTAGGTGACCCGGTAGTGCGTGGGGCGGTGCGAGCCGACCCCGCGCGTCCTTTCAGGTGCGGGTTGCCCGCTACCCGGTTCTGCCTCGGGTCCTGCCGCCCGGGGTCGTCCTGCCGCCTGGGGCTCCGGGCGGGCGGGGCCGTCTGGCAGGGCGGGGGCCCGGTCAGGCCCGTCTCAGCACTCCACCACATTGACGGCCAGGCCTCCCAGAGAGGTCTCCTTGTACTTGGCGAGCATGTCCTCACCGGTCTGGCGCATGGTCTCAATGACGGTGTCCAGGGACACCGCGTGCCGCCCCTCCCCCCACAGGGCCATGCGCGCCGCGTTAATGGCCTTGACGGCCGCCACCGCATTGCGCTCAATACAGGGGATCTGCACCAGGCCGCCCACTGGGTCGCAGGTCAGCCCCAGGTTGTGCTCCATCGCGATCTCGGCGGCGTTCTCCACCTGGGCGGGGGTTCCTCCCAGCGCCTCAGCCAGTCCGGCCGCCGCCATGGACGACGCCGACCCCACCTCCCC
>ERZ772827.1648-NODE-1648-length-11173-cov-14.747976_pt1 | contig 11173 bp, 6 predicted proteins | sample MGYA00580850_ERZ772827 | MGnify/ENA primary metagenome ERZ772827 (study PRJEB29015, sample SAMEA2737950) | human oral metagenome | biome: human oral; feature: human-associated habitat; material: dental | place: China | collected 2145 ...
CGCGGATGCGCGGGGTGTAGATGTCGAAGACCGCGTCGTTGTGGGTCTTGCGGTAGCGGGTGAAGATCTTCTTGACCTCGGGGTCGACCTCCTTGCCCGCCTCCTTGATGGCGGTCTCCACCATGCGCCAGCCGCCGTTGGGCATCATGGCGCGACGCAGCGGGGAGTCCGTCTGCAGGCCGACGATGACGTCGTCGTCCTCGCTGATGTAGCCGGCCGGGAATGCGTCGATGTCGGCGGGGGTGTGGGTGTCGACGTCGAGGATGCGGACCTTGCGCTCCTCGGAGAGGTAGTTCTTCTCCAGGGTGTCCCACAGACGCAGGGTCTTGTCCGTGGCGTCGGCGAGGAACGAGGCGTCGCCGTCGTAGGGGGTGTAGTTGCGCTGGATGAAGTCGCGGACGTCAATGTCCTCGGTCCACGGTCCGGTAACGAAGCCCTCCCAGGCGTCATTGCCGCTCGCCGTGGTGGCAGATGTTGTGACCTCAGTGGTCATCCGTGCCCTCCTCGTGTGGGTGACCGGAGAGCCACCCGGTTGCTGTCGCCCTTGTGAGGCGAGGCGGCACATCGGCGCGCCGTCGTTCTCAGACTAGAACTCCCGGGAGGCCTCGTGGGCCACTAGTCCCAAGAAAAGCCGGTGTGATGACTCACAGGCCAATCAACACCACCCTAATCTGGGACATAAGTCCCCTTTCTGCTGGCCAGAAAGATAAGCGTCGTCGGAAAACAATGCCATCCTGCCTCCGATGATGTCAGGGAATCGAGGCACGTTCCCAGATGCTCGAACGATCAAGTCAGTTAGGACAGGTGTCCCAACAGCCATCGGTTGCGCTGCCGCGAATCAGCGCACCGGCAGGTGCTGAACACAGCGGCGACACTGCTACTCGGTCCCAAGGTCCCGGGCCGCCACGACGCTGTCAGCGGCGGTCGCCGCCGTCTCGGCGATGTCGGCCGCTCGCATGCCGAAGTCCTCCAGCAGCTGGGCACGGGTGGCCGTGTCGATGAACCGACGCGGTATGCCGATACGCCGGAAGACCGTTGAGACGGCTGCGCCGGCCCGGGAGATCTGAGAGTCCTCGACGGCGTCGCGCAGCTGGGACCCGATGCCTCCGTCAACCAGTCCGTCCTCGATCACGACGACGACGTCGGCCTCGGCGGCGGCCCGGACAAGAGGAGCGGGAGCCGGGATGACCCAGTGCGGGTGCACCACCGTGACGGCGCGGCCCTCCTGCTGAAGGACCCGGCCGGCCTCGCAGGCCTGAGCCGCCATGGCGCCCACGCCCACCAGGAGGACACGGGGAGCGCTCGCCGCGCCCCGGGTCTCGAGCAGCACGTCGACGACGTCGAAGGCATCCGTCTCCCCTGTCTCCGCACTGTCCTCACCCTGCGGGCCCTGACCATCAACCACCTGCCCGAGGCGGCGTACCACCGGCAGCGGGTCGGGCAGAGCGCCCTTGGGGTAGCGCACCACCGTGGGGGCGTCGTCGACGGTCACGGCCTGACGCAGGCTCTGACGCAGCGTCGCCTCGTCCCGGGGGGCCGCCAGGCGCAGGCCCGGGACATGAGCCAGCAGCGCCATGTCCCACATGCCGTTGTGGCTGGCCCCGTCCGTGCCGGTGATCCCGGCCCGATCCAGGACCACCGTCACTCCCGCCCGGTGGAGAGCGACGTCCATGAGGACCTGGTCGAAGGCGCGGTTGAGGAAGGTGGCGTAGAGGGCCACCACGGGGTGCATCCCGGCGAAGGCGAGTCCGGCGCAGAAGGTGAGCGCGTGCTGCTCTGCGATACCGACGTCGATGACCCGCTCCGGCATGGCGTCAGCCAAGGGCTGAAGACCCACGGGAGCCTGCATCGCAGCGGTGACCCCGACGATCCGCTCGTCGCCGCGCGCCAGAGACACGATCTCCTCGGCGAAGACGGAGGTCCACCCGAAGCGCTCGGCCACGACCGGCAGCCCGGTCTCGGGATGGATCTGGCCCACGGCGTGGAAGCGGTCCGCAACGTGCTCCTCGGCGGGGGTGTATCCGCGCCCCTTCTCGGTGATGACGTGGACGATGACCGGTTCGGCGTACTCACGGGCCCGGGTGAGGGCGAACTCGATGGCGGTGATGTCGTGTCCGTCGACGGGTCCGGTGTACTTGATTCCCAGGTCCTCGAAGAAGGCCGAGGGGACGAGGACGTCCTTGAGTCCCCGCTTGAGGCCGTGCAGGGCGTCGAAGGCCGCCCGGCCGGGCGCCCCCTGGGACAGGAGCGTGCGCTTGACCCCGGACAGGACGCGCTCGTAGCCGGGGTTCGTGCGCAGCGCGTCGAGGTGGTGGGCCAGTCCCCCGATGGTGGGGGCGTAGGAGCGGCCGTTGTCGTTGACGACGATGACCAGGTGCCGGTCTGAGGAGTCGGCGATGTTGTCCAGGGCCTCCCAGGCCATGCCGCCGGTCATGGCGCCGTCACCGATGACGGCGACCACGTGGCGCTCGTCGTGGCCCTGGAGGTGGTTGGCTCGGGCGATGCCGTCCGCCCAGGACAGCGAGGTCGAGGCGTGGGAGTTCTCCACGACGTCGTGGACGGACTCGGCCCGCGACGGGTAACCGGACAGCCCTCCGCGCTCGCGCAGGTGGGTGAAGTCCTGCCGGCCGGTGAGCAGCTTGTGGACGTAGGCCTGGTGACCGGTGTCGAAGACGATGGTGTCCCGCGGCGAGCGGAAGGTGCGGTGCAGGGCGATCGTCAGCTCGACGACTCCGAGGTTGGGGCCTAGGTGGCCGCCGGTGCGGGATACCGAAGCGACGAGGTGGCGGCGGATCTCGGCCGCGAGTGCCACCAGATCCTCGCTGGTGAGCCGATCGAGGTCGGCGGGCTTCCTCACTGAGGAAAGAAGCGCTCGGCTGCCCTCGCCCTGCTTGGCGGGCAGACCGGTGTGCTCAGCTGTTGGCACGGTGCGCCTCCTTGTCGAAGGTGATGTCGAGTGTGGTGAGGTGTCGTTCATGCGGTGGTGCGTCGTCGGCCGCCGAGCTGGTGGGGCGGATGAGGGGATGCGGAGGGCACCCGGGAAAGGGTAACCGGTGGACACGCGATGCTGTTTCTACGGTGGCGCTCCTCCTGACGTCACCGCTCGGTGGCGGTGTCACAGCCGGTTTCCGTGCCGATCGCCGAGCTGGTCTCGATGCTGGTCATGATGCTGGTCTTCAGCATAGGGCGGTCCTGGTCGCCGTACAGGCACCTGTCACGCGGGTCACGGATAAGCACGTACTGTATGCCTTGACCGTCGCAACCCTTCGCGCCGGCAGGTCCGCCGCGTCGTCGTTCCTGACCGCCCGACCGCCCTCAGGACAGCCTTCCAGGAGGAACCATGAGCATCACAGCCCCCTTCGGCACCTGGCCCTCTCCCATCACTCCAGGCACGATCACGACCCGGACGGTCCTGCTGTCCCAGGTTCGTGTGGACGGTGGCGATACCTACTGGGTGGAGCAGCGCGCCTCGCAAGCCGGACGCAACGTCCTGCTGCGCCGTGACGGGGACGGCCAGACCGGAGAGGTGCTTCCGCTGACGCCGGCCGACGAGCTGGTCGATGTGCGCACCCGGGTGCACGAGTACGGCGGAAAGGCCTACGCCGTCGACGGCGGGATCATCGTGGTCTCGCACGCCGGGGACGGGCGTCTCTACCGCTACGACGTGGCGCACCGCCTGCGCGGTCTGGTTCCCCTGACGATCTACGGCGACGTACGTCATGGCGACCTGGAGATCGACACGGGCCGTGGCCTGGTCTACGCGGTCCGCGAGGACCACCGTGGCGAGGGCGAGGCCGTCAACACCCTGGTGGCGATTCCTCTGGACGGCTCGGCCGCCCGCGATGACTCGCGTGTGCGCACGCTGGTGTCAGGCACGGACTTCGTGGTCGCCCCGACGCTCTCGCCCGACGGCGAGCACCTGGCCTGGATCACCTGGGACCACCCGGGTATGCCGTGGGACAACGCCGCTCTGCACGTGGGTGACCTGAATCCGGACGGGACGATCGGCGAGCAGGTGCTGGTGGACGGCGGTGACGGGCACTCGGTGGCTGAACCGCGCTGGACCGAGGAGTGCGACCTGGTTCACGGCTCTAACGCCTCGGGCTTCTGGAACCTCTATCGCACCGAGGGCTTCCCGGTGCGGGGCACCAACCGTCCGGGGTGGTCCGAGAAGCTGCGCACCCGGCCCCTGCACCCGGCCGACGCCACGTTCACCAACCCGGCCTGGCAGCTGGGACCGCACTCCTTCGACGTACTCGACGCCGAGCACATCATCGCCTCCTGGGCCCGGGACGCGGTCTCCCACCTGGGCACCATCAGGCTCGCCAACGGCGAGCTCGAGGAGTGGAACGTGGGCTGGCAGCCGATCGGCAACGTGGCCTCCAGCGCCGGCCGCGTCGTCATGCTGGCCTCCAACGAGATGGCGATGCCAAGCATCGTGGAGGTCAAGAACGGCACGGTGCAGGTGCTGCGCGGCTCGGGTGAGTTCGAGCCCGAGGACATCGGGGTGTCCTTCCCCGACCCGGTCTCCTGGCCCACGAGCGATGGGGCGAGCGCTCACGGCTTCTACTACCCGCCGACGTCGGCCTCCCACGTGGGCGACGAGGGCGAGCTGCCGCCCCTCATCGTCAACGTCCACGGCGGCCCGACGGCGACGGCCGTGCCCGGCTACGACCTGCGCATCCAGTACTGGACCAGTCGGGGCTTCGCCTACCTCGACGTCAACTACCGCGGCTCCATGGGCTACGGCACCAGCTACCGCAAGGCCCTGGAGGGCAAGTGGGGCGTCTACGACGTCGACGACTGCGTCAGTGGTGCTCAGCACCTGGTGGACGCCGGGCTCGTGGATCCCCGACGCATCGCGATCCGCGGCGGATCGGCCGGGGGCTTCACGGTGCTGTCGGCGATCACCCGTTCCACGGTGTTCACGGCCGCCAGCTCCTGCTTCGGGGTGACCGATCTCAAGCGGCTGGTGCGCACGACCCACAAGTTCGAGTCGCACTACATCGGCCAGCTCATGGGCACCCATGACATTGACGACCCGGTTCTGGACGAGCGCAGCCCCATCAACCACATCGAGGACATTGGTGTGCCGCTGCTGCTCATCCAGGGCTCTGAGGACCCGATCGTCCCGGCTGAGCAGGCCACCGCCATGTACGAGGCCCTCAAGGCGGCCGGCGCGCCGGTGGCCCTGGAGGTTTTCCAGGGTGAGGGCCACGGATTCCGTCTGGCCGCGAACATCCGGCGCCGCTACGAGGCCGAGCTGAGCTTCTACCGCCAGGTGTGGAACATCGGCGGCTCCTGCTCGGAGGCCGAGCGGCGCGGCGAGGAGGACACCTTCATGGTCAAGGTGGAGAACCTGCGCCGATGAAACGCACCTGGAAGAGGCTGTCCCTGCTTCTGTCAAGGCGCGCGGGCAGCCTCTTCCGTCATCATCGCCTCGGGCTCTACATCCTGGCGTTGCTGGTGGGGCTGGCCTCGGGTCTGGGGGCGGTTCTGTTCCGGCTGGGGATCGACGCCTGGTCCCGGCTGCTGAGCGGGGCCGACGACTACACGGAGTCGATGGGACCCTCGGTCGGGTCCTTGGCGGCGCTCGGTACCTGGTTCGTCCTGGTGGCCCCGGTGCTCTCGGGGCTCATCGTGGGGCCTCTCATGTCCCGGCTGGGCCGCACGCCCACCGGTCACGGGGTGGCCGGCGTCATCTGGTCGACGCGCCACGGGGACGGCACGATGGCGCCGCTCCCCGCTCTGGCCATGACGACGTCGTCGGCTCTGACGATCGGTGGCGGCGGCTCGGTGGGTCCGGAGGGACCGATCGCGGAGCTGGGCGCCTCGACGGCGAATCTCATCGGGCGGGGCCTGCGCCTGCCGACGCTCCCGATCCGCTACCTGGCCGCCGCCGGAACCGCCGCTGGGATCGCGGCGGCCTTCAACGCTCCGCTGGCGGGGGCCTTCTTCGCCCTGGAGGTCGTCCTCATGGGCTTCAGCGCCGACGCCTTCATCGTCATCGTCCTGGCCTGTGTGGCCTCGACGGTTCTGTCCCACCATCTTCTGGGGACGACCCTGTCACTGTCGCTGCCCCACCTGGACCTGTCCGGGGACGCCCAGCTCGGATGGGTCGCTCTCCTGGGCGTGGTGGGCGGATGCGTCGGCATCGGTTTCATGCGCCTTCGCTTCATCGTGCTCGACGCCCTGACCCGCACCTGGCAGCGACTGGGTGTCCCGATCTGGGTGCGTCCCGGTATCGGGGGCCTGGCGGTGGGCGGCATCCTGCTCGTCCTGCCTGAGATGTACGGGGAGTCCTCGGCGGCGCTCAACCGGGCGCTGGCGGGCCGCTACACCCTGGTGCTGCTGCTCGTCCTGTGCCTGGGCAAGATGCTGGCCACCTCGACAACGCTCGGGATGGGCTTCGTCGGCGGGGTGTTCGCCCCTTCCCTGTTCATCGGGGGGACGCTCGGCGCGGCCTTCGGGACCCTGGTCGCGCCCGTCTACGCCCCGGCAGCCGGGGTCTTCGGGGTGATCGGGATGGGTGCGGTGTTCGCCGGTGCGGCTCGCGCACCGATGACTGCGGTACTGCTCATCATCGAGATGACCGGCCAGCACGCGCTGCTGCTGCCCCTCATGCTGGCCACGGTGCTGGCCACCTTCGCCAGCCGCTTCCTGTCGCGTGGGACGCTGTTCACCGAGGAGCTGCGCCGCCGCGGTGAGGATGTCGAGGACCCGATGACCACCACGCTCATGGGGCGTGCCCGCGCCTCCAGGATCATGGTGGAACCGCCCGCCGTGGTGGAGGAGACGATGACGGTGCGGCAGGCTGCCGCCCTCATGAGCCGGCACGGTGCCTCGATCCTGCCTGTTGTGCGGACGAGGACCGGTTCCGACGACGACGTTCGCAGCAGTGCTCGCGACGAAGGCGCTGCACCGACCTCCAAGGACACCGATGGGAGCATCAGGACCGGCATCGGGTCTGGCGCCGGGACGACTGCGGGCACTGGCGCCGGCAGCGCCCCGCGGTCCGGGGGTGAGCCGATGGGAGAGCTGCTCGGCTGCATCACGGCCGCACAGCTCACCGACGCGCTTCTCAAGGAGGAGCCCGACGACGCCGACAACGGCTCCCGACCCTCACCGACGGTGGCGGACCTGCCTCTCGTCACTGCCCACCTGACGGCTGAGGCCGAGGCGACCGACATGCTCGAGGCCCTGACCAGTACTCGTTTGGAGGGTCTGCCGGTGGTCCTCCCAGTGGAGGGCTCCAGCAGAGGTCAGCCCGGTGGGCAGCTGGTGGGCTGGGTGTGTCAAAGGATCGTCGTGGAGAGGATCTACGAGGTGCAGGCCCGGGCTCGCACCGCAGCCGCCGCCTACACCTCACTGGGCTCCCGCCTGCAGGACCGGTGGTACTCCCGCCCCGTCCCCCGGCGCAGGATCAGCCGGATCGGCAGGATCAGCTCACGCGGCTCTCTTCACTCGCGAGGCCGGTAGCCGCGGCGCCGCCGAGAACCACCGATGAGCCACCGATCGTCACCGACCAGCCATCACTGATCGTCGCGGCTGCTGTCATCACACTCCGTGGCCACACCGGTTTCAGGGCCGTCCTCGTTGCCCCCGGGGCTCTTGAGACCACGGTTCTCCTGAACCGCGCGGGCCTTCTCGGTGATGCTCTCGGCAAGAGTGTCGGACAGCTCGGTGATGCGTTCGGCGTTAGCCACGATGCGTCGAGGGTCAGACATCCACATCCAGGCAGCGGCCACGATCGGGAGGATCGCAGGCAGGTACCACCTCGACCTGCCCCAGTGCGCCCACACCGACGCACTGAGGTCGGCAGGTGTGGGAGGGGTTTCCGTCAGGGTGAGGACGCCGATGAGCACGGCCATGGCGGCCAGTGCTCCCAGGCACATCCAGCCGATGTTGCGCATCCGGCGCCCGTTGTGGGCCACGCAGACGGCCAGAAGGATGTAAAGCCCCCCTCCCAGGAGGTTGAAGGACCACACCGCAGGCGCCTCGCCGGGGTTTCGGACCAGCGACACCACGGAGGGGATGAGGACTATCGTCCCGAAGACGGCGAAGACGCCGACCAGGATGCGTCCCCAGCCGTAGGCGGGGCGACGGGTGTCCTGCACCGTGCGTACCGGTGAGTGCTCGTCCATGAGGAGCGACCTTTCCACGTGATGACCTCCGGCACGCGCGGCGCCAACTCGGCCTCCAGCCAATGCCACAACGTTACTATTCACAACGTGAGCATCATTAAGTTGACCAAATCCCTGAACGCACACGCCTCGGTGGACGACGACCGTAAGGATACCGACCTCACCAATCAGGCCGAGGTCAACACGGTCGATGAGCCCCAGGACTCTGAGACCACCGCCGCTCAGGGCCGGACCGGCGCCGCGGGCGTCACGCAGGACACTAACGGCCCCGAAAATGACGCGCAGGCGCGCAAGGCTTCCGGTGACCAGGACGACGACAGCGCCAAGGCACCCGCTCAGACCGACGGGACAGCCGACGCCGCACCGGGCACCTCATCGGGCGCTCGCTCCGACACCGAACCGGCGGCTGATGTGCTCGTCATGGCCGCAGCACCGGGCCCAGACGGGGCAAAGACTCCCGAGATCCTCCTGGAGGGCCTCCAGCCGCCCTCCAGCACCGCTCTGGAGGGCCTGGACATCGATGCGCTCGTCGCCCTGCTGCCCTCCCTCGGGTTCGGCGGCGATCAGGACTCCGTCGTGCGCCTCCCCTCCTCATCGGTGAGCACCACGACCTACAACGGCCCAACGACGATCCTTGTCGTCGGCGTCGGGACGGGGTGGGCCGACACCAGTCCGTTTACTGTCGCCACCGACGACGAGGCCGCTCTGGGCTACGACCAGACGGGGCTGCTGCGTCGGGCCGCCGGACGCGCCACCCGGGCGCTGGCCGGAACCGATTCCGCGATCCTGGCGCTGCCCACCCTCTCGGAGGAGCAGCTCGCCGCCGTCGCGCACGGAGCAGCCTTGGGGGCCTACTCATGGAAGGCCACCAAGAACGAGGACAAGCCGGGGCAAGCCTCCTCCTCGAGGCAGACCTCTCCCGTGAAAAGCATCTCCATCCTCTCACCCCTGTCCGATACTCCGCAGGGGCAGGAGGCGCTGACCGGCGCCCTGGCACTGGCCGAGGCCACAGCCCTGACCCGCGACCTCGTCAACGAGCCCCCCAACCGCCTGACCCCGGAGGTCTTCGCGGAAAGGGCCCGCTCCGCCGGGCAGGAGGCCGGAATCAGGGTCGAGGTGTGGGACACTCCGGCACTCATTGAGCAGGGATTCGGCGGAATCCTCGGCGTCGCCCAAGGCTCGGTGCACCCGGCGCGTCTGGTCCGCATGGAGTGGGCTCCTTCGCAGGTCGGTGAGGACGCGAGCCGCGCCCACAGCGAGGCTGAGAGTGACAATGACGTGTCCCGGCTCAAGCACGTGGCACTCATCGGCAAGGGCATCACCTTCGACTCCGGAGGCCTGTCCCTCAAGCCGGCCGCCTCCATGCCGGAGATGAAGTCCGACATGGCCGGGGCGGCCACAGTGCTGGGGGCTGTTGTGACGGCTGCGCGCCTGGAACTGCCGATCCGAGTGACCGCCTGGCTGGCCCTGGCCGAGAACATGCCCGGAGCCGACGCCCAGCGACCCAGCGACGTCATCACGATGTTCGACGGCACGACGGTCGAGGTCACCAACACCGACGCGGAGGGACGCCTGGTCATGGCCGACGCCCTGGCCAGGGCCGTGACCGAGGAGCCGGACGCCGTCCTGGACGTGGCGACCCTCACCGGAGCCCAGATCGTGGCCCTGGGAGATCACGTGGCCGCCGTCATGGGAACACCGGACCTGCGCGAGGAAGTCGTGGCCGCGGCCCAGCGGGCGGGAGAGTCCTTCTGGCCGATGCCGCTGCCTGCGCACCTGCGGGCCACCCTGGACTCCCCCTTCGCCGACCTGCGCAACACCAAGGTCGGTTCCCGCGCCGGCGGGATGCTGTCGGCCGGGCTGTTCCTGCGCGAGTTCGTCGGACACCGGCCGTGGGCGCACCTCGATATCGCCGGGCCCGCCTACAACGACTCCTCGCCGTGGGGACTGACACCGACCGGCGGTACCGGCATGGGGGTCTCCACCCTCGTGGAGCTGCTCCGCTCACTGTCCGCCGAGGTCAGCATCCTTTCCTGAGCGTTCTGCTGGCCTGCAACGAGCCGCCGAGACCTGCGTCACAGTCTTCGTCACGGCTCGTTGCAGGCACCACCCACATACAGTGACGCGTATCATCCTTTTTTCGGGACTCTAGTCCCTAAACATCAGCCCCCGGGCTCCTGCACGCCCTCTTCAGGTGGAACAATGGCCCCGTGCCGAGCCGCCCCATCAGGGCGTCGTGACCAACCAACAAGGAGTGAGTTCGTGACAGAGACCGTCTACGACATGGTCATCCTGGGCGCGGGATCAGGGGGCTACGCCGCCGCCCTGCGCGGCGCCCAGCTGGGCCTCAAGGTCGCCCTCATCGAGGCCGACAAGCTGGGAGGAACCTGCCTCCACCGCGGCTGTGTGCCCACCAAGGCCCTGCTGCACGCCGCTGAGACCGCTGACGCCGTGCGCGAGGCCGCCACGGTGGGCATCAAGGCTGCCTTCGAGGGCGTGGACATGCCGGGTGTCCAGAAGTACAAGAACAGCATCGTCTCGCGGATGCACAAGGGCCTTGAGGGCCTGGTCTCCTCGCGGGGCATCGACCTGATCCAGGGCTGGGGGCGCCTGGTGGCTGCCGACACCGTCGAGGTTGACGGCCGTCGCGTCACCGGCCGCAACGTGGTCCTCGCCTCCGGCTCCTACTCCAAGACCATCGGGCAGGAGATCTCCGGAGGCGTCATCACCTCCGAGGAGGCCCTGGAGATGGACCACGTCCCCGCCTCGGCAGTGATCCTGGGCGGCGGCGTCATCGGGGTGGAGTTCGCCTCGGCCTGGGCCTCCATGGGCAGCCAGGTCACCATCATCGAGGGGCTGCCTCACCTGGTCCCCAACGAGGACGAGGCGATCTCCAAGCAGCTCGAGCGCGCCTTCCGCAAGCGCAAGATCACCTTCCGCACCAACACGATGTTCGAGTCGGTCGAGCGCCACGACGGCGGGGTGACCGTGCGCACCCAGGACGGCAAGACCCACGAGGCCGAGGTCCT
>ERZ772827.1649-NODE-1649-length-11171-cov-5.723372_pt1 | contig 11171 bp, 11 predicted proteins | sample MGYA00580850_ERZ772827 | MGnify/ENA primary metagenome ERZ772827 (study PRJEB29015, sample SAMEA2737950) | human oral metagenome | biome: human oral; feature: human-associated habitat; material: dental | place: China | collected 2145 ...
CAGCAAAGCGGTATTGCTCAACGGACAAGCCGCCGAACTGAACAATCCGAACCACGCCGCCGAACGCCCCGACGATGCCTATCTGCTGACCGACGCGCACAAACGCTTCGGCAAATACACCATCCTCCGCCGCGGCAAACGCAACCACGCGCTTTTGGTGTGGCAATGATTTGAATGAAAACCAAAGGCTACCTGAAAACCCAGCTGCTTCGGCCGGATTTTCAGGTAGCCTTGTTTTTAGATTTGTGCCTTGAAAACACAACATGTTTTCTCAGGATAGAGGCTGGCTGAAACCGTTTTCCCGGCTGGTATTCAGGTTGTCGGCAAGGTCGTTTTCATCGTATGATTCTGCCTCTGGCCGGCCGGCAGACAGTAGATTTTGCAGAATAGGCAGACCATCAGCTTGTTCTGCAAAATCTAATTGAAATCAGAAAGCTAAACATGATACAGGCAATCAACCCAATCCGGTTGGCCGACGAGGCCTCCCGCCCGCCGGAAACCATTTTGGTGAACGTAACGCCGCAGGAAACCCGCGTGGCGCTGTTGGAAGAAAACAAAGTGTGCGAGCTGCACATCGACCGCAACAGCGGCCATGGGCTGGTGGGCAATATTTATTTGGGCGTGGTCAAACGCGTGCTGCCCGGCATGCAGAGCGCCTTTATCGACATCGGCTTGGAGCGCGCCGCCTTTTTGCACATCGTGGACGTGCTCGAACAGCGGCAGAAGCCGGAGGAGACCCAGCGCATCGAGCATATGCTGTTTGAAGGGCAAACCATCCTAGTGCAGGTGATTAAAGACCCGATTAACAGCAAAGGCGCGCGCCTTTCCACCCAAATCTCCCTGGCCGGCCGCTTTCTTGTGTATTTGCCGCAAGACAACCACATCGGTATTTCCCAGCGCATCGAAGACGAAGAAGAACGCAACGAATTGCGTAACCGCCTCAAGGCCTTATTGCCCGAAAACGCTGGCGGCTACATCATCCGCACCAGCGCCGAAAACGCCCGCGACGAAGAATTGCAGGCCGACATCGGCTATCTGGCCAAGCTGTGGCAAGACATTCTCGCCCGCTCCAAAACCAGCCCGCCCGAAACCATGCTGTATCAGGATTTGCCCCTGAGCCTGCGCGTGCTGCGTGATATGTTCAACAGCAACACTCAGAAAATCTTCGTCGATTCCGCCAATAATTACCGCCTGATGCAGGAATTTGCCCGGCAATACGTGCAGGGCGCGGTGGAACGCATCCAACACTATCAGGGTGAAAAACCCTTGTTCGAGCTCCATCATGTGGAGCAGGAAATCAACCAGTCGCTCAAGCCGCGCGTGGATTTAAACTTCGGCGGCTACCTGATTATCGAGAGCACCGAAGCCATGACCACCATCGACGTGAACACCGGCGGCTTCGTGGGCGCGCGCAATTTCGACGAAACCATCTTCAAAACCAACCTCGATGCCTGCCACGCCATCGCCCGCGAGCTGCGCCTGCGCAACCTCGGCGGCATGATTATTGTGGATTTCATCGATATGGTGAGCGAAGAGCACCGCCAGGCCGTATTGAGCGAGATGGCCAAAGCCCTGCGCTTCGACCGCACCCGCGTTACCCTCAACGGCTTCACCAGCCTGGGGCTGGTGGAGCTCACCCGCAAACGTTCGCGCGAAAACCTCAACCACATCCTGTGCGAACCCTGCCCCACCTGCCAGGGCAGGGGCTACCTGAAAACACCGCAAACCGTGTGCTACGAAATCCAACGCGAAATCGTGCGCGAATCCCGCCGCTTCGATGCCCGCGAATTCCGCATCCTTGCCGCGCCGGCCGTTATCGATTTGTTTTTGGACGAAGAATCGCAATCGCTCGCGCAGCTGATTGATTTTATCGGCAAACCCGTTTCCCTGATGGTGGAGGGCAGCTATACGCAGGAGCAGTTCGATATCGTACTGCTGTAGCGGGATGGGTTAGGCAGAAGGTTTACAAGCGTGATGTCTGGCGGTATACATTTTTCAGGTAGCCTGCCAATCGCCCGGACGGGCTGATTCTGCAAGGTTTTAGGCAGCCTGCAACAAGGCCGGTTGCCGCGGATTTCTTAATGGGCAGGCTTGCAGCGGGCGATGCCGTATCGGGCATGGAGTTGATTGGCCGTATATTTTCAGGTAGCCTCAGGTGTCCCTCGGGCTACTTGAAAATATCAGCCCCTTGGAAACAAATATAGTGAATTAACAAAAACCAGTACAGCGTTGCCTCGCCTGCCGTACTATCTGTACTGTCTGCGGCTCGTCGCCTTGTCCTGATTTTTGTTAATTCACTATACATCCTTCCCAGCAGGGAAAGCTTCCACAAGCCCAAGCCGCCCCGTTTGCCCGCCAGAAAGGAAACGCATGAAACTGCAAGATAGAGTCATCCTGATTACCGGCGCCTCGCAAGGCCTCGGCGCCGAAGCCGCCCGCGCCTGTGCCGAAGCCGGCGCCACCGTGGTGTTGGTGGGCAGGAGTCAGAAAAAGTTGGAAAAAGTGTACGATGCCATCGTTTCCGCCGGCTGCCCCGAGCCCTTCGCCGTGGTGTTCGACCTGCTGGCCGCCGAAGAGCAGGAATACGAACGCCTGGCCAAAGCCGTGGCCGAAGCCACCGGCGGCCGCCTTAACGGCATCATTCACAGCGCCGCCTATTTTTACGCGCTCTCACCGCTGGAATTCCAAACCGTGGCCGAGTGGGTGAACCAATACCGCATCAACACCGTCGCCCCCATGGCGCTCACCCGCGCCTGCCTGCCCATGCTGCAGGCGGCCGAAGATGCCTCCGTGGCCTTTATCGGCGAGAGCCACGGCGAAACCCCGCAGGCCTATTGGGGCGGTTTCGGCGCTTCTAAAGCCGCTTTGAATTACTTGTGCAAAGTGGCCGCCGACGAATGGTCGCGTTTTCCCAACCTGCGCGCCAACGTGCTCGTGCCCGGCCCGGTAAACTCCCCGCAGCGCATGAAAACCCATCCCGGCGAGTCCCGCAACGAGCGGCGCGAATTAAGCGAACTTGCCCCCGAGTTCGTGTATTGGATGAGCGGGGAAAGCAAAGGCCGCAGCGGCGAGATTGTGTATCTTTAGTCAGCCTGGCCAACCGGCGGGCATTCCGGAAACCGACGGTGTTGCCCATATGCTTGGCTGTTGCCTGCAAACCGGCTGAATTTTTGCATATAGTGTAGTGTCATCTTGCCTCGCCGCCTTGCCCGTCCTTACCTTCAATCTGCCGTACCAATAACCGATTGAAAGCATTCAATCAAACATATCAAAAAGGCTACCTGAAAATATTCAGGTAGCCTTTTCGCTAAGCAAAATAGCGGGCTTCGCCTTGCGTGTTTGTTTGCGGCTCGATCGAAGTTAATTCGGCCTGCTATCTTGCTTAGCCGGGGCTTTAATCTGCGCGGCCGTGTTTTTGGATGAATTCGATTTTGTAGCCGTCCGGGTCTTCCACGAAGGCGATAACGGTGCTGCCGTGTTTCATCGGGCCGGCTTTGCGCACCACTTTGCCGCCTTTGGCGCGCACGGCATCGCAGGCGGCATAGGCGTCTTCCACTTCGATGGCGATGTGGCCGTAGGCGTTGCCGAGGTCGTAGCTGGCGGTATCCCAGTTGTGGGTGAGTTCGAGCACGGCGGTTTCGTCTTCGCTGCTGTAGCCGACGAAGGCGAGGGTGAAGCGGCCGTCGGGGTAGTCTTTGCGGCGCAGGAGTTTCATGCCGAGCACTTCTTGGTAGAAGGCGAGGGAGGCTTCGAGGTTGCCGACGCGCAACATGGTGTGGAGGATTCGCATGGTTTGTCCTTGGTAGGTATTTGCTAGGGAGGCGGATTGTAGCAGGTTCGCGGCGGGCTGAGGAGTTTGGGGCGGCCTGGAAACGGCAGAGCCGGATTTCAGCCAGCCGCTTGCCGCGGTGGTTTGCAAACGCGGTATCATCACTATTTTAGCGAGGCAGCATCAGCATACTAGATGATGCCTTGCCCCGTGCTTAATGCGCATCCAATCTATTTTCAGGTAGCCTGCCATCCAAATCGCCAGGCTACCTGAAACCCGTCCGGAGATTCATCATGCCCAGCCGTACCGACCGCCTGCTCAAACTCTTGCAGCTGCTGCGCGCCAGCCGCCATCCGAAAAGTGCGCGGCTGTTGGCGCAGGAGCTGGGCATCAGCGTGCGCTCGGTGTATCGCGATATCGATACCTTGCGCGGGCAGGGTGCGGTGATTGGCGGCGAAGCGGGCGTGGGCTTCGTGTTGCAGCAGGATTGCAATCTGCCGCCGCTGATGTTTAGCGAAAACGAGCTGGAAACCCTGATGCTGGGCATGCGTTGGGCGGCGGCGCATGCCGATGGCGAAATGGCTGAGGCAGCGCGCTCGGTGTTGGGCAAGGTGCACGCGGTGTTGCCCGCACGCTTGGCCGAGCAGGCAGCGGCGCATGCGGTGTACCCGATGGGCGGCACGGCGTATGGGAGCGGCGAAGGGCAGGTGTTGGCGCTGGTGCGGCAGGCTTTGCGGCAGGAAACGGCGCTCAGCTTCAACTATACGGATTTGCAGGGGCAGGCCAGTAGTCGCACGGTGTGGCCGGTGGCGCTGGGCTATTTGGACGATGTGCGGCTGTTGGCGGCCTGGTGCACCTTGCGGCAGGCCTTCCGCCATTTCCGTTGCGACCGCATCACGCAAGCCCAAATCGGCGCGGCCTATCCCATGCCGCACCGCCTGCTGCTGCAATGCTGGCGGCAGCAGGAAGGGCTGGATTTGAGCGCGTTTGAGGTGGGGCGCTAGGTTGTGCTTCGGCGATGGTTGGCTGCTGACAAAAACTGACACAGCCATGGCGTATCATGACTGCACTTCAGGCTACCTGAAAACACAATCAACTGTTTTAAGCAGCCTTAAAGAATTATGCACAGGGTAAGCCAATTAACAGAAGGAATGTTTTAGGGGCTGCTTATGCAGCAAATGTCGGTGCGGGCTCCACAGAAGTAACTAAAAACCTGATTGATATGCTACCGAGAAATAATCGTTATTTTAATACTTTACATACTACAAAAGAGTCATTATCACCATTTGTAGGAGGTGGTGTGTCTACTTTGTTTAATATGTACTATAATAATATATCTGATAAAGTAAATTATAGAAATACAAGAGGTAGAAAAAATGAAAAGTAAGATAATGTATATTATATATAATTTTATATTTAATTTCATATGTGTATACACGGTTATGTTTTTTATAATGATAGTTGCTTCATTAGTAGGATCTTTTACGTTTTTAGTTCCTGAGTATTCTTATAATTTCATAAAAGCTTTCCATGCGATTAGATTTTGGGAAACTCTAAAATTTTCAGCTATAGGCATAATACCAGGAGTGGTTATTTTGACTTTGTATATGCCGACTACTGATAATAAGCAAGAAAAGTAAATCAAGAACAGTGGCTAATTCAATGGTGAAAATAGCCATGAGACAGGATTTAAGATTGATTTTTCTAATCGAAGAAATATTCCATTAGCCAAAGCAGATGAAATGATAGATCAATTAAATAATAGTATTGGTAGAGAAATAGCTATAAATAGCCCGACTGCTAATAATAAAGAATTAGCTTATATGATCCTTGATCATTTTGCTAAAGTGGGATTATACCAGGCAGAAAGATCTGACTCTAACTTATATAATGTTGTAAGGAAACATCATGAGCAAAATCACCCTCTATACCGTGTACCCTTCGCGCGGCAACAATGTACGCTGGATGCTGGCCGAATGCGGTGCGGATTACGATACCGTGGCGCTGGATTACCCGCAGCTCAAAGAGGCAGGCTATTTAGCCATCAATCCGATGGGCAAAGTGCCCGCCATCGCGCACGCCGGGCAAGTGATTACCGAGCTGCCCGCCATCCTCACCTATCTGGCCGAGCTTTTCCCCGAAAAACGGCTGATCCCGGCTGCAGGCACGCCGGAGCGCGGTCAATACTACCGCTGGCTGTCGTTTGGTTCTCAGCTCGAATACGCCATTCTCGACCGCTGGCGTCAGGTGCCGCAGAGCGAGGAATGGCGCCGTTCCCTCGGCTACGGCGATTTCGATACTGCGTTGCATACCCTGCAAACCCTGCTGGCCGACGGCCGCGAATATGCGGTGGGGCAGCACTTTAGCGCACTCGATGTATACCTGACCGGCCTCTTGGCTTGGGGCATGTTCCGCACCCAAGTAGTGCCAAACGTTGAACCGTTTGCAAGCTATATGCAGCGCCATCTGCAACGACCGGCAGCACAGGCGGCACAGAACTAGGACGTTGGCACGAAAAAAGGCTACCTGAAAATCTTAGCTTCGCAGCAATGCGCGAAGCGGGTTTCAGGTAGCCTTTATATGATGTTCCGAACGTTTATTTCGGCAGATAATCCATCGGATTGACGGCGCGGTTGTTGACGCGCACTTCAAAGTGCAGTTTCACGCGGTCGGTGCCGCTGCTACCCATGGTGGCGATGGTTTGCCCGGCAGATACCTGCTGGCCTTCGCGCACACTGATTTGGCTGTTGTGCGCGTAGGCGGTGAGCATGCCGCCGGTGTGGGTGATGAGGACGAGTTTGCCGTAGCCGCGGATGCCTTCGCCAACATAGCTCACGCGGCCGGGGGCGGCGGCTTTCACGGGCGCACCGGCGCTGCCCGCAATATCGATGCCTTTGCTGGAAGAGCCGTTAAACTGGGCGATGATTTCGCCGCGAGCCGGCCATTGCAGGCTGCTGGGCGCGGCGCTGGGGCGCTCGCCCGCGGTGCGCGTTACCGTGCGGTTGTGCGTGTTGCCGGAGGACGTGCTGCGGCTGTTGCCGCTGCCCACGCGCAATTGTTGGCCCACTTCGAGCTGGGAGGGGTTTTTCAGGTTGTTCCAAGCCATCAGGCGGGAAACGGGTTGGTTGAAGCGTCGGCTGATGCGGTAGAGCGTGTCGCCGCGCTGTACGCGGTAGTATTGATCGCCGGAGGATGTACCGGCGCAGGCGGCCAGGAGGGCGGTGCAAAAAAGGGCGGTGCAGGCGGAAGAGAATTTCATGAAGCGCTCCGTGTGATGGGGCAGCTGGGCTACCTGAACAATGAAAAGAATGCCTTTATCATACTATAGGATGCGGCTTGCTGTAAAAACGGCCTAGGTGGCGGGGCGAAGGAAATGAACGGTTGGCGGGCGGGCAAGGGAGCGCACACCAACCGCCTCGGATGGGGTTGGGCTTGCCGGAACCAATGTTTAACCGCGTTGAAGCTAATGGTTTGGCTTGTTCAGCTAGCCGGATTGCCAACTGCAAACGGCGGTAAACTTTGCTGCCGCCTGCTTGATTTTGCGCTTGGCGGGCAGATATAGGGATGGCCGTTGCGCCCTCAGGCTTAAGCTTTGGATAGCGCCGATTGAATCAGCATCTGCGTGCCGAACCAGCCCCAGTAGATGCGGTGGCGCCAGATGAGGCCGTCTTTGAGCTGCATCAGCTCTAAAATGTCGATTTGCTCGCCATCGGGCGTTTGGCGCGGGTATTCCCACACGAGGAGGTCGCCGCTGGCAAGGTATTGGCCGCTGCGATACCAGCGCACCCATTCGTTGGGGCGGCGGCGGGTGCCTTCTTCGAGGAAGCGGCCGATTTCGGCTTTGCCGTGTAGCACGCCGCTGTTTTGATTAAGGATGATGGGCACCAGGGGCGATTCGAGCTCGGCTGCTTCGTGATACAGGGCGAGCAGGGCAGCGGTGTTGCGGCTTTTGGCGGCTTCGTGCCATTGCTGGTAGATTTGTTCGGCGGTCATGATGTTTCCCAGTATTGGATGCCAAAACCGAATGCTACGCTTGCTGAAGCCCGCAGGCTACCTGAAAATGAGCGAAGAGAATTTCGCTAAAATAAGCGGAACGAATTTCGTTAAAACGATGCTTTGGTGTTGAGTTTCTGCGAAGCTAAAATTATTTCTTTGTTTGAAAAGGAAAAAAAAGATGCGTTACCTTGGAATTTGGCTCTTGCTGCTGGCGGGGGCGGAAGCGGCTTCGATTGTGATGGTAGCCGAGCGGCTGGGCGGGATGCCCACGCTTTTGCTGATGGTGTTGTCGTTTATGGCCGGGATGGTGATGCTGCGCAACCTCGGCTTTTCTTCGGTGATGCTGGCCGGATCGCTGTTTAATAGCCGGGGCGAGGTGTCGTTTTACCAATTGCTGTGGCCGCTGCGCTATATTGTGGCAGCGCTGCTGTTGATGTCGCCCGGTTTTGTGTCCACCGCTTTGGCCTTGCTGCTGATGCTGCCGATTAAGGGCGGCCCGGCGGCGGTGCGGCCCAACCAAACGGGGCAGAACTTCCGATCTTCCGGCTACGGTGCGGACGGCGACATCATCGACGGCGAGTTTGAAACCGTGCGCCCGCAAGAGGAGCATGAAGAAACCCGACTGCTGGAACAGCACGATTACAAGCCGCCGCAATAAGCCTGATTAACCTCAAAAGGCTACCTGAAAATCGAGACAAAGATTTCAGGTAGCCTTTCCCTTATCTGCCGCGCGTGTACAATACGCCTTTTCCCGCAACAGCAAACCAGCAACATGAAACCGAACAGCCTCACGCAGCGCCCCATCGGCGTATTCGATTCCGGCGTCGGCGGGCTCACCGTGGTGCGCGCGCTGATGGAGCGGCTGCCCAACGAAAACATCGTTTATTTTGGCGACACCGCCCGCGTGCCCTACGGCGTGAAATCGCGCAGCACCATCGAAACCTACACCGCGCAAATCGTTGAATTCTTAATGCAGCACGACGTGAAAGCGCTGGTGATTGCCTGTAACACCATCGCCGCCGTGGCCGGTGCCAAAGTGCGGCAAACCGCCGGCGGCATGCCCGTGCTCGACGTGATTGCCGCCGGCGCGCAAGCCGCGCTGTCCACCAGCCGCAACGGCCGCATCGGCATCATCGCCACTTCCACCACCGTCAACTCCAACGCCTACGCCCGCGCCATCCACGCGCAAAATCCGCAGGCGCGCGTGCCTTCCCAGGCCTGCCCGCTGCTGGTGCCGCTGGTGGAAGAAGGCTGGCTTGAGCACGAAGTTACCCGCCTCACCGTGCGCGAATACCTCAAGCCGCTGCTAGCCGAAGACATCGACACCCTCGTGCTCGGCTGCACTCATTATCCCCTGCTCAAACCCCTGCTGCAAAGCGAAGCCCCGTATCTGGCACTGGTAGATTCCGCGCTCACCACCGCCGAAGCTACCGCCGCCGCCCTCGCCGGAGCCGGCCTGCTCAACCTCAGCCAAACCCCCGCCGACTACCATTTCTATGTGAGCGACATTCCCCTGCGCTTCCAAACCATCGGCGAACGCTTCCTCGGGCGCAGCCTGGAGCAGATTGAAATGATGCGGCTGGGCTGATTGCCCCTAATCTTTTCAGGTAGCCTGAGTAACGCCACAGGCTACCTGAAAAATATTCCCCACCACTTTTCAAATGATTACGCCATGACCAAAACCGTCATCCTCATTTCCGGCCGTGGCAGCAATATGCAGGCCGTGGTGCAAGCCCACATCCCCAACCTGCACATCGCCGCCGTTCTCTCCGACAACCCCCAAGCCCCCGGCCTGGCCTGGGCGGCGGAGCAGGGCATCCACACCGCCGCCCTCAATCCCAAAGACTACCCCAGCCGCGCCGATTTCAACCAAGCCATGCTCGAACTCGTGGCCAGCCACGCGCCCGACCTCGTGCTGCTCGCCGGCTATATGCGCATTCTCCCGCCCGAGTTTTGCCGCCGCTTTGCCAATCAAACCATCAATATCCATCCCTCCCTATTGCCCGCCTTCCCCGGCCTGCACACCCACCAACGCGCCATCGACGAAGGCTGCCGCCTCGCCGGCTGCACCGTACACTTCGTTACCGCCGAGCTCGATTGCGGCCCCATCATCGCCCAAGGCACCGTGCCCGTCTACGATTCCGACACCGCTGATACCCTGGCCGCGCGTGTGCTGAAAGTCGAACACCAGCTGCTGCCGCAAGCCGTGGCCGACTTCGCCGCCGGTAATCTGAGCATCCACGGTAAACGCGTACATAACCGGCGTACTGCGGGCGAAGCCGGGCAAGATTGAGCGTATGGCAAGCAGGGGCAACTTGCATATTGTCCGCATCGAAATATTTTGTTTAACTTTTTCAGGTAGCCTTCCCGCAAGAGGCTACCTGAAAATTTTTGGGCGGCCATTTTGCCGCATTCCCCGCCGCCATCAGATACCGCTATAATCCATCCAAGCAAACAATCTAATCCAACTATTCTGGCGAAGCCCGCTGTGTTCGCTTTCAGGTAGCCTGTGGGCTGCCTGCCCAAATGAGGTGTGATATGGCTTTTGTAGTTACCTTATTGCTGCTGATGTTCGGTGCTTTTGTGGTGATGCTGTTCCAAACGAGGATGCAGCAGCAGGAGATGGCCGAGCAGCTGTCGCGCTTGCAGAAAGAAGTGGAGCAGCTGCGCCGCCGCCAGCCCCTGCGGGAGCAAAGGCTGGATGAAAGTGAGGGCGGCGGGCAGCGCACAAGCAGGCAGGCCGAATCTCAACACCTTGGGCAGACCGGGCTGCAGCCCAATGCGCCCAGTGCGCCGCAGCCTGATTTCAGCGGCTGGCCGTACAACCCGAACGTGCCCACTTCCGCTGCTTCGGGCGCAGCGCAGCCGGGTGTTGCTGCGTTTGATGCGATTCCCCCTGCGGCAGCCGGCCCGGCCCCATCGGCCCATTTGGCTGCCCATTCCCAACCGGCAGAAGCGGCGGTGCATCCGCTGCCTGCCCAATCTGGCCAATCTAGCCCATCCACATTCGAGCAACCTGCCGCGCCTGTATTTTCAGGTAGCCTCACGGCGGCTGCCTCGGCAGTGGGGGAAAATGTGCCACCTGATCCGTCAGCGCAGCCTGCTCCTGCCGCACGGCAGCCTGAAGCGGCTGTTGAGGAACATGGCGTGATGCCGGGCAGCCGCCCGGGCACGGTGAGAATCCGCAAACGGGGGACGGCGCAAACCGCTGCCCAAACGCCTGCCCGCACTCCGGCTCAAGCAGCGATGCCGGTGCAAAGCCAAGCTCAGGCGGCGGCACAAGCATCAGCCGCTCAATTGGCACAGCAGCGCCGCGTTGCCCGCCCGGCCGAGCGGGAGGAGGAAAGTGCATTTGCCCCGCTGATCGATTGGCTGATGCACGGCAACCTGCTGCTGAAAACCGGCG
>ERZ772827.1650-NODE-1650-length-11171-cov-4.320259_pt1 | contig 11171 bp, 9 predicted proteins | sample MGYA00580850_ERZ772827 | MGnify/ENA primary metagenome ERZ772827 (study PRJEB29015, sample SAMEA2737950) | human oral metagenome | biome: human oral; feature: human-associated habitat; material: dental | place: China | collected 2145 ...
GCGAGAGGCGTGGTGGGACGCTGAGTGAGCGGCAGGGCGTGTTCACCGGTGCGAGATTTCCCTTGGCGACTCGTGTGGCCAAGGGTCAGAAGGAGGCTGACACGGCGCCGTTGACGTGGGCGGCCTACACCGCGTATGTCGAGGCCTTGACGGGCCTGTTCGGTAGGCTTCGCACGGAGGTGAGACGGCGCGGTACGGAAGATGAGTTCCGTGAGGCGACGTGGTATCTGCCCAACAGCTCCTCCTTCACTCTGACTGCGCGTTCGGGGCTTATCACGGTGTACGTGTTCTCGCCGGAGCAGACGTGGGCGGATCTTGAGGACCAGCGTCTGACCGCTAAGTATGGTGAGGGCTGGGAGGATCGTCTCGACTGAGGGCGCAGGTGCCTGAGGCGTCCTTGCTCCACATGGTTGGAAGGACCGTCTGCCGCTCTCTCGGAGAGTCCGTCCGACGGCGCACCAAGGTCGTGGGGTAGGTGTAGCATCTGCGTCGCAAGCCGTCCCCCAACGGCTCCTTCCCGAAACCAGAGTTCTCTCGCCGCGGAGGAACCTCTATGCCCACGAACGACGCCTCCACGTCCTCCTCTATCACTGTCAACGTTCCCCCAGCGCGGCTGAGCAGGATGTCATGGAAGCCGCTGATCTGCTTCGTCGTCGTGGGGGTCGTTCTCGGCGCAGTCGTCACCATGAAGCTCGGGTCGGTGTTCGGGTCGGTGCCCTCGTCGGGCAGCCAGTCGGAGTCGACCAACATCCAGGTGGTTCGGTCTATCGAGTTCAAGCAGGACATCACTCTCCTGAGCCTGTCGGTGGATGCCGTCGCCACTCAGGAGAACAGTTCTCACATCGGTTCCTGGAGGATCCCCGGCACCAGCCAGACGGCGATCATGCGGTACGGTTTTGATGCGAAGCTGGGCATTGACGGCTCCAAGGTCACCATCGAGCAGACGGGCGAGTCCTCCTACACGATCACCGTGCCCTCCTTCGAGTTCCTGGCTTACGACAACTTCGCCGTCGAGACGGTGTCCGAGGACGGTGGCGTCCTGTCTGGCATGACTCCGGACATCGACAAGGAGGAGATGATCAACGGTCTCATCAACGACGAGACCAAGGCCCAGCACGTCGCCGACAACGTCGAGCTGCTGAAGATCCAGTGCGAGAACTTCTACAACAACATCGTGCACGCCATCGATCCCGACATCGTCCTCACCTTCGTCTACACCGACGTGGTTGCGGACGCCGCCTGATCCCGGAGCACGCCCATGAGCATCGAACAGTAGGACGGCGCCCGGCTCGACGAGACGGCGTAGGCCGGAGCCGAGCTTATCCTCAGTGGCGACCCCGAGGCCGGGTCTGGACTCGTATCCCAGCAGGCCGAGGCCGAGCAGTACGCGATCACGTTCCTCTCAAAGGTCATCCGGCTGCGAGGGGTGAGGATCGACCGCGAGCAGTTCCTGACCCAGGAGCTGCGCACGCTGGGGCTGAGTGACGCCCAGATCAGGTAGGCCATCGCCTCCACACCCGTCCAGGCCGCCGTCGGGCTCAAAGACCTTGACGCGCTCGCGCTCATCGGCGTCAAGGTCACGAAGGACTCCTTCGCCAAGGCGGTGACCAAGGTCGTCCCGGTCCTCAGCGGGGCTATCTCGGGTGGAATGACCCTCGTCATGCTCAAGAGCCAGGCGGACCGGCTCCGCACCCACCTGCGTGAGCTGCCGCCGCCGAGGGCGGACGCGGCGGCCTACACCGCAGCGGCACTGGTGTCCACGCAGCGGACATGACGCCGAGCACACGTCCGGATGCGAGCGGAATCCGCAGAACTCCGCGGACGTCCGGTGGACGTGTCGGCTGCGATCCCGGTCATGTCCGCTGTGTGGACGTAGGGTCGAACGAACACCTGAATGGTCCCCTGCGTCGAGGGCCTCGTCGGCCGGCACGCCGTCGGAACGCCAATGACGTGCCGGCATTGCGACCGGCGGGTGGAGGCATGAGCCCCGGACCTGGGCTTGGCGTGGGTGGGTTGGGGCATGCTCTCTTGCCGTCTGATGCAGGAGGCGAAGGTGCGCGCGACGACGTGCGCGAGGCCGTCGAGACCCTGGTGCGCGTGGAGCGCGCGCCGCCTGTCACGGCTCGGAGGATCCGACCCCGTTGCCCAGGTCCGAGCCCAGGTTGCAGGACCTTCTTGAGTAGGAGGAGGTCTGCGCGCACGAGCTTGTCCTCACCGAGCTCGCCGTGGGAACCCTCTCGCACCGTGAGGAGCCTCTCCTGGCCTTGCAGAGGATGCGGAGCCTGCCAACAGCTCGTGACACCGAGGCGCTGTGGCTCATCGAGTCCCGTCGGCTCTGGGACAGAGGCCTGCCACCCTCGCGGCGACCGTCCGCAGCGGCGCTCAGTGGTGGGCGACCGCGCGGCCCGCCTCGCGGGCGTTGGACTCGGCCGTCATCATCTTGAGGATCTCCGAGATCCTCAGTCCGCGGGTCGGCACGACCACCGGGTCCTCGAACAGGAGGTCGCCGAGCACGTTCTGCACGTACTCCATGTCCTTGTCCCCGCGCCCCGACAGGTTGACGAGGATGTTCACCGGCTCGCCGTCGTAGCCCTCGGCCTCCAGCTCCTCGGCCATCTTCAGCGCCTGCGCCAGCGCGTGCGAGGACTCCAGCGCCGGGATGATGCCCTCGTAGCGGCTGAGCATGCGGAAGGCCTGCAGGGCCTCGTTGTCGTCGATGCCCAGGTACTCGGCCCGCCCCGTCTGCATGAGCCAGGCGTGCTCAGCGCCCACGCCCGGGTAGTCCAGGCCCGCGGACACCGAGAAGGACTCGCCCACGTTGCCGTCGCTGGAGCGCAGCACGTAGGAGCGCGAGCCGTGCAGGACGCCGATCTCACCACGGTTGAGTGGCGCCCCGTGACGGTGCGTGTCCAGGCCCTCCCCGGCCGGCTCCACACCGATGAGACGCACCTCGGCGTTGCCGGGCTCGTCCTTGAGGTACTCGGCGAAGGCGCCGATGGCGTTGGACCCGCCCCCGACGGCGGCGACGACGCAGTCCGGCAGGCGCCCGGTGCGCTCAAGCATCTGCTGGCGCGTCTCCCGGGAGATGACCGACTGGAACTCCTTGACGAGCGTGGGGAAGGGGTGCGGCCCGCAGGCCGAGCCCAGCAGGTAGTGCGTCGTCGCCAGGTTCTCCACCCAGTCACCCAGCGCGATGTCGATCGCGTTGGACATGGAGCCGCCCTCGTCGTTGGTCACCGGCACGACCTTCGCCCCCATGAGGCGCATACGGCGCACGTTGGGCTGCTGGCGGGCCACGTCCGTCGCCCCCATGTAGATCGTGCACTCCATGCCCATGAGCGCCGCCACCATCGCGGTGGCCGTGCCGTGCTGGCCGGCGCCGGTCTCCGCGATGAGACGGGTCTTGCCCAGACGCTTGGCCAGGAGCGCCTGAGCCAGCACCTGGTTGCCCTTGTGGGCGCCGCCGTGGGCAAGGTCTTCGCGCTTGAGGAAGATGCGGGCCCGGCCCCGTCCGTGCCCCTCCAGGGGCAGGTTGGCGCACTCTGTGACCGGGGTGGGCCGGCCCAGGTACTCGCGCTGGAGACGGTCGAGCTCGGCGAGGAAGTCGGGGTCCGCCACGGCCTCGACGTAGGCCCTCTCCAGCTCGTCGAGCACCGGAAGGAGCTGCTCGGGCACGTACTGGCCGCCGAACTCCCCGAAGAATGCCGGGATGAGGGTGTCGCGGGTCTGGACCGCCGGGACCTGGTCGCTGGCCATGAGCCAACCTCTCTCAGTCGTGCGTCCGACGGCGCAGGGCACGCCGAAGACGCGACCGGCCCGCCACCTCAAAGGAGGGGCGAGCCGGTGATCGGTGCGCGCAGACGCGAGGCTCGCCGTCAGGCGCGCCACCACGGACCGCGTGCTGTACACATGGCGCAGATGCTAGGTGCCGCCCGCATGACGGGCAAGGCGCGCTCAGCTGGTGGCCATCGTCTGCGCGATCTCGTCACGCACCTGGTGGGCGGCGCTGCGCCGCGTCACGATCTCGTCGACGACGACGAGCCCCACCACCACGACGAAGCCCAGCAGGCCCAGGCCCACGACGGTCCACAGCTGCTCACCGGGCGGGAGCTGGGTGCCGTCCTCGGACTGCCACGGCCACAGTGCCCGCATGCCGCCCACCATGAGCCCCGCCAGCGCAGAGAGCGTCATCGCCTCGAAGCGGGCCAGCAGCACCTGCAGTACCTTGACGATGAAGGCCAGGCCGAGGGCCGCCCCCGCCGCGAAGAAACCCAGGTAGCCCAGGTTGAGCGTGTCGACGGCCCGCAGCGTCGGCTGGTACAGGCCCATGGTCAGCAGCAGGAAGGAGCCGGACAGTCCGGGCAGCACGAGGGCGGAGACGGCGATGGCCGCCGCGGCGACGATGATGAGGGGGTTGGGCGTCAGCCTCGTCGGGTCCAGGGACACGAGCAGGTAGGTGAGCACCGCGGCGACGGCTCCGACTCCGACCAGCCGCAGCGGGCTCTGACGGCGCGTGCGCGCCCCGAGCGGCACCGCCCCCACGGAGGCGGTGATCATCCGCACCGGCACCGCCACGGAGGCGAGCACCATGCCCAGGAACAGACCGCGCATGAGCGTGGGGTGGTGCTCGACGGCGTTGGCCATCGGCCCGGCGATCGTGAGCACGGCCGCCGCCATGCCGACCATGACGGGCAGGAGCACCCGCCACTGCACCTCGGCCAGGCGGGCTCGGGCCCTGGTGGCGCGGTCCGGTCCCATGATGAGCGCCTTGAGGGCGGAGATGAGGGCGGAGGCCGAGTCGATGAGCTCGTGGTAGATGCCCACGACGAGCGCCACCGTGCCTCCCGAGACGCCGGGGACGGTCTCGACCGTCCCGATGAGGGCGCCGCGCACGACATTGCCCACGATCGAGGTGCGTCGGCGCGGGGCCGGGGCCGGGGCCGCGACGGCTGCGCGCACGCCGTCGAGGGGGGCGGCGTCGTCGTCGACCCTCTGGCCCTGGGGGCCGGGAGAGGCGGGGGAGGTGGGCGTCATGGGAGTCTCCTCGAGATGGGGCGCTGTCCTGCGATGACGGTAAAGGCAGATGCTGTGCGCGTCATGTGCGCAGGGCGTGAGACGCGTCGCGGTTGCGGTGCCCCACGACGTCGTCGGACAGTGGCCCCGTGACCAGCGCAGCGACCGACCCCGCCCACGACCCTCATGACCGCCGCGGCTCCGCCCTCGACGCCCGCGCCGGGACTTCCGCCGACGCCGGGGCCCCTGCCACCGAGACGGAGCGCGGCGTCCTGACCGTGCGTGCCGCGCGGCCCGACGACGCCGCCCGCGTCGCGCGCCTGCTGTGCCTGCGCGCGGGCGCGAGCGTCGACGAGGCCCGCCAGCAGGCCCCCGTCATGATCGAGAACCTGCCCGCCCTCGTCATCGCAACCCTCGCCCCGGACGGAGTCGGTGCCGCCGACGAGCACGCCGAGGACCTGGCGATCCCGGTCGCGCTCGCGGGCGCCTTCTTCCTGCCCCCGGGCATGTTCCCGGAGGACGGGTGGATGGTCACCGGGCTCATCGTCGACCCGGACGTCTCGCGCGGGGGCATCGGGCGGGCCGTGCTGGCAGAGCTCGTGCGCGAGGTCGGCCGGCTCCAGCCCGGTGCTGTCCTACAGACCTTCGTCGACGCCACCCACCACGCCCTCATCGCCACACACCTGTCCGTCGGCTTCCAGAAGGTGACGGAGCAGCGCTCCTTCGCCGGGATGGACATGCCCGACGGCGGGGTCGTGCTCGCCCTCGTCTGCCCGGGGGCCGGTCAGGGCTGCTGAGGAGGCTGCGGGACGGGCTGGGGCACGGTCGCCGTCGGCACCGGGGTCGGGTCCGCGAACCTGAGCTCGTCGCGCGGGGCCGCGTACTCCACGCCCGGGTAGCGGCCGAACTGCTCCTCGCTCGAGCGTGGGCGGCAACTGTCGAGCAGCGCCAGGGTCTGCCCGGGTGTCGGCCACATCGGCGAGTGCGACGAGCCCGTGAGCGACGCGGGCGGGTACCACGCCGTCGTCTCCTTCGGACGGATCATGATGCGGCCCGGGGCACGGCGGTCGCGCAGGGCGTGCGCCCGCCACGTGTGGACCGGGTGCGTGGAGCGCCAGACCGCCATGTGCAGCCAGAAGCCCTTCTCCCGCGTGGCCCGGTCCGCCATCGCGTGCAGGTTCACCTGCGCGCCCAGGTACTTGCCGCCGGCGAGCAGACCGATCGCCCCGGCTGTCCCCTTCGGGGCCACCGCGTAGCCGTGGTTGTCCGCCGTGTACTCCTGGGCACGTGACAGGGCCCGGCCGAGGAACGGGATGTTGAGGGCGAGCGCTGTCGCCACGATGCGGATCCACGAGACGTGACCGGCGGCGAGGTGTCCGACCTCGTGCCCGATGACGAAACGCAGCGCCTCCGGGTCGCGTGCCTTGCCCCCGACCTCGAACAGGTCGGAGTGGATGACGACGAAGCGGCGGAACCCGTGACCGGAGGCGAAGGCGTTGAGGACGCCGTTGCCGAGCAGGACGTAGGCGTCCGGCACCCGGCGCAGGCCGAACTGCTGGGCGGCCTCAACCACCATGCGGTAGCCCTCGGGGAACTGGGTCGGGCTCATCTGGACGGCGCGGGAACGCATCTCGGCGTACATCATGGCGCGCGCGACCCAGACGATGACCGGGATGAGGGGCACGAGGAGCAGGAACTGAGCGCCGTAGGAGGCGCTGCTGCCCACGAAGAAGTCACGCAGCCAGGTCAGGCCCTCCGGCGGGGTCGGGACCGCGACGAGCCACACGCACAGGGCGATCCACGTCGCGAAGCCGAGGAAGCTGATGACGGCGCACACCCACATGAGCGGCAGCTCGGCGGGGTGGCGCAGGGCGCGGATACCCCACCACCCGTGGACCGTGGCGCCGTTGGTCAGGCTCGGCGGCTCACAGCCGGGCGGCTGCGGCTGCTGGGGCCGTGCTGGCAGCGTCGCCGTCGGCTGGGGCTGCATCGGCAGTGTTGTCGTCGGCTGGGGCTGTGCCGGCTGCTGGGGAGCGTGCGGTGCCGCGGGCGTCGTCGGAGGAAGGTCCGGGCCCCCTGCCGGCACCGCCTGGGTGGGTGAAGGCGGAACGGGCTGGTAGGCCTGGTACGGGTCATGGTCGGTCATGCGCTCACGTTAATGACGAGCGGGAGCGTGACAATGCACCACGGGGATGAAGGTCGTGTCGTCTCCTCCTCCGGGGGGAGGAGACGACACAAGCTGCGTGGGGTGGGCGCTAGGGTCGGTGCCGTGACTCACCCGCACACGGACCCCGCTGCCGCTGTCGCGCCGTCGGACCTGGCACCGCTCTCCCCGCTGTTCCCCGGTGCCGAGGCTGCTCCGGGAACCGAGTGGGGCATGCAGATCGCCGTGCGCTACGACAAGGTCCACCCGGCGCGCCGCGTCGACGTCGCCGAGGCCGCCGCGCGCGCCGTCGTCACCCTCCTGGCCTCACCCGAGGCCGCCCCCGGCGGCCCCTGGCACGAGGCCATGCGCCACTGGTGCGACAACCGCATCCGCAAGCTCGTGCGTCGCGCCCGCGGCCGACGCTGGGACGAGATCCAGGAACTGCCCGGCACCACCGTCACCCAGGACGGTCCCCGCGGGTGGGCGCCCGCCGCGGCCCGCGCACTCGTACCCGGACCCGTGCGACCACTGCCCCCGTCACTGGCCAAGACACAGGTCGAGGGCACCCACTTCCCCGGCGGCGACGCGCTGCCGCCGCCGCCCGCCGCGGTGACAGCCGCGGTGCGCCGTGCCGAGGACGCGGGCGAGGGCTCCTCCGGCCTCATCGCGTTGGGCAGCGCCTCGACGTCGTCGGGGGCTCTCGTGACCGTGGAGGTGACCCCGCTGCACGAGATGACCTCCGGCAAGCTCTGCGCCCAGGTCGCCCACGCCGCCCAGCTCGCCTGGCAGAGCCCCGACCTGCCGACCGCGCTGCGTGACGCCTGGGCGGAGGACGGCTACCGGGTGAGGGTCGTCGCCGCTGAGCGGCAGACGTGGGAGTCGGCGCTGAGGCCCGTGCGTGTGGTGGACGCCGGCTTCACCGAGCTCGGGGCCCCGACGGAGACGACGCGCGCCTACTGGTGAGCGGTCACGGGCGCGGCGGCCTCGTCGACGGGCTCAGGCGTGCCCCGGAACACCCACAGGCGCATGAGCGCGTACAGGTACACGCCCTCGCAGCACGCCGAGATGACACGCGCGAGCTCGGCGTTGACGCCCGCCAGGTGCAGGACGCTCGACAGGCCCAGGATGAAGATGACGTACTGGCTCATGAGGCCGACGACGTAGCGGCCGCCCTGGGTGGAGATCGAGCCGTGGGACTGGAAGTTGAGCCACCGGTTGAGCACGAGCGAGTAGGTGCCTGCCGCGGCGTAGCCGACGGTGACCGCCAGCGGGTAGAACCAGTGCAGCTTCTCGTACATCACCCACAGCAGGCTGATGTCAATGACGAAGGCGGAGCCGTTGATGAGCGCATAGCCGATGAAGGTCACGGGCACGAGCGCGCGCAGGCGTCGGGGCAGGAGGCGGTGGATACGGGAGATGAGCCTGAAGAAGGCGTGCGGGGCACGGCGTGAGGTGGCTTCAGCGGCGCTGCGCCGGATCTGGACGCGGTCGCACGTCGCGCTGGTCGTCACCCGTGCCGCAACCGACATCGCGTCCTCCTTCTGTGGCCCCAGATGTTGAGTACCTCTCCTTCGCTGAGTCTTCCCTGCCACGTCCGGTTGGGCAAGACCGGCAGGATGAGATCAGGGGCGCACCGGGGTCCTCCCTGAGGAGGACCTGGGGGGGCGACGGCCCCTGTCAGGCATGGCGGGTGAGGGCGTCGACGACGCCCCGGCGCAGCTCCTGGCCGCCCGCGTCCGCAGGATGGTGCAGAACCCGGATTCCCAGCGCCCGGGCCGCCGCGATGTTCTCAGCGTTGTCGTCGACGAACAGGGCCTCGTCGGCGCTCACCCCGGCCAAGCTCAGGACGGCGGTGAAGTAGCGCGGGTCCGGCTTGGCGGCCCCCAGCGTGCAGGAGTAGGCGTCGACGTCGCACAGCCCGTCGTAGCCCAGCTGGGAGCGCATCCACCCCATGCGCTCGACCTGCTGGTTCGTCGCCAGCACCGTGCGGTACCCGGCGGCCCTGAGCTCGGCCACCAGCCGACGGGCGAGGGGGTCGGGCGTGGCCCGCCACCACACCTGCATGAGCTCCTCGACGCTCGCCGTCAGACCCAGACGGTGCACGAGCCTGTCCAGCACGGCCGCCAGGCTCTCACGGCCCTCCAGCGCGGTGCGCTCCTCGACGAGGAGACGCTCGGCGAACTCCGCGCCCCCCGCCTCGGTGAGTGCCTGCTGCCAGGGGGTGCCGATGAGCTGCAGGACGCCGTCGGCGTCGAACAGGACGGCACGCACGGGACCAGTGCCCAGCGGGGGGACCGCAGGCTCGGACGGTGTCTCGGTCAGCGGCTCGGTGGGCGGTTCGGCTGTGCCGGCTGCCGAGGGACGGTGTGAAGCGCCGGAGGGGCCGATGGGGCGGGACGGGGCGGGCTCGACGGCAGTCATGCCTCGATCCTGCACCCCGACGGGCCGACGGCGCAGCCGCCCGGGAGGGGTGAGGGCGGGCCCGGGAACCGGCCGACGGCGCAGCCGCCCGCGCGGGACGGGCCGACGACGGTGAGACACTGACGGCATGCGTGAGCCCGCCTCTGACACCTCTGACACCACCGACAGCGTCGGCACCACGGACGCCCCCGGCGCCGCCGAGCGCGCGGCCACCGTCCTGACCGACCCCGACGCCTACACCGCCTCCCTCATCGAGCTCGTCACCGCCTCACCGTCGAGCTACCACGCGGCCGCCGCCGTCGCCGCCCGCCTCGACGCGGTCGGCTTCACCGCGGTCGACGAGACGGCGCCCTGGGGTGAGGACCTGCCCCGACGCGGCTACGTGCTGCGCGACGGCGCCCTCGCCGCCTGGATGCTGCCCGACGAGCCCGCTCCCGCCACCGCCTTCCGCGTCGTCGGCACCCACACGGACTCGCCCGCGCTCAAGCTCAAGCCCGCCGCCGCCCTCACCCGCGAGGGCTACCAGCTCATCAACGCCGAGGTCTACGGCGGGCCCCTGCTCAACTCCTTCCTCGACCGCGACCTGGGCCTGGCCGGGCGTCTCGTCACCCGCGACGGCACCGTCCACCTCGTGCGCACCGGGGCGGTGGCCCGCGTCGCCCAGCTCGCCCCGCACCTGGACCGCAGCGTCAACGACGGCCTGCGCCTGGACCGCCAGGCCCACCTCATGCCCCTGTGGTCACTGTCCGGCCGGGCTGCCGGGGCAGAGGACGCCGCCACCCGGGGCCAGGCCGACGCCGTCGAGCAGTACCTGTGCGAGCTCGCCGGGATCGAGCCCGCCGAGCTCGCCTCCCACGACGTCCTCACCTACCCCACCGAGGCCCCCGGCAGGATCGGCCGCCACGGCGAGATGCTCGCCTCCTCGCGCCTGGACAACCTCAGCTCCGTACAGGCCGGGCTCGTCGCCCTTGAGGCCCTGGCCGCCGGCGCGGGCGTGGGCGCCCACGGGAGCTGCCGGTGGCGGGCCGCCGCGGCGCAGGACGCCGTCGTGCTCATCGCCAACGACCACGAGGAGGTCGGCTCCGAGACCCGCTCGGGTGCCGCCGGTCCCTTCCTGGAGACGGTGCTGCGCCGCCTGGCGCGCCGCATGGGCCTGGAGGGGGAGGACTTCGAGGCGGTGCTCGCGCGCTCGGTGTGCGTGTCCGCCGACGCCGGTCACGGCGTGCACCCCTGCTACCGCGACATGCACGACCCGGCAGTCCGCCCGGTGCTCGGCGCGGGGCCCCTGCTCAAGATCAACGCGAACCAGCGCTACGCCTCCGACGCCGTGGGGGCGGGGGTGTGGGAGCGCGCCTGCCGTGCCGCCGGGGTCCCGCACCAGGACTTCGTGTCCTCCAACGCGGTGCCCTGCGGCTCGACCATCGGCCCCATCACCGCGACACGCCTGGGAATGACGACGGTGGACGTGGGCCAGCCGCTGCTGTCCATGCACTCGCAGCGCGAGTTGTGCGCCGTCGTCGACGGGCCCTGGCTCGCCCAGGCGCTGGCGGCCTTCTGGGCGGGGCTGTGAGCGGGCGCCGCGACACGGCGG
>ERZ772827.1651-NODE-1651-length-11157-cov-2.273825_pt1 | contig 11157 bp, 8 predicted proteins | sample MGYA00580850_ERZ772827 | MGnify/ENA primary metagenome ERZ772827 (study PRJEB29015, sample SAMEA2737950) | human oral metagenome | biome: human oral; feature: human-associated habitat; material: dental | place: China | collected 2145 ...
ATATTCGGAAATACTTTTAGATAAGGAGTGTATTATGAACGACATTTTAAAGAGCGCGAAAGTTTTCGCATTAAAAGATCTTCTTCCCTATAAAGAAGGAAAGATTGTAAACATGGACCTCGTCGACAGCGACAAAACCAAATTTGTGATCATGGCTTTCGATGCGGGAACGGGATTGTCCGAACATTCCGCACCCGGAGACGCGATCATCTTCTGTCTCGACGGCGAGGGCATTATCGGATACGAAGGAAAAGAGTACCGCATTCACGAAGGCGAAAACTTTAAGTTCGATAAAAACGGCAAGCACTACGTCAAAGCGGAAGGCAAATTCAAAATGGCTTTACTGCTCGTCCGCGACTGATTGCAGTTTGCACCACAGAGATGTATAGCGTACAGCTGACTTACTTTTAAACTCGGCGATTTGTCAAAAAAAACCGATTGCTTTTGCGGCAGCTGTACGCGCAGAAAAAAGGAGACAGTATGTACGGGGAAGCGGGGCATATATTTCTGGCAAGGCTGGGCAAAACGACGCTGCGTCCCGGAGGAATCGATGCGACCGCATGGCTCATCGAACAGGCAAATATAAAAAGCGATACGAAAATTCTTGAAGTCGCGTGCAATATGGGAAGGACGATGATTCAGCTGTCGAAAAAATTCGGCTGCAAGATCACCGGTGTGGATCTCGATAAAGATGCGCTCAAAAAAGCGGAAGCAAACATTAAGAAAAATCATCTTGAAGATAAGCTGACGTTGATTCACGGCGATGCGCTCGCGCTGCCGTTTGAAGACGCAAGTTTCGACATCGTCATCAACGAAGCGATGCTGACGATGCTTATCGGCGACAAAAAAGACAAGGCGCTCAAAGAATATTTTCGCGTACTCAAGCCGGGAGGACTGCTTTTAACGCACGACGTCGCTCTCAGGACATCCGATCCCGCCGAGCAAAAAAAACTGAGGAGCGCTTTAAGCAAAGCCATAAACGTGAGCGTTGAGCCGCTCGATGCCGCCGGTTGGGAAGCGCTCTTCCGCAAAAACGGCTTTACCGTTACGCAAAAATGCGGAGATATGACGCTGATGAGCCCGCGCGGCATGATCCACGACGAGGGCCTTGCCGGCGCGCTGAAAATCATACGCAACGCGATGAAAAAAGAAAACAAGGCGATGTTCAAACAAATGTTCCGCTTTTTCAACGGACACAAAAAAGACCTCGCCTACATCTGCAGCTTCGGGACAAAAAATAAAGTATAAGCGGAAATGGAGGAACGGAAACAGCGGCAAAACATGAACGGTGAAAAAAAACGCTCTCTGTTCGGTTCATATCACAACGAACGATCTCCGCAATAGGCCGTTAAAATCTCGTAGACTCTTACTTCGCTTCTTTGACGATGTATATCGTAATATCCCGGATTGAGAAAAAGAAATCACGATTTCAAATGAAATCACAACACGGTCGCTGCCCAACTTTCGTACCTGCGATTTTGCATAAACCACTCTTTTACAAATCCGCTTTTTATTAATTTTATATATATCGCCGTCGAAAATAAATTCGTACTCGTCATATAAAATATTCTTCCCTTTATAAAATCCGTCGCGCACGGCGGTAAAATATGTATCGCAGTTTTCTACAAAGTATTCGGATCTATCGCAAAATGTAATCCCCGGATATCTCCTCATAGAAACGGAAGAATATTTTTATCAACCTTATTAAAAATATCTCCGCTCCTCTTTCCGCTAAAACTCTTCCGCTTCGCTTATAAAACAGCCGACGCATTCGGTCGTATATTTTTCCCGCAGCTTTTTAATAATCGATTTCAGTTCGGCTTCTTCATCTCGTCCGCAATAGATGATGTACATCGTATTGAGCTGCGGCCATACCGAGTCTCCGAGACGCGGATTTCCGTAACCGGCGCCCATCACCGAAGGAATTTTCGTAAAGTGCGATCCGACTTTTCGTTCGGCAAATTCCTGTTGAAAATCTTCTTCCAGCGCCTGAGAAAATATGATCTCCATTCGAACGCGCCGTATTCCGTTTGTTTCGTTCATAACAACTCCGTTTTAATTCTTTTACGATTCGCGAGCACGAAGCAGTTTTCGGTCAAGCTTCCGCTGCCGTCTCGAATTGACGATGTAATACACGGTCGGCATTACAAAGAGCGTCATCAAAGAACCGAAAGTCATACCGCCGAACACCGTCAAACTTATAGGCTGCATGGTCGCCGAACCCTCTCCGGGAAAAAACGCCATAGGCATGAGCGAAATAACGGTCGTGAGCGTACTCATCAAAATCGGGCGCAGACGGTTTTTTGCGGCTTCGATACACGCTTCTTCGAGAGCAAGACCGCGCTTGCGGAGCAGATTCGTATAATCCACAAGGACGATGCCGTTGTTGACGATCGTACCGACCAAAACGAGAAGCCCCATAACGGTGACGACGCTCAAACGCGAAGCGCTTATCGCATAGATCGTAATGACGCCGATAAAGGACAGCGGTATCGTAAACAAAACGATAAACGGATCCATAAAGGATTCGAATTGACTTGCCATGACGATAAACACGAGGATCGACGCCATCATGATAATCAAACCGAAGTTCCGTGCGGCTTCCATCATATCTTCATAGTCGCCTGAAAATCCAATGCGTACATTTTCATCTTTCGGAATATTTTCATTGATAAGCCTTTGTATCTTATCCTGCACTTTATCAAGCGAAAGACCCATGATCGGCTTTGCCGTGATGTGAATGACGCGCGCCTGATTTTGCCGCAAAATCGTAACGGGAGAAGTCGTCTCTTTGTAGTATGCGAAGTTCGAAAGCGGGATGCGCTCTCCCGATGCGTTTACGATCGAAAGCAAATCCAAATCGGCAAGTTTCGTTTTATCTTTTTTCGAAAGCCGCACTATGACATCGATATCGTCGCCGTTGTCGGTATAGCGGCTCGCGGTCGTACCGTTGATGAGCGCAGTCACTTCGCTTCCGACCGTATATACGTTTACTCCCAATTCGTACATACGTTCGCGGTCGAACACCAATTCTACCTGCGGCAGTCCGTCTTCCAAATCGCTTGAAACTTCGGTAACGACATCCTGTGCCTGCTCTTTTAAAAGCTCTTCAAGCTGAGCGCCGATCGTGCGGAGCTTGTTTAAATCATCGCAGCGCACGTTGATGCTGATACCGCCGGTCGACATGCCGTTTTGATTTTGCGCAAAGCTTACCTTTACACCCGGAATTTTATTAAAATATTTTCGAAGCTTCGCCTTTGCCGACTTTTCGTTGTCCCAGCCCTTTTCGCGCTCTTCGGTCGGATAGAGCGTAAACGTCACTGTACCGGTATTCGTTCCCGACGTCGACGAAAATATATCCGTGCCGCCGACCGTCGTTGCCGAATGTTTGACGCCTTTCAATTCCTGCGCAGCCGTCGTTTGAAATCCGCGGAGCGTATCGTCGGTAACTTCAAGCCGAGTTCCTTTCGGCAGTTCGAATTTGACGGAAACGGTATTCGATGCGGGTTCCGGCATAAAAATAAAACCGATGAATTTGACGGCCGCAACGGACAGCACGAACAGAGCAATGAGCGAAAAGATGCACAGCTTCCGATGATATAAAACGAATTTGACGCCGCGCGCATACGCGTCATCAATCAGCGAAAAAAAGTGCGTAAAACGGCGGTTGATTTCGAACCGCACGCCTTCTCCTCTGTCGGTCAGTTTATCGATGCGGAGATACTTCGAACTCAGCACGGGTACAAGAACGATCGCAACGACGAGAGAACACAAAAGCGAAAAGATGATCGTCATCGCAAGGTCGCTGAAAATCTGTCCCATAATGCCGAGCTGACCTTTGAACATAAGCATCGGAAGAAAAATACATACCGACGTAAACGTACTCGCACTGATCGAAAGGATCATCTCTTGAGAGCCGAGCACTGCGGCGACTCGCGGTTTCGCATCTTTTTGCCGATATGCGTATATATTTTCAAGAACGACGATCGAGTTGTCGACGAGCATACCGATGCCGAGCAGCAAACCCGCCATAGAGATCATATTGATCGAAATATTCATAAAATACATGAGGAACAGCGTAATGACGACCGACACGGGGATCGCGAGTCCGATGATGACTGTGCTCTTGATCGAACGCAAAAAGATAAACAGCACGATGACCGCAAGCAGCGCGCCTTGGATGACGGACTTTACGACTTCCGCAATCGTCTGCTCGATGATATCCGTATCGTTCGACGATTCGATGATATCGACGTCGGACGGCAGTTCGACTTTTATAGCCTTGATCGCCTTGCGCACGGCGTGCGCCGCGTTCACGGAATTTTTTCCGCTCTGTTTTTGGATGTTCAGTATAACGCAGGGTGTTCCGTTCAGATAGGCGAGCGTGTTTTCGTCTTTGTAACCTTCGTACACGTCGGCGACGTCGCGCAGGCGGATCGTTGTAATGCGAGGCCTCGCCGATCCCGGAGCGGCCGACGCTTTATACGAAATGACGGTATTTTTCAAATCTTCGATACTCGTATATTTGCCGCTCGTTTTTATCGTATAATTGATATCGCCGCTCGTGATCGTACCGCCGGAACTCTGTACGTTTTGCGAACCAATCATCTGCGCGACGGAAGTGATGGAAAGACCGTACGCTTCGAGCCGGTCGCGCGGTATGTCGACGTTGATCGATTTTTCGCGGCCGCCGACAATCTCGGCAGACGCGACACCGTCGATCTGTTCAAGCCGGGACTGTACGATATCTTTCGCGTATCGGCGGAGTTCTTCGGGCGTTCTGTTCCCCTGCAGCGCGAGCGCCATGATCGGCATGAGCGACGGATCGGCTCTGATCGTCGTAGGCGAAGATGCACCCGTCGGCAGATAACTCCGCACCAAATCGATTTTATCGCGTATTTCGGCGACGGCAGCATCGAGGTTCGTATTGAAATTGAATTCCATAAAGATTAGGCTTAAACCGGACGACGACTGTGATTGCATTTTTTTCAAACCGGTCGCACCGGAAAGCCCGTTTTCCAATATGCGCGTCAAACTCTGCTCGACTTCCTCGGGCCCGGCGTTTTTGTATTCCGTGTAGACGAGCATATACGGCAGCTTCATATTGGGATACATATCGACAGGGAGCTGCGTCGTACAGTAAATGCCGAGTCCGATGAGCGCTATAAACGTCAGCAATACGGTGACGGGCTTATTGACTGAGTATTCCGATAATGTCATTATACGACTTCCTTAATAATTAATAAATTGAATATCGATGCGCAAAACGCTTGAAAAAAACCCGATCTCACTTCAGTTTGCGGCACCGATGATGTTTACCTTTGCGCCGTCGTTTAAGAGCGTCTGCCCTTTTACGACGATTTCATCGCCTGCCGAAAGCCCGCTCGTAATTTCCGTACGGTTGTCGACGGAGATACCTTCCGTTACCGCCAACATTTTTACGACGGCAGCTTTATCGCCTTGCGCCTGAGACGCAATTGCAAAGATATACGGCTTACCCGCCCGCGTGATGACGGCTCCCGACGGGACGACGATCGCGTTTTGTATACTGTCGGTAATGAGGCGGACGCTTCCGTACATGCCGACTTTAATGCGTTCATCCGGCGGAGCAAGATGCAGCTTTACCGCCATCGTCCGCGTCGTCGTATCGAGGACGGGAGACACTTCGACGACCTTTGCCGTAAAGTCGATGCCGGGATAGGCTGCAAACTGCGCGGTTGCCGACTGTCCGCGCCGGATGCGGCTCACAAAGCGCTCCGGAATATTGACACGGATTTCCAAATCGTCGGTATTGCCGATCTGCACGACGGGCATAGTCTGCGAAACCGTCGCGCCGACCGACGGCATGGACGTGATGATCCTTCCGCTTACCGGAGCGCGCACGGGACTTTCGCTGTACGACATGCCGGGTCGGCTCGCATCGACGTATGCGATCACTTGATTTTTTGAAACCGTATCGCCGATGTTCGAAAGCACGCGTGAAATTTTTCCGCTCATATCCGGCAGCACGTCGACCGCCGAAACCGATGCGACGTCCCCTCCGAATTCGAGATATTGATCGAGGTTGCCTTCTTCGATTTTATACGTGTTGACGGCGTAAACGATATCCTCTCCTTCACCGCCGGCAGCAGCCGTATCTTTTTTACAGCCCGCAGCCGAAGCGATTATTAAAACGATCGATGCGATGCGGGCGATTTGTATAAAGCGATTCGAATATTTCATCGAGTTCCTCCGTTTGCCGTTGCTGCGGTATTTTTTATCGTCAAATCCGTATTCAACATTTCTTCGAGATTGAGCATTGCCGTAATATATTGATAGCGCTGATTCGCCAAACCGAGCCGCGCTTGATTGAGCTGCCGTTCCGCATCGCGGAGATCGAGCAGTTCGGTCGTACCGTTTTGATACGAACGCAGCGTCATCGCATACGAACGCTGTGCGAGCTCGACGTTGCGCTGCATCGAAGCGATCTGGCGTTTTGCCTGATCGAGCGTATTGATTGCAGTGTGTACTTCGAGCTTTTGATTTTCCGTAAGCTGTTCGCGCGAGATTTTAAGCTTTTCAAGATTCGCACGAAGGTCTTTCGCTTTTTGGCGGTTCGACGAAAAGGGCAGCATATTCGTGATGTTCCACGCGAGCGTCGCACTGAACGCGCCGTTATCGTTCCAATTATCCTTATCGAACCAATTCGAATCGAAGGCGTCGCGCAGCATCGGCTGGTAATTCCAGTTCAAAGACAGAGCCGGCGAAAAACTTGCAAAATCGAGGGATGAAAGATTATGTTCGAGCGTTTCGATATTATTGTCGAGGGAACGCAGAGCAAGCGACGAATTTCCGTACTTTGCGGTGAGATCGCCTGCGTCCATATCGATGAGAGAGGGATCGATCGACCCCTCAAGCTCAAGCTTCGTACCGGAAGGCATACCGAGCAAAAACACGAACATATCGAGCTGTTGCAAAAGAGACGTTTCAGCCTGCTCCGTTTCGGGAATTTGATTTTCATATTGCACTTGCGCCTGCAAAAGCTGCAGTTCGGGGATCGTTCCGTTCCGATAATTCACCGCCGCCTGCACGCTCCGCCGCCGTGCGTTTTCGAGCGTTTCCCGCTGAATGGCAAGACTGTCCCGCTGCAGCAAAAGAGCGAAAAATAATTTTTTAATATTCGTAATCGTTTTTCGTTCGGTTTGCTCCCGCGTGATTTTTCCGCCTTCGTAACCCGCCTTTGCCGCGCGTATTTGACCGATGTACGCAAGACTCAAATTCACACCCGCGCTTATGTTTCCGACAGCCGCCCAGTGCATGCTTTCCGTTTCCGAAACAGGCGTATACGGCGTCCCAAAAACCGCAGCCCCCATCGCACCGAGTGCATTTGCCTGTTCTATCGAACCGCTGATATCCGTCGTACGGCTGAGCGTTCCCGTCGCCTGAACGTCGGGTAAAAATACGTTCCATGCATTGTCGGATGCACGCTTGGCTATCTCCAAATCGATATCCGCACTTTTGAGTGCGCGGCTGTGGGCACGCGCATAGGCTACCGCTTCATCGATCGTCAGCGTTACCGTCTCAGCGCTTTTGGCAGCGGCGGTCTTTACAGCTGTCGCAGCCGTATCGCCTGCAGCATTTTGCAAAGGCTCACCGACAGGGGAAGCATCGCCGTTTTGAGCGAACGAGCGCAGCACGACGCTAAAAAAAATTAATAATATCGCTTTGTATTTTTTATTGCATATATTCATCTCAGCTCCTAAGTTCATACAAATTATTAACCGCATCCGAAACATCGAACGGCAGAGCTCCGATTCCCGATTCCGTCATCGCGTATATTTTTTTCAATGCGGCAAACATACGCTTGTCCGAAAAACCGAGCCTCCGGCAATGGATAAACATCGTAACGACGAGAGCAAAAAACCAGCCGAGAACGCGTCGAGAGGTCGGGGGTATACCGACATCGGGAAACGAAGCGATAAAACGCTTCCAATAAACCGAATCGTATATTGATGAGAAAATCAATCGCCTCGGACATCGCTTCGATGCGCTTGCCGTTTTTATAGCATTCGATCATCCGCCGTATCGCTTCGGCGATGCCGTCGAACATACGCTCAAACAGCGCCTGACCGAGCGCTTCTTTGTTCGAAAAATGTTTAAAGATAGCCGCTTTGCTGATGCCGACTTTTTGCGCGATCTGCGACAGCGAAATATTCGTAAATACCGGCTTGCGGTAAAACGAAAATGCAGCGTCGATTATTTTGTCCCGCGTTGAAGCGCTTTCCGTCATATAATTCCCGAACAAGTGCGATCAAAAGAAAAGGTTACCGACTGTTCGGTAACTCACGGAACTATAACGAGTTGTTTCAATTTTGTCCAGAGAATTCGAAAAAAATTATCGGGAAGTGTGGAAGGTTTAAATTGAATGTTTAAACGAGCCGCTGAAATAGCGCGGCTCGTTTAACTTCGAGTATTCAAAAGAAAACTCGCGGATATACGCAGTGTTGCAGAAAATATCAGAAGTCCGCAGATGCTGCAATATCGACCGTCAATATCCCAAATCGATACTCCGGGCAATGCTGCGGACTTAACGAAAGCGATCAATCGGCGGTCTTTGCAGCCTTTTTTGCAGTACCGTCGGAGTTATAGAAGATGCCCCGCAAAATCAGCGCAAGGGCGCCGTCGCCGGTTACGTTGCATGCCGTACCGAAGCTGTCCTGCAGCGCAAAAATTGCAATGAGCAATCCCGTACCGATTTCGTTAAAACCGAGAACGCTGATAACGATACCGAGCGATGCCATAACCGTTCCGCCGGGCACACCGGGTGCTCCTACGGCAAATACTCCGAACAGGAATGAAAACAAAACCATCGTTCCGATGGAAGGAACCGAACCGTAGAGCAGCTGGGAAATCGTCATGGCAAAAAATGTTTCGGTTAAAACCGATCCGCACAAGTGCGTCGTCGCGCCGAGCGGAATGGCAAAGTCTACGATATCCGAAGGTAAAGCGCTCGATTTGTGCGCACAGCGCAAAGCGACAGGAAGCGTTGCCGCGCTCGACATCGTACCGACTGCCGTAGCGTATGCCGGACCGTAGTGCTTTACGACTTCAAGCGGATTTTTCTTTGAAACCGCTCCGCCGATAAGATAGAGCAGCGTCATCCAAATAAAATGCCCGATCAATACGATAACGATGACTTTTAAGAATACCGGAAGCTGGCGCGTCAAACTGCCGTTGTATGCGAGTTCGGCAAACGTCGTCGCGATAAAGAACGGCAGCACCGGCACGATAACACGGTTGACGACAGCAAGAACCATTGCCTGTATTTCTTTCAAAAGTTTTTCAACGGTCGCAGCCTTCGTCCAGATAACCGAAATACCCGCCAAAATTGCGAGCAGCAAAGCTGTCATAACCGGCATAATGGGCTGGATATTCAATGCGAATGGAGTTGCCGGCACTTCAAGCAGCGCGGCGGCCTGTGACGGAATGTGCAAAAACGGAATCAGTACATAGCCCGCCACGGTTGAAAACAACGATGCGCCGACGGCGGACGCATACGACATCAGCAAAAACGCACCGAGCATCTTTCCCGCATTTGCTTTCAAATCGCAAATTGCCGGAGCGATAAAACCGAAAATGACGAGCGGAACGGCAAAAAAGATGAGCGATCCGAGCAATTTTTTAATCGTTGCAATAATACCCATAACGGAAGCGGGTACGAACAGTCCCAACAATACGCCGGCAATAATTCCCAAGCCCAGCTGCGGCAAGAGACCTAATTTAAAACCTTCTTTTTTTTCCATAATTTTTAAAATCCTCCTTATTTGCGGCTTCGATTCGGCAATACAGTAAAGAATTCCTATTCCGCAATATAAAACAGTATAAATCCGCTTTTTCGGCTTGTCAAATTTTTTATGTAAAGCCGTACCTTATAAAGGGATAAAATTTTTCCGTTCCGGTCGGCAGATTTTTTTGTTCTTGACACGACGATATAATTAGCATAAGCTAACAATAGGAGCTTCTATGAAAGTTTTGGAAATAAACAAAGCGTTTCGCAAATTCGGCGAAATCCAAATTAAATTCAGATGGTTTTTTTTAATCGCCATGTTCATCATCACGGCGGTCGGGTTTTCGGGTTTAAGAAAATTCGTTGCCGAAGATTCGCAGGAAGATTGGTTCGGCGACAAAGAAAAAATCAAACTCGCAACCGACCGCTTTGAACAAACATTCGGAAACGAAGACGTCATCACGGTTTTGGTTCAGTCAAAAGATATATTCGATTCCGATGTTCTCAACATGATCGACCGGCTCGGAAACGAAATGCTTGAATCGATTCCGTATGCGCGCGAAGTAACATCCGTAGTTGAAGTATCGGTTATAAAAGGAACGGAAGACGGCATGGAAGTCGTCACGCCCTTCAAAAACGGGATCCCCGATACGCACACGGCAGAAGGCAAAGCGGAGATGGATTCCATCAGACAATTTCTCCTGTCTCGCAAAGCGATCGCAAACAAACTCGTTTCCGAAGATGCGACCGAAACGTGGGTCATCCTCAACTTGTACGGTTACGGCGAAGAAGACAATAAAGCGCGCACCGGTATGTATAAAGCCGGCAGAGCGGCGCACAAACTGCTCGACGACCCGAAATGGCAAAGCGACAAATGGAATCTCATCTGTGCGGGAACGCCGTATACCGAATGCGAAGAAAGGGACGTAATGAGGCGGGAAATGTCCCGCAATATCATAAGCGGCTTTATCGCTATGGTCATCTGTTTGATTTTATTCGTCCGGTCACTGAGAGGACTGATCGTACCGGTTTTTTCGACCGTCGGCGGTATCTGCGTCGTATTCGGATTTATGGCGTATTTCGGTATCGTCGCCGATCAAAATATGATGAGCATTCCTATTCTGCTCGGCATGGCGCTGTCGGTCGGTTATTCGATCCACTACATCAATTCATTTAAGCTGCATTTCAGACAGACGGGGCTTCGAAAAGAATCCGTCATCACGTCGGTTGAAGAAACCGGCTGGCCGCTCTTTTTTACCGTCGTTACAACCGCGGCTTCGGTACTTTCGTTTTTAACAACGGATCTTAAGCCGATTCGCTGGATGGGAGCGACAAGCGCCGCAATGGTGTTCGCCGTATATATCTACGTGAGCGTTTTAATTCCGATTTTG
>ERZ772827.1653-NODE-1653-length-11149-cov-2.671444_pt1 | contig 11149 bp, 10 predicted proteins | sample MGYA00580850_ERZ772827 | MGnify/ENA primary metagenome ERZ772827 (study PRJEB29015, sample SAMEA2737950) | human oral metagenome | biome: human oral; feature: human-associated habitat; material: dental | place: China | collected 2145 ...
CGCCGACCTCTTGAATGCCATTCAAGCGCTCTCCCAGCTGAGCTATAACCCCAATCGTCGAAAAGATTTTGGAATTATATCATTTTTATCTTACGAAATTTTGAAATTTGATGAAATAAAATAAAATTTTAAGCAAAAATCAGCTAAAATCTCATTTTTCAAACAAAATGCGGGAATAGCTCAGGGGTAGAGCACAACCTTGCCAAGGTTGGGGTCGCGAGTTCGAATCTCGTTTCCCGCTCCATCGGTTTTAAATTTAGGGAATTTTTGCCCGGGTGGCGGAATGGTAGACGCAAGGGACTTAAAATCCCTCGGTATTTTTTACCGTACCGGTTCAAGTCCGGTTTCGGGCACCATTGACTTTTAGGCGACATAGCCAAGTGGTAAGGCATGAGCCTGCAAAGCTTTGATCCCCGGTTCGAATCCGGGTGTCGCCTCCAAAAATTATAAGGAGAGAAAATGCGTTATTTACTAGTGCTATTATCTGCTGCTTTGTTTATGGTTGGCTGTTCAAATACTTGGCGCGGAGCCAAAGAAGACACTAATAATGCCGTTGAATGGTCAAAGGAAAAAGTCAACAAAGGCGCTTCCTACGTTAAGGAAAAAACCGAATAAATTTGGCTATAATTAGCCAAAATATTTTTGCGGGAGATGGCTGAGCGGTCGAAAGCGGCGGTCTTGAAAACCGTTGAGGTGTGAAAGCCTCCTGGGGTTCGAATCCCTATCTCCCGGCCACGACTATACTATAAATTCATATTTAAATCCCTGTTTTATCGGTATTTTAAGCTACTCAAAAAGTGTAAAAGCTCGTCTCAAAATTTAGACAAAGTCACTTTGTTGCAAAAATTTGCCGTTTTGTTATAGAAACCGGATTTATCTTGGGGCCTCTTTATGACTTCCAAGCCAATAACAAAAATCAAAAATAGACCAAACTATTACTACTTTGATACAGCTATAAACGATAGCAAGAAAACTACCGTTAAATATTGTTTGTTTACGGAATGTTTATACGAAGCCAAGTCGCTTGCTTTGAAGATTAAAAATGCGGTAAATTTAACAGCTCAAAACTACGTAAATAAAAATAAAGTAATAATCTATAATTGATTCTTCATTAAGAAGCCAAATTATAAAAAAGGAAATGGTGCTAAATATCTAAATGCCTCTGAATATACACGCCTTATTGAAGCTATTATGAGAAATTTTTATTGTATCAACTTTTTTGGGTAGCAAGCAAATTTGTGTGCAGCCTAGCAAATCAGGCGACCATAATATCTGGAGATTAGCCACTTTAAAGCCTCAAAAAGACCATAAAATTAACTCAATCAATCTCACATGAAGCATTTATGATTAATGGGCGTCAAAAAGCATGATGTTTATACTTAAACATAAACCAATATTACTATCAAGCCTGCAAGAATTTTCAACTACATATAAATTGCAGTATTTGGGTAGCTTTGCGAGCTTAAATTTGATCGCAAGAAAGCAAAAGCCAAATACCCCTAGCTGCTTGCCCGCAAACAGCCCCAGTATGACGCCTAGCGACACGGGGTGGAAAATCTGCTCCAGTCCGATGCCTTTTAGCGAGATGCCAGCGTTTACGAAGGCAAATACCGGCAGCACGAAAAATGCGACGTAACCGTGCAGGTCGTGCTCGATCTGTTTTAGCATGGAGCCCTCGCCGTCCTTTGCCTTAAGCGGTATGAAAAATGCCGCCACGACGCCAGCTAGCGTCGCATGCACGCCTGATTTTAGCACGCTCACCCAAAGGATAATGCCCAAAATCACGTAGCAGGCTTTTTTATTTACGCCGGCTAAATTTAAAGCCAAAAGCCCTAAAGTAGCCGCTCCAGCAACCATAAACGACATAGCCGAGAGATGTCCGCTGTAAAATATCGCCATTATCAAAATAGCGCAAACGTCGTCGATGATAGATAGCGTCACGAGGAAAATTTTAAGACTCGCCGGCACTCTTTTGCCAAGGATCATGATAAGCCCCAGCGCAAACGCCGTATCCGTCGCAGTCGGGATCGCCCAGCCTTTTAGCGCGAAAGCATCGGCATGGTTAAACGCGTAAAAAACGAGCGCGGGCATGACGATACGGCCGGCCGCACCCACGATAGGCAGCACGATCTGAGCGGGATTTCGCATCTCGCCCTCGACTATCTCGCGCTTTAGCTCAAGCCCCAAAAGAAAGAAAAAAACCGCCATGAGCCCGTCATTTACCCACAAAATAAGCGGCTTTTGCAGGCTAAATTCGCCAAAAACCACGCCCATATTTATGCGTAAAAAAGAGTTGTAAAATCCGCTCAAAAAACCGTTTTGAAATATCATCGCAAAAATCGCGGCAAGGATGAGCAAGATGCCCGAACTAGCCTCGTTTTGGACGAAATTTTTAAAAGAAATATGTTTCAAATTTTAGCCTTAGGATAAAAATAGCGATAAATTCCGGCGATTTTAACATCAAAGGACTAAATGCGCGATAAAAAAGAGATTTTTGCGGGCAAATTTGATAGAGCTTATCAGACTTGCCCGCATTTTAAGCGCTATGAGCGCGGGATGGCGGCCTTGGTGAGTTTTGCAAATTTAACCCCTTTTAGTCCGCCCATTTTTTCCGAAAATTTCTCGATAGACCCTGCTTTACCGCGCAGTATCAGAGTCTCTAGGCAGTTATCGTGATCCACGTGGACGTGAGTCGTGCAGGCGATATGCAGGTTCGCCTTGTGCTCGATGTCCATCATTTTCACGACGAGGTCGTTTTGGTGATGTAGATAAATGAGCGTCAAAACGCCGATAAGATCCTCATCCGCGTCCTTCCAGCTGTCATTTACTATTTTTTCCCTAATCAAATCGCGAGTAAATTCGCTTCTTGAAGCATAGCCCTGAGCGCCTATCTTGCTATCTAGCTCGTCGAGGAGTTGTTTTGGCAACGAGACGCTAAATCTTATGATGTTTTCCACTATCGCCTCCTTAAAGAAATTATTAGTTATTATACATCAGAAAACTTTAATTTAAATTAATGTAAGCGCGATCTGACCGATAGCTACCGAGGAGTCGTTTGACGAAAAGTTCTTATTTATGTAATACTTCTTACCTTTTTGCTTAAGAATTAAAATTACATTTTCAAGCAGGGCTTTATTTTGAAATACTCCGCCTGCGAGCAAGACGTCGTTAGGCTGCGCGCAAGCTACGTCTGCTACGAGCTTTGCCAGCCCTTTTATAAAGCCCGTTGCAGCCGTTTTAGCGTCATCTTTTAAAGCTCTTTTAAAGGCCTCTTTAAAGCAAATTTTGTCACTCCTGATCTCAAACTCGTAGCAGACGTCTAAATTTGCGTCGTAGAGCGCTTCTAAGCTCATTCCCGCCTCGCCCTCGTAGCTGATGCTATCAAGTCCGAGGATCACCGCCGCAAACGCGTCAAATATGCGTCCAAGCGAGCTGGTTTTAACGCAGTTTATTTGCTTTTCGTGCAGGATTTTTAGATTTTTTAGCTTTGCTGGCTCAAATTTAGCCAAAAACGCCTCCGCCTCGCTCTCTAAATCATATTTTAAAATCGCGCCATAAGCTATCTGCCGGATATTTTTCACGCTAGCTTCGCCGCCGATCAGCAAAATTTCGTCAAATTTGCAAACCCGCTCGTACTCTTTGCCGCGCACTTTCAGGATCTCTCCGCCCCAGATACTCCCGTCCGCGCCGTATCCCGTACCGTCAAAGCAAAAGCCCAGATACTCGCGCTTTGCGTCCAGATCGTTTTCTAAAATCACCGAAAGCAAATGTGCATGATGGTGCTGGATTTGTGTGATTTTTGAGCCGAAATTTGCGGCATATTCGCGCGCCCATTTTAGGTTTAAAAAATGCGGGTGCAAATCGGCTACGATCTCGTCGAATTTTAGCTCGTAAATCTCGCTAAAAAGATTGATTAGCGCGCAAAACCGCTCATAGGTAGCGACGTTTTTTAGATCGCCGATATATGGGCTTATCATCAGCTCGCCGTCCTTAAAGATCGCAAACTGATTTTTTAGCTCCGCTCCGACGGCCAAAACGGTCTTTTCGCTCTTAAATTTCGTGCGGATAAATTTGGGATGCACGCCGCGGCTCGTGCGGATAAAGATAGGCTCGCCGCCCGCTACAAACGCGATACTATCGTCGCTTGGCGAGTGTATCTCGCGGTCGTTATCTAGGTAAAAATCTATTACGCTGCCCAGCTTTTCTCGCAGGTCATTTTCGCCATATATGATGGGCTCGCCGGAGACATTGGCCGAGGTAGCGATAACGTCGCCCTCTAGGTACTCAAAAAGCAAAAGATGAACGCCCGTGTAGGGCAAAAATATACCGATTTTATTAAGCCCCGGCGCTAAATTTGACGGAACCGGCGCATCAGACAAGCTTTGCAAAACGACGATCGGTTTTAAATTTGAGCTTAAAAGCCGCTCTTCTTCGGGCGAAATTCGAGCGTATTTTTTAACACGCGCGAGGTCTTTACACATCACGGCAAATGGCTTTTTAGGCCGCTTTTTGCGCTCTCTTAAAAGCCCCACCGTATCATCCTTTAAACGGCACATCAGATGAAATCCGCCAAGCCCCTTTACGGCTAAAATTTTGCCCTCGTTTATGAGACGCGCTGCCTGCTTTGCGCTTTCGTTATCCCGCGCCAAAACCCGCCCGAATTTATCTTTTAGAGCAAGCCTGGGCCCGCAGTTTGGGCATGAGACGGGCTGGGCGTGATAGCGGCGATTTAGCGGATTTTTGTATTCGCCGCCGCAAAATTCGCACATCTTAAACGCGTTCATCGTCGTGTTTGCGCGGTCGTAAGGCAGAGACTTGATAATTGAAAACCTCGGGCCGCAGTTGGTGCAGTTGATAAAAGGATAATGATACCTCGGGTCTGCAGGGTCGTAAAACTCGCGCTCGCAGTCTGCGCAGAGGGCAAAATCAGGCAAGATTGGCGCGTATTTTTTAGCTGATTTTGAGGCGACTATCTGAAAGTCGTCAAATTTGACGCTAGGTAGCTCTGTTTTTCGCATCTCGTCAATGCGAGCGAGACTAGGCAGCTCCTCGTGTAGCGCTTTTTCAAATTTTTCTATCTGCTCCCGTGGGCCGCAAAGCGTTAGCTTTACGCCCTCGTCGTCGTTGTAAATTTCGCCTGCAAGACCGAATTTAAGGGCTAGATTATAAACGAAAGGGCGAAAACCCACACCTTGAACCAGGCCTGAAATTTCATATTTAAAACATCTCTTCAATCAAAAACTCTTTGCTAAATTTGGCGTTTAAACCTGTTTTTAGATGCTTTAACGTCAAATTTGCAAGCGTTTTGTTTTCAAAAAGCGAGCCGCAAAGCAGCGCGTTTCGTACGCTAAAATCCTGCTTTAGTGCGTCCGAAAAATCGCTCAAAAAATAAGCCAGCGACTCGGCGTATCCGTAGCTAAGCAGCCTAGCATCGACGCCTGCGAGCCTAAAGCTCATGCCGCTTCTGGCAAATTTAACGACGTCAAAATGCGTTTTGTTTAGCATTTTAAAATCGAGCCTAGGCCCTTTTGCACCGTTAAAATCGCTCACGTTTTGCAGTAAAATCTCTCCCGCTTTTTGCGCATCGCTATCAAATCCAAGCAGCGCTCCAGCCATACAAAATAGCCCGAAAAAGCCGTTTTGTACGCCAAGCTCGCCGCGCGGCAGGCTAAAGTTTTCGCCGTAATTTTGAAGCAATCTCTCGCCGCCCTCCTCGCGCTTTATCTGCGCATAAAGCTCCTCAAAGCTCGCGGGCAAGGCGAAATTTAAGACGTTAAAATCATCAAATTTGGGGTAAATTTTAACTTCATCGTCTTTAAACCTGCTTAAAAATATCCTAGCTATCCCGCCCTCTTCGTCAAATCCTTTTTTTGCGAGATTAAAAGTGGCTAGATTTTTATCCGCGGCGCCCTCTATCTGGCTCAAATTTGCGCGTGAATAATAAATCCTAGAGCCGCTAAAAATATATCCGTTTTCAAGCACCACGGCCTTAAACGGCGGCTTTTGCGCCTTTAAAGCGATAAAATTTACGCCCGCTTTAAAAAGCTTGTCGCAAAGCGCGTAGATGAAAATGTCCCTCGCCGCGCAGACGTCAAAAAATCTAGGAGAGCTTGGGTGATTGCCGCGGTAAATCGCCGTCGTTTTTAGCGTAACGGCGGGCTTTTCGTAGCTTGCTAGGGCAACCTGCTCGGCTTCGTTTGCGATAAAAATTTTGGGTAAATTTTTAAGGTTTGTCGGCATTAAAAGATTAAAATTTTCGTTTAGTTCGGTAAAATTTGACGCTTCAAATTCGCCGCTAATATCTTTAAATTTAACGCTTTCGCCCGCGCTTAAATTTTTAAAAGCAAACTCCAAAAGCTCGCTAAAATTTATCTTCGTCACGGGAGTAAATTTACCGTCTATAAAAACGCAAACGCCGCTAAAAACACCGTTTTCGCACTCTTTTAGTTCGCCTTTTAAATAGGCGCTAACGACGCATGGCGTGATGTTTGAGAGGGTATTTACGGGCTCGCTTACTTCGCCTTGGGGTAAATTTTCGCTCGCATAAACCTTTGAGCCGCGCAAAAATACGCTGTGAGGCAGCGCGCTAGAAAGTAGATCGGAAAACGCCAAAAGCTCATCTTGCGCGCCTTTGGCGTAAAGCGCCCTTGAATCTCGCTCCTTTTTAATGCTAAATTTTAAACCGCTTTTTTGCGCGTAAAATTTAAGAAAAAACGCGAAATTTTCGATCGCGCCGTCAAACTCGTAAGCTAAAATCATATCGCGCCCTTTTTTGAAAACTCTAAAGCGATGTCTGAAACGCTAAAATTTGCAATCTTTTCGTAGCTAAATCCAAGCCGCGAAAGCTCGTTTAAAAGCGTCTTTTCCATCAAATTTGCCCCCTCTTGCGCCTGCGCGGAGAGCTCAAAGCTCATAGGCTCGATGCGCTTTGGCACGATACCTAAAATTTTCGTCCGAGGCAAATCGCCCGCAAACTCCATGAGCCGCAAGGTCTCTAACATCTCAACCTCGTGCGCGGAGCCGTTCCACGAGACGGCGGGCGGCATCTGCTCGTAACCGAAAAAATACACATCCCCCGTATCGCCGCCCTCGGCGCTGATACAATCAACGACTATCAAAACATCCGCCCAAGCAATAACAGGCGTTAGCGCCATAGCTAGTGTGCCGCCATCGATAAATCTTAGCTCCAAATTTGCGCCGTCTGCGTTAAATTTAGAGTCGTCACAGCGGTCAAAGTCGCCGCTCAAATTTAAGTTTGCGCCTTCTAAATTTGACGAGTCAAATTTATCGTCCAAATTTAAAACGGAGTCAAATTTAGCCCCGTTTTTAGGGCCAAATTTGTAGTTTCGCTCCATCATTTTTACAAAATGCACCCCAACGCCCTCATCGCCAAACATCACGTTGCCGATACCTAGCACCAAAACGCGCATCAGTGCTCGTCTTTTACGTATTTGTAGCCGCTTACGATGGCGTCCATAGCTCCGTTTTTGCCTTTTACGGCGTTAAATACCGCCATATACACGTGCGCCACGACAAAAACCATGATGATCCACATGCAGATGCGGTGTATCGTGCGGACGTTAGCTAGACCTCCCATGAGCTCCTCGCACTGCCTCATCGGCTCGTAAAGTAGCCCGCCAAGCCCCTCGTGATAGACGTGGACATAGAGCACGAGGCCCGTTAGGCAGATCAGAAAAAGCACCAGATAAAAGAAAAAATACGACGCAAACTGAAGCGGGTTATAAACGCCCTTTAGATGCGGGTGCGGGCCCAAAAACAGATAGTATTTTATCTGCGCTATCCAGACTTTTGGATTAAAAAAATCGACGATACTCACGATCTCTTTGCGGCTGTATTTGTCAAATATAAATAGATAGAGCTTGAAAATAAAGCACGCTATCAGGACAAATCCCGCGATCTGATGAGCCGCGCGCCACTTGGCGTTCATAAACAGCACGGGCTGGGTCGTGACCTCGGGACTAACGAAAACATACGATATATAGTATCCGCTCACGACCAAAAAGGTGATGGCAAAAAACCTGATCCAGTGCGTCGCTCTAAGCCCGATGGAAAATTCATACTCGCTTTTGCGGTCAAATTTATGCTCGCTCATAGCCGCTCCTTTCACAAATTCGGGTTGATTTTGTATTCGCCCAGCTGCGTGCCGCGCGCATCCATCACGTGTACGGCGCATGCGATACAAGGATCGTACGAATGTATCTTACGTATGATCTCAAGCGGCTTTGTTAGATCGGCGATCTTTAGCCCGATGAGGCACTCCTCGTAGCTTCCGCGCACGTTTGCGGCGTCTTTTGGCGAGGCGTTCCACGTGCTAGGCACGACTGCTTGCCAGTTGGTTATCACGCCGTCCTTTATACGGCACCAGTGGCTGAGCGCGCCGCGAGGGGCGTTGCCTTGGAAATTTCCTTTATACTCTTTGCCATTATCTATGACGTACTTGGCGCAGGTTTCTTGATCGGTTTTTAGATTTTCTACTAAGCTATTAAAGGCGGTTAGTCCGTGATCGGCTACTAGTTTAGCCTCTAGCATCCTGGTTGCGGTTCTGCCTAGCGTAGAAAATACCGCCTCAAGCGGAAGTCCCGTGTCTTTTAAAAATTTATCCACGATCTTTACCACGCGCTCGTTGCCTTTGGCGTAGTTTATCACGATGCTAGCTATCGGGCCCACCTGCATAGGTTTGCCCTCATAGCGAGGAGCTTTGATCCAGCTATATTTGCCTTTTTCGTCAAAGACTTTAGTATCTACCTCTTTGCCGCTGCCGCCCAATGTTTTCATATCTTTTAGGCCGGTATAGTTTGGCTCGGTCTCGCCGTCGTACGGATGCAGCGGAGCCGGGTTTTTATACCATGCGCGAGTGGCTTCCTCGGTGATCTTATCGCCGTCTACTTCGTAAACCTTACTGATATCGCCGTTTAGGATAGCGCCGCCTTGGATTAGATATTCGTTTCTGCCGACTAAAAACTCGTCGTAAGCGAATAAATTTGACACGCCGATGTCTTTTAGCACGCTAGGCTCGCTGCCGTAGGCTTTAGCAGCCATGACGAGATCTGGATAATACGCCCTGTTAATAAAATCGGCCGTTTCTTGAAATTTGGTTAGGTATTCGCCTAGTCTTGCAGGGTCAAGCAGATCCATAACGCAGGTCACGCCGCCTACGGTTAGGCTTTGCGGGTGCGGGTTTTTGGAGCCAAATATCGCCATCATCTGCGCTACCGTTCTTTGTATCCTTAGACACTCTAAATAGTGCGAAAGTACGATCAAATTTTGCTCCGGCGTAAATTTATAGGTCGGATGTCCCCAGTATGCGTTTGCAAAAGGCCCTAAATTTCCTTTTTTTACGAAGGCTTCGACGCGCTCTTTTACCTCTTTTAGTTTATCTGCGCCGGTCGCATAAGGCGTATCGCAGTATTTAAACGCCTCGTCGCTAGCCTTGTGTACGTCCGCGCTTAGAGCCGAGACCACGTCCGCCCAGTCAAGGCCGTGAAGCTGATAAAAATGCACCACGTGATCGTGCATATAAAGGGCGTTGTTCATCAGCGTACGTGTTAGCTGCGCGTTTAGCGGAGGAACGATGCCTAGCGCGTTCTCGACGGCCATGATGCCCGCGCGGTAGTGCGAAAACGTACAAACGCCGCAAATCCTCTGCATAAAAAATCCAGCATCCCTCGGATCTCGCCCCTTTACGACCTGCTCTATACCGCGCCAAAGCGTCGAGCCCGAGTAGGCTTCTTTGACTACGTTATTTTCATCTACGACGACCTCTATGCGCAGGTGGCCTTCTATCCTGGTTATCGGGTCTATTACTATTCTTTGCTCGCTCATTTTTACGCCTCCTCTTTGTCTTTAGCAAAAATGCTTACCGCGGCGTGCGCTGCTATACCGATACCTGCGAGCGCCAGCACTCCGATGCCGATTTTATCGCTGACGTTATCGGCGCCTAGGCCTAAAACGGTGTTAAACAGCCTATCTGCCATCGGCTCCTCAAAAGGCCCCATCGTATCCCAAAAATCAGGCTCCGAGCAGCCTATGCAGCCGTGACCCGCCTGCACCGGCCAGCTGGTGTGCTGATTAAATCTCTCGCGAGAGCAGTTATTAAACGTATATGGGCCTTTGCAGCCGACTTTATAGAGGCAGTAGCCGTTTTTCGCACCCTCGTCGCCAAAGGTCTGCACGAACTCACCCGCATCAAACCTACCGCGTCTTTCGCAAAGATCGTGGATCCTAAGCCCGTAAGCCCACTTTGGACGGTTAAATACGTCAAGTGCGGGCAAAGTACCGAAAAGTATGTAGTGAAGGACGTTGCCCACGATATTTTTCTCGCTCGGAGGACAGCCCGGGACGTTTATGACCGGTTTTGAGGTTACTTTTGATAGGCCGACGGAATTTGACGGATTTGGCTTTGCGGCTTGTATACCGCCAAAGCTCGAACAGGTACCGATGGCAAATATCGCCGCGGCATTCTGGCTCGCGTGCTTTGCGTGATGAAGGCCGCTAAGACCCAAAGGACCGACCGTTAGATAGTTTTCCGTATCGCCCGTAGGTATGCCGCCCTCGACTAGCAGGATGTATCTGTCTTTGTATTTTTCGATCGCGCTTTCTAGGTTTTCCTCAGCCTGCCAGCCTGCCGCAGCCATCACGGTTTCATGATACTCAAGGCTAATGTAGTCAAAAATCAAGCTATCTATACTCGGCGCATCGGTGCGAAGCAAACTCTCGCTGCATCCCGTGCACTCGGCCATGTGTAGCCATATCACGGGCAGCCTGTCGCTAAGCTCGGCGGCTCTAGCTACGGTCGGCGCCATCGACGCAGGCAGCGCCATAAACGCCGTCATCGCGCCGGCCCATTTCATAAAATCGCGCCTGCTAAATCCGCTTTTCTTTAAAGCTTCGCCGATCGATCCGTTTTTTAGAGTCGGAAGTGCGGCAAGCACGTTAAGCCTTTCGTTTATCCTAACTAGGACGTCATCTTTCATGCTCTCTCCTTGGGTGAAATTTGCATTTTGACATGTTTGATAACAGAGTAAATTTGTCTTTAATCATTATCAAATAGCTTTAAATATTGAAATATTACAACTAAAAATTAAAATTCTATATTTAGTAAAAGTATTAGTTTTTATGATTAAGTATA
>ERZ772827.1655-NODE-1655-length-11145-cov-2.896573_pt1 | contig 11145 bp, 11 predicted proteins | sample MGYA00580850_ERZ772827 | MGnify/ENA primary metagenome ERZ772827 (study PRJEB29015, sample SAMEA2737950) | human oral metagenome | biome: human oral; feature: human-associated habitat; material: dental | place: China | collected 2145 ...
CTGGACGGAATCCATCAACTTTTGCATCTTTAAAGTGTACTAAAACATGTTCTTTTAAATGTTTTAATTCTTCCCCTTCCCTAACTGCTGATACTTCATAAGTAGACTCGTTTAATTTTTTTACTGCCATTTCCTTAATTCCTCCTAAAAATTTTTATTATTTATAATTTAATTAATTAACTTAGTTATTTTACTTAAAATCTTTTATTTTCAGCTCAATAAACAAATCTGAATTAACAGACTTAAATATTGGTGTATAAACTATTTTAAATTTTTTCTTATAAAAATTATTCATCTTTAATTTATGTCCTAAATTATATCCAATTACTGAAATAATACGGTTATTTTTTCTGACAAATCCTTTGAAATGCCGATTATTTATCCCAAATTTTGTTAAATTAAAAAAATTCACATCAGAATCCATAAAATTAGGTTCCTGATTATCCAATCCAAAAGGGGAAAGCCTGTTTATTTCATGTAATTTTCGCTTGTTTAAATTCTCGATATTCAGCCAGGCATCCACATACAATGTTTTTTGGACATTTTCCCTGTTTTTTCTTGCCAGTTTTTGCCGCAAATGTTTTTCAATTTCGCCTAAATATTTTTCCGAAACAAGAAATCCAGCTGCCAAGTCATGCCCTCCAAACCGCTCCAGCTTGTCCGACACACTTTTTAAAATATCAAAAATATTGATTCCTTCGATACTTCTGCAAGATGCTTTTCCATATCCGTTTTTTATTGAAATAAGAATCACTGGAATATTGTACTTTATGGAAATTCTTGAACAAACTACACCAATTACGCCAGAATGCCATTTTCGACTTTTCATAAAAATGTACTTTGGACGTTCCAGACGCTGTATTTTTTCCTCCAGCTCGTTATAAATTTCATTTTCCAGATACCGTCTGATTTTATTCGCACGTTTCATTTCCTCAATTATTGAGAAAAGCTTAAAATCATCTTCCTGAATAAAGAAATTTACAACAATTTTAGAATTATCAATTCTTCCAAGTGCATTAAAAATTGGTGCAATGAAAAATCCTATATCGCTCGTCGTTATATTTCTCGGATTTATTTTCAAATAGTTAATAATATACTTCAAACCTTTTATTTTGGTTTTTTTTAGATTATTTAACCCTTTTTTTATAATAAATCTGTTTTCATCTGTCATCGGCACAACATCTGCAACCGTCCCAATCATTATTATATCCAGATAATCATATAATATTTTTTTATTTGCACCGTATCTTTCATAAACTGCGTCGGCAAGTTTAAATGCTACTCCTGAACCTGACAAAAACTTATTTGGATAAGTTTTACTAGTTTTTGGATTTATTGTAAGAATATCCATTTCTTCACAAACTTCGACTTGTCTATGATGATCTGTTATAATTATATCAATGTCGTTATTTCTCAACATTAATATTTCTTCCCGATTATTAATCGAAGTATCGACTGTTATAAACAATTTTGCTTCCCTTTTTTCCAGAAAAGTCACAAGATGCTTATTTATCTCAATTCCTTCATGAACACGATTTGGGATATAATAATCCACATTTAGTCCCAATTTTCGTAACATTATTACTAGATATGCCACTCCAGAAATTCCATCTACGTCATAATCTCCATAAACTACGATTTTTTCCTTGTTTTCCCCAGCCTGCTGTATTCTTTTCACAACTTTTTCCATATTTTCAAATAAAAATGGATTATGAATATCTTTTTTATCTGAATTTAAAAATTTAGAAACTTTTTCTTTTGTATTAATTCCACGATTCAAAAGAAGTCTTGAAATTAATTTACTTTCACCAAATTCAAAACTTTTAGATGCCAGATATTTTTCATCATAGTTTTTTATTTCCCATTTCATTGCAAGATTAATCGCTTTCTTTTTGTATAGTTGAATTGCCTTAAAATCGAAACTAAACAATTTTCCAAAATATTTTTAATAAATTTAGAAATTTTTGATTTCAAAGCAATTCTATTTATGCTATTCGATACTATCGTTTTCCTTTTTTATTTCATTCAATATCGACGCAATCTTTACTCCATATTCAACACTGTCATCCAAATGAATTCTAACTTCTGGAACAAATCTTATTGACAGCTGCGAACCAATCTGTTTTCTAAAAAAACCTTTTAACTTATTCAAATCTTCAGCGATTTTCTCTCTATTTACGTTATCTTTTAAATCCAGTATTGAAAAAGTCAAGTCAAGATACCGTCCGTCTTTTGTCAGCTCAACCTTGTGAATAGACACAAGATTTTTTATTTTATCATTTTTTACCTCTGTCAAAAGCGTCATTCCGACAATTCTTGATATTTCCTTTTCCAATCCCTTTTTTCTTCTATCATTCATACAATTATCACCTATCTATCCGTTATCTTGGGATTTCTTCCATAATATACGATTCGATAATATCTCCAGCCTTAATGTCATTAAAGTCCTGAATACCGATTCCACATTCTTGTCCCATTACAACTTCCTTAACATCATCCTTAAACCGTTTCAATGAACCTAATTCACCGTCAAAAATAATAATTCCATCACGAATTACACGAATTTTCGAATCTTTCGTAACTTTTCCGTCAACAACAACTGCTCCTGCGATATTTCCAACATTTGATACTTTAAACACTTGCTTAACTTCAATTCTTCCGTAGTAAACTTCCTTAAATTCTGGATCAAGCATTCCTTTCATCGCTTTTTCAATTTCTTCAGTTGCGTGGTAAATTACGTTGTAGTTTCTAATTTCTACTCCAGTTTTTTCGGCAATAATTCTGGCTGGTGTTGTTGGACGTACGTTAAATGCGATTATAATTGCATTTGATGCTTCTGCAAGTTTTACGTCCCCTTCTGTTACAGCTCCTGCACTTCCCTGAATTATGTTAATTACAACTTTTTCTGTATTTAATTTTTCAAGCGATTCACGAAGTGCTTCAACTGATCCTTTTGAATCCGCTCTTATAATACATTTCAATTCTTTTAATTCTTGCTCTTCCAGTTCTTGAGATAAACTTTCCAGTGAAATATGTTTTTTCTTGTTTTGTTCGTTTACTTTTCTTTCCCTGATAAAGTCTTCAACAATTTTCTTAGCCTGTTTATCACTTTCTACACCATACAAAATATCTCCCGCATTTGGAACGACATTAAATCCTGTAATTTCAACTGGCTGTGAAACAATAGCCTTGTTTATTTTTTTACCTCTGTCATCAAGCATTGAACGGACTCTACCATGAGATTCTCCAGCTACGAACACATCTCCAATTTTAAGCGTTCCTTCCTGTACAAGCACATCGGCAACTGCTCCCATTTTTGGATCCAGTCTTGATTCTACAACAACTGCTTTAGGACGTTTGTTTGGATTAGCTTTTAATTCTTCAAGTTCCGCTGTAATTAATATTGTTTCAAGAAGTTCTTCCAAATTAATTTTCTTTTTGGCAGAAATTTCAACAAATTCAGTAGTTCCTCCCCATTCAGGCGACATCAAGCCATATTCAGTCAATTCAGTCCTAACTTTCATAGGATCCGCACCTGGTTTATCAATTTTGTTAATTGCAACAATTATAGGAACGTTGGCTTCTTTAGCGTGAGAAATAGCTTCCACAGTCTGAGGTTTTACCCCATCATCAGCCGCTACAATTAGAATTGAAATATCTGTAATATTCGCTCCTCTTGCCCTCATTTCAGTAAACGCCTCATGCCCTGGAGTATCAATAAACGTGATTCTTTGTCCCTTCCAGTTTACTTGGTAAGCCCCGATTTTTTGCGTAATTCCTCCAGCTTCATCACTCATAATATTTGTATGTCTAAGTGCATCAAGCAATGAAGTTTTCCCGTGGTCAACGTGTCCCATTATTGTAATTACAGGTGCTCTTGTAACAAGTTCAGCTTCCTTATCTTCTTGCTCAAGATGATATTTTTCACCATAACTAACTTCTTCAATTACTTCCTTTTCCACAATTACTTCATAGTCAAGTGCCACTTCTTCAGCTTCCTCAAATGATAAAATTGCATTCGCAGTAAGCAATTTCCCTTCCATAAAGAATTTCTTAATTATGTCAGATACATTGATTCCTAGTTTTTCAGCTAGGTCTTTAATAACAATTTCTTCTCCAATTGTTATCATTCCTATGCTCTCTCCTTCAATTCTGACAATTTCATCTTTGACAGCCTTTTCCTGTTTCTTGTTTTTCTTTTTCTTTTTGTCATCTTTTCTAAAGTCAGAACGAAGTTCTTTTTCCTGCTGTTCCCTGTCTCTTCTATTTTTTTCGTATTTTTTCTTATCGAATTTTCCTTTTCCTTTTCCACCAGCTCTTCCTTTTTCAGCCACTGTAGATGCTGGAATTTCCGATTGTGTCTCTTTTTTATTTGAAAAGTTTCGGTTGTCTCGTCTAAAGTCATCTCTATCCCTGTTAAATCCGCCTCTATCAGAAAAATTACGGTTGTCTTGTCTGTCTCTAAAGTTTCTTCCACCACTTTGATTATCTCTATCTCTGTTTTGGAATCCTCTGTTATCTCGATTCTCTCTATTGTCCCGAGATTGATTATTTCCATCTTTATTAAAATTTCTATTATCTCGTCTGAAATTATCTCTTCCATCTTTTCTGAAGTTATCTCTGTTTCGGTTGTCTCGTCCTTGATTATCCCTGTTTTGGTAATTTCTTCCGCTGTTTTCACGATTATCTCTGTTTTCTCTATTTTGAAAATTTTGCTTTTCTTTGTTTACATCATTCATTTTATTATTTTGACTACTCAAATTAGCTTTCATCTCCATTTTCTTTTGATTTTCTTTTTTATCAAATTTATTTGACTGTTCAAATTTTTGATTTTGCTTATTATCTAAATTTTTTTCTGAATTTAGTTTACTATTTTTGTTTAATGGCTGTTTTGCATTTTTTTTGTAATTTTCATTATTTTTATTTTGTTTAGCATTATTTTTTTGAATGTTTGAATGGTTGCTTACCTTCGGTGTACTATTTTCCTTGGTTTTCATTTCATTTTTATTCAAATTTTCAGGTTTGCTTTTATTACTGTTATTTTGATTACTTTGGATATTTTTTTGAAGATTTTTTCTAATTAAAGATTCTTCTTCACTGCTTAATACATTCATATGATGTTTTTTACCTGTTACACCGATTTTAGCAATATCCTCAATAAACTTAGCAGTTCCGCTATAACCTAATTCTTTTGCCAATTCATGTATTTTCATCCATTCATCACCTCCACTTTGCTTAATATTCCTTTTATTACTTTCTTGTCAAAAATACCGACAACGTTTACATCTCTTGAAAAAAGTTCTATTAATTCAGCTTTTTTTTCAATAAATACAATTTTAAAATTAAATTCCTCACTTAATTTTTTAAATTCTTCAATATATTTGGACTTTATATCTTTTGGAATAACTACAAGTTTTATCTTTTCCCGCTTTATTCCGTCAATAGTTTCATCTATTCCAAACATAAAGTATTCAGAATTTTTCATCGGTCTTAAAATATCAATTATACTTTTCTTTTGCTTTTTCATTTCCTCCAGCATTTTCACAAGCTGTTCCATATCAATGTTGTATTTCTTATGCTTTGACAACTTTTCAATACATTGAACCGTTTTACATACGTAAAATCCTCTTGCCTGTATTTTCATTTCTTTATCAAAAACATATTTTCCATCTTGTTCAGCTATACGGAAAAATTCAGGCTTTTCACCTTTTTTTCGACAGCAAATACACATTCTTTCAGGTATTTTCATTTCTTTATCTTTTAATGTATCCAAACTCTCTAATCATCTCCTTGTTTGATACTTTTTCAATACTTATCTTTTATAATTTTTTTACAAATTTCAGTCTTCCTCGTGAAGTCCAGCAAATGCACTTTCCTCTTCATAATCTTCATCCGTTTCATCAGAAATTTGGGCTTCATCAGCATTGTCGATATTTTCAAATTCAGATTCTTCCAAATCACTTTCAACTGAATTATGAAATGCACTTTCTTCTTCCAATTCGTATTCATCATTTTGCTCTATTTCAAAAGGCTCTGTATGAATGTCAATTTTCACTCCGCAAAGTCTTGCTGCAAGTCTTGAATTTTGACCTTTTTTACCTATCGCAAGTGACAACTGGTTTTCAGCAACTAAAACTTTTGCTATTTTTGTATTTTCCTCTTCTCCTTCAACAATTTCCACAAGCAAAACTTCTGCAGGATTTAAGGCATTTTTTACAAACTCCCTTATATCTTCGTTCCAAAGCACAATGTCAATTTTTTCTCCACGCAGCTCGTCAATAATATTCTGTATTCTCATTCCATTACGTCCGATACACGCACCTTTTACATCCAGATTTTCATCTTCCGAATAAACTGCCACTTTTGCACGGCTTCCAGCTTCCCTTGCTATATTTTTTATTTCAATTATTTTTTCTTCAATTTCAGGAACTTCCAATTCCAGCAAGCCACGAAGCAATTCTTCAGATTTTCTTGAAACAAAAGTTTTTGTAAACTTAGTTGATTCCTCCACATTTCCAACGTAAATTTTAACTCTTTCATTTTGTACAAAATTATCCGTTGGCGATAATTCCTTAAATGGCACAATCGCTTCAAGCCCGTTTATATCAATATATAAATTCCCCTTTTCATCGGTTTTTCTAACATTTGCTGATACAATTGAATTTTCAATTTCCTTAAATTTGTTAAAAATATTTCTTTTTTCACATTCCCTAACTTTCTGCACAACAATCTGTTTTGCATTCTGAATTGCATTTCTCTTAAAACTTTCTGCATTAATTTCCAAATCCAGAATATCTCCCAGCTTAGCACGTTTTTTCACAGAAATTGCATCTTCTAGGCTAATTTCCTCATCTGGATTTTCCACATTTTCTACAATTAGTCTTTGTGAAAATACTTTTACATCTCCACTGTTCCTATTAATTGTTACTTTTACATTGTCCTTTTCGCCATAGTTTTTTTTATATGCCGCAAGCAATGCAGTTTCTATAGTTTCAAGTAATTCTTCCTTTAATATTCCTTTTTCTTTTTCAAGCTCATCAAGTGCTTCCAAAAAGATTTTCTGATCTCTTCCTCTCATTAGTTCTCCTCACCGTTTAATACACCATTTGGTATTTCATATATCAAATTCGCCTTCTTTAATTTCAAAAGCGGTATTTCCACAACTTTCCCCAAATTCTCATCCAAAAGGAAAATCGTATCATTTTCAAATTTTTCAAGTTTTCCTAAAAATTTCTTTGCCCCATCAATATTGCTTTTTGCCTGAACATTGATTTTCTCCCCCAAGAATCTCAAAAAATCCTTAGGCTTCTTCAATCTACGCTCAACCCCTGGAGTAGAAACCTCCAAAAAAAACTTCTCATCTATCAGGTCATCAGCAACCCCGTCAATCTCACGGCTAAAATCAATACAATCATCAAGTGTAGTAGTCCCGTCCAGTTTCTCCACATACACTCTCAAATAATTATACCCGCCATCCCTGACATATTCCAAATCCGCCAATTCCAGCTTCATCTCTTTTAAATGCAATTCGATTCTCTTCTCAAACTCATTTAAAATCTGCTCCATAAAATTACACCTCATATCTAAAACTAAAGAGTGGGCTAACCCACTCTCTACCTAAAATTATTTTCTGTAACTATAATAACACATTTTCACTTTTTTTTCAACCCCCTATTTTATTTCCAAACAAAAAAACAACCTTATAAAAAAGTTGTTATTTTTTAAACCTTGTTTTAATGGATAACTTACTTTAACAGAAAAGAAATGAAACTCTTATTATAGTTATGCCAGAATGGTTTCAATCCTTGTTTTAATGGATAACTTACTTTAACCCGTACTTTTGAGAAAACCCTTTATTTATCGGTGTTACAGAATTTTTTTCAGACATTAAAATCATATTTTTTTGCTTGATTTTTATCATTTTTTGCTGCTTTTTTGGCATTTTCCGTAACTCCTAATGTGCATGTTTATTGGCTTTGAATGGATTTTTCTCTGCTTTTTTAATTTTTAGTAGTGGTAGGAATTTTTACTACGAACTTATTGTACCACATTTTTTTTATTTTTCAAAATTTTTTTTAAATTATAATGACAAATGTATGAATATTTTAAGCTGTAAAAGACAAGTTTGTTGTTTTTTTATAGTATCTATGATAAAATGAAAAATAATACGAAATAGCAGAAAGGTAGTAGAATGAAAGTATATTTGGAATTGTTCTGGATTTTTTTTAAGATAGGTACATTTACTCTTGGTGGAGGATATGCTATGGTTCCGCTAATACAGAATGAAATTGTGAATAAGAAAAAATGGATTGAGGAAGAGGAGTTTGTAAAACTTTTAGCACTTGCTCAATCTTCACCAGGCGCATTGGCTGTAAATGTTTCAGTTTTTGTGGGATATAAGATGAAAAGAATGTTAGGGCTTATAACCACAGTTTTGGGAGCGACATTACCGTCATTCATAATTATTCTTATTATAGCTTCATTATTTAGCAACATACAGGACAATATATATGTGATAAAGGCTTTTAAGGCAATAAGGCCGATGGTGGTTGCATTAATTGCAGCAAGTGTTTATACAATTGGGAAATCGGCTAAAATTAATAAAAAAACGTTATGGATTGTTATTTTAGTGGCAGCAATGGTGGCTTTTCTTAAATTTCCGCCTATTGTTATGATTATTTTAGGCGCTTTTTTAGGAAATGCTTGGATGATTTGGAGGAAAAATAAATGAATTTAGCAATATTATTGATATTATTTTTTGTATTTTTTAAAATAGGGCTATTCAGTTTTGGCGGCGGATATGCAATTTTACCGCTTATTCAGGCTGATGTTGTAGATTTACATAAATGGGTGAATGTACAGCAATTTACAGATATTGTGGCAATTTCACAAGTAACGCCGGGACCAATTTCATTGAATGCCGCAACTTATGTGGGTTATCTGATTGGCAATAAGGCAGGATTCTGGGACGCGTTTATAATGGGCACAGCTGCAACATTGGGATTAATTCTCCCGTCAGTTATTATAATGACAATTTTTAGTAAATTTTATTTAAAATTTCAAGACAACAAATATATGGACAATGCGTTTACAGGTTTAAAAATTGTTGTTGTCGGACTGATTCTAGCGGCTGCGATAATGCTAGTGGATAAAAACAACTTTATAGACTGGAAAAGTGTAGTGATATTTGTTGTTTCAGTGGCACTTGTGCTGAAATGGAAAGTAAGTCCAATATTACTCACAGTAATTGCGGCAATTGCGGGAATAATAATTTATTAAATAAATTTACTTTTGGAAAAAAATTACTTGAATAAATGTTTGTGATAAAAAACAAGATTGTAGAAGGAAAAGAGGAAAATTATGAAAAAAAAATACATTATTGTAATGCTAATACTAATTTTAATGTTAAGTTGTGGAAAAAAGAAGAAAAGAAATAATGATGTAAAATCTAAAGCGACAATTGAACAAAAGGAAAACAACAGAATAAAGGAATTGACAGAAAAGGCTCGAAAAGGAGATGTGGAAGCGCAAACTCAACTTGGAGAAGCCTATCTTCATGGAATTGATACAAAAATTGATTACAAAAAAGCTATGGAATGGAGTAAAAAAGCCGCTGCAAAAGGAAGTTCTCGTGCAATGACGAATGTTGGAATCCTTTATTTTGAAGGATTTGGCGTAAAAAAAGATTATAAACAGGCATACAAATTATTTTCAGATGGAGTAGATGGTGGAGATATGAAAGCTCTAAAATATTTAGGGACAATGTATGAAAAAGGATTAGGAGTAGAAAAAAGTTTTGACAGCGCTGCATTTTACTATGAAATGGCAGATAGTAGCGGTGATTTAACTGTACGGTACAATTTGGGTAAAATTTACGAAATGGCAGGAGATTATGCAAAAGCGGTGGAACTTTATCAAAAAACTGATGGCAGAATGGATCAAGTTACAGCTCCAATGTATGAAGCATTAGGAGACTTATACGTAAATGGTAAAGGTGTCAGAAAAAATCTAAAGGAAGCTAGTGAATGGTATGAAAAAGCATCAAAATCTGGAAGTCAGCAAGCTAAAAATAAACTGGATAAATTAAAATAAATTTAAGATTATGAAATTTTTTATGGATAAATTTTCTAAAGAATACTGTTTACTAAACTTATTATTTATGATAAAATAAATTAAGAAAAATAAGTATAGAATTTGGGAATTTTTTTAATGAAAATAGAGAAAGGAGAAAGCTACTTGTAAAACAGTCTAAAAGTGGAAAATATGACTGTCGGTTTAATTGAAAGAAGCCTAGTAGCAGTGGGAAATAATGTTAGAAACATTAATTTTTAGAGAAATAAGATATAATGGGAATAATGAGCAGCTTTTAAAAGAAAATTTATCTAAAATCAAAGATAATCCTGATGATACAGAAGTATTACAAACGCTGGCATCTATTTACCATGCATTAAAAGAAAATGACAAAGCGATCGAAATTTATGAAAAATTGGTAAAATTAGAACCTGAAAAAAGTGAAAATTGGGCATTTTTAGGTTATTTGTATTATGAAAACGAAGATCTTGAAAAAGCTGAAGAAAATTTCAATAGAGCGTTGGATGACAATATGGATGAGCCGTTTGTGTTATTCCTTTTAGGAAATATATATTCGAGAAAAGGTAGAATAGCTGAAGCGGTTAATTGTTATGATCTTGCAATATTTTTAGATTTTGACATGTATATCGCACATATTGATTTTGCTAGAAAATACGAGCATATGGGACGTCATGAAAAAGCGCTTGAAGAATACAGGGCTGCCTTTAGAATTGATCCAAGAGACGAAGGGCTTATTGAAAAAATAGACTATATTGAGAATAAATGTAAAAATACAAAAGAAAAGAAAAAAAATGGAATTTTAAATTTTGCAACAGCAAATTTAGGAATTGTCTAAAATTAAACTAAATATTTATAATTTAAAATACAATTTTATTTTAGAAAGTTGTCTTAAAATAAGTAAAGAATTTCTTATCCATAGCAACTTTCTATTATTTTATTTTTAAATATTTAATCAAGTCATTTTCTAAATTTTTATTTTAGATTTTTTTATTAGGCTGTGTCTGAAAACTCAAAATCTATGTTATTTTTAATGTTTTTTTGATTTTATAAATT
>ERZ772827.1656-NODE-1656-length-11142-cov-5.787589_pt1 | contig 11142 bp, 8 predicted proteins | sample MGYA00580850_ERZ772827 | MGnify/ENA primary metagenome ERZ772827 (study PRJEB29015, sample SAMEA2737950) | human oral metagenome | biome: human oral; feature: human-associated habitat; material: dental | place: China | collected 2145 ...
AAGGCGGCGAGCCGCAGACAGTAAAGATAGTACGGCAAGGCGAGCCAACGCTGTACTAGTTTAAATTTAATCCACTATATATGGAGCGGATGCCTGCCGGAATGGGCAGACTGTCTGCTTGGAATGTTCTACCCATGAGCTTTAAGGCCGGATGGCAGGCTACCTGAAAAGCCGTTTGCGCAATTTTCAGGTAGCCTGAGGTTTGGAGGCTACCTGAAAGCCTACGCATCAAACAGGCAAAAGCAAACTCCCCAATCTTGCGGATTGGGGAGTTTTAATCTGGCGGAGTAGGAGGGATTCGAACCCTCGATACAGGTTTTAGCCCATATGCACCCTTAGCAGGGGTGTGCCTTCAGCCTCTCAGCCACTACTCCGTGTTCGGAACGGCGGATAATATAGGAAGCGTGCCCAAAAGGCAAGATATTTTGCGCCAAGGGGAGATATTTCAGTTTGATGGGGTTGAAGCGTAAAGATTTTTATTTGGCAGGGCGGTAGGCAGTTTGCAACGGATGAGCGGCGTAAATGCGAACCAGCCTGCCGTTTTATTACTATTTGCTATAATATGCAAAGAAATGTTTTGTTAGTTTAACGAGCTATTGCGGTTTGGGAATGGCGTGTGCCAACAGGCAGATTCCCCGGCCGCAACGGATAGATCAATATGAAACGATTGGGTTTGAAGCTCAGCAGCGGCATCGGTAGGGCGCTTTCGCACAAAATCAAGCAGACTCAGCGCCTGTCGCGCAAAACGGCGGCGGTGGTTTTGCTGTTGATGGGGGCGGCTTTGGTGTCGCTGGTATCGCTGGGTTTTGCCAGGCTGGCGGATTACGCGCTGCATCTGAACCGCGATTGGTCGCGGCAGTATCCGCTGGCGGCGTTTGCGGTGCTGCCGGCGGCGATGATGCTGATTGTGTGGTTCACGCGCCGTTATGCGCCCTATACGGCGGGCAGCGGGATTCCGCAGGTGCTGGCCATGCTGTCGATGCCGAAAGTGAAGGGCGGCAACCGTTTGGTGGCCTTGGGGCGCACGGTTTGGAAAATCCCGCTCACGTTTTTGGGCATGCTGGCCGGTGCTTCCATCGGGCGAGAAGGGCCTTCGGTTCAGGTGGGTGCGGCGGTGATGCTGGCCTGGGGTTCTTGGTGCAAACGCTACAATTTGGCATTCAAGCGCTTGCAAGACAAGGAATTGCTGGCGGCCGGTGCGGCGGGCGGTTTGGCGGCGGCATTCAATGCGCCGCTGGCCGGGGTGATTTTTGCGATTGAGGAGCTGGGGCGTTCGGTGTCGCTGCATTGGGAGCGGCAGATTTTTATCGGCGTGCTGGCTTCGGGCTTCTTTTTGGTGGCGATTGAGGGCAACAGCACTTATTTTCATGGCTTTCATGCCGGGCAGCCGGCGGAGCACATGCTGCGCTGGGCTTTGCTGTGTGCCGTGGTGTGCGGCGTGGCGGGCGGGCTGTTTGCGCGTTTTTTAAGCAAGGGCGCAACTTGGCTGGCGTTGCCGCAATGGCGCAATTGGATGCGCCGCCACCCGATTTGGCTGGCGGGCGTGTTTGGCTTAATGCTGGCCGCCTTGGGCGTGCTGTTTGACGGGCAAACCTATGGCACGGGCTATGATGTGGCGGCAGCCGCGCTGCACGGGCAGACGGATTTGGCCTACGGCCTGGCCGGGGCGAAGTGGGCGGCCACGGTGCTTTCCTATTGGGCAGGTATTCCGGGTGGGATTTTCACACCTTCGCTGGCCATCGGCGCGCTCTTGGGCGTACACATCGCACAAATTGCCGGTGCGGAAGCCCCGGCGGCGATTTTGGCCTTGCTGTGTATGGCTGCGTTTTTGGCGGCGGCCACGCAGGCGCCGCTCACGGCCAGCGTGGTGGTGATGGAAATGACGGGCAGCCAGTCGCTGCTGTTTTGGATGCTGGTGTCGTCGATTGCCGCTTCGGTGATTGCCCGCCAGTTTTGCCCGCAGCCGTTCTATCATTTCGCGGCGGGGCGTTTCCGCCAGCGCGTGCGCGAGGAGCTGCTGCGGGAAGGGGAGGCACGGCAGGCGGAAACGGCGGCAAAGTAATGCTAGAGGCTACCTGAAAAGTGTTTTGCTTGGTTTTCAGGTAGCCTTTATTTGGCCGTATCGAAGGATTTTTTGGGCATACCAAGCCATCTGGCCGGTGCTGTTTGGAATGTTTTAACGGGCTGTCGGGTTATTCAAGCCGATATGCTTTTTGTGTGGGCAAAGAGTTGTCTGCGCCGCGGGCATGTAAAGAGGCTACCTGAAAAATCTGATGCTCCAGATTTTCAGGTAGCCTTTTTTAAGGGCGCTTGGGTTTAGCGGTCAAAAACGGGTTTGGTGCCCATGAATACTTGGCTGCTGTATTCGCATTGTTCGGTGTCACATTTCGGCATGGTAACCGTGAGGGTGTAGCTGCCGGTGCGGTTGGCACGCCAGCCGAACATGGGAGAATCATCGTCGTCGCTATCTTCTTTAATCACGCGGCCATCGGCGGCTTTGAGGGTGAGGTCAATGTCGTTGCAAAAGTAGTCGCAATCGGCAAAGAAGCTGTAGTATTTGCCTGCGGTGAGCTGCACTTGGTGGCTGCGATTTTGCTCTTTGGCAGCACGGCCGTTAAACAGATGAACTTGGCGGGCTTGGGCATCTTTTCTACGCACGATGTCACGGTTCATTTTTTGGGCTTCAGGCAGCCATGGGCCGTTTTCAAAGGCTTGGATACTGTAGGCGCAGCCGGAGGAGGCTTCGCATTTGGTCATGTTGGCGGTTAGGGTGTAGGTACCGCTGGTTGCAATAGCGCTGTTGATAATGGGGTTATCGTCGTCGTCGTTATCTTCTTTGATGGTTTTGCCGTTGCTATCGGTCAGCTTGAGGTCGATGTCGGAGCATTGACGGTCGCAGTCGGCAAAGAATGTATAGGATTTGCCGGCTTGGAGCTGGATAGTGTGGTTTTGGCTGCGGTTTTGTGCCAGATTGCCGTTGAACAGCTGGAGTTCTCGCGCATCGCTACTCCGTTGACGCACGATTTCACGGTTGATTCTTTGTGCTTCGGGCAGCCAGTCATCGGACTGTGCGGGTGTGGCGAAGACGGGGGCGGCAGCCATCAGAGCGGTGATGGCGGCGAGAGTAAATTTCTGCATGGAATGCTCCTTTTGGTTAAAAAAGTAATAAAAGGGAAACAACGGGCAGATTATAGCCAATGTGCCTGGGTTTAACTAATCTTTTCTGATGTTAAGGTCTGTTGGCAACTACTGGTTTCCGCGTCTTTTCACCCCAAAGACGGCATCTTCCACGTTGAAAATCCTCGCAAGGTGCCCAACCTTACTGCGGTTTCCGACTTGAATCTGCTGCCTTGGGGGCAAAAATCCGCTTGGAAAAGCAGCGGTCAACAGCTCCCACTCAGGCTACCTGAAAAACCATCTTCAGGTAGCCTGATTGGGGCTTAGCGTGCCGGTTCGGCTTGCAGGAGGACATGCTGCCTGCGGTCGAGCAGTTCCAGCTTATTGCCGTTGATGCGATAGGCGGCGGTGCGGGAAAAGGCGGCTGAGAGCCGTTCTTCCTGCGCCTGAACGTTCGGCGGGCAGAGCATCAGCGTGGTGGCGAGCTCGCCGATTTTCAGGGTTTGGCCTTGTTGGCTGAAGTGGCCGGATAGGGAGTTGCAGCCGAACGAGGCATTCACGCGATTGTTGGCGTTGAATGCCAACGACCCGTTGGCGGCGTGGCGGCCGATGCGGGTGATGCGCCAGCCGTGGTGGGAAAGTTCGGTTGCAGGTGCATTGGGCACTGTGGCAACAGGCTGCGCCATGGGGGCAGGCTGCTCAGGGGCGGTGGGCGGCGGCGGGGCGCTGTCGGCCGGATTGGGGCGGGCGGCACAGGCGGCAAGTAGGAAGGCGACGAGATAAATCGGTTTCATCGTGTGAGCTCCTATCGGGTTGAAAACCATTTAATACAATGCTTTGTATTCTACACCAGGAGATGCGGCCGGGGTGTTGATATAAGGCAATGGGGCGGGCATTTATAGCGGCTTGAAAAGGAATGCTGCTGCGCATTGGTTTGCTTTGCCGTGCTGCGTATATGCCGCTTTGCCCTACTTTTTTATTCCGCTATATTTTGGGAAATGTGGCGTGGGCTGCATCAACGTAAAAGGCTACCTGAAAATTTTCAGGTAGCCTTTGTTTGCTTGCCTAATCCGCTTAGTGCTCAATCGGTTTGGCCGGGCGGGTGGCGGCTTGGCCTAGGGCGGCGCGCCATTGTTGCGGGGCTTTCACCAGTTCCAAAGCGCGGCGCAGTTGGTCGTCTTTGGCCGGATTGGGTTTGTAGCGGGTGGCGGGGTTGTTGTCGGCCTCGTCTTTGGCGGCGGGCTCGGAGGCGGCTTTGTTTTCGGCGCTGTGGCTGTTCAGCGCGCGGCCGCGCACTTCGTTGCCGCCGTTGGGGTTGCTCAGGTGGCCGGAGAGGTCGGCTTCGCGGCTTTCATAACGGCGGGTTTTATCGGCCACTTCCACATCGGGCACGATGCCTTGGGCTTGGATGGATCGGCCGTTAGGGGTGTAGTAGAGCTGGGTGGTGATTCTCAGCGCGCCGCCGTTGGAAAGGGGCATCACGGATTGTACGGAGCCTTTGCCGAAGCTTTGCGTGCCCACAATCACGGCGCGTTTGTGGTCTTGCAGGGCACCGGCCACGATTTCGGAGGCGGAGGCGGAACCGGAGTTAATCAACACGGTGATGGGGATGGTTTTAAATTCGGCAGGCAGGCCGGCAAGCGGGTCTTTGCTGCTGCCGATTTGGTAGTCGGCGGGCTGGGCTTTGAGGTTCATGTTTTCTTTGCCGTCGCGGCCTTTGGTGCTCACCACGAGCTGCCCGTTTTGCAGGAAGGCGGCAGATACGCCCACGGCGCCGTTGAGCAGGCCGCCGGGGTCGTCGCGCAGGTCGATGATCAGGCCTTTGAGCGGGCCGCCGTTGGTTTGGTGCATGGCTTGCAGTGCCTCGGTCATGGCGGGCACGGTGCGCTCTTGGAATTGGCTGATGCGCAGGTAGCCGTAGCCGGGCTCGATGATGTCGTGGCGCACGCTGCGCACTTTAATCACGGCGCGGGTGAGGGTAACCACGATGGGCTGGGGCGCGTCTTTGCGGGTGAGGGTGAGGGTGATTTTGGTGCCCGGCTCGCCGCGCATACGCTTCACGGCATCGTTTACGCTCATGCCGCGGGTGGAGGCATCATCGATTTTGATGATGTAGTCGCCGCTTTGGATACCGGCGCGTTCGGCGGGGGTGTCTTCAATCGGTGAGACCACTTTTACGAAGCCGTCTTCACTGCCCACTTCCATGCCCAAGCCGCCGAATTCGCCTTTGGTGGATTCCTGCATATCGGCGTAGTCTTTGAGGTTCATATACTCGGAGTGCGGGTCGAGGTTGGAAACCATGCCTTTGAGCGCGCCTTCGAGGATTTCGTCGTCGGTTTTGTCTTGATAGTAGTTGGCTTTCACCTGGCTGTACACTTCGGCCATGGTGCGCAGTGAATCTACCGGCAGGGGCTGCTGGCTGCGGGTTTCGGCAAAGCTCTGCATGCTCAGGCTCACGGCGATGCCGCTGAAGGTGCCCAGGGTGTAGAGGGCGATTTTTTTGAAGGTGTTGTTGGACATAATGGGTGTTTGTCTTTCGGGTTTTGTTAATTTGAGCCCGGATCATCGGCGGTGGCGGTAGCTGTGTTTTTTCAGGTAGCCTGCCGTGTGGCTCGAAAGGCTGAACTTTAGGCAAATTTGCTTGTTCCAGCAAGGGGGTGGGGGAAAATAAATGTTAAACGGGGTGGGGATGGGTTGTTGGGGGGGGAGATGGATGGCAAGGCTGGCTGGAAAATACGGCGGGTGTTGGCGCTATATTTTCAGGTAGCCTTTGATGCGAATTAAAGGCTACCTGAAATTTTCGCTCACCGGTTTGGCTAGTTTACCCATGAGGCGGGGTTCATGGCTTGGTTGCGGTAGCGGATTTCAAAGTAGAGGCCGTTTTCGCCGTCGGGAAGGCTGCCGCTGCGGCCGATGGTTTGGCGGGCGGATACGCGACTGCCGGCGCCGGCGCTGATTTGGGAGAGGCCGGTGTAGATGCTGAGGTAGCCGCTGCCGTGGTCGACGATAACGGTGTTGCCGTAGCCTTGCAGGGGGGCGGCGTAGGCGACTTCGCCTTCGGCGATGCTGCGCACGGCGGTGGGCGGGGTGCTGATGAAGAGGCCTTTCCAGGTGCCGCCGCCGGGGCGGGCTTGGCCGAAGCGGCCGCTGATGCTGCCGCTGGCGGGGCGTTGCAGGCGGCCTTGCATGCGGCTGAAGCCTTGGCTTTGCGGCTCTTGGACCTCGGGGGCTTCGAGGGCGAGGTCTTCGGCGGTGAGGGTGTTGCGGTTGGGGTTTTCTGGTATTGGGGTGTCGTGTTGACGGACTTCGTTACGTTCGCTTTCAGGTAGCCTTTGCTGACGTGGGGTGGGTTTGTTGCCGTTTTGGGCTTGTTGGGCTTGCTGCTGGCGGCGTTGGCGCAGGGCTTGGGCTCGGCGCTGGCGTTCGGCTTCCTGCCGTTGGGCGGAGCGGCGGCTGAGGCTGGCGATGAGGCCGTTGAGGCGGCTTTCGTTTTGGCGCAGGGTTTGCAGCTTGGCGGTTTCGCGGCTGATGTCTTGCTCGAGGCTTTGCTGTTGGCGTTGCTGCTGCTGTTGCTGGCGGCCGAGGCGGGCGGCGGTGGTTTGCTGTTGGCGTTTGAGGGCGTCGAGCCGCTTCAGCTGCTCGTTGATACTGTCTTGCTGCTGTTTGAGCTCTTGGCGGTTGTGTTGCAGCTGGGTGAGGGCTTGGGTGTTGGCTTGGTTGAGGTGGCGCAGGTATTCGAGGTGGCGGCCTTTCTGCTGGGGGTCGGCGTTTTGCAGGAACAGGGTTACGGCGTTGGGCTGCTGGTTGCGATAACGGCTGTTGAGCAGGCGGGCGGCTTGGGCTTGGGTGTTTTGGATGCGGGTTTGCAGGCTGTCGAGCTTGGCCTGCATGGCTTGCAGTTCGCGCCAGGCGGTTTGGCGGCTGCGGGTGAGGCGGTCGAGCTCGCGGCGCACGGTGTCGAGTTCGCTTTGGGTTTGTCGGATGTTGCTTTGCAGCTGGCGTTGTTCGCTTTGCTGTTGTTGGAGTTTGCGGTTGCTCTCGCCGATGGCGCGCTGCACTTGGCGCAGATCGTCTTTGGGTGCGGCGGCGGCGGGCAGGGTGCTGCAGAGGAGGGCGAGGAGGATAAGGATTTTGCTGTGCTTCATGAGGCTACCTGAAAAAGGAGAGGCTACCTGAAAAGGGTTTAGAGTAAATGGAGGTGTTCGGCAAGGATGAGCGTGCCGATACCGATGAGGACGAGGCCGCCGAGGATTTCGGCGCGTTTGCCGAAGGCGCTACCCAGGAGGCTACCCAAGCGCAGACCGATGGCGGCCATGATGGTGGTGGCCAGGCCGATGGCGAGGGCAGTGAGCAGGATGTTGACTTCGAGGAAGGCCAGGCCGACGCCGACGATCATGGAGTCGATGCTGGTGGCGAAGGCGATGGCGACGAGCATGAGTGGTGAAGGCGTGCGGCGGCCGGATTGGCTTCTTTGGGGCTGCCCCTCTTCCGATTGTTCCCCGGCGTGCGGTTCCGGTTGCAGCGCACCGTAAATCATGCGCAGGCCGAGCAGGAGCAGCAGGGTGAAGGCGACCCAGTGGTCCCAATCGGCGATGTAGCGTTGCGCCACGGAGCCGATTGCCCAGCCGATGAGCGGGGTAAGGGTTTCCACGCTGCCAAACACGGCGGCGGTGCGCAGTGTGCCCAGGCGGGTGGGTGTGCCGATGGAGGCGGCAAAGGCGTCCATAGACATGCCGAAGGCGAGGGCGAGGATGGTGAGGAAGCTCATGGCGGGTGGAGGCTACCTGAAAGTTTCAGGTAGCCTGCTGCTGGGCGGTCAAACAAACTCAATCAGGCTCTCGCCGCTCATTTCCTGCGGCTTGGGCAGGCCGAGCATGGCGAGGAGGGTGGGCGCGATGTCTTTCAGCGCGCCGCCGGCCTTGATGCGGGCGGGGCGGCCGACATACAGGAAGGGCACGGGGTTGGTGGTGTGCTGGGTGTGCGGTTGGCCGTTGGCAGGGTCGAACATCTGCTCGCAGTTGCCGTGGTCGGCGGTAATCAGCACTTCGCCGCCGGCTGCTTGGGCGGCGGCCACGATTTTGCCCACGCAGTCGTCGAGCGTTTCCACCGCTTTGATGGTGGCAGCCAGCACGCCGCTGTGGCCGACCATGTCGCCGTTGGCGAAGTTGCACAGAATCACATCGAAACGCTTGGCGGCGAGGCTGTCGAGGATGTGTTGGCACACTTGCGGCGCGCTCATTTCGGGCTGCAAATCGTAGGTGGCGACTTTGGGCGAGGGCACGAGGATGCGCTCTTCGCCGGGATACGGCTCTTCGCGGCCGCCGCTGAGGAAGTAGGTAACGTGCGGATATTTCTCGGTTTCGGCAATGCGCAGTTGGCTGATGCCTTGGGCAGACAGGTATTCGCCCAGGCCGTTGCGGATGCTTTCTTGGGCAAACAGCACCGGGAAATGGTATTGGCTGCCGTAGCTGGTGAGCGAGGTGAAATAGCCGGGGCGGAAGCGCTGTTGGCGTTGGAAGCCTTGGAAATCGTCGAACAGCAGGGCTTGGGTCAGCTCGCGGGCGCGGTCGGCGCGGAAGTTCATGAAAACAACCGCATCGCCATCATGCAGGGCGGCTGCGGGGTCGATAACGGTGGGCTGCACGAATTCGTCGTGTTCGCCGCGTTCATAAGCGGCGGCCAGGGCTTGCAGCGGCGTGTCTGCGCGGAACGGGGCTTGGCCGAACAGAGCGTTGTAGGCCTGCTCAACGCGCTCCCAGCGGTTGTCGCGATCCATAGCGAAGAAGCGGCCGACCACGCAGCCCACTTTCACTTGCGGATGCTGTTCGCAATAGCTTTGCAGGGTTTTCAGGTAGCCTTCCGCGCTTTGCGGCGGGGTGTCGCGGCCGTCTAGGAAGGGGTGAAACACGATTTTCTGCATGCCGGCGGCCAGAGCGGCGTCGGCCACGGCGAAGAAGTGGTTGATGTGGCTGTGCACGCCGCCGTCGGAGAAGCAGCCGAGCAGGTGCACGGTTTTCGTGGGGCTTTGCCAGGCAGCGGTGAGGGCGGGATTTTGCGCGAGCGAGCCGTTTTCGATGGCCATGTCGATGCGCGTGATGTCTTGCGCCACCACGCGGCCGGCGCCGATGTTCAAATGCCCCACTTCGGAGTTGCCGAACTGGCCGGCGGGCAGGCCCACCATGCGTTCGGAGGCATCAATCGTGCCGTAGGCGTATTGGGCTTTGAGGCGGTCGAGATTGGGGGTGTTGGCGAGGAGGACGGAGTTGTCGTCGCCTTCTGGGCGGTGGCCGAAGCCGTCGAGAATGAGGAGGACGATGGGTTTGGTGAGCTTGCTCATGATATGCGCCGGGCTGGGAATGGGAATGGGGCATTATATAGCGGATTGAGTGGGAATTGAATGCGCGAAGGGCTACCTGAAAAAGCAAATCGGGTTTCAGGTAGCCTTATTAGCCAATCCATACGCTATCCGACCGGGTTGGCCCGCCGTGCCGCACTGCCTGTGCTATTTGCCGCTTGCCGCCTGGTATCGAAAGCGTGTTGCTTGGCCATGTTTTCTGTCTGGCTCAGCCCTTATGCACTGCCGCTTTGCCTGCCGAGGGCAGCAACTTACGCACCAGCAGCGTCAGCGCAAACGTGGCTGCAATCACCGGCAGCGTGGTGCCCAGCGGCGGCTGCCATTTCAGCATCTGGCGGTAGAACACAAAGCCCGCCAGCCACAAGGCCAGGCTCACCCAATCCACTTCCCCTGAAGCCGGCTTGCGTTTCAGCACAAAATAATCCGCAATCTGCACCGCAATCATCGGCGCAAACACCGAGCCGATGAAATACAGAAACCCTTCAAAGCGGCTCACATCGAGCACCAGCGCCAGCAGCGTGCCCAGCAGCGTAACCGCCGCTGCCACCGCCACTTCACCAAAGCGGCTGCTGATGCTGTGAAAGCTCACCCCGGCCGAATACGCATCCAAAAACGTGGTGCTCACCGTGGACAACACCACCACCAAAATCCCCGCCGCGCCCAGCCCGGCATATTGCAGCATCGGCGCAATTTCGCTCTGCCCGGCAAACAGCGCCGCTGCCAGCCCGATGGCATACATCCACGAGCTGGTGCAGAAATAAGCCAGCGTAGCCGAAAGCGTGGCCGCTCGTGCCTTGGCTGCGCGGCGGGTGTAGTCCGACACCAGCGGCAACCACGACAGCGGCATCACCGCCGCCAGCTCCACCGCCAGCCCGAAACTCATCGCTTCCGCATCTGCCTGCCCGGCTGCCGCTGGCTCGCCGGAGGCTACCTGAACACTCAACCACAGCGTTAACGCAAACAGCGTACCCATCGACACAAAATTGATTTTGCTGAAATTCCGCATTCCAATACGCAGCCACAGCAAAATCAGTGCGCCGATAATCACGCTCCACCCTATCTGTGCGCCGCTCCAGCCCGCCGTGAGCGCCGCCGCAGCCTGCGCCCCGGTGAAAATCATAATCGCCGTCCAGCCCACCAGCTGCACCACGTTGGCCGCCGCAAACAGCAGCGAGCCGCGTCGGCCGAAGGAAAGCTGTACCGTTTCCATCGCACTGCGCCCCGCTTGCGCCCCAATCAGCCCGGCCAGATAAAACAGCACCCCGCCGATCACATGGCCGATAGCCACCGCCAAGAGGCCCATGCGCCAACCCAACGGCGCAAACAGCATGCCGGTGAGAATTTCCGCCACCGACACCGCCGCCCCAAACCAAATCACCGCCGAAGCGGTAACCGAAAGTTTATCTGCCTGCTGTTCCATCAAATTATTTCCTCTATATTGTGAAAAACTACTCCACCGAGCCACGTATCAAATGCGCACAAAAAAACCGGCACACCAAGCCGGGGGAGCAGAGAGCAGAGCAGAGAAGACACCATCCGTTCCGGATGGGGCAAAGCAACCCGAACAGCACACGCTGCACGCATTCCTCTGCCTGATAGTTCCCTACGCCGGTGTTAACCGGATCAGGTACAACGGGTATCCTCTCAGCCGCCCAAGGCAGCACCCCGAC
>ERZ772827.1658-NODE-1658-length-11138-cov-9.020121_pt1 | contig 11138 bp, 16 predicted proteins | sample MGYA00580850_ERZ772827 | MGnify/ENA primary metagenome ERZ772827 (study PRJEB29015, sample SAMEA2737950) | human oral metagenome | biome: human oral; feature: human-associated habitat; material: dental | place: China | collected 2145 ...
TCAAACTTTCATACAATTCTTGTGTTTCTTTCAAGCTCTTTTCTATTTCAAACTTAAATTGATCTAATAAATAATTAATAAATAAAATTATTTATTAAAAAGGAAATTAAATTAAGGTGAATTTTATTATTTTTTATGATATAAGGAAGTGATAAGTATGATAGAAATGTATGATAATTTTTTCTCAAAAGAGCTTGTAGAAAGATTCTTTGATCTAAGAATTAAGATTAAACTTAATTTATTAAGAATTAAGAATTTAATGCCTTATATGAAAGATGGTAAGAGGTTTTTATTAGAATTAAAGGAATTTAATAAGGAGGTTACTGATTATATGGAATTGTACAAAGAACGGTTTCATATATCAACTATAAAGAAAAAATTAAAAAAGAGTAAGTTAGAGAATGAAGAATTAATAAAAAAATACAAGCTGGAACTCGAAGAAGTGAGAAAGTTTAAAGAGGATAATGATTTTCCAATAGGAACATATCCACTTCAATTCGATGTGTTCTGTAAAGACTTTTATAATGATGTTTTACAATTAGAAAAGTACAAAAAAGAACAAGAGATGTTAATAATTAATTCTAATCTATAGAATAAAATTCACCTATGAAAAGGATATATGTATAGTATATCCTTTTTTTTAATATAAAACTGTGATATAATTATGATATAAATTTAATAAAGATTGTATTAATTTATACAATCTAAAGGGAGATGATGAAAGTGTATATTATTTCAGAAGGAAATTTTAACCCAAAATCTGTTCAAATCGTACAAGAAATTCAGATAGAGTCTAATTATTATCTAGAAAGGCTAGAGATATTAAAATCTTTTTATGATGAAAAACATTATAGAAAAATAAATTACATCATAACAATTATCAATGAATTTGCAAAGAAATATTTAGAAGATAATAATGTTATCTCTATATATAGAAAAGATATCTCTTTTGAAAAAAAATCTTTTCAGCAAGATAATCAGTTTATAAAAGAAACGGTAGAGATTTACATGGAGAAAAAAGAAATAGTAGATGAAATTAAAAAAATAGGTCTCAAATTTAACAATGATTTAAGGCTTATGGTTTTGAGATTGTATGATTTAGAGCATGCTTCAGCATTTTTAATTGAAGATATTTGTAAAAAAATTAATTATGATCATATTTCAATTAGTAAAATGCTTCAAGTAATAGGATAGTAGCTTAATAGTAAAAGAGGGAGGCGAATGCCTCTCTTTTTTGTATATTTAAGAATAAAAGTATATAATATATAATTGTAATGGAAAATATAGAAGGAGAATAGAATGATACATATAGTAATGGTAGAACCAGAAATACCAGCAAATACAGGAAATATAAGTAGGACATGTGCAGTAACAGGAGCAAAATTACATCTAGTAAAACCACTTGGATTTGATATATCAGAAAAAGCAGTAAAAAGAGCAGGGCTTGATTATTGGGATAAGCTTGATATAGAAATACATGAAAATTTAGAAGAATATATATCAAAATATGGGCTTAATAATACATATCTTGCAACAACTAAAGCAAAAAATAGGTATAGTGATGTAAAGTATGATTTTAATGAAGATATATTTTTAATGTTTGGGAAAGAGACAAAAGGGTTACCAGAAGATTTAATTAAAAATAATATGGAAAAGGCAATTAGAATACCAATGGGAAAAGGTTTAAGAAGTTTAAACCTTTCTAATAGTGTAGCAATTATATTATATGAAGTCTTAAGACAGATGAATTTTGGAGATTTAGAAGGAATATCGGAATATTTTTAATTTTACAAATTATACACATTTTTTAAAATATATAGAAAAAAATATAGTATATATTATATAATTTAAGTATATAAATATATATAGGGGTACAAAAGAATAATGAAGAGAATAGGTATGTATAAGAAGATATACAAAGCATTAATAATTATGCTATGTATATTAATAATTTTAGTTCCAACAGAACATCGGTATTTCAGGAATAGAAAAAGTAGATCAGAATATTGAAATATTAGAAGATGGTACTGCTAAGATAGAAGAGAAAGTAGTATTTGAAAATAATTTAACATATAATGAAAAGGTAAAAAAATGTATTGATTTAAAAACAATTGATGCAAGAAATGTTAAAGTATATGGTGTAAATGTATTTGGAAAACATAAGATAGAAAGTAAGGATACAGATGATTGTATAACTTTTACTAAAAGCATAATATATAGTTCATATATTATAGAATTTACAACAAAACAAATTGTTCAAAGATTTAATGAAAAATATGCTTTTGATTTACCTTTAAATTTAGACTATAGGATTGATGATAAGGAAGTTGAGAAAAAAGAACTTAAAAAAGATTCGGAAGGAAAACTTGAAACATTACCTACAATTTTAGAAAAAGAAGAAAAAGAAAAACAATTTGCTGTAAATAGACATGCTAAATGGGTAAATAATTATAATTTAAATATAATATTTGGAAATAGTATAAATATTGAAGATGTAAGAACATTATTTAATGGACTTCCAACAAGTAATGTGAGGGTATATGATAATACAATTAATTTAAAAGTTGTAAATATGCCAAAAATGTCAGAAATAGAAATATATATGATAATGCCACAAGAAGCTATCAAAAAAGAATATGGAGAAAAATTAGAAGAAATAAAATTCCCATCACCAGAAGAGTTAGTGCAAAAACATGAGGAAAAATTCCAAGAGTTTCAAGACAGAAAAGCAAAAAGAAATTATCTTTCATATATATATAAGAAATACTTACTACTTTCATTATATATATTAATATCATATCAAGTTTTAGAATATATATTAAAAATAATATTTGGGATATTTGAAAATGGTATAACAAGTAAGAAAGATCCTAAAGAAGAGTTTAAATCAGAAGTAGGAGAAGACTTAATTAAAGCATATACATTATATGATAGAGATATATATGTAAATAGGGTTGAAACAAAAAATCTTGTAGAAGCAATATTAATGAAGCTTAATGTATATGGGTATATAACAATAGAAAAAGAATATTTAAAAATTAATTATAAGATGGAAGAAGAAATAAAAAAATTGAACTATATTGATAAATATATATTAGAAAAAATATATATGGCAGATAAAAATAATGATAGTAAAATTGATTATTTAGATATTAATAAAGAATTTAGAATAATTTCTGCAGAGATAATAACAGAACTTTATGAAGAGATAGAAAAAGAAAAACAAAAATTTGTAAATATAGGAATATATAAGAGGGTAAAACAAAGAGTAGATTTTTCAATGATAGTAATATTAATACCAGTACTAATGTTATATACAATATATGAATATCTAAATCCATATATAGCACTTACAATATTTGCAGGTATATATATACTTGCTAAATTTGCAGTAGAATGTGAAAAGGAAGGATATACAAGACAAGGTGCTAAATTAAGATATAATTTAGATGGATATGAAAAATATTTAAGTAGTTTAGGTATATATTTAGTAGAGAAGAAGAAAGGAAAGTTAGAAAAAATAGAAGAAAAATTGACAGAATTAAGAAAAAAAGTTAAACTATTTAATAGACAAATAGCAGAGACAGAAGAAAATACAATTTATAGGGTTTTCTTTGGGCAAGCAAATATAAATAAAAATGGATATGAAAAAATAAAAGAGATGGCAGAGTCTATATGTTCATATTTAGGAATGATGAAAAAGAAATTTTAAAAAAGAAAGAGGATAGTATGTCAGGACATAGTAAATGGAATAATATTAAAGCAAGAAAAGGAAAACAAGATGCTGTAAGAGGTAAAATATTTACAAAACTTCGGAAGAGAATTATATGTTGCAGTTAAAGCAGGAGGACCAGATCCTCAAGGAAATGCGACACTTGCTGCAGTTATTGCAAAAGCAAAAGCAAATAATATGCCAAATGATACCATAAATAATGCTATAAAAAAGGCATCAGGAGCAGGTAATACAGAAAATTATGAAGAAATAGTTTATGAAGGATATGGAGCAAATGGTGTTGCAGTTATAGTTGAAGCAATGACAAACAATAAGAATAGAACAGCATCTGAAGTAAGACACATGTTTGATAAAAGTGGTGGAAAACTAGGTACAACAGGTTGTGTTTCATATATGTTCAATAAAAAAGGATTAATTGTTATTGAAAGAGAAAATATAAGTTTGACAGAAGATGAAATGTTAGAACTTGTAATGGAAGTAGATGGAGAAGATTTAAAAACATATGATGAAGTTTTTGAAATAATTACAGAACCAGCTAAGTTTTCACAAATATTACAAATTTTAGAAGAAAAAGGTATTAAGATAATGGAAGCAAATATTTCTATGATACCTGAAAATAATGTTGAACTTGATGAAAAATCATATGAAAAGATTGAAAGACTTGTTGAAACATTAGAAGATAATGATGATGTACAAAATGTATATCATAATGCAGTAGAAGCAGAATAATATTAAATTTAAAGAAAAAAATACTTCAACTTTTAAAAGCTGAAGTATTTTTAATATATTTTATTTACTTAATATTTTTTAATCTGGTATTAATTATTTCCCAATCAATACAATTAAATATATTTTCTAAATAATCTTTTCTAAGATTTTTATATTTTAAATAATATGCATGTTCCCAAAGATCAATACCTAAGATGGGATTCATGTTATACATATATGGACTATCTTGATTTGGTGTTGTAATTATTTTTAAAATATTATCTTCAAATATAACCCATACCCATCCAGAACCAAAACATGCAAGACCTTTTTGAATAATTTCTTCTTTAAATTTGTTGAAATCTCCGAAAGTCTTTATTAATTTGATTATTAAGAGTTTCTGGAAGATTGTTTGGATTTGGTGATAACATTTCAAAATACATGCTATGGTTTATATATCCACCACCATTATTACGAATTTGAGTATAATAATCATGATCTTCTGTTATTGTTTTTAAGATTTCTATTATATCCATATTAGAAAAATTATTTGACTTAGAAATTGCATTATTTAGATTGTCTTTATATGTATTATAATGTTTTTCATAATGTGTTTCCATTGTTTCTTTGTCTATATTAGGTTCTAAGTCATTAAAATTATAATTTAGTTTTATTTTTTCAAACATATTCTATTTTCTTTCCCCTTCTTTTATATATTTTTTATACTTATAGTTTTTCCATTTTGTAGTTCTTCTTTAGTTTTTTCTATTTCTTTAAAACGTTTAATTTTTAATGTTGTTGTTTTTATAAATTCTTCTTCTGTAATTAGTACATCTTTAATATACTTATATTTAGGGAATGTAGTATTTATTTCTTTTATATCATTCCATATTTTTTGTAAGATTTGATTATATTCTAAATTAGGATACATTTCTTGTATTTCTTTTTTGTTAATTCTAATTTTAGCAGTAAGTTTTAAATCATCATCTCCATTTGAGTTATCTGCAAATACAAGTATATCTTTGATATATTCTAAATCCATTAAAACATGTTCTATCTCTTCAGGGAAGATTTTTTTACCATTGTCTAAAACAATCATATCTTTTTGTCTACCAGTTATAAATATGAAACCATTTTCATCTATATATCCAATATCACCAGTATGGCACCAACCATTAATTAAAACTTCATTTGTTTTTTCAGGATCATTTAGGTAACCTTTAAAAACATTATCACCTTGAAGGATTATTTCTCCAATTCCATTTTCATCAGGATTATCAATTTTTACTTTAACTTTTGGCATAGGGAATCCTACACTTCCGTGAATTCTTCTTACAGTAGTTTTCTGCAGATATAACAGGAGATGTTTCTGTCATACCATATCCTTGAAATATTGTTATACCAAAGTTTTCATAAGCTTCTATTAATTCTTTTTTTATAGGAGCAGCACCTGAAAATGCAAATTTAATTTTTCCGCCCAAGTTCATTAATTATTTTTTTAAACAATAATCTACGAATATCAATATTGAATTCTAAAAGCTTATTTGATATTTTGATCATTTTATTAATTAATTCTTCTTTACCAGATTTTTTTATACCACTATATATTTTTTTATATACAAGTTCTAATACTGCAGGTACAAGGAATAGTAATGTTGGAGAATATTCCTTTATATTATCTTTGAATTTTTTCATGCTTTCAACAAATGCTATTGTTCCACCTGCAAAGAATAATACTAATACTCCCAATATTCCGAAAAGTGTGATGGAATGGTAGTAGTGCAAGTGTTATATCTTTACTTGTTATAGGTATTACAGCTTCTATAGCTTTTAAATTACTTGTTATATTCTTATTTGATAATTCTACTATCTTTGATTGTGATGTAGTCCCAGATGTGAATAATAAGATTTTACTACTATCTTCATCTATTTTAATATCATCAATTGCATCAATTACTTTTTTAAAAGTTGTTTTCTCTTTAGTATTTAATATAACATCATGTACTGTTAAGATATCTTCATAAGTTTCTGTTTGTTTATCTTTTTCTGTTAAATAGATTTCAAAATTAAGATTTAATTTTTCTTTAATAGTTTTAATCAGTTCAAACTTATTAGAATCACATATAACTAGTGCTGGAGTTATACGAGATATTGAATTCTCTATTTCTTCTTCTTTTAGTCCAGAATCTAATGGTACTGCTGTTGTACCTGTTATAAGTAGTGAAAGATATGATACAATCCATTCATATGAATTTTTACCGAATTATTACTACTTTTTCATCTAATAATTTCTTTTCTATATGTGAATATGCTAAAAAAGATACATGTCTTTTAACCTTATAATATAATATATTATGATTTATACCTAAATTATCTTTTTTTATATATGCCACATTGTTTTCATGTTTTTCTGTTGTTAGATAAAACCAATCACGAATTAAATTTGATTGTGATAGTGGACTATTTATCTTATTTGGTTTATTTATTATTTTCATAAATTGTTTAATACTCCTACTCCTATTTGTTTAATGCTATATAATTATACAATATATATAATATAATGTAAATTGACATATATTAAATAAAATAAAGATATTATAAGGATGAATAAAAGAGGAGATAGTAATTAATTCTATTTCCTCTTTTACATTTATTAATTAATCTAAAATACTGTTACCAGTATATAGTTTGTAATATTGTCCTTTTAGTGATAATAGGAAATCATGTTCACCGGCGTTCTATTATTTCACCATTATCAAGAAGTATTATTGCTTTAGAATTTCTAATAGTTGAAAGTCTATGTGCTATTACAAATGTTGTTTTATCTGCCATAAGATTATCCATTGCATTTTGAACAAGTTCTTCTGTTCTTGTATCTATAGAAGATGTTGCTTCATCTAGAATTATTATCTTAGAGTTTGCAAGTACTGCTCTTGCTATAGAGATAAGCTGGATTTGTCCTTGTGATAATGAAATATCTGTTGCAGATATTTTAGTATTATATCCATCAGGCAAGTTTTCTATTATTTTATCTACATTTGCAATTTTTGCAGCTGCATATACTTCTTCATCTGTTGCATCGAGTCTACCATAACGAATATTTTCTAATATTGTTGTACTAAATAATACTGTATCTTGAAGTACTGTTGTAATTGTTCTTCTTAAAGCTTTTTTCTTTATGTCTTTAATATCTATACCATCAATAGTTATTTTTCCTTTATCTATTTCATAAAAACGATTTATTAAATTAGTTATTGTTGTTTTACCTGCACCTGTTGCTCCTACAAATGCTATTTGTTCACCATTTGTAGCATGTACTGATATATTTTTTAATATGTATTTTTCATTTGATTTATCATATTTAAAGTATAAGTTTTCTATAACTACAGAGGCATCAACTTTAGTAATTATACCATTGTTGATATCAGTTTTAGTTGTATCATACCAATAATCTTGACCATCTTTAGTTATAATATCAATTGTTCCTTCATCAATTTCTTCTTCAATATCTAATATACCAAATATTCTTTCAGCACCTGCAATAGCTTTAGTAAGTGTTGTTATTTGTGATGCCATATTCATTAGTGGACGTGTTAATGAGTCAACAAGTTGTGTTACAGAAACAATTGTACCTAGTGTCATAATATTATCTAAAACAAGATTTCCACCTATAACTGCTACAAATGCAGAAATAACATATGAAAATGCTCTTGTTAAAGGATGGATTACTATTCCATAAAATATAGTTTTTTTGTTAGAATTTTCTAATTCATCAACATATGTATTAAATTTTTTAGTTATTATATGTTTTGCATTGAATAATTTAACAACTCTCATACCAGATACCATTTCTTCTGCATATCCGGCTTAAATGTGCAAGCCTATATTGTTTTAATCTAGCATGTTTTGTACTTTTTTGTGCAAATATATACATTATAATAATATATATACAAATTAGTCCAAGTGATATTAATGCAAGTAGAAAATTTAGATATATAAGAGTGGCAAAAGTAAGTACAAATGTTATAACAGAAATTAGTATTTTTGATAAGCTTTGATCTATTGCTGTGCTTAATAATTCAACATCATTTGTGAATATTGAAATTGTTTCACCAGATGGATTTTTATCAAAAAATTCAATTCCCATTTTTTGCATTTTACTAAATAATTCTTTTCTAATCTTATATACAATGTTTTGAGCTATTTTAGCAATTATTAATGTTCCAAAATAGTTTATAATAATAGCTAAAAGCATTAATATAGTAAACATTATAATTGATTCTATAAAATGTGATGAATCTCTACTAGTAAATGAATCTATAATTGGTTTTAATACTAATGTTTGTGATATTGAAAGTATTGAAGAAATTATTAGTAGTATAAGTCCGAATATATATGATTTAATATTATACTTAATATATGACAATATTCTAAAAAAAGTTTTACCTGGATTTTGAGCAGATTGTTTTTCTAATAATTCCTTATATAATTTTTTATTTTTTTCTGATATGTCTAATTCTGTAGGAAGTAGTTCATTTAATTCTTTTAAAACTTTTTCATCATTTTTATTTGAATTATTATTTTTCATTATAGTCACCTCCTTGAGAATTGTATATTTCTTGATATAGTAAAGAGTTTGAAATAAGGTCTTGATGAGTACCTTGTGCAGTTATTTTACCATCTTCTAAAACTATTATATTATCACAATCTTTTACAGATGAAATTCTTTGTGAAATTATAATTTTAGTTATATCATGTTCTGATAATGTTGAAATTGCATTTTGTATGTTTTTTTCGGTTATTTTATCTACAGCACTTGTAGAGTCATCTAAGATTAAAATACCAGATTTTTTAAGAAATGCTCTTGCAATTGTAAGTCTTTGCTTTTGACCACCTGAGAAGTTTTTACCATCTATTAATACTTCATGATCAAGTTTATCCTTATATGATTCTATAAGTGGTAAGATTTCAGCTTTTTTCAAAGCTTCATATATTTCTTCATCTGTTGCATTAGTATTTCCCCATAACATATTTTCTCTTATAGTACCTGCAAATAATGTGTTTTTTTGTAGAACAAAAGAGATGTATGAGTTTAATGCATCTAATGTATAGTCTTTAATATTATGCTTTCCAAGTATTATTTCACCAGATGTAACATCATAAAGTCTTGTTATAAGTGAGACAAGGGTTGTTTTACCGAGAACCTGTCATTCCAACAATACCAAGAGATGAACCAAATGGAATTTTTATTGATACATTTTCTAGAGTATTATTCTTACTATTTGAATAAGAATATGAAACATTTTTTAGCTCTAAATCTAGTTTTGAACCAGATGGGATATTATCAATTGCATTTTCTTTTTCTGTTATTTCAGAATGTGTATTTAAAAGTTCTTTAATTCTTCCAAATGAAACAATTGAAGGGAAGACAGTCATTAAAATACCAGCCATTAAGAATAAGCCAGTAAATATTTGTGATGTATATGATATAAATGCTATAAGCTCACCATTTGATAACTTATTATCAAATACTAAATTACCACCAAAGTATAATACTCCAATTAATGCAGTATTTATAAGAATCCCTATAATAGGTTCTAATATTGTCATAATATATACAACTTTAAGTTTAACATTTCTAAGAAGTTTGTTATCTTTCATGAATTTTGTAATTTCATGTTCTTCTCTTGTATATGTTTTAACTGTTCTAATACCTCTAATATTTTCCCCAATAACTCCGTTTATACCATCAACTCTTTCTTGAGATTCTTTAAAAATAGGTGATGTTATTTTAAATAATACCATTATAACTATTATTAAAATAGGTACTATTACTAAAAATATTCTAGATAAATCACTATTTATTTGGTATGACATAAATATTGCAAATACAAACATTACAGGTGCTTGAAGTCCCATTCTAACTGTAAATACAATAGCATTACCAATAGAATCACTATCATTTGTTATTCTTGTAAGTATTGTTGGTGTTGAGAATTTATCTAAATTTTTAAAAGAAAAATTTAATAATTTCTTAAATATATCTTTTTGAATTAATGCAGTTATTCCATATCCTATTTGTGCTGCAACATATGTTGTTATAACAGAAAATATTATAGAAAATAATGAAAGCAGTAATAGGTATAATCCATTTTGCATTATTTGATTTCTATTGTTTGTTGTAATACCATGATCAACTATATTTGAAATGATTTTAGGTGATGCAATAACTATAATTGTGTCTAATAATGTTAAAAATAATACCAAAAATATTTTTAATTTAAATTTACCTAGATAACTAGAAAATTTAACATTAGAATTTTTAGTATTAATATCATTTTCGCTTATTTCTTCTTGTTTATTCAATGTTTTCTCCTTTTCTTATAACTATATTATTTAAATTTATCAAAATTTTTAAAATTCTACTGTTTTATACCTTTTATAGCTTTTAACTTAAATTTTAAAATATTTTATATCATTTTTTATTAAATTTATATTATATTTTAAGGTCATTATAATGAGATTAGTATATAAAAATATATAAATACATGATATACAGTAAATTAGGTTATTATTTGTTTATTTTTGTTTAATATTATGATAAAATTATTATGTATGATTTTCAAATTTAAATAATATATTTATATAAATTTGCATATGTAATAATATCATACAGAGCTTGAAAAATCAAAAAGCA